>Ga0181535_10004337_pt1 | contig 15876 bp, 15 predicted proteins | sample PEATcosm2014_Bin_44_FD_119774 | JGI IMG/M metagenome (GOLD analysis project Ga0181535, IMG submission 119774) | Peatland microbial communities from MTU Mesocosm Facility, Houghton, MI, USA - PEATcosm2014_Bin17_30_metaG | ecosystem: Environmental > Terrestrial > Soil > Wetlands > Peat | place... | reverse complement strand
TTTTCCGTGGCAAGCTGGTTCTTGAGATCCTGCACGTTGTTGTCGGTGTTGTCCTGTACCATGGGCTGTGGCGGCTCGTGCTGCGCCGCTGCCTGCTGCGCGGGCGTCTTCTTGCCAGTGCTACTGAAGACCGCCGCTGCGATGACCAGACCCGCCACGCCAAGGTAGAGCAGAGGTTTCAGGTTCTTGCGCAAAACACCCATCGGTTCGTGCGGGTTCTGGCGCAATTCCGGTTCTGTAGGCGTACTACTCTGAGAATTGATGATTGGTTCTGCCATCTCTCACCTCGCTTCTACCCCTTGCGTGTGAACTCCATCTTTTTCTTGCCCAACTCGACGTATCCGGCGTCCATGACCTTCGGAATGATGTACGTTCCATTTCGGAGGTCATAGGTGACAAGATTGGGCTTGCCGTCTTTCATCTCGTAGACGCTAAACTTTTCCGGCGCGTTGGTCTTGATGTAAGTGAACTTGTCGTCGTGGTAGATCGACTGGATGTTGAAGGGCGCTTCGTTGGCTTTGAAGGCATAGTCGAACTTCAACTGCATCGGGTAGGCGCTCTTGTACTCGTCCACAGCCTGCGTGATGTGCGACTCAACGGCGGAAAGCTGCTGGCGAGTTTGCTCCAATTGCGCGGCTGGCACAAACTGCGGCGGGCCGCTGGCCGCGACGATGGAAGAGTGGTCGGCTGGTTCGACGATCACCTTCAGGTCCGGCGTTACAGAACTGCCGGAAACATCCTGAAGCGTGAACGAATAGATGTTGCCTTTGTCGGTAATGAGGTTGAGGTTCGAACTGATTCCGGCTTTGGCCGGATGCACAAAGCAGAAGTTGCCCACCACATCGACAACCCAGAAGTCCTTGTCGCCCGTAGCGGCTTCCATGATCTTTTCGGTGGGTGGAACCTCGATCAGTGTGGTGTACTTCAGCTTGGCGTGAATGGGAACGATGTCCTGTGAGTGATACTGCACGGTGCGGGCCGACGCATCCTGTGCGACGGCGGCAACGGAAATGAGCGCCAGGGCAAGCCCGGCGATGCAGATGTGCTTGTTTTTCATTAGGTCGCTCCTTGGGGTTTGGGTGATACGGTTCCGGCCAGCGTGCGAGGCCGGAATGGAAAGTCTTCGGCCAGATGGCGCAAGCCATCGGCAATGCCAAAACGCTCGAAGTAATCGCGCTTCTTCAGGTTGTCGCGTGCATTGTTGGTCGCCGTCCAGTGCGAGACCGAATCGACGTTCAACTGAACCTTCTTCGAGGTCTGCGATTTACGAATGAGCATCTGCCCTGGCGGAACCAGACCTGCAATCAGGTCGAGTTCCGTGTCGTTCAGGTGAAACGCCTCGCGGTAAACGCCCCGGTCCATTTCTGGGTTGGCAAGGAAAATTTTGGTTGGGCAGCTTTCCGAGACAATCTGCAACATGCCCGACTCCTGCAATTCCTTGATCGACTGCGTGGCCAGAATCATCGCGGCATTGTGCTTGCGCCAAGTCTTCTGCGCCTGCACGATGTAATTGCGGATGGTCTCGTTGCGGATGAAGAGCCACGCCTCATCGAGCAGAAAGAGCTTGAAGGTGGCCAACTTCTTCGGATCGCCGATCTCATTCGACGCCCGGTGCAGAACATAGAAGAGCAACGGCTCCAACACGTCCGGCGCATCGCTCCATCCATGGAAGTTGAAGGTCTGAAAACGCGAGAACGAAAGCGTATCCTCGGCGTTGTCGAAGAGAAAGCCGTACTGCCCACCGCGTGTCCAGCGGTGCAGGCGCTCTTTCAACTCGCCAACGATGTTGGCAAAATTAGACATGGTGCGCTGGTCGGGTTCCAGCATATACACCCGCTCGATGGCATCCCACAATTTGCGCTCTTCCTTGAAGTCGAGCTTGTAACGCTGCTCATTGCCTTCGATCAGCACGCGAAAGAAGCTGAAGAGAAATTGCAGGTTTTCCTTGGTCTGCGGAAGGGAGAAGGGATTGATAGTAAAGTCCCGCACCTCCTGGCCGACGTTGAGATACGATCCTCCGAAGATGGTTGTCAGCGACTCGAAGCTGCCGCCGATGTCGAAGATGAAGGTCAGCGGCGCGTACTTCTGGGCATTCTGAAGCAAAAAGCAGCACAGGTACGATTTGCCCGATCCGGTCATTCCGAGAATCAGCGTGTGTGCAACTTCGCCGTTATGCAGGTTCAGAAAGTACGGCGTGCTGTTTTCGGTTTCAAGCGCCGCGAGGTATTCCGTACCCAGATGCGCGTTGGTTCTTTCGCCGGGCAGGATGGTAAACAGAAAGCTCAGGTCGGCGTAGTTTGTATTCAGCAGGAACATCCGGCGCAGATTCAGCGCGTAGTTGCCGGGAATCGTGGCGAAGTAGGCGTTGAGCTGGTTGTACGTTTCTACGAAGAGATTGCCATCCGCATTGGTGAAGACGCCAGCAAATTCCCCGGCGAGTTGGTCCAACTGGCGATTGTCCTCGCCATACAGCACAATGGTCAGCGAGAACTCGCCCAGCGATTGGCCCTCGCCAAGATCACGCAGGCAGTCGCCAAGGTTTTCGATGTCAGCCTGTTTCGACTCATCAACCAGCACATCGCGGGGATTCACTGCGGTGTCACTGTTGCCAAGTTGCGAGACAAAGCCTGTCTTCGAGATATTGAAGTGGCGGCGGCGCTTGTCCACTTCCTTGCGCGCCTTGTCGGCGGCGAGGGGTACCCATTCGGTGACAACATAGAAATTGCCCGGAATCTTGAGCAGGGCATCGAGCACCAAAGGGCGCGTTTCGCCGATGGCTTCTTTCATCGTCAACACACGGACGATGTGACCGCCGACGCGCAGGTGGTCGCGCTCCGCTTCAAGATCGGAGTTGACCACCTGATAGTCGAGGAATTGCGTGTGCTTCGGTCGTCCGGCGATGCGCCGCTCATCGTAGTTGAGCAGACGGCGGAAGAAACGGAACTGGCCGTTCTGGTCAAGAATCTCAATCTGCATGAAGTCGCTCAGTTGGCGCGCGAATGCCTGTACGCGCTGACTGAGCTGCGCGAGGTCGCTTTCGATCTGCGAGCGCAGCAGTGTCTTCATGCTGTTGCCGATGAATTGCGCCTTCAACTCAGCACCCGCGCCAGCAGGATCGCTGAAGAGGCGTGATAGTGCTGCCATCAGGCCGGTCTTCGAGCGCGGACCTTCGAGCAGGATGCAATAGAAATTTTCGATTTGATAGAGGTGGTCGCGCTTGGCCTCGAAAAACTGTTTTCGCTGCTCGATGGCCGCCTGCACGACTGGATCGTCGTAGCTGGCAAAAGGAATGTCGGGCCGGTTCGATTTGAAAAGGTATTGGTAGACGTGGAATCCCGGCCCGAAGGACTTGAGGGCGGATTCCAGCCGCTTGACCGCATACTCCTGGCTGGCATGGTCAAGGCTTTCATAGTCCACACCGGGAACTCCAAGCACCATGCCGAGGTCGCCGCTCTTGGTTAGGAACGTTGTCTCATTCCAGAAGCCATACAGATTGATGTGATCGCAGAGAGCGGCGGCTTCCTTCCACGGTTTGATAACTTTATCCAGGCGCAGCATCAAAGCACCTCCACGCGCGGCGCGCTCTGCTTGGCCGCGTCATAGCGCAGCTTGTACCGTTCCGACTTGGCGAGGATGCGCAGAAATGCCGGGTCGCTGGTCGTGACCCAACGCCCGAAAGCGTATCCGCCAATAAATACGGCAAGCCCTGCAACGAGGCTGTTGAAGAGGTTGAATGCGCCCACGGCTCCGACACAGACGAAGTAGAACAGTGTGCGCTCAACGCCAAGGTATGTGAGGGGCTTGTGCAAGCTCTTGTAGACGCGGTTTGTTCGCCGGCTATTGGTGTGTGTTTGCATCGACGCCCCTCACTCTTGATGACTGGCTGCGGCTAGCTTCCCCACAGCCAAGTCAAAACGTTGGTTGCCATCACGGCAATTCCTGTTCCGGCGGCAACACCGGCCAGTGTTTTCTTCGCGCCCGGTTCGCCGTGCGCGAACTGGTAGCCGCCCACCACGATGGCGATCAGGCTGGCCACCTTGGCGACGGTTCCGGTAAACAGGGTTTGCATAGAGGTGAGACCGCTATCGAAGGGAGAACTGCTCATTGCGTGCGCGAATACGGGCGAGACAATGAGCAGCGTGAAGAGGCTGAGGAACGGACGAATCCAGTGAGTAGACCGCCATCGGGCAATCCTGCGCCGAATGGCGGATGTGAGCAAGACGATCATCGGCACCTCCAGCGGCCTGGAAAGGCCGCGATATGCCGTGAACGTAAGTCCAATTCACGTTCCTTGTCCAATAACTTTTTGGAAGTTGGCTATAACCATTTGGAACTGATGGCCGTATAAAACGATCTGATCTATGTGGTATGCATGAGGCAAGAGCATATTTCGATTTTGCGCACGGACGATACTACGTGGGCTTGATGCGGCACGAATCTTGCTTGATATGTGTGCTGAATGCTGAGAGGAGTGGCCACTTGAAAACAGACTCATTACCGAAGCGACAGCATATTCTTTAACATTGAAGGAGTATCGTTCCGCCTTGAGGCACTGAACCATGGCAAGCGGGAACAACGCTGAATTCGTGAAGAGGGAAGCCGGCCTGATTATTATGATCGATAAGACGCTCCCAGATTTTGCAGCGGCTTGCCGCGCTCAAGACATCCCTGTTGCCTTGCTGCATCAGGATGCGTTTGCTGCTGACTACCAAGAAGAATACCGACTCCTGGGCATGGCGATAAAGTTTGCTGGCACTTGCGGCAAGGAGATCAACATTCACGGAAAAAATCGTGAAACTGTTGATCGAGGCAATACTGTGAATTGAGCAGCGCTACTAGCCCTCATTTCGGGCGTGATTTTGGGACCATCCATCCCCAAGGCAGCGCGACAATATCGGCGTCAAGTGGACGTGCTTGGCCGCCATGCAACACTACCCCTCGTACGAAAGATGCTTTGCGCTTCAAATCATCTCTAAAGGCTCGAATTCCATTCGCGTCGCTTGATGTCACCTGACTGCCAGCCTTGATTTCCAGCGCAACCAACTTGCCAGCTTCTTCCAAAATGAAATCTACTTCGTGCCCCGCGCGGTCACGCCAGTAGTGCAACTTGCGCTGTTGCGAATCGAGAGAGCGCCATGTTTCCAACGTCTGAAACAGAGTTTGCTCCAGCCAGAATCCTGCATCCATGCGGGGCATTACCTCGGCGGAGGATTTGATTCCGGCCAGCCAAGCGGCTAGGCCGCAATCGGTCCACAGCAGCTTTGGCGCTTTGACGAGTGCCGTCGAAGGATTGGTCGCCAGTGGGCGGATGCGCGCAATCATGCAACCGGTTTCAAGCAAGTTCAAGTACCGATGTGTGGTCGGGTGACTGAGCGCCGCGTCGCGGGCCAGGTCAGCTTGGTTCAGTAGTTTGCCGGTTCGTTGCGCGGCCAGCATCATCACGCGCTGAAAATCCGGCAGGCTGGAGACGGCGCTTAATTGGCGCAAATCCCGCTCCAGATAGGTTTGCACATACGCGGCAAACCACAGGCCGCGATCTGCTTCCGACGCAATCTGCAAAGCGGGTGGGAAGCCCCCACGCAGCAGCCATTGCGGCCAGTCGCCCGCTTCATCCGGCCATTCGCGCCAATCAAAATCTGAGGCGAACAAACGATCCAGCGGCAACAATGCGTCCTTGCGTTCCTGCCACTCCGTGGGGCAAAACGGACGGAGGTCCAGGTAGATCGCGCGGCCAGCCAACGTCTCCGCCACTTGCTTCATCAGGAGCAGATTGGCGGAGCCGGTCAAAATGAAGTCTCCGGCACGCCGCTGTGTGTCCACGGCCCGTTTGACGGCGAGCAGGATTTGCGGTGCTCGCTGAACCTCGTCGAGAATGACGGGGCGCGTGGCCAACAGCGAATCGGGATTGCGCTCAGCCTGATCGAGAATGCCTACGTCATCGAGAGTGAAATACGTCCGTGCAGGTTCAATCGCTTGCGTGAGCGTGGTCTTGCCGGTCTGCCGTGCACCCGTCAGCACCGTGACGGGCAAGACCCGAAGGGCGGATTGGAGATTGCTGCCAAACCAGCGAGGCTTAATTTCGTCCATACGATGTAGTAAATCATTTCACGACGTGAACTACAATAGAAAACTACATGCTTGGTCTTCCGGCGTGTGAAGCATCCCGAAAAGAGCGCTTCTTCCACGCATAACGCGTAAATATAGTCGCAAAATGCGTTCTAAAACTGACGGAATCTAACTGAATTGAGGTGCGCAGGAACGGGTTTTGGGCCTGAAGTTCGGCGGCCTCTGCCGTTGATCGGCAGAGGATGAAATGGGGCCAAATTCAGGTCCAGTAACGGTTTCCAAGGGCTCCAAACGTGCCTTAGAGTGCCATCCATGCCGTTTGGTATCAGTTAGTTACAAGCTGTGAGCTCACTGTCACGGCAGAGGTCGCGGGTTCGAGCCCCGTCGTCCCCGCCATACAAAGCAAAGGACTTAAGCTTGTATGGCATCAATAGTGACTACCCACAAATTTACCCACAAAATCACTGCACTAGACGACTTCCAAGCCCTACCAAGCTTAGGAGGGCTGCCTCACTTCAACGTCTGCTCATCGTCGGGCCTTACGCCGCCACGTAGTGGGAGAACTGCCAACATGCCGCATAAACACGCGTGTCAGATGACTCTGGTCGGCAAACCCACAACAAACAGCAATCTCGCTGAGTGGCGCAGCGCCTTCGTACATCAGACGCTGCGCCAATGCAATTCGCCGGTTCAGCACCCAGCGATGCGGCGAAACGCCCAATGCTGTCTTAAATCCGCGAGCAAGCGAGCTGATTGAGGCGGCACACGCGCCTGCGATGTCGGCAAGGCTGACATCCTCAGCCAGATTAGCCTCTATGTATTCCAGAGCATGACGAAGCTGACGGGCGGTCAGGCCCCATCCGTTGCGTGTTGTCTTTGCGCTGAACGTGCCGTAGGTTGCGGCAATGTGGTCGCGCACCGCGAGAAACAGGGAATCCAGGAACAGCGTGCTGACCTCGTGCGGCCTCTCCAGCACAGGCACAATCGCTTGCATCAAGTGCAGCATCACCGCGTCATAACGGACTTCCTCCACGTCATAGCGCAACTCGAGAAAGCTATTGCCGCGTTCCGCTGCAAAGTCTCGAAAGCTGCTAAACGGCATGTAGACACTCAGGTTGTCAAAAGGATCTCGAATGTCTGCACACCATGATTTGCGCAAATCGTACAGAGCCAATGCGCCGGCCTCAGATGCCGGCTTCCGCTTGTGACGGCCGTCGCAAAACACATTAATCGGCCTGAACGGGCGCAACTCCACTGCCACCGTGACCTGGTCCGCCAAGGGTGTGGGTTCGAGCAATCCGAGGTTAGGTCTGTCGTGTCGATACCTGGCGAAGAAGAGCGGCTGTTCCGAGCGGCGTGAAACCGAACGGACCTCCTGAAGCTCGGGACGGTTCTCGCTCACAAAGCCAGGAATGTTGAACGACTTGGGGAAACGATTCGGATCGCTAATCATCTCTTTCCTCCGCGGAGATTGGCGTCCGCCTAGATGATATACGTCGCGTTTTCCAGCGTGCAACATCCTTGCGATAAATGACGCGAATGTCCCAACTGCGCCCGAAATGTACAAGACCGCAAAGCATTCATCCAGGTACACCTGGAATTAGCAGTACATCTGGGAGGTCAGCATGGTCGATGCCCACGCGAACGGCCCGCCTGAACAACGACGATTGTCCTAGACGAGCGCCCTTTTGATTTGCTCTTCCAGAGCCTCTTTGCAGGCGGAGCGGCTGATGAAATAGGAGGAAGAAATGGCATCCAGGCTAATCGAAAGGCGCCCAGGAAGAGGACAAGCAGCGAGCCTCGACCTGCCGACGGATTTGTCGCGGGCGGCTGTCGCGGCAATTTCTGAAACCTTGCGGCAATTGCTCGCCGACGTCTTCGCGCTTTATGTGAAGACAAAGAGTTTTCACTGGCACATGTGCGGAGCTCATTTGCGCGAGTACCGCTTGCTCCTCGACGAACAGGCGATAGAAATCCTCGCAATGACCGACACGATCGCAGAAAGGGCTCGCAAGATCGGTGGCACAACGCTGCGGTCCATTGGCGATATTGCGCAACTTCAGCGCTTGCTCGATAACGACGAACAATCTGTTACACCTCAAAGTATGCTCGAAGAACTCGCCGTCGACAGCCGTTGTCTGACCAGGCTCATGCGTGCAGCTCATGAGGTCTGCGAGGAATTCAAGGATGTGGCCACGGCAAGCCTGCTTGAAATCTGGATTGATGAAGCGGAACGTCGTACGTGGTTTCTGCATGAGACTCTGCACGACCCAAGCCGTGAGCCGGCGAACTCAACGGTACCTAATTCAGGAAAAAGGAGAGCCAGAATTGAGACAAATTCTGATTATCGAGTCGAGCCCGCGGGGAGATGAGTCTGCGAGCCGCCGATTGACACGGAAGTTGAGAGAACGCTTGAGAGTTCTATATCCGGAGGCAAAGCTCATTGAGCATGATCTGGCAAGAGACCCTCTCCCGCATCTAAATCAACTGACTGTGAAGGCCATCTCGACGAAAGACCAGGCGGAGGCAGAGTCCTTGAAGGAGGTGCTCCGTCTGTCGGACCAACTCACAGATGAAGTGTTGTCGTCGGATCTGCTGGTAATCGCCTCCCCCATGTGGAATTTCGGAATGCCATCCTCATTGAAAGCATGGATTGATCATGTCGTGCGTGCGGGGAGGACATTCAGGTATGCGGGGGCGGGAGTAGAGGGATTGGCCCTGGGAAAGAAGGCAATCCTGGTACTCGCCTCAGGTGGAGTCTTTACGGAGGAGCCTTGGAAGTCATGGGATACCGTGGAGCCGTATCTTCGTCAGATTCTTGGCTTCATCGGGATTAATGATATCCAGACTGTACGGGCTCAGGGCATGAACATACCGGCTCTTGCGCCGCATGCAATACCGGACGGGGAAAGGACGATCGACGTACTCGCGCTTTGAAGGAGAGAACAATGCTCGACCATATCATTTTGACTGTAAGCAATGTCGAACGCTCGCTGGCGTTCTACGAAGCGGCCCTGAAGCCCTTGAATATCCGATTCTTCCTGCCATACAAAGGCGAACGTGGCCATCCAGACCTGTGGGGGTTCGGAGATGGAAAGAGAGCATGTTTTTGGCTCAAGCAAGGAACACCTGATCCAGGTTCTATCCATTGGGGGTTCAAGGCAGGGAACAACCATCAGGTCGATGACTTTTATCAAGCTGCAATAGCGGCTGGAGCGAAGGACAATATTTCACCGCGGGCGCGAGTCGAATACTATCCAGGATATTATGCGGCTGATGTAGTCGATCCCGACGGATATTCATTCGAAGTAGTTCACAAAAGTTGACTGATTTCACCATTGATTGCAGATCGCGAACGCATTGCGACATCGCGCCGCCGATTTTCAAATCGCGAGAGAAATCGTCTTCCGCACGAAGGTAAAGGCATTTGAGAGAAAAAGCGTGAGCGATATCCAAACCACATTTTGCCCGGGGCGGCAGGCTGGGGCACAGTGCTGGGATGAAATGGCGAATGACCGATATGCTCTCCAATCATTCTTCAACAAAATGCTCCGTTGTCCTATGGATCGAGAGAGGAAGTCGCATCGCGGCCGCAAACAAAAGGGCGTGTAAAACGCAAAGCAGAAGAAACGCCGCAGTAAAGGGCCTGAGCCCCGTTTCGTGTATATGGGCTGACGCTAATCTCCATCCCAGGAACGTTGCGCACAGAGTCGTTAGAGTCGGCCCACCGAGGCGCTGAATGACATTGAGAGCCGTAGTCGCCATCGGCAATTCCTCTCGCTTGATCGAAGCGTATGCGGATGCTATCGACGGCATCCCGACTGCGCTTAAGCCCATGCCTCGGATAAAGAGTGCGGACGCGAGTACACCAAGAACCAGTCCGTGGCTTGCCAGGTAGAGAAATGGCAGCGTCCCGGCAAACGCCAGAAGCGCGCCACCAGCCGACACTCTGCGAATACCGAAGCGCTTCGTCAAGGTACCCAACAACGGGTAGCAGCACATCATCCCCACGCCAAGAGGAGCCAGTAGCCAGCCTGTCGCGCTGGGTGGCAGACCACAGGCACGGATCAGATAGATCGGAATCAGCATCTGACCGGCAAACGCGATCCCGTTCGTCATGAACTGCGTGACAACGGAAGCTGAGAAGATTTTGCCCTTGAACAAGCGAAGGTCGATCAGGGCCCTGTCTCCCTTTTTTGCAGCGGTCGAGAAAAACGCCGCGAGCAGGGCAATGGAGGCAATGAGAGCCCCAAGCCCTGTACGATTGCCCAGATGATCCGAGCCATAGAGAAAGAGCACCAGTCCGGGCGACAAAAGCGCAAGTCCAACCAGATCGAGGTCTCGTGGCCTCAGATCTTCATGATCTTTGGGCAGGATGAGAACAGCCAGCACGACTGCCAGTACTCCGACTGGAAGATTGATCAGAAAAAGCCAGCGCCAGGAAGCATATTGCAGTATCGCTCCGGCAATCACCGGGCCGAGGATCGGCGCGAACAGAATCGGCACAGCGGCATAGCCCATCACGCGCACCATGTGCTTTCCGGCGTGGCGCGCCATCATCATCTGTGCCATGGGAGCCAGCAATCCTCCGCTCATCCCTTGCAGCGCGCGGAACCCGACAAGCGAGTTCGCCGACCAGGAAAATGCGCACAGAGCCGATGAAAGAGTGAATGCTGAGAAACACCATAAATAAAGGGCCTTGGCCCCTATGCGATCCACCAGCCAACCGTTCAGCGGAAGCATCAGCGTCAGCGCCAGCAGGTAACCGCTCGTCACCCACTGAATTGCCGCAAGGCTGCTGTGCAATTCTGCGGCAAGGGTCGAGAGAGACACATTCACGACCGTCGCATCGAGTTGAGCGAGAAATGAGCCGAGCACGACAACGGATGTGATCTTCCAAATGGCCGGATCGAGCCGATCGCTCTCGCTGGACAGACCAGACGAGCTGCCTGTCACCGTGCCCCTCGCGCATCTCCGGGAGAATTGCCACCGTTGAACCGTCCGAAGCCCCGAGCACTTATCAGGCCGATGCCAAAAACGCCCAGGCCCAAAGCGACGATATCCGTTGCGGAGCGCAAATCAAAGTTACCAACACGGTAGACAAGCAGATACCCAACAGCCAGATTGAAGAACCCCCAAAGCACATTTACGGTCGAGGAGGAAAGCCCCTTGCCGGACGGTTTCGCAAAGGGGCTTTGAAAGGGGCGCCCCATCATGCCGCTCACAAAATGCGGAATAGCATTTGCAAGGAAGACGCCACCAAAGAAGTAAGACAAAGAGTGAATCCAGTTCATAGTCAGTTGCTCCTCTTCATCGTTCGTTAAACGCGAGTCCTCCGCCGGCACATTCACCCGCGGGTGCTGTCGAGCAGAGCCGCGATCTCCCAGGTTGTGCCGGTTTCGCCCAGACGAGGGAAGATGCGCGTCACGCTGTGACGGTGAGCCTCAAGGTCCCTATCGGTCATGGCGTCGGTGGCGAGCGTCACGTTGAACCCGTGCTCGTGCGCCTGGCGCGCAGTCGATTCGACGCCAATGCTGGTAGCGATGCCGGCGATCACAACCTGCGTGACACCAAGCTTCTTCAGATGTTCATCGAGACCGGTGTTCGTGAACGCTCCCCATGTACGCTTTGTCACGGTGTGGTCTTCAGGCTGCCGGTTCAGTTCAGGGACAAGATCAGTCCAGTCGGCTGGAAACTCTCTGCGGGAACGAGTCTGCTCCGTCCGCCCCGGTGCTCCACCCGCCACGTTGACAAGCACCACTGGTAAGTCATGGCGGCGTAATGCGTCGGCGAGTGCAGCGGCGTGCTGTACAACCTCGTCAGCCGGATGGACGGTCGGAAAAGCCACGATGCCTTTTTGCAGATCGATGAGGATTAGAGCGGTTTGGGGGTCAAGAGCGGTGATTGCCATGAAGTTCTCCTTACCGGCCGGGATAGATCGCTTGCGAGTTCAGCAGCGGGTCTGCCTATGAATCGGCGAGGCGCTTGAGCAGTTCAAGGGCGACCGCCAGTTTCTCCTGCTCCTCAGACGAGAGTTTGCTTTGGATGGCACGGAGTAGCCAGTCCTCCTTCGCCACCCGTTTGGCCTTGATCAGTTCCCGACAGGCATCTGTGAGGGAGAGGATGGTCTGCCGTCCGTCGGTCGGGTCTGGTGAACCGCTCACAAGGCCAGCCTCTTCAAGCGCAGATATTGTGGCGCCCATGGATTGCTGTCGCACACCTTCAGCTCGCGCCAGGGCGCTCACCGTGGCGGGACCATCGCGCTCCAAACGGATGAGCACCGATGTCTGGGACCATGTGTAGTCGCCTGGATGCGACTGTTCACGCAGCCGGTGCCTCAGCTGGCTGATCACAACACGAAGTTCTCGCGCCAGAGCCGACGCGCATGCGGCTCCCGAATTGCCCTTCTGTTTGTTCACAAATCGATTCTAACATAATAGAAAGGTAAACTGCGAAGAATTACTTTGTACTTTCCAATTCCCCAAAAAGTAGTTGGCGCGAACGCCGCATCGTCTCGCATCGCAATGAGACCTTTTACGATTTCTAGGCGGAAGTCTGCACAAGCAGTGGCCTGGACCCCGGCGGGCTTCATGACAACCGCGCACCAGCGGCGCAAAGACGCCGTTGGTGCACCGCCCCGGCCGTACCTGCTTTGATGTGTCTTGAGCTGAGTTCGAGAACTGCACCATCGCCCGTAGATATGTCTTGCGGCTACCAAGGCATGACCGCCGCCCAGTGCCTGTGAAGTGGCCTTATTGATCTCTGCATCAATACTGTAATGATTGAGTGCAAGAAAGAAGGCAGGTCGGATTGCAGGATGCAGCCGCTCAGTTTCTCTGGCGAGGATCGAATGCCGTTGATCGAACGGGAATATCTTCCGGCAGCTCATCGCGGTCAATTACCCCGCAAGCCGCGCGGATGTAACCAGTATGGGTAGAACAGAGTTTCCCGCTGCCGATATGCCGATCGGAAAAATGCGCAGCGAACGACTGGTTCCGGCGGATTCCGAGGTTCGGCGAATCGTGGCGCGCATCCTCACCCTCCGCGCTCAGGCAACTCCCACACTGCTGGCCAATTTCGGCGTCACTGAAAGGCCGGGGTCTGGCAGGTCAAGAGCGATACAGCCTTCTCTTCCACCTGCACCAGCACCCGACCTCCCTGATATTGCCGTGGCTTCCGACCTGAGTTGTCGCGGCCGCAGCAATCGTGCATTCCAGGCGTCGGCAGGGATGAGCATCCTCTCTGCGGAATTCCCCCTTCCATTCGTTCCAAAATTTCGTTTATACTGGCGGCGTGTTCCTCGGGTCCCCATAGGTCGCGCGGTCAGCGGCCGGGACATCGAGCACTCTTCCTCTTAGCCCGTCCGTTTTGTAAGCCTTTCTCAGCCAGGCGCATGTGCCTTGCCGGCCCGCAGTTCCAGTCTCCGGAGCCAAGGGCAAACTACGGGATTTTTCCTCGCACGTCCCGTGTCTCAAGGAGGAAAGCATGTCCGATCGCGAGAAACCTGAGAAAGATCAGCCCTCTACCACCCAGCCCCCTGCCGGCATCAGCCGCCGTGGCTTTCTGAAAGGCGCGGGCATCACCGCCGCGGGAACCGCCCTGCTCGACGGCGTTCACGCATTTTCCCGTGAAGCCGCGGGTGCAGTGCGCAGCGACGTGAAGGAGTTGGGACCGAATCCTTTCCCAGTCACGTTGCGCATCAACGATCAGGAGCGCACCCTGCAGATCGAGCCGCGCACCACGCTTGCCGACGCATTGCGGATTCAACTGAGCATGACCGGCACCAAGATCAGTTGCGATCGCGGCGTCTGCTCCAGCTGCACCGTCTGGCTGGATAAAATGCCGGTGAACAGTTGCATGATGCTGGCCATTGATGCGGTGGGCCATCACGTGACCACTATCGAAGGCATCTCGGCTGGTGACGAACTCCATCCCGTGCAGGCGGCCTTTGTCCGGCACGACGCCATGCAGTGCGGTTTCTGCACTCCCGGCATGGTGATGAGCTGCGCTGCGTTGCTCGAGAAGAATCCTCAACCCAGCGAAGCCGACGTGCGCTACGCCGTTTCCGGCAATCTCTGCCGTTGCGCAACCTATCCCAAAGTTTTTGCTGCCACGCTCGATGCGGCCAGCCAACTCACGCACAAGACTTAGGAGAACCCTCATGGCGACCGAGATCCAACATCTCCTTGGCGCTGCGGTCCTGAGCGCAGTGGCCGACACTCCCGCCGCCGCGACGAAAACCGTTAGTGTTCCCGTCGGCATACCCGGCTACACCCTGCACGAGGAGCAGCGCATCGTTCCCGACACTGAGCCACCGGTGATGCCCGTCAACAAAGATCTTGAGTACATTGGCAAATCGCTCGAACGCTGGGATGGCCAAGCCAAGGTGACGGGTCGCGCGCGCTATACCGCCGACGTGCAGTTGCCGGGGATGCTGTACGCGCGCTTTGTCAACGCTCCGATTCCGCACGCGCGGGTTGTTTCCATCGACACCACTGCCGCCGAGAGCCATCCCGGAGTGAAGGGCGTGCACGTGATTGAGTCGCTGCTTGGAGCCGCGGTGCTGCGCGATCCTTCCCTGGAGCGCACGCAATATCCCATCGTCCGCTATGCGGGGCAGCCTGTGGCCGCGGTGGCCGCCACCACGCCCCAGGCGGCCGAGGAAGCCGCCGCCAAGGTGAAGGTAAAGTACGAGGCTCTGCCGTTCGTGGTGGATGCGGATCTGGCTCGCAAACCCAATGCGCCTCTCGTCTTTCCTGGTGCGGCCGATCAGGCAGGAACCGCGGGCGGAGGCGGGAGTGCAAAAGGCATTCCGCAAACCGGCAATATCCACGGCCCTGCCGTGCATAAGCAAGGCGATGCCGAGCAGGGATTCAAAGAAGCCGACGTGGTTGTAGACGCCCGCTATACCACCCAGGTGCAGACCCATTCCGCTCTCGAAACGCACGGCGTGGTGGCCGACTGGAAGCCCGAGCTGCTCACCGTTTACGCGTCGACGCAGGGGACTGCCAGCGTCCGCGAAGAGCTGGCCGGCTTTTTTCGCCTTCCCAAGTCCCAAGTGCGCGTGATCACCGAATTCATGGGAGGCGGGTTCGGCGCAAAGTTCGGTGCCGGCAATCCCGGCGTTGTTGCCGCCACGCTCTCCCGCAAGACCGGAGCGCCTGTCCGGTTGATGCTCGACCGCCAGGAGGAGCATCTCTCCGTCGGCAACCGCCCCAGTTCCGATCAGCAACTCCGCATCGGCGCCAAGAAAGACGGCACCATCACCGCGATTCAGCTCATCAGCTTCGGGACGGCGGGCTGCGGCACCGGGGCCGGCTGTTCCGGACCCGCCGCCAACCTGTACAAGTGGGCCTCGCTGCACGTCGAGGAAAACGACGTTTTCATCAACGCCGGCCCCGCAGCCGCTTTCCGCGCTCCCGGCCATCCGCAGGGAGCCTTTGCCCTCGAGCAGTCCATCGACGAACTGGCGGCCCGCCTGAACATGGATCTGCTCGACCTCCGCGACCGCATCGACGAGAATCCTGTCCGCCGCGTGCAGCGGCAGATCATCCGCAAAAGCGCTCTCTGGAAGTCCCGCAATCCCCGGTCCAATGCCGATCCCGGACCCGTCAAGCGCGGCGTCGGTCTTTCGCAATCGGTCTGGTACCGGCACCTTACCATGAACTCTGCCGCTGAGGTGCGCGTCCACAAGGACGGTTCCGTCGAAGTTCTCTCTGCCGTGCAGGACATCGGCAGCGGCATCAAAACCGTACTTGCGCAGATACTCGCGGAACAGTTCGGCGTGCCGCCGGCAAAAGTCTCGGTCAA
>Ga0181535_10004336_pt1 | contig 15877 bp, 15 predicted proteins | sample PEATcosm2014_Bin_44_FD_119774 | JGI IMG/M metagenome (GOLD analysis project Ga0181535, IMG submission 119774) | Peatland microbial communities from MTU Mesocosm Facility, Houghton, MI, USA - PEATcosm2014_Bin17_30_metaG | ecosystem: Environmental > Terrestrial > Soil > Wetlands > Peat | place... | reverse complement strand
CCTCCTGCGGAAATATCTGTGCGTTCCCTGGGGTGGCTCCAGCCAATCTATTGCTGGTCCGGTGAGAACACCGAGCCCGTATATCCCTCGGCGGTCCGATTGCTTCCAAGTATAGAACGGGCGGCCGGTATTTTCTTGCACCGAAGGCCAATCATGGCGTGTCCAATTGCGGCGGGGCGAGATTGCCCACGAAAGGGGCTGGATTTCAGTCGTCAGGGGAAAAGGGCGTGAATGTTCCGCAAATTCACCTCCGCGAATCCTGACGCGACCAAATCAGCGTGCCGGAGTTCCGCGGGGGGGCGGCTATGCGCGAGGGCCAGACATTTCAAGCCTGCTGCCTGGGCGGCCACCACCCCGAGTGGCGCATCCTCAACCGCCAGGCACTCTGCGGCCTGGAGGGGCTGCTCCCGAAACGTCGGCAGCGCTCGCAGCCGGGACTGGGCCAGGAGATAGACTTCGGGGTCGGGCTTACAGCGCTGGCAATCGTCCGCGGTTGCGAGGACGGAAAATCTTTCACGCAAGCCCAATTTGACGAGCAAATGATCGATTTCGACAAGCAAGCTGCCGGAGGCAATCGCCAAAGGATAATGGTCGGCCATTTCGTTGACGTACTCTATCACCCCTGGCAGGGGGGGCAGCCCGTCACGGATGATCTCCTGGTAGCGCTGGCCCTTCCACGCAACCAACTCATCGCGCCTTGCCACGTCTACGTGGCGTCCGTGGCTGATGTATAGGTGTTCAATGATCCCGCGGTCGTCCAGCGCCAGGTAGTCATGGTAGTACTCTTCCTCGCTGACCGTCCATCCTTCCAGAGCAGCCATTTCCTGGGTCAACCTGAAGATCAGGGGTTCACTGTTCACGATGATCCCATCGAAATCGAAAATAACGGCGCGCAACAAGTTGAATTTGGCTCCTTTTTGGGGATCGATTTTTCGGGACTACTAGTAATTCGGAAGGGATCGAAAATCGGCCATCGACAATCGTCAAATCCCCCGCTATGGTACACTTGAGCTGCAAGCGGAGACAAGGGTGGAGTGTGTTTTCCCTACTCTTTCTGTCACCCAATGCGTTCGGCTGCGTCTAATAAAGTGAGGAGCACGGTCGGATCATGACCCACGAGTTAAGCATTCCCATTGCGTTCCTGGCTGGGATTGTTTCTTTTCTTTCGCCGTGCGTACTCCCCCTTGTCCCAGGCTATATCTCGATGCTCTCGGGGGCGTCGATCGAAGAATTGAAGAATGAAGCCAGTGGACAGCTTTTGCGCCGGGTGCTGCGCAATTCTCTGGCATTCGTAGCAGGCTTTTCCCTGGTGTTCGTGATTCTGGGGGCCACGGCGACTTGGGTGGGGCACTTCCTCCGGGCACACCAAGCCACATTCAACATTGTCGCGGGAATCATCGTTGTTATTTTCGGATTGCACTTGACCGGCTTGGTAAAGATCCCGTTGCTCTATCGTGAGGCGCGGCTGGACACGGGCGCGCCCCGCCGCGGCCTGGGTGGGTCGTTTCTGGTGGGATTTGCGTTTGCCTTCGGGTGGACCCCCTGCATTGGACCAATTTTGGGAGCGATTCTGGCACTGGCTGAGCAGAGGCAGACGGTGTTTCAAGGTATGTTTCTTCTGGCCATCTACTCTGCCGGACTCGCGATTCCCTTTCTGCTCACGAGCGTTGGGCTTACCAGCTTCCTTAAATTCTATAAGGGATTCCGCAAGCATTTGCAGGCAGTGGAGGTGGCTTCAGGCGTGCTCTTGATTGCGTTGGGGACGCTGATGGCCTTTAATAAGCTGGCGATCATATCGAGGTATTTTTCGTTCTTGAATCGGTTCTCGCTGTAACCGGTTCAGGCAAGACGCGAGAGGGAAAAGTTTGCACCCGATTTTGTTCAACATCGGTTCGTTCCACCTTCCCACCTACGGGACCCTGCTGGTCATGGCAATCCTTGGCGGGATTTACACCGCCATCCGTTTGGGGCGTCGCGTCGGCCTGGACTCGGCACTAATCCTGGATTTTTGCACCTGGCTGATTCTCGTCGCATTGGTTGGCGCGAAAGTCCTAATGATTCTGACCGATTGGACCTATTACCGCGCGAATCCCGGCGACATCTTCAGCTTCTCAACTCTCATGGCGGGCGGGGTCTTTTACGGCGGCTTCATCGCGGCGCTCTTCTTCACCGTCTGGTACGTGCGGGTGCAGAAACTCTCCTTTTGGAAGCTCGCCGACGTGCTGGCGCCCGGCGTGGCGCTGGGCCAGAGCGTGGGACGACTGGGATGCTTTAGCGCCGGGTGCGACTACGGTAAGCCCACCAATGCACCGTGGGGGGTGGTTTTTACGAGTAACTTCGCGCATGAAGTGGGGGGGGTGCCGTTGGGTGTGCGCTTGCACCCAGCGCAGCTTTACGAATCCCTCGCAACGTTCGTCATCTTTGGCTTGTTGCTGTGGTGGTTCCCCAAGAAAAACAGGAACGGAGATGTCTTCCTTGCATACGTCGGCCTGTACGCGATAGCGCGGTTCTTTCTGGAATTCCTCCGCGGGGACGAGGACCGGGGATTTGTTTTTCATCACCTGCTTTCGACGTCCCAGTTCATCGCGCTGCTGGCGCTCGCGGGGATTGCCGCCGTGTTCATCTGGCGCCACGTTCATCCGGTGGCAGCGCTAGACGGCGGTTCGGGAAGCGGGGACGACCCGCACGGCAGGCATACGGGCGAGTTGGCGCGGCAAGGTAAGCTTGCACCGGCACAGGCAGTTGCCGCTTCAACCGTCGCCAAACGCGCCAAGCGTTAAATTGAATTCAGAATGAGGTGTAGGCCGTGGAAGAACAATCACCAATTGAAAGTAATCCGCAGGAATCAACGACGCCGGAAACCTCTCCTCCGGAGAGCCCTAAGGCTGCCCCAAAATCTAAGTTGGCCGGGGGGGCCTTGCTTGCCGTTGTTCTGGCAGTCGGTCTGTACTACGTGAACCGCTATTGGATTGCGCCCGCCGTCAGGGCGCAGTCAAAGGACGATGGGTCGCACCCCATGGCGCCGGCGTTCTCGCTGACCGACATTACCGGCAAGCCGCTCAATTTGAGTGACTACAAAGGGAAAGTGGTGGTCCTCGATTTCTGGGCGACGTGGTGCGGGCCCTGCCGGATTGAGATTCCCGGCTTCATTGAATTGCAGAAGCGTTACGCCTCGCAAGGCTTCACGATGATTGGCATCTCCATGGACGATAGCCCCGAGCCCGTGGTGGACTTCACCAAGGAGTTGCAGATGAATTATCCTGTCGCTGTCGGCAACGACCGCTTGGGGGAGCTTTATGGTGGCATGCCCGGACTTCCCACCACGTTCATGATTGGCCGCGATGGCCGCATCTATGCGAAGCATGTGGGCGCCACGGACTCCAGCGTCTTTGAAACAGAAATTAAGCAGTTGCTGGCAGCCAGTCCCTCGGACGAAGCCACCGACTTCCATCGGGCGGGGCAAATCTATACCGAGGAGAAGGTGGAGTTAGGCGACCCCGCCACAATTGATTCCGAAGTGCCGGGCCTTGATCTAACCAAACTCACGGCCGATCAGAAAGAGGCATTTAAAAAGTCATTGGAAGGCCAGCAATGCACCTGTGGCTGCAAGTTCAACTTGCTCAAATGCCGTCAGGTGGACCGAAACTGCGCCACGAGCAAGAAACTTGCCAAGGACCAGATGGACGCCTTCCTCAAGGTCAAGAGCACCGGCATCGCCACCAAATAGTTCAATCTCCCGATAACATAACTAAAGCCTCTTGAGGGGGAAAAGGAATTCGCGAGTGGAAATTTACACGTCGAAGGAGCGCAATTTGCGGTACATGCGGATACTTCTGTGGAGCTGGGTCGTGGCACTGACGTTCACGAACTTGGGATGGGCTCAAAACCATACTCCCGTGGTGGAAGCACACGTTGTCCTGGCCACCGACGCGGGGCACGCCAACTCTCCCGTGAAACTCGCCGTGCTTGCGCAGGTGGCTGCTGGCTATCACATCAACGATCACAAACCAACGCTGGATTACCTCATCCCCACGGAGATCAAGGTGGAACCGAGCGATCAATTCGTAGTAAAAAGCGTGGTGTACCCGAAAGGGACACCGAAGAAGTTCGAATTCTCGGATGTCCCGCTCTCAGTCTATGAAGGCCCCTTGGTCGTGGGTGCAGTGCTGCAAGCCGGAAAGAAAGTGCCCGCAGGATCGTATACTTTGAAGGCCAAGTTCGCCTACCAGGCCTGCAATAATCACGCCTGCTTGCCGCCCACCAGCGTCCCACTCGCCGTAACGATAAAGATTGTGCCGTCCAACGTACCGTTGAAACCGGTGGAGACCGATGTCTTCCGACGAATCAAATTCGAATAACCCACCACCCCCTCCAGCGCCCGAAGGGAAGCCTCGCAGCCCCGTTGGGTTGGTGGTGGTGAGTCTGGTCTTGCTGGCAGCGCTTGTGTGGGCGATGGCCCCAAGTCGCGGCAAGTTCACGCCGGCCCCACTTCGTCCCGTGCCCGCGGGCTGTCCCCCGGCGACGGCTGACTTCGTCCCCACGGACGCTACCGAAGTTCCCGGCGTTGTCTTGAGTTCATTTTCCCAAGCCCAGAGAAATCATATCCTCTATCGCTTGAACATGGAACCCTGCCCTTGCAGTTGTAACACCAGCATCGCCGCCTGCCGGATCAGTCACCCCACTTGCCCGATTTGCAAGAGTCTGGTGGAGAAAGTCGTCGCGGAGGAACGGCAAGGGAAGTAGACGGAAGACGGTAGTCGGCAGACGGTAGACGGGGAGGGCTAATTCCGTATGCCGCATACCGTCTACCGACTACCGTCCTCCGACTACCGACTTCTATGCGAATTGGCGTCGTCTCCGACACCCACGGGTATTATGATCCGCATTTGCCGAAGCTGTTGCAAGGCGTGGACGAGATCTTGCACGCGGGCGATGTGGGGTCGATTTCGGTGCTCGACCAACTTCGCGCCATTGCGCCGGTCCAAGCGGTGCGGGGCAATGTCGATTCGGCGGGCCTAGGCCTTGCGCCCACTCTCACCCGGCGGATTGGCGCCGTCGAAATCTATATGCTTCACGAACTGCCCAAGCCTCAATCGGCACTGCGCGATTGGGCGCAAGCCGGTCCCCTGGAAGGGAAATCGGCTGAGCACTGCCGGCGGTTTCTGGAAAGCTTTCCCCATGAATGCCGGGTTGTGATCTTCGGACACAGCCATGAGCCCTGTGCATTAATTCTTGGTGGCAAACTCTTCTTCAACCCTGGAAGCGCGGGCAAAAAACGTTTCTCGCTGCCACGCTGCCTCGGCTTGTTGGACGTCTCAGCGCAAGGCGTCCACGCGACATTCTTGGGTTTGGAAAGGTATAATGAGGACTTACCGCAAGGCGTTTTGCTGCCGATTGGAGGAGCGTAGGCATGGGGAAACTGTTGAAGGTTTTGAAAGGCGCCACGGAGGTGCTCACGACAACAACAGCCGTGCTCGCCGCTGCCATAGTGGTAGTGGAAACCTATCAGGTCCTGCGCAAAAAGTTGGACGCGGTCAAGGAATAGTGAAGAGTGGCAAGTGACGAGTGACTGGCGGGCGCGTTATGGCTCGCGGTGGCGCGTTCGAAACTGATAATCATCGAAATCGTGGGCAAGATCTCTGTTAACGATCATGAAGAGCGAAATCCGCGTCGGTAATACCCGCCAGCCTACCTACTGAGGTTTGCGAAATATCGCAACAAGTTCTTTCTTAGTAGCGCGGGCGTCTCGCCCGCTGGGGCGTGGGCATCCTGCCCGCGCGTCGCCGGGAGCGGGACGTTCCCGAGACAGCGGGCAAGATGCCCACGCTACGGACCTCATTGTCAATATATTTTGGAAACCTCAGTGGTGTGCCTCGGACCTCAAGTGCTCCGCCGCGCGGTGCAAGCGCGCCACCACGCGATCCCTCCCCAGCACCAGCATGACTTCAAACAAGCTCGGCGCCACGGCCTGACCCGTTAGCGCCACGCGCGCCGCATTGATTAACAGCCCGGCCTTTACTCCTTGAGCTTCCGCCAAACTGCGCAAGGCTGCTTCTGTTCCGGCCAGATCAAACGTTTCGGTGGCGGCGAGGCGCTCCGCGAGCACATCGAGAAGCGCTGATACCGTCGCGTCTTTCCAATACTTTTTCACTGCCTCGGGGTCGTAAGTAAAATCGTCCGTGAAAAACGCACGGAACGCGCCGGCAAAATCCTTCAGCGTGCGCGCACGTGACTGAAGCAAGAGGACCGCCTGCCTGAACGCATCCTCTTGCGGAGGCGCCGATTGCGAATCCCGTGACCCCTGACCCGTGTCCCGTATCCCGTACCCCGTATCTCGAACCGGGAGTCCCGCCTCGGCCAACTCTTGCTCGACAAGCGGCAGCAGCCGTTCCTCCGGCAGGTGGCGCAGGTACTCGCTGTTCATCCACGCCACCTTTTCGAGATCGAACACCGCATTCGATTTCGAAACACTGGTGAGATCAAAGTCGCGAACCATTTCCTCGATCGGCACAATTTCCTTTTGGCCGGCAGGCGTCCAGCCGAGCAGCGCCAGGAAATTGACTAGCGCTTCCGGCAGCACCCCCTGCTCGCGATAGGCGCCCACCGCGGTGGCCCCATGCCGCTTCGACAGGCGTTGCTTGTCTGGCCCAAGGATTAGCGGCAGGTGGGCAAAAATCGGCACAGGCGCGCCCAGCGCTTGGTACATCAAGATTTGTTTGGGAGTATTCGAGATGTGGTCGGCGCCGCGAATCACGTGGCTGATGCGCAGGTCCAGATCGTCGGCCACTACACCGAGGTGATAAGTCGGATGGCTGTCCGACCGCAGCAGTACGAAATCCTCGAGATCGCAGTGGTCGACTGCAAGGTGGCCGAAGACCAAGTCTTCGAAGCTGGTCTGGCCGGAATCAGGCACGCGGAAGCGCACGGCGGCGGCGCGGCCCTCCGCGCGCAGCCGGTCCCGGTCGGCGGGAGTGAGCCCACGGCAGGCGCCGTCATATTTCCAAGCGCGGCGCTCCGCCTCGGCTTTTGCGCGTTTGGCCTGGAGCTCCTCCGGGGTACAAAAGCAGGGGTAGGCATGCCCCAAGCGCTCGAGATTCAAGGCCATCTCACGGTAGCGATCGAGGCGTTGGGACTGATAGATCGGGCCCTCGTCCCACGTGAGGCCGAGCCATTCGAGGCTTTCCAGGATGGCCGTGGTGAGTTCGGGCTTCGAGCGGTCAACGTCCGTATCTTCGATGCGGAGGACCAAAGTTCCGCCCACGTGGCGCGCGAAGAGCCAGTTGTAAAGCGCCGTGCGAGCCCCTCCCACGTGCAGATACCCTGTAGGCGAGGGCGCAAAGCGAACGCGAATGTCGCTGGTCATCTGTTTAGTCTTTCGGCTCCGGGCGAGTCGGCGCAGGAACCGACAACTCCGAAAGGTACTTCCCCAGAATCGAACCCACGGTGGCAAGCTGTACCAGGTCCGCAGCGGTAAAGTCGGGACCCGTCGGATCGCCGGGACGAGCTTTGCGGCTGATTTGGATCACACCAACAACCTTCCCTCCGACGATCATCGGCGAACTCATGATTTTCTGGATGGGCGCAGCCTTCTCTTCATCCGACAGGTTAACCGCTTCGAAAACCGTAGGGTGTTTATACATCGGAAAATTGTTTACAATCTCGCCCCGCTTATCGCGCATGTTTTTGGCGGCCAGCGAGTGGGTGGTGGTCAGGGGGATCGCCCCAATGAACGTGGCCCTGACCGGATAGAGAAAATTCAGAACGCGGGCGTCGGGGAACAGGCGCAAGATGGCAACCTCCTCCTTCTTGGCCTTAAAACCACCCGAGATGAGCACTGCCAGGCGGTTCAATTCCTGGTCCGTGGGATGAACTCCTGACTTCGGGAACTCGTCCACCAGCTTGGCCACAGCAAGGGCCAAATCCTTTTCCGCCATCCGCATTGCTCCGTTACAGCTTCGAGCTTGACCACTGATTATACTGGACCTGGTAACACCAGGCAACGACGCGTCCCATTCGCCCAGGATCCCGTCAAGGTCCGCAAAGTTCCGCGAAGGGGAACAAGATCACTAGCCGTCGGTGAAACTGACGGACAAGGAGTGGTGAGAGAGTCGACCCCGCCGGGGTCGACGATACTTTGGCCCGCTTTCCTCGCACCTATGGGTAATGACCTTCGGCCACCGGGCCGCCATCCTACCTCGACCTTGACGCGGCACCGACGGCCACCCTCACGGCGCCAACGCCAGAACCCGCTTGCGGGGTCGCACTTCCAGGTCTACCGGATGGGAGCAGGCGCCGTTGTCTCATTCGGACCTCGGCGTACTTGCCCCTCCTCCAAGTGGCTTATGTTTCATATACTTATCGGCTATACGCGAAATACCGAAGCCATAAGGTCATTATTGTCTGCAATTTAGCGGGATAGCGGGGATAAAGCGGAAAAACGGTGGCTCATTGAGGTCAAAAATCGATGTAACTGGGTTTGCTTTCTACAATTAATCGGCAATTAGTCGGCTATTTTGTATAACTCGTTTGTTTTCATACACTCATTGGGATGATCCGTTTTGTCCGATATTTTTCCGTTTGTTTTCATCAACTTATTGGGAGCAACCTTCGTTTTTTGATATTTTTTATTTTGGTGAGTGACCTTGATTGGCATCGATAAAATGTCACTTTGTACGGCCTTTCGAACGTCAATTCGTCTCTTCCTCTCGCGACTTCCAGCCCGCTGGAAGCGACGTTTGCCACCCCGCCGCGGGTGCGCGATCTCACTCGACCAACTATTAAACTAGCAGTTTGGCCTCCAAACCTAGCGTCAGGGCCGACAGACTGTCCGATAATCAACGGAAAAAGGGAGGTGCTCCTATTTTTTCTCTGGCGGCCTGACGCTCTCGCCTCCATTTCGCTTGCCCTCAGGAAACTTCGCGGACTCTGACGTGGCCTTGCCCTTTCGCCTGTGCATGCCGCCGCCCTCCCACAATACGGCCAACTCGAACGCACTCTGGTGCGGCGTCGCTGATCTGAAGCAGAGCTTAGTTTCGCCCGGCGCTTGCTCTATGTTAGTATCTTATGGTGCGCTTCGGGCGCCTCCGGTCCGCGGAAAGGGCTGAGCCCGCCGAACCATTTGCGGTATCACGACACCTCAATGGTGATCTTCCTTTCGCCCGAGTGAGCGGACAACGGGCATGACGGGCCCATAAGGCCTGAAGGAGGTCATCATGTCAGCGTCCCATCACTCCCCACCCACGCGCAAGCTACCCGCCAAGCCCAATCTCAATCAGATCAAGAAACAGGCCAAGGAACTCTTGAAGGCATTTCAAGCGGGCGAACAATCGGCAGTCGAGGAGGTGCGCGCGCATTACCGCGCTCCGATGTCCCCGACCGAAGAATTTCAATTGAGCGATGCCCAACTTGTCTTGGCCCGGGCTTATGGCTTCGAGAGTTGGGTAAAGCTTAAAGCCTTTGTCGATGGCGTCACCATGAAACGGTTCGTGGCTGCGGTCGAGGCCGGGGACATCGACCTTGTGCGGACAATGCTGCGGCAGCGCCCGGAATTGGTCCACAAGGACACCGCTGAAAACGATGAGCACCGTGGCATTCATTACGCCGTGTTGCGGCGCGACGTTCCCATGGTGCGATTGCTGATGCAGGGGGGCTCCGACGCACGCAAGGGCATCTTCCCGCACCGCGACGCCACCACCGCGTTCGCCCTGGCGAAGGAGCGCGATCATGCGGACGTAGTCGCAGTGATCGAAGAAGAGGAGCAACATCGCCGGCAGCAGATGAGTTGTCCCAACGCCGCCGTTTCACCCCTCCAGGACCAAATCAACGAAGCGATTCGGGCGGGCGACAACGACACGGCCATTCGCCTTTTGGATGCCGACCCGTCGCTGGTGCGCGCTTGCGACCGCACGGGTGGGACGCCGCTGCACGCCGCCGCCCAATGCACGAACGAGCAAATGGTCGCGTGGCTGCTCAGCCACGGGGCGAGCGTCCGGAAGCGCGACATCGAGGGCCTGACCCCGCTCGACCGAGCCGCGCGTTCCGCCGGGCCATACAACGACCATGCCGAGCGATTCCCTGCCGTTGCCAAGCTGCTGCTCGATCGCGGCGCGGAGGTCACCCTCCACGCGGCTGTGGCGCTTGGCGATATCCAACGGGTCCGCGAACTGGTGAGTCGGGACCCCGGCGTGGTGCGCCGGGATAATCATTGGTCGAAGGGCGGCCTCTTGAGCCTGGCGGTCAAGCACGGGCACCTCGAAATCGTTCGGCTGCTGCTCGATCTCGGCGCCGACGTGGACGAGCGGATTCTGTTGGCGGAAGTGGAAGAGCCCACGCCAAGCTGGGGCGCGCCGTTGTGGCATGCGGCCCTGACGGGGCGGCATGACATCGCCGAGTTGCTGCTCGACCGCGGCGCCGATCCGAACGCCAACGTATACGCCTCCGGTTGGCCGCTCCGCAATGCTTACCAGCGAAACGATGAAGCCCTGAAGCGGCTGCTCCTGGAGCGCGGCGCCAAGCCCCAGCCTTACATGGTCGCCGAAGCACATGACGTTGCCGAGGCCAAGCGCTTGCTGGAGATGGACACGAGCGAGGATCTGGCGCAGGAGCTCGCCTGGTCCGCCGCCGACCATGGTTGCCCGGCCATCGTAGAGATGGCCGTCGCGGGCCTGACATGGCCTCCACAGGACCCGCGCTGGCACTGGGTTCTAATCCAGCCCTTCCGCGGCTTGGGGGACAAGCCCGCGTTGAGGCCGCCGGCAACAACCGAGGATCGCCTCGCGTGCACGGCAATCCTCTTGCGCCATGGGATCGACGTCAACGTGTCGCGAATGGGTCAAACGATCCTCCACTTCATTGCCGCGCGCGGCGGGATGGAGCACGAGCCGGACCGGGTGCGCTTCGCCGCGCTGCTCATCGATGGGGGCGCGAGGCTCGACCTCCGCGACGACCTGCTGAAGTCCACCGCGCTCGGCTGGGCGTGCCGCTGGGGCCGGGGGCAAATGGTAGATTTGCTGATCGCCCGTGGCGCGCCCATTGACGAGCCCGGAGCCGAAGCATGGGCCACGCCGCTGGCATGGGTGAAGAAGATGGGGCACACCACGATCGAGCGGCGGCTTCGCGAGCTTGCTCCGCAAGTGGGAAGTTAAGTTACTATGGGTGGAGAGATAACCGATCCCCACAATTAGCGGAGGGGCTGCTTGAACATCCTGGAATTTGCTGCCGCAGTCTGGGTGGTGTCGCTGGTTGCGGGATTCCTCGGGTCGCTAACCGGAATCGGCGGAGAGATCGTTCTGACTCCGGTGCTGACGTTGGTGGCTTTTGCCATCCAGCGTGACAGGCTCTACGTGGTGGTAACCGTCATCGTCCTGGCAATTCTGCTATATAGCCTGACTAGCGGGTATGTATGACGGAGATTCATCGTAGAGAGTCAAGGATTTCTTGGCGCTCTACCCTTTCGTGGTTTACCACTTCGCGGGCAATGGCAGCCAGTAGCCCCACACGGAGTGGGTTATGATTCGGAATGGATACTCGCTGGTGGGATGGCTCTTCTGTTTCTATTACCATGTGACTACCTTCTTGGCGGATAAGGGAATAACCCCAATTGCGGCAAAGAGCCTGAACCAGTTGCTGTCCACTCAGATCGCGAAGGATTTTCAGGAAGCGGTTAGAACTTTGTCCCGAACCAAGTGAAGGCGGATTTCTGTAGGCTTCGGCTGGTCAAAGTAGTAGGCGGCTACAGCTTCTTTAATATTACGACGCAAGTCTTCCCAATTATCAGCCTGAGTGAAGATTCCCTCGGTCAGGCATTCGGCGACAAAACCACCATCAGATTCCTGGGTCACTTCAAAAATAACCGACATCAATTTGCCTCGTTGCCGCTCCTTTCTGTAGCCTCTTAACCTAACGTGAGAATCGTAAGATTAGGGTGAGAGATTTGTCAAGAGAAACTTCATCTTCAGACGTTAAGGACATGCTTTCGTTCTACTAAACCCCTTCTTCCTGTTTCTTACCGAGCCGCACGCGGGCGTCTACAGCACGAAACTCAGCCGCCTGGGGAAACGCCAGCAGCGGGTTGATTTCAATCTCGCCAATCTCCGGCAAATCCTCCGCGAGCAGCGAAAACCTTTGCAGGATTTCCGCCAGCGCGTCGAGGTCCACCGGCGCTTCTCCGCGCACGCCGCGCAAAAGGCTGTAGCCCCGAATCTGTTGAATCATTTCCTGCGCTTCGAGATCAGTGAGCGGCGGCAGGCGGAAAACCACGTCGGTCACCGCTTCGACGTAGATCCCTCCCAGTCCGAACATGACCAGCGGGCCGTACTTGGCGTCCTGGGTCATGCCCACGATCACCTCGCGGCCACCGCGCACGTAGTCCTGCACTAAGAAGCCCAATTCGCGAGAGCCCGCATGGTCCCCACGGTGTCGCGCGACAGACTCTGTCATCTTCTCCGCGGCTGCCAACAATTCCTCCGGACCGCGAAGGTCCACGAGCACGCCGCCGACGTCTAACTTATGGACCAAATCCGGCGCGACCGCTTTGAGAACCACCGGGTAGTGCAGGTCTTTGGCCATGCGTGCAAGCTCTTCCCCGTCCGCGGCGGGAATGGACTTCACCACGGGAATGCCGTAGCATTCGATCAAGCGCAGGCTCTCCTCCGCCGACAGAATCAAGCGATTTTGCTTGCGGGCTTCCTGGAGCAAGTCCTCCGCCGCCCCCTTGCGCACGTCAAAATGTTTCAACTCGCCCACCGGTTTTTCTCGCCACACACGGTAGCGGTCGAGTGCGGCCAGCGCGCTCACCGCCGACTCCGGAAATATATACAGGGCCATATGGTTCGGATGGTCGCGGTTCAGCTCGACAAAAAACTCATCGGTGGCCATGATGACTCCCACCACCGGCTTCAGGTATTTATGGCGCAACTGTTCCAAGCCCAGGATAATGTCCATGGCATTGATCATCATGGGAGGGACAAAGACGATGAGCAGCATGTCGATGCCGTCATCTTCCAGCAGAATACGCGCGCAGGCGTCGTATTTGCTGCGATCCGATTGCGGAGTCATATCCACGGGATTCTGGATACTCGCCTCGGGAGGAAGCAAACGGCGGAGCTCGTGCCGCGTGCGGTCGGAGAAATTCGCCATGGTGAGGCCATGGGCGATGGCAGTGTCGGTGGCCATGATGGCGGGCCCGCCGGCATTGGTGAGAATCCCCAGGCGGTTCCCCCGCGGCAACGGGTTCTTGGAAAAAGCGAGCGCCAGATCAAACAGTTCCTCGACGGTGTTGACGCGGACCACGCCGCTCTGCTCCAAAAGGGCGCCGGTGGCAACGTCAAGTCCTTGCCGTGCCGCCAGGGCTCCCGTGTGGGACGTCACCGCGCGCACACCCGCTGCCGTCCGGCCCGACTTCACCAACAACAGGGGCTTGCGCTTCGAAATTCGCCGGCAGATTTGCATGAAACGCTTGGCGTTCCCGAACGACTCGAGATACATCAAGATCAAATCGGTCTGGGGGTCATCTTCCCAATACTGCAAGAGGTCGTTGCCGGAAACGTTGGTCTTATTACCCAGGCTCGCAAAATAGGAAAACCCGATGTCGAGCTGCCGCGCGATGTTCAGGATGGCCACTCCCAGCGCTCCACTCTGTGACATGAAGGCAATGCGCCCGGTCAGAGGCAGCGTGGGAGCGAAGGTGGCGTCCATGCGCACGGCAGGGTCGGTGTTGATAACTCCCATGCAATTCGGCCCGATCATCCGCATTCCGTATCGCCGGACGCGTTCGGCCAATTGGGCTTCGAGCGCCCTTCCTTCGTCGCCGGTTTCGGAAAAGCCCGCGGTGATGACCACCAACCCCGTTACGCCCTTCTTCCCGCAATCATCGATCGCAGCGAGCACTTCCTCACGCGGCACGACGATAATGGCCAGGTCCACCGCGTCGGGAATCGATGACACGTTTGGGAATGCTTTTATGGAGTGAATAAAATCAGCTTTAGGATTAACTGGAAAGAGTTTGCCGTGGAAATCAAATGCGACAAGCTGATGGAGGATTTCGCGGCCAATGGATCCCTCGCGGCGCGAGGCGCCGATTACGGCGATGGATTTCGGTTTTAAGATGGCGTCCAGGGGATTCACGGATATTCCTTTCATTCGGGTGAGCCTGGAACTGGGAGCCGGATCGAGGTCCCAGGGCGTGGAGCCCGTGCGGCTCCAGGCTGGCCACAATTGAAAGCCCAATCCCCGCGGAAGTCAACGCCAGAGTAGCGCGAATGGGCATCCTGTCACTCGTCCCCCCACAAAATTCCGTAACGTCCTAATTGGAGGCGTACCACCGGCTTCCAGCCGTCACAGGAGCCGCCAGGATGGCGGCGCTACGTTCGAACTCGGGCACGACTCGAAATTAAGTTCCGGCCCGGATGAACGGGGTGATTTATAATGAAGCGGCTCTTCCGTCAGCACCGTTCGACTTAGGGTGAGGAACTATGGCTTCCCCGCTTCCCGGCTACGTCCGCTCCTCGGCTCCCGTACCTTTGGCCAAGCGCGCCGCGTGGTATCGCAACACGTTTCCCGCTTATGCGGGAATTTTCCTTTGGGTGGGTTTTTATCGGGGGCTGGCGGGCACCACGCTCGACCGCGCCGGCGTGGGTGTGTGCCTGGCCGGACTTCTGGCTGCGGGACTTCTTTGCTTCGCTTTCTATTACTACGCTCCCGCGATGCTGGGCATGCAGACGGGACGCACGCTCTACGTTGTCGGCACCGCCATGTTCGGAACGGCGGGCGGCTACCTGATGCCGGGGTTGCTGATGGGCGTTCTGCAAATCGGCTGGTTTGCGGTCGGCACCTCCATCGCCACGGAATTCATCATGCGCGGGTTGCACCAGGATTCGAAGGGGCTGTTTATCGCGATCGCGCTGCTTTGGGCCTATGGTTTTGCCCTGGTCGCACTGAAAGGAATTGGTTATGTTGCCCGCGTCGCCCAGGTTCTGAATTGGGTTCCGATGATCATGATTGCCATCGTGTTCTGGAAAAACATGGGCGGCATTGCGAGCTACCAGCCACCGCAGCACGATTCGTGGGGCGGCTTTGTGACGATCATTGACATCGTGATCGGCTTCTTTGCCACCGCCGGGGCCGCGGGGGCGGATCTTGGAACAAACAGCCGAAACGGTAAGGATGTTGCGCTAGGAGGTTTGACCGGCGTCGCCCTGGCGATCCTGCTCGCAGGCGGGCTGCCCGTTCTGTCCGTGGCGGGACATATCGCCGGCACCCCGGGACCCGCGAACTATGATTACGCCGCCGCGATCTCGAGTGTAGGGACTCTGGCCCCTGCCATGTTTTTCCTCTTCGCAGCCGCCTCCGTCGCGCCCACGTGCTTCTGTACCCTCATTGCATCAAACAGCTTTGCCACCATGTTGCCCCGGATCCCGCGCAGCGTCTCCACCCTGACCGGCGTCACGATTGGAGCGATTCTGGCGCTGACCGGCCTGGCGCAGAATCTGATTGGGTTCTTTGTGATCGTGGGCGCGTCCTTCGGCCCCATCTGCGGCGCGATTGCTGCCGACTATCTGCTATCGGGAAAGAAATGGCCAGGGCCTCGCGCGGGCATCAACTGGGCAGGCTATATCTCTTGGGCGGTGGGTTTTGTGGTGGGCATCCTGGACCGCGTTCCCGGTGTCCCGGCACAACTTATCAAGTTCGACCGCCCTGCCGCATTGGTCTCTTTCATCGTGGCGTTCATTGTGTACTGGGGATTGGCCCAAGTGGGGATGCTTCCTCCCGCCCTCCGTCTGGAGGAATCGGCGGCGAGTGCGGCGGTGAACTGAGGGATGAGCTGCACCGGAAGCTGCGCAGGTGGTCTTCAAAGCCCGCGTAGCTGGCGTCGTCATTT
>Ga0181535_10004335_pt1 | contig 15879 bp, 13 predicted proteins | sample PEATcosm2014_Bin_44_FD_119774 | JGI IMG/M metagenome (GOLD analysis project Ga0181535, IMG submission 119774) | Peatland microbial communities from MTU Mesocosm Facility, Houghton, MI, USA - PEATcosm2014_Bin17_30_metaG | ecosystem: Environmental > Terrestrial > Soil > Wetlands > Peat | place... | reverse complement strand
TGCCGGTTCGGCGGAAACGCTGAATCTGTGTATTGTGCCGAAGTGGCGGAATTGGCAGACGCGCGTGGTTCAGGTCCACGTACTCGCAAGGGTGTGGGGGTTCGAGTCCCTTCTTCGGCACCAAGTTGTCAAGTAGATATAATAAAATCAATCATTTCAACGAGTTGTAAGCAGAAAAACCCCCCGAAATCCAGTCAATCGGTCTCATTGGGGGACAAAACTGCGTTCTTGCCTCGCTAAGGCCGAACTGTAGTTGAACTCTAGTTGAATCATAAGGTTAGGTATTTTAACCATACACTTTTTCGACCTCGATTTTGGCCGAAAAATTTCCGGATTTCACTAAGTTCGCACTAAACCAAGCGGCGTAAAGCCTCTGTTTTCAGCACATTTTTCCATGCGATTTGCGGCTGGGGCGGCTTGGGGCTCTCCTCTGTAAATATATTCGCCTCATGTTCGCCTATAATGTTTTCATGTTCCCGACTCCATCGGGCCGCAAGACCTTCGTCGTCACCTGCAAGCGGTGCCGCCGCGATGTGCCCTGTGGCCGGGATGAGTTTCCGTTTCAATCCATCACGGTCGAATGCCCCAGAATGAGATTGAGACAGCTCTGGAATCAATGGGTGCATTCGTCGCTCTACTCACAGAAAACTTTCATGAAAGCCTGTGGACAGACCAAGAAGTAGGGTACTCTACCTGCTTTGCCTGTGCCTGCGCCAATGCCATCTTTGCCTCCACCTCAGCTTTCTGCTTGTAGTGGTTCACAAACCGCTCGCCACTCCGGTAAGGCTGGCGAAAAATCCAATCAGGGCGGTCATACCGCCGACCCAGCCCATGACGACTGGCCATCCTCTTTTGGCTCCCTGTTTAATCTGTTGAATCTCTTCATCCATAGGAGATGCTCACGCATTCAGATTTGTGGACATCGAAACTTCGGGGTTCCCGCCAATTCGTCGTGTATCCAGCTAGGACCTAGCGGGGGTCGACCAGGCCCATCGCGATCATTCCCAGGGCAGTAATGCTAGGCAGAAAGAAATAGTCTCCGCCTCGCAGCTCAACAAAGTCAGGAAGTCCGCTGCAGACAAAGGGCGGATTTGTGAGGTTTGCCTCGCCCTGCACCACAAATCTGCCATTGCCTCCGTGATTTCCAAGCAGCACATCTTTGTCATTGCCAAGATGGGAATCATTGCCGTACTGAATCCATTGCTGCTGCACGAATTCGAACTGCCTCGAGAGGCTTGCATTCAGCACCATGAAGATGATCCCGCGTTCCTCAATATCGGAGACAGGTTCGCCTTCTGGAACAAAACGGCCATAGGGGAGTCCGCGGCGGGTAATGCGGCGACGGTTGATCAGTTGTCCGTTGAAACCGAATGCGTCTCGTGGATGAACGCGGCGGATGTGTGCGCCAATCGGACAGCGCGTGCCCTCGGCATCGGCGCCGTATGTGAAATCGGTGTTGCGGTTCGGGTCCGCTACGATGGCGGGGTCGGGCTTGTTGGGGGAAAGCTCGAGCGGCGTACCGTCTCGCCAGCGTCCGATGAATTTAGCGGCTAGCTTTTCTTTGCCCCCGCTGTAAAGCGCTGCTTGCTTGTCGAGATAGGCTCGGAAGGTGGCGACGTTCTGGTGCAGTTTGCGATAGACCATGAAGGTCCCATTGCTGGCCAAAAGGTGCGGTATCGGCGCCACCGGTAGTTCGCCGGCTTCGTCCGCATACCCCAGCAGGAGCTCGCCCGTTGCGAGGGGCGCCCACGTTCCGTTGGGCAGCAGCTTGCCTTGTCCGGGTTGGGTGCTCCGCTCTATGCCAATGTAATCAGGATTGCCGAAGCCGTCGGTGTAACCGAAGTGTTCGCCGGTGCATGGCTTGCCATTGATGACCACAGCAGCGGCGTCCTGTGCGGCGACAATCGTTGCTCCGCCCGTCTCCTCGACGAGAGACTGAATGTTGGTGCAGCTGGCTTCGAGGGCCTCCGTTGTAAGACCGTTGACTCCGATCCAGGCGTGCACGTGGTCTTCTCGCCAGATCTCATCCCAATGATCGGGGGAATTCACACCGCTGTCTCCAAGGATCCCAGCGCGATGCCTCATTCCTTGTTGGAATTCGACGGGGAAGCTCAGCAATGTCGCGTCCGGCAGTTCCAGATGCTGGAGGCCGCGATGGGTGAAAGCAATGTTCATCGTGCTCTCTGGCTTACCTCCGTCCCATCGCTGGCCCGTTGTTACCAGGCTGAGCAACCGGCCGATCAGCTTGCGCGCACGGAGCGCGTCTTCAAAGCGAAGAAAGAGATAGCGGGCAACGGGCAGGTTGTAGCCGCGCAGAACAAAGCCCTGAATGTCGGTCTCATTGAGCTTACTCATTTCGGCCGCCTGTCTTGATATCGCGGTGAGGGCCCATGGAACCCGGTCGGGGAGGGGGCAAAGCTTTGAGATGGGCCACGAACTCAAGAAACTCGCGTTGCAGGGTGGCCGAATCCACACCCTGGTGGCTTGCGATGAAGTCGGCGACAGCACTCTGAGTCTGAAGGGCGCGCAGCGTCTCGGTGACGGATTTGTCGTTGACGGCTGCGAAGAAGAAGGTAGTGTCGAGTTGGCACGCTTTCATGTAGTCAAGGAAGGCCTGACGGTTGGCCGCGCCAGGGTAGCCGACGCAGTGATTCCAGACTGCGTCGAGGTGATCCGGAATGCTGGTGGCAAGGCCAGAAAGATAGCTGTCCAGGTCGCCATCGCAGTTTGACTCGAAGATCAGGTATTTCGATTTCAAGTGCTCTTCACAAGCCGGCGCTCCAACATAGATCACGTCGTCCATCACAACGAGTCGGGCGAGATGTGTACCTGGCGCTTGCGCAAAGGGGCTCTCTTCACGAGTGGAAAGATGTGCCAGATAGTTACGAATCTGCAGATCGTGAGAGGGCGTCGCCTTTTCATCGTCGATGATCGGCGAGAGAATCGTAAGTCCGTAAACACTGCCGTTCTTGTTTGGCATGGACCCCTTTCCTATCCTGCGATGGGAGCTTCGCCCGTTTCCCCCAGGTGTGTCTGAACCTGCATCACAAAGCGAAGATATGCGTCGGCAAACTGCTCCGGTGTACACCGCTCGGCGACGAGACTGAGGCTGCCCAGCGACGACTGCACAATGTGGGCTGACTTCACGTCGTTCGCCGTGGCGTGGGGATAAGCCGTGTAGTAGTAGTCAGTATCAAACTGAACGCGGGCGATGTATTCCTTGAAAATGGTCACCGGAACTGAGCCGGGAAACTTCTCACTCCATCGCCAAATGAGGTTAAGGCCTTTGCTCAGCACTGCCGAGAAGGCATCAATGTATTGGTTCCAAGTCCCGTTGAAGTTGCTGAAGAAGAGCAGGTAGTCGTACTTCAGGTCCTCCTGCCTCTGGCCGTTTCTCATGAAGGGGAAACCGTTGCGCGGGACGATGACCCAACGCGCGAATTCGATAAAGGACAGGTCAATCAGGTCTCTCTGCAACGGTTTAATGTGACCCAGCACAAAGAAAATTGTCCGCAAAATCCATGTCTTCCATGTCTTCATGGGAGTCACGGCGTTCATCGCGTAGACCTTGCCGTTGATGTTGCTCATTTGACCTCAATCAGTGAAGGAAGATAGACACTGAAGGGGTTCCGCTTTCTCCCCTTTTCGCTTGCGCGCTCGACTGGAGGGCACCTTGAAGTAATGGAGACGCGAGCCAGCAAATTATGTCACAAACAATAGCGGACGGGAAGAAGACTTTACGATCCCCTGGTTTGGATCCGTTCTCGTGCCCCTATCTTGGGTGACGTTCGAATTGCGATAAGGCGAGAATCTCTCTTCCCGACGAGTCGAAAATGACGAAACTCTCCGGAGGCCGCTCAAGTGTTAGCTACCGATTCGCGCGCAATTCTTCAACTGACCGCGAGGACAGCGAATTTGTAACCGGAAACGCCGCTCCCAACGGGACCCTTGGTCAGGGCGTCGATTTCTTAAGGGGATCAGCATTTTAAGCCATTCTCCCGTAGGTACATCTATCCGGATTCTGCTTTAATCGTTGCAACCGGGCGCGCGCGGGTCGAGGGCGTGATCGTCGCATCTTGCTCCATCGGTGATGGCGTAAGGCTTGCCCAGGACGGCATGGATCTGTGTCCACGTGTCGTCATTGCAATTATGCCCATGGTCCCATGGAAAAGGAAATCCGCCGTTCAGATGATAGGGCGTCTTATAGCAGGAGTGATAACCGCTCGGTGGGCTGGGAGGCGGTGCGGTTATTTTGTGGTGGGGCGGGTTGCGGTATGACGTCATCCAATTCCCATCGCACGTAGCTGCATGATTCATGGGTTTGTGGCCCGGGCAGGTTCCGTGATTGCAGAAGAGCGTCGTGTTTTCGAGCACGGGGTAGCGCGACGGATTGTTGTCGTTGTAATGGAGGACGACGGCTCCGGAGTGCTGTGCAACTCCGGCAAGACCCTTATTCCAGACTTGAATTTCGGTTCGATAGCAGGCGCCGCACGTGTCAGACTCGGGCTCGGGCGCAGATTCGGACGAAGACGAGGCGACGGCCAGGTCTGGGTTGGGGAACATGCCTTGATTGCGCAGTTGCGCAGCAAGGTTTCCAATGGCGGCGGTTTCCTCCGGCGTTGCATGAGCGTATCTCACCGTCAGAGCTGCCGCGCGGATGGCGATGCCGGTCTCAATGCCGGCTTGTATGGGATCTACCGGAGTTGCAGAAGCAGTCTCGTCAAGGTCCCACCCTTCGGGTACCTCGTCTCCGCCAAATTGCTCGATTACCGCCCTGGCTTGTGAGGACAAGATCCGGGCGCTGACTTCGGTGCGTCCCATCACACCGGCTGGGTTGTCTTCATTTTCGCCGTCTGCGAAATAATTGACAACGGTCATTATGCGGGTTTGGTGGAACGCGATGCTGAGATTTCCATCGACGTCCCGGCTGGACTTCAACTGGGCCGCGGCTCCAGCTTCGTAGCTTCCGATTCCAGCTTTGCGATCGCTTTCAGTGGCAGATGTTTGGTCTTCGGCAATTGCATCCACCCTGAGCGCCTCGGAGTCCGGGGTTGCGTGCATTACGCCAGCGGCCAGACTTGACACGAGTGCAATCTCTTTGGAAAGGACAGTCTTGTCGAATGCCCCCGCGACTGCAACAGGCAGTCCTTCGGCCAAACCGAGACTCCGGGCTGCAGTGGCGTAATCGATAGGGGTTTTTGGCGACCACTCATCATCCATCGAATGACCTGAGATTGCGATGGTTTCCCCACGAGCGTCGAGCAGCCGCGCACTCATCTCTGTTGACTCATCGGGAGTTCGCACTTCGAAATAGAGTGTGGCATCGCCGACCTGATATGCTCCCGCGATTCCTAGTTCAGGGTCAGCCAGAAAGACAGTGGCCTTCGGGAGTGAGTATGGTTCGAGTGACAGGCTTTGGGCGCGGGCCGGCGCCGGCAACACAATGGCCACCGATGCACAGACAAGCGCGCCGAAGATGAGACACCGAGAAGTCTCACAGAAGATACGGATGGGCAGACGGGAGCAGAAACAACGGGTTGTTTTGCCGTACATGATTGACCTCCTGTTCAAGCAGGTTTCGCAGGCGGGAGATCCCACCTGTAAGCACGTCGTGCGAACCCCAATGTTTGGACAGAGCCGCGATCTTCATCTTCAAGACGGCCGGGGGAGTTGACCGTCCTCAGAAAACGCTTCGTCCTCTTCCTCCATTCCTTAACCGCCTGAAGCGTGAACGCTTGCCTTCTTAGCGCCCTGGAGAGAGTTCGAGCGGGCCATGGTTCATACTTGCGTAATTAACTACTCCACCGGGCAGGTTCTCGGCAATACCGAAGTTTGGGGACCGGCAACATCAATAGGCGCATCATCTCCGCCAAGGCTCGTTTCCAGCACCACCGGAAGCAGTAGGCAGGATCTGTAATGGCGAACGCCATCGCGCCAAGCCATCCCGTCACTTTGACACATCTGACAGATTCCACGACCCTTGCCGACTTTTCGTTCCCTATCCGGGGTCGATGAGTGACTCGGCAATTTGGCGTAAAGTTAGTCTGGCTTCTCGTATGAGACATTTTTTGTAAAGGATCGCAGCCACTCTTGCGTGCGCTGAAATAGTGCACGCAAGAGACATCCGGCATTGCGAGAGCTAATGAATGGGGTTTGGGAAACATCACCTCGGCTGCTTGGGTGCGATCCCTTCACATTTCACAACTTCGGATCTGTTGAGCTCACTACCTCGATACTGAATCGTATCCCGCTTCCATTGCGGCCAGGACTTCACTCGTTCGCTTGCACGATCCAAGGTGCTCATGTGGTTCGACAGAATACGGTCATACAATTTCGGTTCAGCCATGATTCACCCCCTGCAACTGCCGCAAAACATCGCCAAATTCGTCGAGCAGCTTATCCTCTCGTTCCAAGTAGCTGAAAGGCGACATGGGGACACGAGGCGGCCTCATTGTCCTCACTTCTATGGACGGACTTCCATCGTCGTTTTTGCGTTCGACGACGCGCCCGCTGCTCAGTTCAAGTGAAAAAAGATCAAGGTAACGCCGTGGTCCAATTCCGACGAACGGGAGGAACGGAATCTTCCCTGTTCTCTTTGCTTCCCGCTCATCAAAGCATATCGCATCCGAATGGAGATCGCGAGCCTTGCTCTTCGGATAGGGCTCGATGTAGTACACCTTCTTGATTCCAGAGGAAATAATGTGTCTCGTACAGTTGTGACAAGGGAACGTCGTCACAAACAGATTCTTGCCATGCGTGCTTACGCCAAGTCGAGCGCAGGTGAGAGTAGCGTCCATCTCACCATGCACCGCCCTCCCGTATTCGGTTATGTCTCGAAGTTCACTTGTATCCACGCATTTTGCTACCTCTTCGATACAGGTAAATGACATCCTGTTCTTCTCAATCTGCTCCGTGGCCAATCGTTCGATTTCGTCCGGGGAAGTCTCTTGCATCGAATCGGCAAGCACACGCTTGATGATTGGCAGTGTGTCAGCATCCGTTAGCATCTTTCCGTTCAGTTTGTTGACAACGCTTTCAACAATGCGTTTCCTGTATAAAGTATTTGAATCTCCTCTTTTGATGTGATCTCGGTCGTCTTCGGGATCCCCCTCCCAATATGGCCCACCATGTTGAGATGGAACTTCATTCATCCCCACCGCTATGACATCGCCCTCTTGAGTTGCAATTGCAGCACCCACCTGTCGTCCAAGTTGTGCGGACCGAGCAGCCGACGCGTATGCCATGAACATAGCGTGTTCTTCTCTGGTAGGTGTCTTGAAAGGATGGCCAAAAATGAGGTCCAAGAATCGTTCTAACTGCTTCTTATAGGCATCTCCTCTACGCTGGACAAACACATCCGCCAGATAAAATGTTTTTCGTGTCCTCTGTCCATAGATTGGATTCTCGTCCTGATCTCTTTGGATGAGCATCTCGGCCTCTTCATCGGTCAGTCCGAGTTCCTTAGTCAGGTAAGCACGCTGTGAATCGTCATCATCAGCAATGCCAATCAGGAAGAATCCAGGTCTGTATACCTGCCTCAATAGCTGGACTTCTTCAGGCCTTTTTAGAGAGCGAATAAGATTGGCGGTTCGCTCCATCGCCATTGGCCGCTTCTGTTCATCTTCTAAACGACGAGAAGCGATATCGTTGATTGCCATGACGGCGAGCATACGATTATCTGCCGCAGATTCACATGTTTTGTTCCCAGCATCCATCAGAGCATTCATTCTCTGGAACTCAGAAATACCTTTAAAAGAAATCCCCAAGTCAAGTGTCTCCAACTTTTGGCTTACACGAAACTCTTCGGACCGATAACCATATTGCTTCAGGTAATTCTTCAAAACACGAATAACAGGGTCCGCGTCAGTTCCAACGGCATAGACAAATCCAAACACGAGTTCGGCAAAGGAAGTATTATCCATATCGGGTCGGGAGCAATTGTACGCCTGAATGTATAAGCTCTGTCTAGAAATCATCTGGCACTGTTGACATCCTGCCGAAGCCAGGGGACGGCTTGAGGCGGTAGAGGTTGAAAGCCAGGCCGATCAACAGGTCTTGTCTGATCTGCGTAGGGAGGGATTTGCCTGCGGCGCGACAGGAGAGTCTGCGTTTCACCGCCGAGAGAGTGCCTTCAACACAGTTGCGACGACGATAGCGACGACTTCGAAAATGCTCACGCATTTGCTGGCGAAAGCCCGTGGCGCGGCGGGAAGTAAACCGCTTGGCCGGGATGATGCAGTCGGTCTTTAGTTGCTTTCGGCAGAAGATGTGATTCCGTTCGGAATCGAACTCGGCGTCGGCCAGCACGCAGCCTACTGGCACTTGCTGATGCGCTTCGGCAACCAGAACCGGCAACGTGGCACAGTCGTTCCATGGCGCCTGGCGAGCTTTTTGCGCCAAGATGATCTTCCGATCGACATCGACGACGACCAGCCACTTCAGCCAGTGTTTCCAACTGCGTTGCTTCTGGCCGAAGTGCTCAATGCGGCGAATGAAGTAACTGCTGACTGCGCCCTGCGCCAATCCGGTGGCACCGACGGCGACAGCGGCACGCCTTCGGCACCTCCCGGGCATACGCCGCACGGTCTCTTCCAACACCTGCTTTATGGCGGCCGGATAGAGCCGCGCCAGAAAGCGGCACAGCGTCGTGTAGTCGGGAACCGAGCGCAGTTGCAAGGCAGAGCGTAGTTCCGTGTGCTCGCGCAGCCGGACTTCTGCTTCGCGGAAGGTCCAATCCTCGTAGCGCATCAGGCAGAGCACAGCCAGTAACTGCGGCTGCGTGAAAACATGCTTGCTGAACCGTGTCCGTTGCGCAGGCAATACCGACTGGCTGACTTCCAGGGTCAGTCGACCAAATCGCACCAAGCCAACTTCGGCCATCGTTGTGCGCGTAATCGCCAGATCAGCTTCAGCTTAATCCTACTTCTGGCCTTGTCCCCGCCCTCGTATCTAGGATGTCAACAGTGCCAAATCATCTTTGCACGAGCGGTCTTTGATGGCCATTTTGAGCGGACGTTTGCCGTCCACTCTGGCCTTGTTAGACTGGCAGTAACGGGCGAATGCACCCATTGAAAGCAACTTATTGATCCGGCCCAAATGTATAAGACGTTCCTGGGTGCCCCACCCTCGCCGCGCCTTTGTTTTTGCGGCCAGGGTGGGATCGGTAAGTCTTACCTCAAAAGGCCGGATCAATAATTGACAGAAGCAGAAGCAGAATCAGCACCGATAAAACGCCCTAGCGCCCGTCTATTCCGTCCTTCTAATTGCATCTGATACATTCCATGACACTTGCCGACTTCCCGGGAGTGATTCTGGGCTAAAGGGAGAGGGAGGTCCCCCGGCTCTTCCGGGGGATAGTTACAGAGGATAAGTATCTGTACAGAAGGCGGTTGCGTGGCTCTGAGCGGGTTTGCGGGCCGACGCTGAATCTCTCCTTAGAAAGTCGGCCCGCGTGCTTCAACGAACCCCATTGTCCGGATAGGCGGTGATCCAGGCATGATGCACTTGCGGACTGGTGCGATTGGAGTGCGCGCAAATCTGCCACTACCAAACTGCCTTCCTGCCAGTTCGCTGCGGCATAGCCGAAGCACGCCAGATCATCCAGACGCGGACAGGCAAACGAGCGTCCAATTGGTCTCGGCACCAGTCCTATGGCGTAGGCCAGAAGGGCGAAATACGAGGCCGGATAAGGTGCAGTGATTGCCATCACATCTGTCATTGTGTGAGCAGGCTCACAATCCTTTTCCGAGTAGATTCTCAAGCTGTGATTTGGAACACTGAGGCCCATCAATGAACAGCAAATGGCTCTCTCTTCTCTTCGCCGCGTTGTTGGCTGTCGCTTCGATGTTGGTAGTTCTGTCGCTCCCACCCTCCGCTAGTGCTATTCCCGCATTTTCACGACGCTATGGCACCTCTTGCACAACCTGCCACTCGGATTTTCCCAAGCTCAATGATTTCGGCAAAGCCTTCAAAGATGCTGGCTTCAAGTTTCCCAAGGATGAAGAATCGTATCTGAAGACACCACCTGTTCTGCTGGGTGCTCCTGCGCAGGCGGAATTATGGCCGCATACGGTGTATCCGGGGACCATTCCCGGCACTCTGCCCGTGGGATTGCGCTATAACACCTACTACCAGCAGCTGAGTGCCAACCGGAACAACTTCAATCTGGTTCTTCCTGCGGGCACAGTTGGAAACTTCATTCCCAAGTCCGATTTTCAGCCTGGGTACTTCAGCATCTTCACCGCAGGAAACTTCGGTACCGATATATCTTTTTGGGTGGATGACGACATCAGTGTCGCAGGCGCCAATGCCAACGGAGCTCTGGGCGACGGCTACCTGAAATTCAACAATATCAGCCGTCTGCTAAAGCTGCCCAAAGACTTGCTGAACCTGCGCGCTGGCCAGTTTGAGCTGGATCTTCCCTTCAGCCAGGCGCGCACCTGGAACCTGAGCGGCTGGGACATTTTTAGCGAAGCCAACATTGGCGTGCAGAACGGACTGGGACCGCAGCAGAATGTGAGCAACGGATCCGCGTTGGAGGATGCGGCCAACGGTGTCGAATTCAGCGGCGGCCACGCTTACCAGGGGTACCACTACTCCATTGCAGTATTCGATCAAAACACCACTGGAGTATTCATCAACCCTCCGAATGTCGCCCCGCAAAACGCTGTTTCGTTCAACTCCGATGCAAACTTCAAGGATATATACGGCCGGTTCGTTTACCGCTTCAACCTGGAAAGGGACCCCGCGAGCCGCAATGACGTACAGGCAGCAGGTACGACCGGGCCGCGCGATCACACGTATTTCGCTCTGGGCGCCTTCTACTTCTATGGGCGAACCGCGCAGAACGTCAGCGGCGTGCTTTCCGATGGCGTAACGCCAACTGTCCTTGTCGCCCGTGAGCCTTTCTACCGCGTGGGTGGAGACATCAACTTCAATTACCGCACCTTGAACGTATTTGGCGTGTATATGGCCGCCCACGATCACAACCTTTTGCCGGTAACTGCGACGGGAGCGCAGGGAGTCACCGGCTTTGCGGCTTCAGCCCCAGCGACATTCAGCGGCGGCTTCCTGGAGGCGGACTATCTTGTGCTTCCCTGGATGATGACCATCATGCGCTGGGACCAGGTGAAATCATTGGCCGACCGGGTTAACTTCATTGAGTACAATCCCGCCTCGCCTCCGGGGTCGTCGTTCTTCTCGCCTTATTCGGCTACACGCAACCGGTTCACTCCAGGTGTACAGTTTCTGATTCACGCCAACATCAAAGTCTCGGTCGAATACCAGGTCCGGCCTCAACAGATTGTCTATAACCCGGCAACCGGTTTGCCGCTCACCGGGCCGTTCAGGACGAACGCCTTGATTACAGGGCTGGAATTCGTCTACTAGCGCGGCACTCAGGACTCTCATCTTCGCAATCAGGAGAACACATGAAAAGGACAGCTCTCGTAACAATCACCGTCATGGCGGCACTCGGCACAGCAGCCTTTGCCGGCACAATTCACGGCAAGGTTTCCGGCGTTAGCGGCGAGTCTGTTGTCTATGTGGAGGCCGTCGCCGGCAAGACCTTCCCCGCTCCCACGCAACACATCACCATCGACCAGAAGGGCCTGATGTTCGTGCCGCACATCACTGCCATCCAGCAGGGCGCGACGATCGAGTTCCTCAACAGCGACAGCGTGGCGCATAACGTTTTCTGGCCCTCCATCAGCGGCAACAAGAAGCTTGGGCACAACCTGGGAACATGGCCCCAGGGTCAAAGGAAGACCTTCAAATTCGACGATCCTGGCATCGTTTCTCTGCTTTGCAATGTCCACCCGGAGATGGCGGCCTACGTAATCGTTTCGCCCACGCCCTACTTCGCGGTGACGGACAAGTCGGGCCAATTCAAGATTGACAACGTGCCGGACGGCGCATACACCGTAACCGCATGGCACGAAGGCGCAAAGAACAAATCCAATCCGGTGAAAGTTGCCGGAGACACCACGGCGGACTTCACACTGAGCAAGTAAATCAGAGGGCGGAGGAGTCTTCTCTTGCCGCCCGCATTCCCCATCCCCCAATGGGAGAGGTCCGGCATGCTGCAACGCTATGTCGACAAAAAGGTTGACCGGGATTGGCTGAACACCAACTTCCCCTGCATGATGGCCTGTCCCGCGCACACCAACGCAGGCCGTTATGTTGCGCTGATTGCAGAGGGCGAGTTTGAAGAGGCTTATCGCGCCGCGCGCGAGCCCAATCCAATGGCCAGCATCTGCGGCCGTGTCTGCGCGCATCCCTGCGAGACAGCATGCCGCCGCGGCGAGATCGACAAACCCATCGCAATCCGGGCGCTCAAGCGATTCCTGACCGAGCGATACGGTCCGGAGTCACGGCGCCCCCTCGATGTGAATGCTGGGCGCACACAGCCCAAGCTTCCTTTTCGCATTGCCGTCGTGGGCGCCGGGCCGGTGGGGCTCTCTTCCGCGCATGACCTTGCACTGATGGGATACGCAGTCACCATATTTGAAGCATCGCAGGTGCCAGGCGGCATGCTCTACCTCGGCCTGCCGGAATATCGCCTGTCCCGCGACGTGGTGGAAGCGCAGGTTCGCGAGATTCTCGCCACCGGCGATATCACGCTGAAATTGAACCAGGGGGCCGGCCGCGACTTCACGATCGCCGATCTGCGACGGGACTTCGATGCCGTTCTGATCGCAGTCGGCGCGCATCGCAGCCGCGACCTCACGATTCCAGGCGTGAATCTGGACGGAGTCTACAAGGGCATCGATTTCCTGCTCAATGTCAATCTTGGCTACCGGTTCACCATTGGCAAAAAAGTTCTCGTCATCGGCGGAGGGAATGTGGCTATGGATGTGGCCCGGTCCGCGGCCCGCGAGGTCCTGCGCCAGCATGCTAGTGGCGTTGAAAACTTCGAGCCGTCACAAGGCAGCATGGATGCAGTCGCAGTCCGCGAGATGATGGACGTTTCGCTCTCTGCATTGCGGCTTGGCGCGCAAGAGGTACACCTGGTGTGCCTGGAAAACCGCGCGGAGATGCCTGCCGCGCTGGAGGAGATTGAAGAGGCGGAAGAGGAAGGGATCATTATCCACCCTGGCTTTGGCCCAAAGCAGATCATTGGTGAAAATGGCCGAGCCGTGGCGCTAGAGGTGCTGAAAACCAAGGCGGTCTTCGATGCGAACCGCCGGTTCAGCCCCACTTTCTACGAGAACAGTGAGACGCGGCTCAATTGCGACACCATCATCATGGCCATTGGCCAGGCTCCCAATCTGCAGTTCCTTGGTCCCGAAGATGGGGTGGACGTCTCGCCGCGCGGGCTGATCGCTGTGAACCCACAAACACTGATGACCTCTGCGGCAGGTATCTTTGCCGGCGGCGACTGCGTGTTTGGACCGCGCCTCATTATTGACAGCGTTGCCGATGGGAAGCGCGCCGCGGTGGGCATCGATGAGTTTCTGCGCGGAAAAGAACGCCCGGCCCCGATTGTGGAAGTGGAGGTGCTTGAGCGCCATCGCATGCCGCTGAATCTTCTCGATCTGGTGCGGCCACCGATCCCGATGCTGCCGCTCAACCGCCGCACCGGAGTCACTGAAGTCGAGATCGGATTCGACGAGGAAGCCGCGGTAGCCGAAGCTCAGCGCTGCCTGCACTGCTGGGTCAATACGGTTTTTGAAGGCAATGCCGCCGACGCCACCTCCTGCATTTTGTGTGGGGGATGCGTGGACGTTTGCCCAGAAAACTGCCTGGAGCTTGTTTCGCTGGACCGCATTGCATTCGACGAGGAAACAACCGGCCAACTCGCAGAGGTCCGCGATCTGCTTGGCGTGGAACTGGACGACATCAAGGCAGACGAGCTTGGGGTGATCGCCGGCTCGGCCATGCTGAAGGATGAGTCGCGCTGCATTCGCTGCGGACTGTGCGCGGCGCGTTGTCCAGCAGGCACCATCACCATGGAGTCATACAACCTTGTTTCCGCGGATCCAACCGGATTGATTTCCGTGGAAACCATCGACCGCCCATTACGCGCAAGACCGCCCTTGGCAGGCGCACTGAAGAGGTAACATATGCCCGACGAAGCACACATGGCGACGCAAAAACTCCCCACGGAGTTCGATCGCAGAGCCTTCTTCACCAAGATCGGGCTCGGGGCGCTGGGCGTTGCTGCCGCCGGTACGGTTGTGTTCACCTACGAGTTTCTCTCGCCCAACGTACTCTTTGAACCGTCGGCCATCGTCAACGCCGGCAAGCCGGAAAACTTCGCATTCAACTCGGTCACCATGGACGTCAACTCAGGGATCTATCTGGTTCGAGCCGAGGAGGGTTATTTTGCACTCAACGCGGTATGCACGCACCTGGGTTGCCTGACTGCATGGAATCAGGACCTCGGTATTATCGCGTGCCCATGCCACGGCAGCAAATTCACGCGCACAGGACAAAAGATTGAAGGCCCTGCGCCCAAGCCGTTGCCATGGCTAAAGACCTGGGTGAGCGATGAAGGCGACCTCATGGTCGATCGTTCCATCGACATTCCGCCACTGCAGTATCTGAGGATATGAACATGCCCGTGAAGGCAGACGAGTTTGTTGATAAATTGCGCGGGAGCAGGGTGTGGCGGTCGGTCTTCCGCAGCGGCACCGGCAACAGCACGCTGCACCGCGCGCTGGCCATCCAGCAGAATATCTTTCTTCATCTCTTCGCGACCAAAGTTCGCAAGCGCATGGTAAGCTTCAGCGCCACGTGGTATCTGGGCACACTGACCTTGGGGACGTTTCTCATCCTGGTCGTCACCGGCATTCTGCTTATGCTGTACTACCATCCGTCGGTACCCCAGGCCTACGCCGACATGAAGGACCTGCAGTTTGTCGTCTCGTCGGGACTATTTCTGAGGAATCTGCACCGCTGGTCGGCGCAGCTTATGGTCTTCCTGGTCTTCGCTCACATGTTCAAGGTCTTCTATCGTGGCGCCTACCGCACACCGCGCGAATTCAACTGGGTCATCGGCATCGTACTGTTGCTCATCACGCTTCTGCTCAGCTACACCGGTTACCTGCTTCCCTGGGACCAACTCGCCTACTGGGCGATCACCGTCGGCTCCAATCTTTCTTCTGCCGTACCTCTGATAGGCGACAAGATCCACTTCCTGCTCCTGGGAGGCAACCAGGTCAACGCGAATGCGCTGCTGCGCTTCTATGTCTTGCACTGCGTCATTCTGCCGCTTGCGGCCATTCTCTTTATTGCTGTACATTTCTGGCGCATTCGCAAGGACGGCGGTCTTTATGTGCAACAGTCGGACCCGAAAGGGCTGGCAGCCACTGACAGCCAAGTCACCGCGAAGGAGGTGAAATGAGCGATCCGAAGGACTTCGTCGCCGGCATCGACTCAGACCAGCGGCGCTCACCCACGCGAGTAGTCTTCGTTACGCGCCGCACCTCTGCGCAGGTCAAGGTCACGCAGGAGGACCAGGTGCAGACTTACCCGGAGGTTCTCTTCCGAGCTGCCCTGGCCATCGAACTGCTTGCAATCGTATTGGTTCTCTTTTCGCTGTTCTTTAACGCTCCGCTGGAAGGCATCGCCGATCCAACGCACACGCCGAACCCTGCCAAGGCGCCGTGGTACTTCCTCGGTTTGCAGGAACTGCTGCACTACTTTCCGCCTGTTGTGGCGGGAGTGTTGGTACCTACGCTGCTCATCATCGCTCTGGTGGTCATTCCGTATTTCAACATCAACATTGAAGCCAACGGCCTCTTTCTGAAAGATCGGACAAAGCGATTGCGGTTGTTCTATCTGGCAGCTCTCGGGATGCTGGTCTTTCTTTTAGCGTTCCATGCCTACGTCGCCGTTGCGCCCACCGTGATTGTGGCTTTGGCGATGATTGTCGCC
>Ga0181535_10004334_pt1 | contig 15879 bp, 19 predicted proteins | sample PEATcosm2014_Bin_44_FD_119774 | JGI IMG/M metagenome (GOLD analysis project Ga0181535, IMG submission 119774) | Peatland microbial communities from MTU Mesocosm Facility, Houghton, MI, USA - PEATcosm2014_Bin17_30_metaG | ecosystem: Environmental > Terrestrial > Soil > Wetlands > Peat | place... | reverse complement strand
TCCGGCGTGCTGAATCTCGGGATGCTGATGCAGCGAATTCTGACCGACGATGGTATTCCGCCGGAGAGGATACCGGAATTCCGGAAATATCTTTCGCAAGTGGTGCAGGAGACCTCGCGCGTGGGCCGGATCGTTTCGGACCTGCTGTCGTTTTCGCGCCGGTCCAAGCCACAGCGGGCCGAGGCGGATCTGAATCGCATCGTGAAGACCACGTTGTCGCTGACTTCGCACAAACTGAAACTGGGGAACGTGACCGTGAATACGGACTTGGCGGACGATCTTCCGGCGGTTCGGTGCGATAGTTCCCAGATCCAGCAGGTGGTGTTGAACCTGGTGTTGAACGGGGCGGAGGCTACGCATTCGCGCGGGGAGCGGCGGCTGACCGTGCGCACCCGGCGAGCGCACAACGGCGTGGCGGTGACGCTTTCGGTCGAGGACAATGGCGAAGGCGTGCGGGCGGAGAATCTGAGCCGGATCTTCGATCCATTCTTCACCACCAAGCCGGAGGGCAAGGGAGTCGGGTTGGGACTGGCGGTCTCGTACGGGATCGTGGAAGCGCATGGCGGCGACATCGCGGTCGCCAGCAAGCCGGGCGAAGGGGCCACCTTTACCGTGACGTTGCCGGTATCGGGCAACGCGGAGGAGCCGGTGTTAGCGGCGGCGGGAGCGGAACGGGCATGAAGACGCGTTGGGAGATTCTGACAGTAGACGACGAGGAGGTCATGTGCGAGTCGCTAGCCGCCTGGCTGCGCGAGGACGGCTATGCGGTGGATACGGCATCCTCCGGCAGGGAGGCCATTGAAAAGGCCGCCGCGAAAGACTACGCGATCTACTTCATCGACCTGAAGATGCCGGGCGGCATGGACGGCATCGAGACCATGATGGAGATCCGGCGCATGCACGCGGATGCGTCGATCATCATCATTACAGCCTACGCCACGGTGGATACAGCGATCACCGCGATGAAGGAAGGCGCGCAGGAGTACATCGTCAAGCCGTGCAACCCGGAAGAAATCTCGCTGCTGGTGGAGCGCATCATCAAGGTCAAGAATCTGCAACGCGAGAATACCATCCTGCGCAAGAAGCTGAGCCGCCAATACCGCTACGGCGACATCATCAGCAAGAACGCGCGCATGCGGGAGATTCTGGACCTGGCGCGGGAGGTAGCCAGCCTGCGCAGCACGGTGCTGATCCGCGGCGAGAGCGGCACGGGCAAGGAATTGATCGCGCGCGCCATTCACAATTCTGGCGAGCGCGCGGCCAAACCCTTCGTGGCCGTTTCGTGCGCGGCGCTGGCGGAGACGCTGCTCGAATCCGAGTTGTTCGGGCATGAGAAGGGATCGTTCACCGGCGCAGTGTCGCAGAAGAAGGGCAAGTTCGAGCTGGCCGACGGCGGCACGATTTTCCTGGATGAGATTGGCGACATCTCGCCGAAGCTGCAAGCCGATCTGCTGCGCGTGCTGCAGGAGCGCTGCTTCTATCGCGTGGGTGGCTCAGAGGAAGTGCGCGTGGATGTGCGGGTGATAGCGGCCACCAATCGCGATTTGCAGCAGGCCGTGGAAGACCGCGAGTTCCGCGACGATTTGTATTACCGGCTGAACGTGATCGAGATCCGGCTGCCGCCGCTGCGCGAGCGGCGCGACGATATCCCGCTGCTGGCGGGCGATTTCGTGGAGCGGCTGTCACACGAACTCGGCAAGGATGTGGCGGAGATTTCCGCGGGCGCGCTGAAGCTGCTGATGGACTACGACTGGCCGGGCAACGTGCGGGAACTGGAGAACGCCGTGGAGCGGGCCATCGTGACGGCCAAGGCGCGCGTGTTGACGGAGGACGACTTCGGATTCCTGTCGCGGAAGATGGAGTCGGGCGGCAACGGGCGTGTTCCGGTGAATGTGACGCTGCAGGAACTGGAGCGGCAGGCGATCGCGGCGGCGATTCAGCGGACTAGCGGGAACATCAAAGAGGCCGCGGCGGCGTTGGGGATCGACCGGTCGACGTTGTACGAGAAGATCAAGAGGTACGAGATCCCGCGGATGTGGCGGAACTGAGACAGCGCCAAAGACTATGAAGATCGCTTGAGCCGCTCTTGTTTACCTCAGGCCGGAGACCGGTAGCAGGCGGTGACACGGAACCAACTCTTCAATTGAACGGAATCGACACCCACTGCTCTATTGTGATGGAGGATCCCGCATCGTCTTGGCCGACCCCAAATACAATGGAACTTTCCTCCAGCCCACTTCTCCGACCTGTCCACCCACCAGTGGACGTCGGCGCTTCCGCCGGCTTTTACGTCGACCGAAGGCCTCCAATTGTTGCTCCACTTGGCGCCGCTGACGCTCAAGATGTAGAAGTCGGTCGCTGTCAGTCTGAAGCCTGACTTGCCTCCCGTCTCTCTGAACGTGGCGTCCCACTGGTATTCCCCTGACCGCCAAGTCATGTTGTGAGGTGGGTCAAACTCCACGACGGCCCTCGAGGTCGACTTTGGCTCGATTTTGCAGCCCGGCAGGTAAGCTAGAGCCTGTTTGAGTCCGATCGCCCTGCTACAGTCGGCGATAGCCCCGTCCAAGTCGCCTCTGAGCTTCTTCACATAGCCGCGGCTGAAGTAAGCGTCCGCATAGTCGGGTTTGAGCTGGATGGCTTGGGTGAAGTCTGCTATCGCCTCGAGCGGGTTGCTTTTGGCTCCCTTGGAGTTCTGGGCCACGCCGCGCCAGTAGTAGGCCTCCGCGTGGTCCGGTCGAAGCCGGATGGCCTTGGTGAAGTCGGCAATGGCGCCGTTCCAGTGGCGCTTAGAGAATTCCTTTTGGCCTCGGCTGTAGTAGTCGTCCGCCGTGCAACAAGGTGCCGTTGCGGCCATGGTCCACAAGGGGGCCATCAGCAGGAGAGTTGGAGTGGCCCAATTGATAAACGAACCCCTCCTGGCGCAGCGGCCCAGCCGGCCAACCTTCCACACGGCACGCAGTGTATCACTATTCGACGGACTCACGGTAGGTGTCTCAATTTCCCATTTTAATGCTGGCATGTCGCTCCACGTCGAACCGTGGATTGGCCAGCTCGTGACGCTCTCTTAAACACGCCCAGGGAACTTAATTACCGCCTCAGCGGGAGCGCGAGCTGAGCACCTTCAGATTTCTGTAACCCCGTGAGGATGCTAGAGAGGTTTTGCGGCGGAAGGGCTGCGATTTCGGTCTAGCATCCGCACCGGGCTATCGGCAACGATATGCGTGCGCTTCGCAATCGAGATCCTGAAATCCGACGGTCGCGTTGACATAGTCGTGGAGGACGGCCTTGCCAGTCGCCACGTCGCCCTTGATGACGCACTTGACAGCCTCGCTGAGAAGCGCTTGACGGAAATCCGGGTCGCTTTGCACCCGCGCGCGGATGGTTTCCTTGAGGTCGTCGGTTAGGGGCATTATCGAATCCAAAGGGTCATTGTTCTTTGCCGGGCTCTTTTCCACCGAACAGCGAGACAAGGAAGGCTTGCGCAAAGTCCTCGTTTCGTATGGCGCGCCAGCTCTTGAACGCATTGGCAACGGACTCAATCTCGGCTAGCACATCTGTGCGCGCCCACACGCGGGAATTGTCATAATCCGCTGCGTGCCGATTATTCTGCGCCTCGACGAAAGTCTGCGCGACCCTGTGCAGGTGTTGGGCAGCGGTCAACTCGGAGCCGGCCCGCGGGTTCGTCTTATAGTATCCGGTCAGCTCACCCATCTTCTTCCGGCATGCGCTCTTCATTTTTCCGTGCTCGAAGACGCGGGCGAGCGCATCTCGATATTCGGCCCGTTTCCAGTTCAGTGTCGCCTCGGAAATGAGGAGATGAAAGAGCGCGTAGTAGGCTGTCGAAACCGCACGCCGCAGGCTTGCTTGCCGCGGCTCTTTACGCTCGCGATTGGCCAGATGCTGGGCCTGCTCCAGCAAATCGTCGCCAAAGGCCATGGTTCACGCCCAAGCTTTCTCTTTTAGAGCTGCTTGTTCCGATTCGCTCCTGAACTCGAAATAAGGGAGCAATCCCCACTCTTCGACGGGTTCGAGTGTCTGTACGATTCGATCTCTAACGCGATTGGTGACCTGCAACAGCCCACGCCTCTTGCTGGCGCGGTCCGAGAGCAGGACGCGAAAGAAGATCGCGTCGTCGCCGGTCCAGTCCTCGCCAAGCGTGTAGCGCACGCGGACCACATCCGGCCCGAGCGTGCCCACTATCTCCTCTATGGCCGCGTCGAGGGCAGCTCGCTGTGCGACTCCGCGTGGTATGTACACGACTCTATTATCACGCAGATTGCGATCCGAGCAAGACTTGGCGCGGTAACGGCTACGGTTGCAGGAAGATCTCGGAGCAGACCGCGTCCCAGTCGGCGTCGGGGTAGCCTGCGGCGATGTCGTCCACGGGCACGCCGCCGTCGGCCATGGTGGGGGCCCTGACCGGCGGCGTGTCAGCGCGATCGTCACCTTAGCGGCGGCCGCCGAGTCGAGTCCTGCGAGCCATTGGGCGAAGCGTTTGTTTCCGTTTTCGTCGATGTAGCCGCGGAGTTCGATCACCCAAGGCAAGCGCGCTTACCCCCTCCGGTACCGCAGAGAAGGACTCTGCGCCGATGCGGCCAGCAGTTCACCGCGGCGGGGAGCCGACCAGCCTCTTTATGGTCTCCATTGGAACGAACATCCGTAGTCCTGGTGGCAACTGCAGAAATCCGTATTTTCTGTAAAATTCTACAGCGCTATCTTTCGCGTCGACCACGACGGCGAAGGAGGCCACCTGGCTTGAGTGAACGTAACTGCGCTCCAGCCCATCCATCAGGAGAATCTCACCGAGGCGCTGGCCCTGGTACTTCAGGTCCACAGCGAGCCTTCCCATCAGCGTGGTTGGGATGAGCGGATACTTAGGCAACTTCAGTTTCTTGACAATTTCGTCCGTCAGGACGTCCCGCTCAATGCTGTGCGCGGAAAGGGTGTAATAACCGAGCACCACCGGGCCGTCCGCCATCACAAACGCAGCGGCGACTCTGGCCTCGACTTCTTTCCTGACGCGCTCGTGAAAATAGCGGTCCAACGCTTCGTGGCCGCAACGGAAGTTTGGCCGGTCGTGTTGCGGGCCGAAGGGTTCGATTGGAAAGTTGGGCAACGGCTTTACCGGCGCGCGGACGCTTTGTATTTCCGGAACCGCTTGTAGGCTTCTCGCAGTTCTTGGTTCGGCGCCGGCGGATCCATCAGCGCGCCGATGAAGGCCTTCTGCTGCTCTTGAGTGAGCTTCCAGACGGTGTGATCCGTAATGGCTTGCCTGGCCGCCTCTTGCAAGGCGCTGACCACAAAATCGGTTACGGTCCGGCCTTGAACGCATGCGGCGCGCTCGATCAGTTCTTTTTGATCTGGGGTAACCCGTGCTTCGAGACGTTGATCCCGCTGCCGTACTGTCGTTTGTAGAGCCATATGCTCTCCCGAGGCCCCTTCCATATTATTGTACGGCAAATGGCCGGGTCGTGCAAGCCTTTGTTTTCTGACGTGCAGTTGTGTCCATCCGTGGTTGCTTCCTCTTAAGGCTGCAGGAAGATCTCCGAGCACACCGCGTCCCAGTCGGCGTCAGGGTAACCTGCGGCGATGTCGTCCACGGGCACGCCGCCGTCGGCCATGGTCGGGGCTTGGCCAGCGGGGGCCAGAGCGGATTGCAGCCGCTCCATCTCGCGCGCGATCCAGGGGCGGATCTCGGCGCCGCGCAGCAGATGGCGCGCATCCAACTGGCCGCCGTCCGGTTTCACTGTCAGATACCAGCCGTTCTGCGAGTCACTCGTGGCGACTACCTCGCCATCCAGCGGCGAGAGAATGCGCACATCCGCGCCGCGCTTGCGCACGTGCCAGGCCGCGCCGTTACTTTGGATGTGGCTGCCGACGGCGGGCAGTTCGATGGCGTCTGGCTCGGCGACCAGACGCGCGCCCAGCGCATCGAGCCCCACGGTGACCGTGCCATCCGGCTGGGGATGCGCCCAGGCGTGGCCGCGATGGTAGAAGCGGTCGAGCGGGAATTCCAGGCCGAACACGTCTGCCTCGCGCGGCAGCGGCGCGGCGTCGGGCGGCCGCTCGGCTACCAGCGCGGCATGCGTCTGGCACTCGCGGCAATCGAAGGCTCTGTCGCAGGTGCGGTGCGCGAACTCGCCGGTGAACTCGTGGCGGCAGACGCGTTCGCGCGCGGGCAGGTCCGGGAAGGTGGCCTGCCAGCAAATGGCCTCCGCGCGGCGGGCGCGAAAATCCTGCGCGGCACGAAACAGAGACAACGCGACGGTGGCGGACAGCACCGCCAGGACTGTGTAAAAGAGGCCTAGAAAAATAATGTGGCTTAACATGACAGATCCTTTTCCTGCGGGAAGAGCGTCAGGTAGCGGAATGAGAACGAGTAGAGCAGAACGCCGTAGGCCACCACCGCCAGGAAGGTGGCGGTCTCCTGCCAGCTTGGCAGGTAGGACATGAATGGATCGAAGGGCAGCGTGGGCAGCGCCAGCGTCTGAATGGTGAACACGAAGCGGTTCAGCGCGATTCCCAGGCAGACCAGGGTGGCCGCCGAGAGCAGCCAGGCGGGGCTTTCGCGCAGGCGGCGGCGCAGCAGGATCAACGCCGGCAACAATCCGAACGCCACGATTTCGGCGAAGAGGATCCAGGGGCCAAACGGTTTCCAGGCGTAGTATTGGTACGCCGCAAAGCCCCGCGCCGGCGAGGTGCTGTCGATCCAGACCAGCGTGTCGATGGACTTCAGCAGAATATATGGGACCAGCAGGATGCCGGAGATGCGGCCCAGCAGGGGCAGCACTTCCGGCCGGACCAGCGGCTTGCCGGAGATCTTCGAGACCAGCCAGGTGGTGAGCAGAATGAAGGCCGGCCCGGCCGCCGCGGCCGAGAGGATGAACAGGAAAAACGTGGACGGCCAGATGGCGAACCCTTCCCGAAAGGCGAAGGGCCGGCCGCGCAGCACGCCATATAATCCGCCCAGCGATCCCTGGTGGAAGAACGAGAGGAAAGTACCCACGCCCGCCAGCACGGGCATCAGCTTGTGCAATTCGAACTCGAAGACCAGGAACGACGGGACCTGCCGCAGCTTGCGATTCTTCAGGACGATGGGTATGTATTCGATGAATAAGACCGTGAGATAACAACTGATGCAGAAAGTCACTTCGGTGAGCATGGAGTGCACGTTGGGGTGCCAGAAGGTGAACCAGAAGCGCGCGGGCTGGCCCACGTCCACCAGCAGCGCCGCAACGGCCCCGCTATAACAGATGAAGCCGATGACCACCGCGCTGTTGATGACGGCCTTGAGTTCGCGTTTCTTCAGAATGTAAAGCAGGAAGCCGGTGAAAAATGCGCCCGCGCCCAGGGCGATCACGGTGAGATCGACGAAGATCCAGAGTCCGAAGGCGAAGCGGTTATCCATGTTGGTCTGGTTGAGCCCCTTGACCAGGCAGAGGCCTGCGCCATAGAGGCCGAACGCCAGCAGCGCGCACCAGGGAAGAATCCAGAGCAGGAATTGGCGCGGCGTAGAGCGGCGGACGCCGCGGGGCATGAGTTGACTATCAACCTTAGGCATGGGCGGGCTCCTTTTGACCGCTCCCTTGTGGGGCGGGCAATCCTGCCCGCAGCCGCCTTTCAGGCGGCTCGGAAGCGGGTCGCTGTTGCGCGGCGGCCTGGCGCACCCATGGCCTCGCGGTGCGGTAGTAAATCTTCGGCTCGGTGCCCAACTTTTCGAGGAGGCGGAACGACTGGCCGTCGCGCGCCAGGCGGGCAACCTCGCTCGCGGGATCGTCGAGGTCGCCGAAGACGATGGCGGCCGCCGGACAGGCCTCCACGCAAGCGGGCACATATTCGCCGGGATGCAATTCGCGGCGGCCTTCAGCGGCGGCGCGCGCGCGCGCCGTGTGCAGACGGCCGTGGCAGAAGTTGCACTTCTCGACGACGCCACGCATGCGCGTCGCCACATCCGGATTGAGGGTCTTTTCCATACCGGCCGGCCATTGCGGATCCCACCAGTTGAAGTAACGGGCGTGATACGGGCAGGCTGCCATGCAGTAGCGGCAGCCCAAGCAGCGCTGCGGCATCTGATCCACGATGCCGGTGGCTGGATCGGTCTCGACAGCTTCCTGGGGGCAGACCGCGGCGCAGGGCGTATCCTTTCCGCATTGTTGGCAAAGGATGGGGATGAAGGCGGCGCGGGTATCGGGAAATGACGCGCCGTTGGAGATCTGGTAGACGCGCATCCAGGTGATGCCTGTGCGGGGAGTGGCCTCGGGCCGCGCAGGAGGGACGTTGTTCTCGACCGCGCAGGCGATCATGCACGCGCCGCATCCCGTGCAGCGGTCCAGATCGATCGCCATGCCGTAGCGGGCTGGTTTGGGTGTGATTGCGGTCATGGTTATGCTCTCCTGATGCTGGCAGGCGAAATCGCTTGCCCTACTACCTCGATCGCTCCGGGCATGACAGCCGCATCGAAGATCACCTGCACCGGGAATTTGCCGGAGGGGCTGGTAACGATTGCGCGGGCGCCGTCCTCCAGGCCTTGATCGCGCCCCGTCTTCGGATGCACCGTGGCCGCGTTCGCCGGCCGCCGCAGACCGGATTCGCGATAGAGTTTGCTCATTAGCGGCGAGCCGTGCGGCGGCGGGTTGTCGGCGGCGATCAGGAGAAGCGGGTATTCGGGTGTCGGGGGAAGAGCTGGCCCTGGAGGACCCGCGCAGACCTGGAGGTCCGCCCCACGAACTGTCCCACTGTGTAAGGGTTCATCGAGCCAGACGGCGCCGCCTAACATCGCTTTCCAGAGGTCGGGAATATCGCGGACACGGGCGGATTTTGCATCCGGGTAAGTGAAGACGGTTCCACGGCCATCCTTCTTGATCGCTGCGACGCGTTGCTTCAGGATATCGGGATAGGTTGCGGAATCGTGCGCCAGGCGAAGAACGAATTCCGCGGGCGGGGTGAGCTTGGGCGGGGCGGTGAGCAGGGCCGGCGATAAGCTGAAGCCCGCTACCGTCGAGCCCGCCGGTGTGGGCGCCTCATCGAGCGACTCCAGGTACATGGGCGCTGGGATCACGTAATCGGCATGCCGCGCGCAACCATCCAGCCAGGGAGTGAGCGCCACGACTACGGAATCTTGCGGGATCAGTTTGCGCCGTAAAAGGTCCCACGGAAGCGGCTCGCCGCCGGCGGTTTCTTCGATCAGCAGGACGCCAATGGAACGGTCGGGCACGCTGGCGATGCCGGTGACGGGAGTGAAGTCACGGCGCGGGAGAAATCCGCCGGGCCGTCCGACGCTGCCGAGCTTCGCGTTGAGCGTGGCGACGGCCGCACCGCCGCCGACCGCGATGGCCGGCTTGTTCCGAAGCAGGATGCGGGCGACCTCAGTGGCGTGCGTATCGCTGGTTTCGCCCTCTAACGCGCGGGCTACGGCCGCGGCGAAGCCGTCTTCGCTGCCGGGCAGGACCGGCACCCACAAGTCGGCCAGCGATGCGGTGCGGGAGTAAGCCGGCTCGACTTGAATCAACTGGAAGTGGCTGCGATTGGCCAGCACGCGGCCCGGGCTGAGCCAGCCGTCCAGGACCGGCGCGCCGAAGCTGAGGATGGCGCGAGTGTTTTCCAGATCGATGCCGAACGCGCCATAAGGCTCGGCGTTGGGCGGCGCGCAGTGGACGCCGCTCGGCAATCCTGCCAGAAAGCGCCGATAGACCAGCGAGGCGGCGCGGCCGGGCCGGGGATCCAGAATGGCCACGGATTCACGCGCTCCGCAGGCGGCAATGGCTGCGGAAACACCCGCCAGGGCGCGTTCGATCGCAACAGGCCTGCCGTTGGCCAAAGGTTCGGCCGCGCGGTCGCGGCAGAATGCCAGATGATGTCCGACCAAGCCTGCCGGGCACAGGACACCTCGGCTGGCCGGGTGTCCGGAGACGCCTGCGAGGCTGACCGGCCGGTCGCCGACGCAGCGGGCGCGCACGCCGCATCCCGCCGGGCAGAGCGTGCAGGTGCTGTAGCGGGTCCGGATTTCGCCGTGCAGCGGCTGCGGAACTCCCGGCCAGTTTTCCGACAACACCGCCGTATCGCGCAGCAGGCTCCAGGGCACCGGCGTGAACATCAGCCCGGCCGCCGATCCGCCGGTGAATGTTAGAAGATCTCGTCGCGTGAATCCCATGACATCCTCACTTGCCGCTCATTTGTGGCAGGCCAGGCAACTGTTGGCCGCGCCGCGCTGGCGATGACAGTCCTCGCAGGCATTCATATCCTGAAAATGGGGCGACCCGCTGTAGCCGCTGATGCGGTCTACACGAGCGGGGCCGAGCGTTTCGCTCTCGCCCTGCGCGCCATGGCATTGCCGGCAATCCAGGTGCGCCAGCTTGATGTGGGCGGCGTGCGAGAAGTAGACATTTTCGGGCTGACGCGAATAGACCTGCCAGGGTACCTCGCGGCCGGGCGTCACATAGCCGTCGATGAAGCGCTTCTCTTCGGCGGACGTCCCCATGGGCTGCGCGTGGCAACCGGAGCACTTGTCCATCGCCGGGATGCCCGCCCAGGCGCCGTCGTCGCGCAGGAAGTGGCAATCCTCGCACTTGGCGCCGGCCTTATCGGTATGGATCTTGTGGCTGAATGCGACCGGCTGCGGCACGCGCTGGAACCGCAGTACCGGAAAGGCGCGCCAACCCGCCGCCAGGGCCACCAGCACGCCCGCCACAAAGAGGATCTGTCCGCGATGCTTTTGAAACACAGTCATACCCTTAAACCCCAGAAGAATTCGTGGAACAAGCGCAGCGTTTCCTCGCGGTTGAGGTGCTGGAGCACGTCCGGGCTGAAGACCCCGCCATCGTTCATCAGGGTCGCGCCGTGGCGGGAATTCCAGCATTCGGCGAGAAAAGCCGACATGCGGCCGATTTCGCGGTCGATCCAAGGCACAATGGCATCGCCGCGAATCAGGCCTGAAGTCACGGGCGGCTGGCCGGGCAGGTGCACGCCTTGAAACAGCCAGCCCATGCCGTAGGGGTCGGCCGTGAGCTTGGCTGGGTTCGCCCGCAGATACAAGTTGGATGCGGTTAGCAGGATCGGGTTGGGGAAAACAACTTCCAGGTCCACACCGCGCACCGTAAGCACCGCGCTGGGACGGTGGACGCCGGTCTGCTTCAGAAAAGTGATGCGCTCGACGGTGCCGAGTACGCGGGTGAGGAAGGCGTCCAGTCCAAAGTGACACGATCCGCCTTTGGCGGCGTCGAGCCACATGTGGTTGGCGGAGTAGTGCAGCCAGTTGGGGACGCGAATGCCGCCCACCGAACAATCGCGCTTCGCGCCGGCAGCCTGGGCAGGCGGGTTGGCTGTGCCCAGATACACGTCGCAGTAGCGGTAGGAGTCGCCGCCGCAACGGCTCAGCAACGGCTCGCTATACGGAATGAATCGCGAGACGGCGGATGCGGCGCAATACTGTGCGAGAGATTCGCGCAGATAGGGGCATTGCGGGTCTTGGGAATCTTCCGCATGGCGCTCATAGACGGCGCACTGCTTATAGCGCGGCGACGCGCAGGTTTCTTGCGCGACATTGCCAGCGATGCGGATCATCTTCCGGAACGCGGATTTGTCGCAATACTTGACCCGCGCTTCCTTGAGGAATGGGCAATTCATGGCTTGTGTTGTTCGCCGCCATCGGCCATGGTGATGCCAAGACTGGGAGAATGGAACGCGTGATCGTCAGCGAGCAGGCGCATGTCGCGGTCCAGTTCCGCGTGGACGCGGCTGCGCTGGAGCTTGCGCGAGATGAACTCGTGCGCCACGCCGCCCAGCATGATGACCACGCAGAAGACGACAACCACGCCGAGGACGATGTTGGTGATGTTGAGCCAAGTAGTTTCCGGATCGCTCCAATTCAAGAGGGACACGATTAAGCCTCCGCGAAGGAGAATGCATGTGGGCGGCCTAAGGTGTATGCGATTGAAAACACTGACGCGTGGCGCGACCAGGCGCGCGTGTCGTGCCGGATTTCCAGACATGAGCGTCCTGATATCCGGCAGAAACCTGGAGGGCGGGATTCAGCCCCGCTGCGCGTGCGTGGCCTGAGAAACCGCAGCGTCACGATTCGAGAACCTGCCCCACTTGCATTAAGCTGGAGTTGTGGTAGTCGCCGGACGGCAGAAGTCGATCGCTTTCTTCATCGCGCTGGGCGCCGGCCTGATCTGTGTCATCATCCTGCTGTATGTCGGCTGGGTGCTGTTGAACTGGCGGCACGGCATCCTGCTGCTCTTGGGGGCGCTGCTAATGGCGGCGATCGTGAGCGGCGTGGTGCTCAATACGATCTTCCTGGTGCGCGAGATCCGGCGCAACGCGCAGCACGACGCCTTTATCAACGCGGTCACGCACGAACTGAAGACCCCCATCGCTTCCATCCGGCTGTACCTGGAAACGCTGCAAACCCGCGCAGTGGACGATGCCAAGCGCCTGGAGTTCTACCGCATCATGGTGGACGACTGCGAGCGGTTGCTGGGAACCATCGAGCAGGTGCTGCGCACGGGGCGGATTGGCCTATCGAGCCGGCGGCTGAACGTCTCGCGCATCGAGTTAGGCGCGGTGATCGAGCGCTGCATCGAGCGGGTGCGGACGCTCCACAAAGTTTCCGCGGAAGCGCTGGCCTACCGTCCCGGCCCACCGGTCACTATCGTGGGCGATGCGGACGAAGTCCAGGCGGCGGTTTCGAACCTCATCGATAACGCGGTGAAGTATTCGGGAAGCGACGTGCGGGTTACCGTGGAGACCGCCAAGGTGGATGGGAAGTACGTGGCGTTGCGCGTGACCGACCACGGGCCGGGCATCGAGAAAACCGAGCTGAAGCGTATCTTCAAGCGCTTTTACCGGGTGCCGGGAGCGGTGGCCACCCGCGTCAAGGGGACGGGCTTGGGCCTGTACATCGTGCGCTCGGTGGCCAAGCGGCACGGCGGCCGCGTCTGGGCCGAAAGCGAGGGGCCGGGGCGCGGGGCCACCTTCGTTCTGCAACTTCCGATAGTGAAATGAGCCGGATTCTGGTAGTGGAGGACGAGCAGCACCTGGCCGAAGGGCTGCGCTTCAACCTGGAGGCGGAAGGCTATCAGGTGCAGGTGGTGGACACCGGCGAAGCAGCGCTCGAGGTGTTGCGGCCCGAATCGCCGCCCTTCGATGTGGTGATTCTGGACGTGATGCTGCCCGGCGTAGACGGCTTCGACGTGATGGCCGATATGCGCCATCGCGGGCAGTTCGTGCCTACCCTGATGCTGACGGCGCGCGGCCATCCGGACGATGTGCTGCGGGGCTTCGCCGCGGGCGCGGACGACTACCTGGCCAAACCGTTCGAACTGGCGATTCTGATCGCCCGCATCAGCGGACTGCTGCGGCGCCGCGAGTGGTTGCGCGCGTCGATGAATCCCGTGACGGAGCCGCTGGCCGGGCCGCCAGCCGAGCCGGACGAGACCTTCACCTTCGGCGACAAGTCCATGTACTTCGACCGGCTGGAGCTGCACGTGCGCGAACAGGTGTTTCCACTGACGTTGATGGAGGCCAACGTCCTGCGCTACCTCATCCGGCACGAGGGCAAGCCGGTGTCGCGGAAGGCCATGCTGGAAGAGGTGTGGGGCCTGCACGAAGATACCGATACACGAGCCATCGACAATTTCATCGTGCGGCTGCGGCGCTATATCGAAGACGATCCCACGCATCCGCGGCACCTGCTGACGGTGCGCGGGGTAGGGTACCGGTTTGTGGCGGCAACTCAGGCGTAAGGCTGCGCGTCGCCGCACAGTTCCGGCAACAGGGCTTGCCGGCGAAAGATGGAACTGGCTGTCCGGAAGCAGTACTTCCCAAACCTGACGGCGGCGCGGCCCTCTTCCACGCGCACGATTACTCCGGCCGCGACCAGACTCAAGTACACGTTGTCGTGCAGCAGGACGGGCCAGCCGATGTCTAATTCAATCCGTTGTCCCAGCCTGACAGGTTGATCGATGGTGAAGAGCGCGCCACGGCTGCCGATGTTCAGGATGCGGCCCCAGCCGGAGCGTTTTGCGAGGCGGTAGCGGACGGGTAGCGGGATCGGGAAGCGCACCTGGTGACGCCTTTCCTGTTCTGCCGCAATGGAGCGACGCCGCATGTCCGGCAGTTGGGCAGCAGGTGGAGCGCCACTGTACGGAGGCGCTCACAGGATGGAGGGCGGGCTTTAGCCCGCGCGGGGCTTTAGCCCCGCTTTGGCGGGTCTGGAGACCCGCCGCAGGCGTGGACGCCCGCCCTACACGGTATTATTAGGATTGTGTTGAGAGTGGGGCTCACGGGCGGGCTGGCATGCGGCAAGACCTTCGTGGGCGAGGCGTTGGAGCAGATGGGCTGCCATCTGCTGCAGGCTGATCGATTAGGGCACGAAGTCCTGCTGGCGGGCGGCGAAGCCTACGCTCCGGTGGTGCGTGAATTCGGCTCCGGCGTGCTGGGCGCGGATGGGGAGATCGACCGGCGCGCTTTGGCTGCGCAGGTCTTCGAAAAGCCCGAGCGGCTGGCGTTGCTGAACAGCTTTGTCCATCCGCCGGTCCAGCGGCGGGAAGAGGAGTGGCTGGCGCGGGTGGCGGCCGAGGATCCGCGCGGCATCGCTATAGTGGAGGCGGCCATCCTGATTGAGACGGGCAGCTACCGGGGGTTCGACAAGCTGATCGTAGTGGCCTGCGACGAAGAGCTGCAAGTGCAGCGGTCCATCAAGCGCGACGGCGCCTCGCGCGAGGAGGTACTGGCGCGCCTCAACCACCAGATGCCGCTCGCGGAAAAGCGCAAATTCGCGGATTTCACCATCGATACTTCAGGCACAAAAGACGAGACCCTGCGCCAGACGCGCGAGGTCTATGAATCGTTGCGGAGAATGGAGCAACAATGAGAATGCGACCTTTGATCTGGGCCGCCGCGCTGGTGGGCGGCTTCTGGTATCTGACTTCAGTGGCGCACTGGAATCCCGGCCGGGTGTGGCAGCCCATCCGCCAAACCGAGCGGCTGTGGACCGCGCCGGCCGCGGCGCAGTCGGCGGGCTTCAGCACCGACGAGAACAACAATATCGAAATCTACAAACTGGCTCGCCCGGCCACCGCCAACATCACCAGCATCGTGTACCGCGAGGATTTCTTCTTCCAGGTCTATCCGCAGGAAGGCACCGGTTCGGGCTTTGTGGTCAAGCCGGACGGGTTGATTCTGACCAACAATCACGTGGTCACAGGCAGCCAGCAGTTGACCGTGACGCTGGCCGGCGACAAGAAACAATATAAGGCCCGGGTGCTCGGGACGGACCCGCGCAACGACCTGGCGCTAGTCAGAATCCAAGCCGACCGCCCCTTGCCGTTTCTGAAGCTGGGCGATTCCGACAGCCTGCAGGTGGGACAGAAGGTGCTGGCCATCGGCAATCCATTTGGATTTGGAGGCACGCTGACCACCGGGGTGGTCAGTTCCCTGGGGCGTACGCTGCAACCGCAAGAGGGGCGCCGTCTGGAGGACATGATTCAGACCGATGCGGCCATCAATCCAGGCAACAGCGGCGGGCCCTTGTTGGATTCGCACGGCTCAGTCATCGGCATCAACACGGCCATTTACGGGCCGCAGGGAAACATCGGGATCGGCTTCGCGCTGCCCATCAACCGCGCCAAAGCCATGCTCGACGAGTTTCAGGCGAAGGGACGCGTAACCCGGCCCTACCTGGGGATTGAGACCTTGTACATCTCGGGCGATGTGGCCGACGAGCTGGGATTGCCCAACGAGGGCGGTCTGCTGATCCAGCGCGTGGAAGCCGGATCGCCGGCGGCCGAAGCTGGTTTGCGCGGTCCCACGCGAATCGCCAGAGCGGGCGTCTACCAGATCGGTATCGGCGGCGATTTTGTGATTGCGGCGGAGGGGCAG
>Ga0181535_10004331_pt1 | contig 15887 bp, 14 predicted proteins | sample PEATcosm2014_Bin_44_FD_119774 | JGI IMG/M metagenome (GOLD analysis project Ga0181535, IMG submission 119774) | Peatland microbial communities from MTU Mesocosm Facility, Houghton, MI, USA - PEATcosm2014_Bin17_30_metaG | ecosystem: Environmental > Terrestrial > Soil > Wetlands > Peat | place... | reverse complement strand
GTCAGATCAGAAGTGTATCGCATCCGCAGGGTACTGCGGGAATATGTTTACATTGTACATACAAAAATGCTGATTTTATTGGTACTATTTTGAGTTTTCAAACAGGCTCTAAGGCAAATGCCACCGCAGGAGCGGTTGAAGGTCGCCCTTTGGCTGCTGGAAGATTTGCAAGAAAGCGCCGTCTGCCAGACCGGAGGCAAAATCCCCGATGCCAATGGCAAACAGGTACCGCCACTGCCTGATTATTCCGGCCGCCGCCGCCGGATTTTGGGAAACAAGGTTCTGCCCAACATGGTCTTGGCAGCCCGTGCGGAAGAATCCTGGTGAAAACCTACGCGGACACCAGTTTCCTGTTTTCGCTTTACGCGTCCGACGCCAATTCGGACCGAGCCGATGCGTGGAGGCGGGCCAACCCCGCACCTCTTCCCTTTACCGCGTTTCACCGTCTCGAATTGCGAAACGCACTGAGTCTCGCCTTGTTTCAACAGCGGCTTGCCGCTACGGAGATTCAAGATATTTGGCAGGAGGTGGAAAATGATTTTGCCGCCGGCCTGTTAGTGGGGCGCGGCGGTTTGTGACACCGCGTTTTGGTGGATGCGGAAACGTATGCCCTTAACCACACCCCGGACGTCGGTTGCCGCACCTTGGACATTCTACATGTCGCCGCCGCCAAGCTTATTGGCGCGACGGATTTTTGCACCTTTGACGCACGCCAATCCGCTTTGGCCGGTCGGATCGGGCTGGTTGCCGCCTCTCCATAGTTCAGCATTTCAGCGTTTCCATTTATTCCCCGTTCGCGGTTTGAAAAACAACAAACAACCACGAGGCGGTTTGTGTAAATGCGCCGGGCGGGGCGGATTATTTACCGTTGCCACTCCGGCGGGGCGAACTTAAACTGGCCGCTGATGAAACATCATCTCGATTTCGAGAAACCAATCCTGGAGTTGCAGAGAAAGCTGGAGGAGCTGAAAAAGCATCCCGATAATCATTCCCTGGGCATTTGCTTTGAGGAGGAAGCGGCCATGATCGAGAAAAAAATCGAGGAAACCAGGCGTCAGATTTTCGCCCAATTAAGCCCTTGGGATCGCATCAAAATTGCGCGTCATCCCAAACGGCCCTTCGCCTTGGATTATATTACGGCCGCCTTCACCGATTTTACGGAACTGCATGGCGACCGGCTCTTTGCCGATGACCATGCCATGGTGGGCGGATTCGCCAAGCTGGGCGACCATAAGGTGGCGGTCATCGGCACCCAAAAAGGGCGCGACACCAAGGAAAATATCCGGCGCAATTTTGGTTCGGCCCACCCCGAAGGTTACCGCAAGGCACTCCGGATCATGCGGCTGGCGGAGAAATTCGGTCTGCCCATCATCTGCCTGATCGACACCGCCGGGGCTTTTCCGGGCATTGCGTCGGAGGAGCGGCATATAGCCGAAGCCATCGCGGTCAACCTGCGCGAGATGATGTTGTTTGAGCAGCCGATTGTGGCGGCGGTGATTGGCGAAGGCGGTTCCGGAGGCGCATTGGGCATTGGGGTGGCCGACCGCATATTGATTTTGGAAAACGCCTATTATTCCGTCATCAGCCCGGAAGGATGCGCCGCCATCCTCTGGAAAGACCGCGCCGCCGCCCCCAAAGCGGCTGAAGCCCTGAAAATCACCGCGCGTGATTTGAGCGCGTTGGGTTTGGTGGACGAAATTGTTCCCGAACCTCTGGGCGGCGCCCACAACGATTTGCCGGAAATGGCCAAGACACTCAAAACCGCCCTGATTGCCAATCTGGATAGCTTGAAAAAGATTTCCGTCACCGACCGGCTGAACGCGCGTTACAAAAAATACCGCGCTTACGGTCATTTTTTGGAAAAGAAAGACAAAATCCCCGACGCCGGCGCGCCAGAACCCGCCGCCAAAGACGCTGTCCCATCCACGCCCGCCTGAAATGTTATACCCACTCACGTTCCAGCCCATATTCAAGCAACGCATCTGGGGCGGGCGAAATCTCGCCTCGCTCTACGGCAAACCCATTCCGCCAGGCCCTATTGGCGAATCCTGGGAAATCAGCGACCGTCCGGGCGACGAAAGCGTCGTCGCGAACGGCCCGTTGCAGGGGAAAGACCTGCATTGGCTGCTCGAAAACTGCTCCGCCGAACTGCTCGGTCCGGGCGTCGTGCCGCCGCCGCGCTTTCCGTTGCTGATAAAAATTCTTGATGCGCAGGACAAACTTTCCCTCCAGGTTCACCCGCCCCGGGACGTGGCCCGGCAACTCGGCGGCGAACCCAAAACGGAAATGTGGTATGTGGCCAAAGCCGGGGCCGGGGCCGAATTGTACGTCGGCTTGAAGAACGGCGTCACCCGGTCCGAATTTGAAGACAAGCTGGCGCGCCAGACGGTAGCCGAATGTTTTCATCGCATCCCGGTCCAGGCCGGCGACGCCATGTTCCTGCCCAGCGGGCGCGTTCACGCCTTGGGCGCCAAAACGGTGATTTTTGAAATCCAGCAAAACTCCGACACCACCTACCGTGTTTTCGATTGGAACCGAGTGGACGAAAAAGGACAAGGCCGCGAATTGCACATCAAACAATCGCTGGCCAGCATTGATTTTGGCGACATCGAACCCGCCTTGATCTCCCGTCAGACCGCCGCCGCCCATTGCGGCACCCTCCGCCCCCTGGCCAAGAATGATCTGTTTGAGGTCAACCTCCGCCAATTGCCCGAAAACGGGGAAATACAATTGACAGAAGGCCGCATGGAAATCATCGGCGTGACCGAAGGGAAACTGGTTGTGGCCTCCGCCGACAGCCAGACGACTCTTGCCGCCGGCCAATTTTGCCTTATTCCGGCCCAGTGTGGCGCCGCTGCCGTTCGCGCCGCCGAACCGGCGGCGTTCCTGCAAATTTACGCGGGGAGCCTCACCACACTTTGAGTTTCACATCGCCCTGACCGGGATTCTGGAACGGGCCGGGCGTGGGATTGGATTCGTTCCGGGGCCGGCCGAAGTAATCCGTGTTGATGACAATGGGCGACCCATCCGGCTGCTCGAACGCCTCGTTCGGAATCGCGGCGCGCCCCAACAATGCGGTTGTCACCGTCTTCGCCGGACGGGCCAGCCAGGCCGGGTCGAATTTCAGCGTCAGGTAAAAGCCGTCCGTTTCCCGCACCAGTTTGGCTGCGGGATCAAACTCCGGCTGAACGGCCGGCAAGACCTCGATTTTGGAAGGTCGCGCGCCCTTGAGAAAGATGTTGCCGCCCATCACGGCCCCTGGCGTGGAATCGTATTGGGTCAAATTGGCATGTTGCGCAAAGATATTGTTGTAATAACGGTCGTCGCCGCGCGGGTTGTCATGGGACCCGGCCAACGCGGTCGAATGGGGCTGGTGAAACGGCGTGACGCGGCCGTCATAGCCGTTGGCATTCACCGTTCCGCCGAACCAGTCATGAATAAAAGCCACGCCGCGGGAACGGCTGTTCACGGAACAGGCCGACAGGAAAATATTATTGTCAACCAGAATCGGGCCGTGATCCACCTCGAAAAACAGGTCGTAAGAAATGTTGTCGTTGAAAAGATTTTGCGAGACACGCGCCCCCTGCCCCATCCAATCGAGCCACAACCCGCCGCAACAGTGGTAAATATGATTGCCTTGGATTTGCACGTCGATCCCGCCATGAAATTTTATTCCCGCCATTTCCGCCCCGGAAAACAATTGTCGCACATGGATTTCGTGGATGGTGTTGCTCTGGATGACACTGAAGGCCGCGCCCAAGCTGCCGACGATGCCGGATTGTTCGCAATGCGAAATATCATTGTAACGAACCAGATGGCTGCCGACCGTTTCCTTGTTCCAGCCGTTGGTCAAGGCCCGGCGCAGAGTTGCGGTGTAACCCTCGGCCGATTCCGCCCGGTTATCCCATTCGTCGCCATACTTGCCCAGGGCAATGCCTGAACAGGTCGAGTGACTGATGGCATTGCTCTCAATGATCCACCCCCTGCTCCAATGCGTGCCGATCAAACCGACCTGTTCGGCCGTCGGCGGCGCCCAAGGCGCGGCCGCGTCGCGCAAGGTAAAACCCCGCACCGTGATAAAATTGATCCCGGTTTTCGACGGATAGAAAACAGCCCGGCGCACATTGATTTCGACGCGCTCGTGGTTGGGATCAACCTTCTTGAACTGTGCCCAAATAGTGGTTTTTCCCCCCTCGACCTTGCCAAACCAGAGGGGGACGGTCCCCGCGGGCTGGAGGACGTCGGCCAATTTGGCCGCCTCAATCAGCCATTCCCCGTTCAGGTAAACCGCGCCGGTATGATGCGGACGGCCCTTGCCGCTAAACCAATCGCCGTGAATGAGATCACTATAAGGATTAAAGGACCCAAAAAACGAACCGGGCAACTCTGTTTTCCAGACATCCTCCTGCACCTTCACCCAATTGCCCGCCACTTCCGATCCTTTGATCTCCACCGCCTCACCCGGAGCCGCCTGATAGACAATGCGTTTGACATCAGATTTGCCGCCGCGCGGAGGGTCAATGCGCTCCCGGTAAACGCCGGCATGCACCGTGATGACGTCGCCCGGTTGCGCCAAGCCGGCCGCGTGTTGAATGGTACGGAAAGGAGCCTCGGGGTTCCCGGAATTGGCGTCATTGCCATTGACCGCAACATGAAACTCGGCGGCATGAACGGAAGAGGCCAGCGCGGCGGCGGCCATGAGTCGGATCAGGTGATTTCGTGAAAACATATTTTAAGGCTAAAACAAACCGGGCCATGAACGCCATCCCAAAAACACTTGTCTTTTCCCCGGATTGGGAGAATCGTTCCGGGAGTTGATAAAGGTTGGACTGCTCGCAACAATTGCCACCCGCAGGATGAAATCATTTTTAAAGTGCGCTTTGGTCACAGGCATAGCCCTTGAACTGGCTTCCCTGATCGTCCCGGGAATAAAGATTCCCACGATTGAGGGGCTTGTCCTGGCCACGCTTTTGCTGACCGCGCTCAATGAGTTTGTGCGGCCGGTCGTGGTTCTTCTGTCCCTGCCCCTGCTGATTTTCACCCTCGGCCTTTTCATGCTCGTGATCAACGCCCTGCTGCTGGACTGGGTGGGGCATCTTCATTTTTTGGAAGGGCGCTTTGCGGTGGACACATTCTGGTCCGCCTTCTGGGGATCGCTCATCATCAGCGCCGCCTCACTGATTCTGAAACCGCTTGTCAAAGGCAGCCGGGCCAGTGTTCAATTTCATCGCGGCAAACCGCCGGCCCCGCCCCGTCCTCCCGACGATGATGGCGGTAATAATATTATTGACGTATAGAAAAAGAAATCTCACATATGGGAAAAGAATTCAGCATTGTGCCCCAGCCAGTCGCAACCGTCCAAACCAAATACCGCCGCATTGCCGGTTTGTTGCCGAATCCCGGCTCCCTGCCCACCTTGGAGGCGTTGCGCCAATTTGAACCGCAGTCCATGCGCGGACAGCCGCCCGTGGTCTGGGATCGGGCCGAGGACCTGTTTGTGTTTGACAAATTTGGCAACCAATGGCTGGACTGGACTTCCGGCGTACTGGTGGCCAACGCCGGCCACGGCCCGGTTGAAATCAGGCGCGCCATCATCGACCAAGTCAACAGCGGCCTGCTGCACAACTATTGTTTTCCGAGCGAAGAGCGTGCCGCCCTGGTAAGCTGTCTGGCCAAGCTGGCCCCCGCCGGACTGGACAAGGTTTTTCTCCTCACCACCGGCGCGGAAGCAACCGAGTGCGCCTTAAAACTGGCCCGCGCCCACGGTCTGGCCACGGGCGGCAAGAAGAAGCTCGGGCTGGTCGGTTTCGAACGCGGATTTCACGGACGCACCCTCGGCTCCCAGCAGGCCGGCGGCTTTACCGCTCAAAAATCCTGGATCGTCAATCTCGACCCCGCCATCATCAACGCCCCCTTCCCCGACGGTTATTGGCAGGAAGACACCAGCTTTGACACCTTTCTCAAGGCCATTGACCGGGCCGGTCTCAAGCCGGAAAATATCGCCGGGGTCATGATGGAATCGTTTCAAGGAGTCGGCCCCGATTTTGCGCCGGTCGAATATGTCCGCCAAATGGCGGATTGGTGCAAGAAGAACTCGGTCGTCCTTATATTTGACGAAGTTCAGTCGGGTTTTGGGCGCAGCGGAAAATTCTGGGCTTTTGAACATTACGGAGTCACGCCGGATTTGATTTGTTGCGGCAAAGGCATCAGCAGTTCCCTGCCCATTTCCGCCGTGATTGGCCGCGCCGCCATCATGGATCAATTTCCCCCCGGCTCAATGACCAGCACCCATACCGGCAACCCGGTCTGTTGCGCGGCCGCCATGGCCAGCATCAAAAAGATTCTGGACGAGAAACTCACCGCCAACGCCGCGCGTCTTGGGCCAATACTCCTCGCCGGTCTGGAAAAAATCCAACGCCAGCATCCGGCAGTCGTCGGACATGTCACAGCACGCGGTTTGGTGGGCGGTTTGCAAACGGTCAAGGCTGGCCGCAAGGAGCCGGATCACGACCTGGCACACGACATCGTCGAACGCTGTTATCGCAAGGGATTGCTTCTTTTCTCGCCCGTCGGCGCCTGGGGCCAGACGGTCAAGATCGGTCCCCCTCTCACCACTCCGCAGGAGGCGTTGGAAGAAGGCCTGGCCGTTCTGGAACAGTCAGTGGCCGAATCCGTCGCCGCCCGGAAATAATTATTTGGCCGGACGGATCTTTTTCAGGGCCGCCTCGGCTGAGTTGCGAATCGCGTCGTTGGCCGGCTCTTTGAGGATTTGGCGCAAGGCTGCCGCAGTCTTGTTGGGATGCTGCTTCGAAATGGCCGGGACGATTGTTATGACCGCCTGGGATGCTTCGACTTTGGTTTCAGGGTTGTCCAGCAAGGAAACCGCCATTTGCAAGGTTTGTTCATCCGGCACGGAAGCCAGAGCGGACAGGACGAGGCGCTTTCCCTCGGCGTTGAAGGTGACGGCCAGCAATTCCTTAAGCGTCTCAATCTTCTGCGAAACCGGAACCTCGCCGGGCTGAGCCTGCGTCACCATGCGCGCCGCGCCGCGAATACCGAGCATGCGGAAATTCACCGCCTTCATTGTGCCGGCCACGCTCAACATATCCGGCAGAAGTTGCGCATCCTGACTTTCGCACAACGCCCGGATCGCCGCCGCGCGCACCTGCTCGTCGGTATCCTGCACCGACACCCGCAACACTTCCCGCACCGGCGAAGCGGTCAGGCCGCCACAAACCCCCAGCAACGCCACCCGCGCCGGCGTTCCAGCGCTTCGCGCCGCCGTCGTCAGGCTCGTCAAATCCAATCGGCCTTGCTGCGCTTCAATGTGTTGACAAGCCGAACCGAGCGCATCCGCCGCTTCGGAGCGGGCGTCGTCATTGGCAGCCTGGCTCACCAGCCGGACCATGTCCGGCACCTGTCCAGGGCCGACCAGCAAGGCCAGCGCCTGCAACGAAGCCGAACGAAGCGAATCGTCGTTGCTGCGCGCCAACTCCATCAATTTGGGCGCCGCCGCCACATCGCCGCGACCGCCCAAGGCCCGGATCAATTCCGCCTGCACATCGGGCGATACCACGTTCAAGGACTTCAACATATGTCCGGTCACCGCCCCATGCCGTAAATCAGCCAGCGCTTCGCGCGCCTCCGTTTTCTCCACCCCCGTGGCGCTGGCCGCCAGCCGGGCCAACGGCAACGCCGCCGCCCCCGTTCCCAAATCGCCCGAGGCCTGGATGGCCGCCATACGCACATCCGCATCCGTGCTTTGCAGCATCTCCGCCACGCACGGCGACGCCGCCTGATCGCCGCGTTGTTGCAAACATTGCAACAAGGCGATCTGCAACGCGGGCGACGATTTCGCCAGCAATTTGGCCAGCGCCTCCGTCACCGAGGCTCCTCCCACGGTTGAAGCCAGGTGCAGGGCCGCACCCTGGCTGGAGCCGTCGGCCTTCTGAATCGTCGTCAGCATCAAGTCGATGCCGCGTTTGCCTGAGGATAAGACCAATCCCCGGAAAGCGGACGTCTTCATCCCACTGGACGTTTCGTGGTCATACAGCTCCTGAAAAATTTTCGCCGCCCGTTTTTTCCCGCCTTCGGCCAAAAACCGATTGGCGCACACCAGCAGGCCATCGCTTTGAGCGTTATGCAGCGCAACGGCGCTTGATTCCGTCCAAGCCGACTGCAATGCATCCGCCGCCTCCACCCCGCCAATGCGTCCCAAAGCTTCCGCCGCCGACACAGCCACGTCGGAATCCGCCCCCATCTCCAGCCGACCCAATACCGGCACCACCTTGGTGTCACGGCGCACTGCCAGAGAATTAATGATTCCCACCTGATTGGAGCCGGACGTCTTCTCCAACGCTCCCCGCAACGCCTGACCGGCGGCATCCCCGCGCATCGACTCCAACACATACCGCGCCGAATGCGACAATTCGTCGTTCGTCAACAATTCCGCCAAGGCCGGCACCGCGCGGTCTGTCCCGACCGATCTCAACTTCGCGCACGCCTCCACTTTTTCCGTTGCGGGTTTATCCGACTGCAAAATGGCAATCAGATCCTCTTCACTCGTTTGCGCACAGACTGGAAATTGCAAAAGGAAGCCGCTCAAAAGAGCAAGGAAAGCCGCGCCAGCGCGACTGCGGGACACACCAAACCACGGGGCGATTACTTTCATCATGGGGCCAATCCATAGCCCGCACTTCTCCTCTCGTCAAGCACTACAGCGAAGGCTAGGGGATAAAATGGAAAAGGGGGGATGAATGTGATTATTTTTGACACTTTTCCAACCGATTCCTCCGGTCTTTTCACTTTACGGCAGATGGGCTTCCGGTAAAGTGTGAAAAACAGTCATGAAGCCCGCGTTTGAAAAAACACCGCGTAAACAGTGGGAATCCTTTTTTTGCGAAGTCGTGTATCGTTCGTGCTACAACGCGCCGTGGCACTTCCACCCGGAATATCAAATCACGCTGGTGCTCAAAGGCAGCGGTTACCGGCTTGTCGGCGACAAAATCACGCCGTTGCAGCCAGGCGATCTGGCGCTGGTCGGATCAAATCTTCCGCACGTCTGGCACCAGGATGAGAGCCGCGGGCGTTCACGGTTTGAGGTCCACGCCATCGTGGTGCGTTTTCTCGACACATTTCTGGGCCGCGATTTTCTGGATGTTCCCGAAGTCAAGCCGGTGCGCCGGTTATTGGAACACGCGCAACGCGGGTTGCAGGTCACGGGCCAGACGCGTGACATCGTGGCGGCCAAGCTGGAGCAACTGCCCGGCTGCCGGGGATTGGAACGAGTGGCCGCGCTGCTTTCCATTCTCGAAATCCTCGCCCATTCGCGTGAACTGAAGCCCATCTCCAGTCCGGGATTTTCGCCCATTCTGTCCAGCAACGACCAAGTCCGCGTCGAACACATGATTGCATTCATTCACGCGCACATCGCCGACCCGATAGGCCGCGCGGCGGTCGCGGCCGAGGCGCACCTGAGCGTTGGGGCCTTCAGCCGTTTTTTCAAACTCCGCATCGGTAAGACGCTGCCGCAATACGTCAACGAATTGCGCGTGGGCCGCGCCTGCCTCTTGCTGTCCCAGGAGCAATTGAAGATAATCGACATCGCATTGCAATGCGGTTTTTACAACATCGCCAACTTTAACCGCCGCTTTCACGAAATCACCAAGCTGACCCCGCGCGAGTATCGGCGGCAGTTGCAACAAAGCGTTCTATAGCGCGCGGACCGAACGGGCCGGCAACGTCTCCCGGCACAAAAGTATTATAAACGGTCACTAAATAAGAAGTATTGGCAGGCCTGCGGTGTTAGAATTTGCCCCATGATACATCCTGGTAAAGCGGCGGAGAAGCGCCATGTCTTGCGTGGGATTTGTTATTTTGCGCCGCCGAAAACAGTGGCACGGATGGGCGCTTCCCCCGGCACCATCGCTCTCAACTCAATCCCAAAGAAATCACCCCGGGGAATCGCCGGGCGCGTCGCATTCACCCTGATTGAGCTGCTGGTCGTGATCGCCATCATTGCCATCCTTGCAGCCATGTTGCTGCCCGCCCTAGCCAAGGCCAAGCAACAGGCGCAGGCCACCCAATGCATGAGCAACATGCGCCAAGTCACGCTGGCCTGGGAAATGTATGTGAACGATTTTTCGGGCAAATTTCCCATGAACATCTATCTGGGCCTTTACGATGACGGGGGGACGTGGGCGAACGGGCACCAAAACTGCGTGGCCGGGCAGATGAGTTACAGCGGCACTTCGGACAACACCAATACGGCGGTCATGGTGAATCCGACTTATTCGCAATTTGGCCCCTACCTCACAACCGCGACAGCCTACAGATGTCCAGCCGACCAAAGTTGCAGTTCGGGCCGCTCCGGCCCCCCGCGTGTGCGCAGCTATTCAATGAACCATACCGTCGGGTGCAATCAGAATTACGAACCGCTGCCGCAGGATTACCTTGGAATGCTCGCCGGTGGAAACTGGCAGGTTTACTACAAGCAGTCAGACGTGGGGGGCGCCATGGGCGTGGCCAATTTGTGGGTGTTGGTGGACGAGGATCCGGACAGCATCGACGACACTTCTTTTGCCGTTGTCATGTCCGTCGCGGGCAGGGAGACGACAACGGAATGGGCCAATTATCCGTCCAAGCTGCACGGGAACTCGTGCGCTTTTTCATTTGCCGACGGCCATTCCGAGATTCATCACTGGCTCGCCCCGAACATGATTTCCAACACCACATATCAGACCTACACCGGCAGTTCGGCTCCCGTGGCGACGCCCACAGTGGATAATGACATCATTTGGCTGGGCAATCACACTTCGGTATCCATTCCGTAGTCCGACAAGGCATATGTTTCTGGTTGGACAGCGTTCTGGATAAAAATATGAGTCAGGCCCTCAAGATCACCCGCCGCCGCTTTTTGCAGCGCTCCGCCACTGCCATCGGCATGGCGGCGGCCGCCCCTTCCATTGTTCCCGCATCTGTGTTGGGCCGGAACGGCGCGGTGGCGCCGAGCGAACGGATTGCCATGGGATTCATCGGCGTGGGCAAGCAAGGCGGAGGGCATTTATTGGGCGGAGCCTGGACTTATGTGGCAGGCGGATATGCCGGACGCAAGGAGGTCCAGGTGCTGGCCGTATGCGACGTGCGGCGCGAACGGCGCGAAACGGCCACCCAGAAGGTGAACGATCACTACCGGGAGGTTTATGGCAACCAATTTGCCAAGTGTCAATCATACAACGACTTTCGTCTTTTGCTGGAGCGCAAGGATATTGACGCGGTTTTGATCGCCACACCCGCGCATTGGCACGGCACCATGGTTGCGATGGCGGCGCAGGCAGGCAAGGACATCTATTGCGAAAAGCCCTCGGCTGTCACCCTGGCCGAAGCCGTGGCCGTGCGTTCGGCGGTGCTGCGTTATGGCCGGGTCTATCAGGCAGGCACACAGCAACGGAGCGAATACGGCGGGAGATTTCGTCACGCCTGCGAATTGGTGCGCAGCGGACGTATTGGCAAATTGAAGGAAATTTACGCCTATCGCGACGGCGGAGCCATTTCCTGGCCAAGACGCTTTGGGCCGGATCAGGCCGTGCCTGAAGGGTTGGATTGGGACCTTTACCTTGGACCGATGCCGTGGTTTCCCTACGATGGCAACGCAGGCGCGGCGCGATTTGACATTGGCCAATTAAATTGGGGCCAGCATCACTACGATATTGTGCAATGGGCGGCGGACGCGGATGCGACCGGGCCGGTGGAGTTGTTTATGGAGGGAGATCACTCCTGTTACAAATATGCCAGCGGCACAGTGGTTTATGGCAAGCCGTATCCGGACGAGCCGGTGGGCAGTGATGGCGGGGCGTGTTTTGTCGGCACGTTGGGCCGAATCGCAGTGGACCGGGACAATCTGGTTTCATATCCGCCGGAGCTGGCGCGTGAACCGTTGCGGCCGGACGAGGTTCATCTTTACCGCAGTAACAGTCATTCGGGCAACTTTTTGAAATGCATCCGCACACGGCAGCGCACCATAAGCTCCGTGGAAGTGGCCGTCCGGTCAGTCAGCGCAATGTTGTTGGGCGGAGTAGTCATGCAGTTGAAACGGCCGTTGAAGTGGGACCCGGTGGCGGAACAATTCATCGGCGACGAGGAAGCCAATCGCCTCAGGACCGTGGCCAAACGCCCGCCGTGGAATGTTTGACCGTTTGCAAACATCAATGGGTTCGCTGCCATTATTGACTGTCGGGAGATTTTTCCGCGATAATCGCGCTGTCTGAAAATGCACATTTTTCACTGTCCCAAACTATTGTCCCTGCTCCTGGTCCTTGGCGCCTTGTCAGCTCCGGCCCAGACAGGCAATCATGTCACCTTCAATTCAAACAATGTCCTGGTCATCAATGGACGGGAAGTTTTCCCCATAGGATTCACCCTCGGGCCGCCGCCCGGGGCCAAAACTCCCTCAGGCAAGAACGGCTTGCAGGAACTCGCGGATGCCGGAGGCACCTTCATCCGAACCGGCACGGAGGGAAAAGATTGGAATGAACAAACCTTCGCCAGCGAGCAGAAATGGGAGGATGCCGCCGCCCATTGCGGGCTTTATTGCTGGCCGTACCTGCGGGAGCTGGCCACCATCGGCCAGCACGAGAAGAAACGGGAAGCGCTGTTGCGCCGGGTGGTCAACCAATTCAAAAACAATCCGGGCTTGGGCATGTGGAAAGGCGCGGACGAGCCGGAATGGGGCAAGGTCAAAATCCCTTCAATCATCCGGGCGCGGAATGTCATCCGCGAATTGGACGCCAATCATCCCATTGTCATTATCCAAGCTCCACGCGGCACCGTAAAAACCCTTCAGCCTTACGATACGGCCTGCGACATTATCGGCACAGACATCTATCCCATCGGCTATCCGCCGGGCGGTCATTCGCTGCTGACCAACAAGGAAATCAGCATGGTGGGAGATTACACCCGGACCATGATGGAGGTCAGCCAGGGCCGGATGCCGGTCTGGATGACCCTGCAAATCGCGTGGAGCGGCGTGGTGCAACCAGGCAAAACACTTCGTCTCCCGACCTTTCCCCAGGAACGTTTCATGACCTATCAGGCCATTATCAACGGCGCGCGCGGTCTGATATATTTTGGCGGCAACCTGGCAAAAGCCATGTCGCCGGAAGATGCGGCGCTGGGTTGGAACTGGACCTTCTGGGATCGCGTCCTGCAGCCGGTGGTTGAGGAAGTGGGCAACCACAGTCCGCTCGCCCCTGCCCTGGTCGCGCCGGTTTCCAAGCTTCCAATCAAAGTCAACAACGGGCAAGGCCTTGAGTTCTGCGTGCGCGAGGTTGGTCTGGATTTATACATCCTGGCCTGTAAACGCGAAGGAGCGACGCTCAACGTCGAATTCACCAACCTGCCCTTTGCCGACGGCCAGGGTGAAGTGATGTATGAATCCCCGCGCACAATAGAAGTGGCCCACAACAAGTTCACCGATTGGTTCGGCCCATTCGAAGTCCACATCTACCACTTCAAGCGCCTGAATATTTGAGACCAGTCCGGCCGCCCCCAGCCCTTCACATCGTGGAAAACCAGCGTTTGATTGCATTTTCAGGAGGCTGGCCTGCCAGCCGTAGCGCGAAGATCGGAGGCTGGAGCCAGTTGCCGGACTTGAACCGGCGACCGACGGTTTACAAAACCGTTGCTCTACCACTGAGCTAAACTGGCTAACTAACTTATAATAAACAACTTACAGCCATTAAATAAATTCGCAAAAATAAGCTTGTCACCCGTTTTTGTCACCCTATAATGCAGGAATGGAATTAAGCTCTGTATCAGCAAAGCTCTCTTACCGCCATGTGGGCGAAAACCTGTATCGGCGCGAATCATCTGGCGTATATTACGCTTTGATCAAAAAGGGTGGCAAGCAGTTTCGCCGCTCTCTCAAAACGAAAGACCTTGGACTTGCCCGCCGTCGCTTAAACGACTTGCGCGAAGAAGTGTCCAGTTTGGTGAGTCATGACGCCGGGGGCCTAACGTTTAGAATCGTCGCTGATCGTTGGCTTGCGAGCGTTCGCCATACAGTGAAGGAAAGCACCGCCAAACGTCGCCAATTGTGCCTTAACGCCCTCGCTCCGTTCTTTGCCGGTCAAAGTCTCCGAAACATTACGCCGACGCATTGTGAACGCTGGGTGACGCAACGCGGCGAATCTATTTCGGCCAGCAGCTTCGCGCAAGAACTGGACGCAATGCGAGCCGTTTTTGAATACGCCAAAGCCCAGGGCCTACTTCTCCGCAACCCGGCGCAATCCATCAAACGCAAGCGGTTATTGCCCGCAAAAATCGAAGTGCCGTCGCGTGAACAGTTTTTGGAACTGGTAAAAGCCATCCGCTTTTCTGACGGACGGGCGCAGAGCCAAGCCGTCGCCAAAGCCGGGGCGGACATGGTGGAAATCCTCGCCTATTCTGGTTGCCGACTGGACGAAGCCCGAAATTTGAAATGGGAAGATGTTTCATTTGAGCGCGGTTCAATCACCGTCACTGGCGGCGAACAAATGACCAAGAATTACGAAGCGCGAACAATTCCCATGACCGCCGCCCTAGCGAATATACTGTCCCTGCTCCACTCGGAAACAAAACCCACGGCGGGTAGTTTTATCGTGACCATTAAAAGCGCAAAAAAGTGCCTTGCGACAACGTGCAAAAAACTTGGCTTTCCCCTTTTTACCCATCACGACTTTCGACATTTCTTCGCAACATCATGCATTGAAAGCGGCGTGGATATTCCCACAATCAGCAAATGGCTTGGACACAAAGACGGCGGCGCACTGGCCATGCGAGTTTACGGCCATCTCCGCCAGGAACACAGCTTCGCCCAAATCAAGCGCGTAACGTTTGGCGTTGAACCAACTGAAAATGTGGTCAAGCTGGCTAATGTGTCAGCTTGAACAGTCGGCGCACAATGCGGACTTGCCGCCGCCACCCCGCCCCTGATAACGTGCGGGCCTGATGTCAGCAAATTTCGAGGATGCCTTTGCGCGGGTTAAAGAATTGGCCGCAGAGTTCAAGGCCAACGAACGCTTTTATCTCTCGCCACAGTATCAGGAGGCCGAAGCCCGCCGCGACTTCATCGACAAGTTTTTGATTGCGCTCGGGTGGGACGTGAACCACGACACGCAGAAAAATCCTTACGAACAGGAGGTCAAAGTCGAGCGTAAGGAACACGGGATTTCGCAACGCCGCGCCGATTATGCTTTTTACCTCGCGCCAAATTACCGCGACGTAAAATTCTACATCGAAGCCAAAAAACCGTATGGCGATATTGCCACGCAGGATAATTATTTCCAGACGATCCGTTATGGCTGGAACAGCAAGACGCCGATTGCCGCCTTGTTTGATTTTGAGCAGTTCGAGATTGTGGATTGCCGTTTCAAGCCGGACTTGGAAACCGCCCTCCAGCGCAATCTAAAGAAATTCCATTTCAGCCAATACGCGGACAAAGAAGTTTTCGCGGAGATTCGGGGAGATAGTTTTGCCGCATGGCTTGCCGCGCGGCCTTTTCTCGTCGCTTATTTTTGACGCTTTCATTCTCGCAAGACCCATCCCAAAGGGTTTCAAATTCAATTGAAAATGTCAAGACAATTGTCTTATCAAAGTCCCCATTGTTGGCAAGGCATTTTGTATGAATGTCGCAATCGGAATCGGGGCTATCGGACGCATTTGCGCGGGTTGTCAAAAAACACCGCGAGCGGAAGGCGTTTAGCCGTGCGGCCTTGGCGGAACGGGCGGGACTGCATCAAACGTGTCACCGGGCGGTTGAAAACCGGCCACTCGCGGGCACTTCAAAACCGGCCACTCCAAGGTGGTTTATTCATATCATTTCTGTTGGTTCAATCAAGCGATTTCGGCGG
>Ga0181535_10004330_pt1 | contig 15894 bp, 10 predicted proteins | sample PEATcosm2014_Bin_44_FD_119774 | JGI IMG/M metagenome (GOLD analysis project Ga0181535, IMG submission 119774) | Peatland microbial communities from MTU Mesocosm Facility, Houghton, MI, USA - PEATcosm2014_Bin17_30_metaG | ecosystem: Environmental > Terrestrial > Soil > Wetlands > Peat | place... | reverse complement strand
GCGTTCCATGTCTTGTCTCCTTGAAAAAAGGTTCCCTTAGACAAGCATGTACGCGAACTCGCTGTTTTTCCAGCGTTCCCTACTCCCATGCTAGCTGATGAATAATGTTGCAAAGGGAGAGGGCCGGGTGAGGGGAGTTTGCGTTTGACGCGGGGCATTCCCCACTCTTCCAAGTGTTTGGCTTCTGGGGTGGCGCGCTCGCCGGCCAGGATCGTCCAACTCAAGAACCGGCCAACGGCGGCGATTGATTTTCACAGCCAGCCACCGTACACTTCAGTTCGATTTCGATGCCGAGTGGCGACGCCATGCCATGTATCAGCCAGCCGAGGAAACTCGGTCCTCGCATTTCCGCCCGCTCCGTGAAGCCGCTCCAAGCATTCCGGGCGTTGGTCACGTTCGACAACGACACGCAAAGAGAAGTCGATTTCGAGCCATATCTGCGCGGTCCGGTGTTCGAGGCGATACGCACCGATCCGGCCGTATTTTGCTCCATGACGGTAACGGGCGGTGTCATTTCTTGGCCCAACGGCGCCGATATCGATCCTGACGTCCTGTACTACGGACTAAGGCAGCACGCAGGAATTGGTCTACCCGCGCCACGGTGCCGACCCCTTGATGATGCGGTGGGACTGGGATCGGGTGGGTATTTCGTTTCCTGCGTGCTGCCTAAAGCCCGCCTGGATGGATGCGGAAGCTACGCACACCGGCACGCAGCCGTGAGGATCCTACGAGTTTGATGTCGCTTGCGAGCCACCTTGAGATTCCTTGGCCGGCGGCAAGAATTTCGGCGGCCGACGCACGACTGGGCAGCCGGACTCGCGCTGAGGTCACGACCTCCCTCACTCGTCAGCCGTCGTTCGCCCCGTCGCCACGTCGAACTCGCAGATGGCCGGCACAAGCATCGCCGCGGTCGTGAAACCGTAGGCCGCCACGGTCACCAAGAACACCGCCAGCGTTTCGCCCAGCAGATAGCTCGTGATGGCGTAGAACGTGGCAAAAGGGCAGGCGAAAGAGGCGATGCCGATGGCCGTGGACGGGTTTCGGACGCCCAGCACCACGTAGAGCCCCACGCCGCCGAACACCATGAAGGCAAAAAAGGGCAGAAACTGGGCCTGGAACGAGCCGCTGAAGGCCATCATGATGCGGATGCACACGGCCACGCCGACGAAGAGAAAAAAGACGGTTCCCAAACTGGTCGCCACGGCCACGCCGGAATTGCCATACGTCATGCCCGTATGAAGGCCCACCATGGCGGTGAAAACGTAAAGCACCGCCAGGCCGCCCAGCAGATAGAGCAAGTTCTCGAAGCTCAGCGGTCCCACGAGCCAGAGCGCGACGCACAGGAGCATGGGCAGCAGCACCATTTCCTTGGTGTTATAAAACACCCCGCCGAGCTTGCCGTAGACGATCTCTTTCGGCGTCAGGTCGGTCACCAACAGCAGGTCCAACGCCCGGGCGTCGCGTTCGCTGGTCAACGAGGTAACGGCCTGGGCGTTGACCAACACCAGGCTCAAGAGCACCAGCGGGGTCAGGCAAATGGCCGCTTGGGCGGACGCGGCCGACAGGGTGCCGGAGAGGGCCGCGGCCAGGCCGACAGCGGCCAGGGCGAAGAGCACTAGGTATGCCAGTCGCACCACGATCATCTTCCGCCCGTAGGCCCAAGTCCGAATCTCTCGCCAGATCACCGGGTTGTCCCATACGCGGCGAGAAGCAGGGGAGAGAGGAGAGGGGAGAGGGGAGAGATCCGAGGGGCTAGGGGCGAGGGACGTAAGCCGAGAAGGTGCCTCGGTGCGTTGTTCTTGCCTCTCCTCTCTCCTCTCTCCTCTCTCCTCTGCGTCAACTCCTCCCTCCGCGGTTCGCGATGGATTCCAGACGCGCACCATCGCCACGGCCACACCGTTCAGGATCGCCGACAGCACTACGGCCAGCAACACAAACGCGTGAACGGGGGTGCCCAACGGTCCCAGCGCCGGCTGGGCATGGAGATACGGTCGGGTGGCGTGGAGAATGGCCTGCCAGGGGCTAATGGCTGCCGCCAGCGTCTGGCAGGGCAATCCGCCGATGACGTCGCCAAAGATACCGGCGGCCACGATCTCACCCAGCGCCAGCCAGAGGACCAGAACGAGCACGGTCATCGCCAGCGCTTGAAAGGTCTTCTCGCGCCACAGCGCCAGCATCGAACCGAGACTGCCGCAGCAGAGTGCGGTAGCCAGCGTGACGGCCAGCGCCCGGGCGATTTCCCCATACGATATTCCGCCCAAGAGCGCCGCCAGCAGGAACACGGGGAGCCCCGCCGCCAGCATCACCAGCACGCCCAGCAGGCTGGCCAGCAGCTTGCCCAACACCAGTTCGGCGTTGGAAAGGTTCGTCAGCAGCAATAAGACCAGCGTCTGGCGGTCTTTTTCGTGGGCCACCTCGCTGGCGGCCAGCAAGGCGGAAAAGAAAATGACCAGGGCCAATTGCAGCGGGGCGAGAATCTGAAACACCACGGCGCCGAAGCGCGCCAAATCGCCTACGTCACGGACCAATTGCGTGCCGGTGAGCACCAGCCAAGCGGTGCTCATCAGCACCAAGAGGGCCAGCGCATAGGTCGTCCGCGAAACGTACAGCTTGACGCGCCGCGGGGCAATGGCCACCTCGCGGGTGAACACCGGACCGATCAACACGCCACATCCCCCTGGACCGAGTAAGCGAAACTGTCTTGGTCCCTATCATAACAGAAGCCGGGGGCATGTTGCAAAGACACCGGCGGGAAGATTTTGGTACGTAGCCCGTAGGGTGCGTGAAACGCACCATAAGCCTTTGAGACGCAGGGGGCGGTGCGTTTCACGCATACAGCGAAATGTTAGCCGTTGGTTAGACCGCAACTCCGCGACCGGACGCCGATGTTCGGCTACATGCCAGAGCCCGTGCCCGGCGAGGAAAAGCTGGCCGAGCTGACGCCCGCCGGGCTGGTCGGCGCGGCGGGGATCGTGCTGGAACCAACGGGGCTCGCAGCCCGTGGCGAATAATCGCTCGTGCCGCCCGGCCGGTAGGCGGACGCATCGCTGCCGCTGCCACCGCTAGCCGGGGCGGCCATTCCGCTCGGCACCGCGTAAGAGTTGGTGCCAGCCGGGGCACTGCCCGAACTGGCCGGCAGACCGTAACTCGAGCCAGCGGTTCCCGGGGCGGTCGAACTGTAGCTGGGGGCCGGCGGAACATAACTGCCGCTGCCGGCCGTCGGCGGCGCGACGCCCGGCACGGTAGTCCGACTGCCTACCAAGGCAGGCGAACTGCCGCCGGGCATCGCATAGCGGTCGCCCGCAGGCGATGCCGCCGTGGTCCCCGACAGACCGGAACTGTTCGAGGTGGGGTCGGCATAACGTGCGGCGGGAACGGCCGCGGAGCTGGCGGCGCCGCCCGCGCCATAGCTCGAGTTCCCGCTGGCGGCGGTACTGCTGTAGCGGTCGCCCGCGGCGTTATAGTGATCGGGGCTCGTGGTCGAGCCATAGCTGTTCCCGCTGTTGCTGTAGCTGCCCGCGCTATTGCCGCCATACGAAGGCGAAGTGCGGACCGGATTCGAATAGCTACTCGGAGAGCCACCGGCCGGGGCCAATCCACTCGGCGTGCTGCCGGGAGTGCCGTACGAGGAACCGCCATAGGGAGGCGTGCTGGAACTTCCACCATAGGGCGGCGTGCTCGAACTGCTGCTGTACGGAGGCGTGCTCGAACTGCTGCCGTAAGACGGTGTGGCCGAGCTGCTGCCGTAAGACGGTGTGCTTGAGTTGCTGCCATAGGATGGCGTGCTCGAACCGCTGCCATAGGGAGGCGTGCTGGAACTCGCACCATAGGGCGGCGTACTCGAGACGCTGCTGTACGGCGGTGTGCTGGGACTGCTGCCGTAGGATGGCGTACTCGAACTGCTGCTGTACGGCGGCAGGCTTGAACTGCTGCTATACGAAGGCGTGCTCGAACTGCTGCCATAGGACGGCGTGCTCGAACTGCTGCTATACGGCGGCAAGCTTGAGTTGCTGCCATAGGACGGCGTGCTGGAAGTGCTGCTGTACGGCGGTGTACTCGAACTGCTGCTGTACGGCGGCGTGCTCGAGCTGCTGCCGTACGAGGGCGTCGTTGGGCTGGAATAAGGATTCGAGGCGCCGTAAGATGGAGTCGACGCCGAACTGGTTGAACCGTACGCCCCACTCAAGCCGGTGGAACTGGATGGCGTGGCCCCATAACCGGGCGTGCCCGCGGCGCTGGCCGTATAGGCGGGGCTGTAACTTGACGGCGTACTCGACGCCGTAGTTCCCGATGACGTCGAGGAGTATGGTGGGTAGCCGGTGGCAGGCGAACCATAACTCGGTGTCCCGGTGGAAGTCACCGGCGGCGTGACGGCGCTGGAACCAGGCGCACCGTAGCTCGACGGCGCGGTGCTGTTCGTCGTGCCGGTTACCGCTGTTGAGGGTTTCGTGGGCGAACCCACGGCGGGCGGCGTTGCCACGGGGGTGGTTTGGCTGCTGGATTGAAACGGACTGCTCTGCCAGGGCATGGTCCAATGACCATCGCTATAGCAGCCCGACAAGACGGCCGCCGTCAGGGTCATTAACACGCACCGTGCTATGTGGGTTCGCATGGCTTCGGTGTCCTTCGAGAAGAACAAGAAAAGATCGTGCACTGTTCAATTAGAATCGAACGCGGGCAGCGGTTTAATTATTCCTTTTTCGCAAACTGTGCCGGATGTGCCGCGCGTTTCACCATCGACGAGACAGAAACCGTTCCGGGCCGGCGTATCGGGAAAAACTCGGGGCGGATTATAGATACCTTGACAGATGGGTCAATGGCAGAATGAGCAGATTCTTGGTAGCCTGGGCGATTTTCCCCGCGGAATCGGCCGGAAAAGGGGAGGAAGGGGGCAGGGTTCAGAGGTCAGCGTTCAGAGGTCAGGGTTCAGAACTTACGGGAAAGGAAAGCAGGACGGGGAACCCCTGGGTCCTGACCCCTGACCCCTGAACCCCGCTCCTGACGCGAAACCATCATCCTGTTGACGCATACTCTTATCGGTTGCCGTTTGGGGCGATGGACTTAGGCTATTTCCCCTCGCAGGCGTCATTCTCCCTATTGGGATGCGCCCGTAAAATCTATTGGCGTTCCCTCTTTAGCTTTGCTCTACCAGGGGGTATGATGGGCGGCTATTCTTGCTCGCACCGCACCCGGAGGTACAACGTTGAAAGCCGCGTATATTGAGAAGCCAGGGCCGCCGGAGAATATCGTTTATGGCAACCAACCCAAACCAAAACCGGCCGAGAACCAGGTGCTGGTCAAGGTCAAGGCGGTAGCCGTCAATCCGGTCGACACGTACATTCGGGCCGGCATGTATCCCATGGATCTGCCCAAGCCGTTCATCGTCGGCTGCGACTTGGCGGGCGTGGTCGAGGCAACCGGGGCCACGGTGACCAAGTTCCAGAAGGGCGATCGCGTCTGGGGAAGTAATCAGGGATTGCTGGGACGTCAAGGCACCTTCGCCGAATACGCCGCGGTGGATGAATGCTGGCTCTATGCCACGCCGGAGGAAGTCTCCGACCAGGACGCTGCGGCGGTGGCGCTGGTGGGCATCACGGCCCATCTGGGCCTCTTCCGCGAGGCCCAGGTAAGGGCGGGCGAGAACGTCTTCATCAACGGCGGGACGGGCGGTGTCGGTTCGTGCGTGATCCAGATGGCCCGCGCGGTCGGTGCCCGTGTCTTCGCCACGGCCGGCAGCCGCGAAAAGGTGCAAATCTGCCGCCAACTGGGGGCCACGGTGTCGGTCAATTACAAGACCGACGACGTGGACGCCGCGCTGGGCAAGTTTGGCGCCATTGACGTATGCTTTGAGACGTTGCGGGAACAGAATTTTGACCTGGCGATCAAGCATCTGGCCTTCCGCGGACGGATCGTCGTCATGGCGGGTCGCGATTCACGGCCCCCGTTTCCGGTCGGACCCTTCTACATCAAAGACGGCAAGCTGTTCGGCTTCGCCATGTTCAATGCCCCGGCCGACGAGCAGCGGAAGTGTGCGGCGGAGATCAACCGCTGGCTGGCGAAGGGACGCCTTCGGCCGCGGATCGACCGCGTTATGCCGCTGGCGGAAACGGCCGCCGCGCATCGCCTGCAAGAGGAAAATACGATCCGGAAGACCGGCGCCCTGGCCGGCAAGATCGTGTTGACGCCCTGAACGACTATCACGTGGGGGTGGCAGGTTGGGACGGCAGTTGCACTGCCGACCCAACATCGCCTTTTCCGCACACCTTACTTTTCCGGCGGCGGCCCGAAGAGCAGGCCCATCAAGTCGCGCGTGCCCCAGGCGATCGGGCTGGCGAGCACCTCGCCGGCGGCAAAGCCCGCCGCCACGCCTTGTTGGATGGCGAACGCGCGAAAATCGTCGAGATAATGGGCTTTCGTCGGCGGAAACTGGCTGGCGTAACAAGTGATTGCCGCTAGTTTCTTCTCCAGCGTGTCGCCGATGTCGATCACCATGGCGCCGCGCTCCGTGGGCGAGTGCGTGTGAAACGCCAAAAAGAAGTCCAAGCGGCGCGGCACCACGTGCGGCGGCAGACCGGAAAAATGCTCGTTCCACTTGGTCAACTTCGAATAGAACACCGCGGCCTCGATGATCAGCGATGCTTGGTAGTGGTCGGGCGAGGCCGTGGGCGTTTTGCCGCCCAGCCCTAACACCAGCCGCGGGCGATAGCGGCGAAACTCGGTGGCCAACTTCGTTCGCGCCTCAAAGCTGTCGAAGAGCCGCCGGTTCGGCAGATCGAGGGTCACACGATGCAACACACCGAGCACTTCGGCCGCCCGCCGGGCCTCGGCCAGGCGAACCTCCGGCCCCGCGGAACCGGGGGTGGGCTCGCCGTCGGTCAAGTCGATAATGCCCACCCGATATCCCTGTTGGGCGAGCTTGGCCAGCGTGCCGCCACAGGCAATTTCCACGTCGTCGGGATGGGCACCCACGGCCAGAACATCGAGTCGCAAATCGTCCATCACGTCTGAAAATCACCCTTTTTTCGAGATGCGGCGGGCAACCTACTCGCTGAGGTGATTCTAGGGCCCTTCGGATCGGCGAGCAAGGGAGTGCGGCGGATGGCTGGAGAAACTGGGAAGAACGCGGAGATCTTCGGGGAAGTTACGGTTCTAGCGATTTTCTCGACTCTGCCGATTATTCGGACGATAACGATTAGCGAGGGTCTCTCTGAGGCTTCTATAGCAGGGGAACAATCGTGAAACGAATCATCTTTCTCGGCCTAGTGGGGGGAGTTTTGGCGGCCAGCAGTGGCTGCGGCTTGTGCCAGACAATTTTCTGTTATCGCCCGTGCGTAGGCTGCGGCGACTGCGTGGCCGGCGGCTGCGGCGATGGTTGCGACGAAGACGGTTGTGGACCGAGGCGATGCCTGGCGCGGCCCTGCGCCTGTGCACCTCGCTGTGGGCCGGCCTGCGGTGGTTGCGACACATGCTGCGAAACGCCGTGCGGCCAACCCTGCTGCGATTCGTGCGCCCGAAGCTGCGCCAAATGCGGCTGTGATCCGTGTGGGGATACGTGCTGCAACGGGTGCGGTAACGGCTGCTGCGATGGCTGCTGCGAGCGTTGCTGGCATCGAGGACCGCTCAGTTGCCTGTTCGCCTTGTTCACGCCCTGTACTTGGTGTGGATGTGGGTGCTGCGGGCGATATTGTGGTGATTTCTACAGCGATCCGCCCGATTGTTGGGACCCCTGCGATTGCCGTGGCAACTATACGGGCTGCGGGTGCTCTGCCGGCTGCGGATGCCCTGTAGCCGGCGGCTGCCATCAGGGCGGTGGCGGTTGCCACAATTGCGGCGGCTATAGCGGCGATCCGCCCGCCGCGGTGGCCGGCGAGAAAATGATCTCCCAAACGGATCAGGCGGTCGTCTCAGGCTCGAGAACGAACCAGCAGCCGCACAAGGCTGTCAGGCCCCAGCCGGAACAATAGCCGGCCGTGCTCATGCCACACCCCGTTGGCGGCCATCGACAGGCGATGGCCGCCAACATGCGCTATGGGGAGACTGGCCGATGGTGGGGCAAACAATAAAGACATACGCCTGCTGATCTGCACCATCGGTGCCCTGGCGAGAGGCAGCAGGATGGCGGCAGCCTGCGTATTTTTCGCCCCTGCACTCGGACACGGCGACCGACCGCTGACGACTGCCGGGGCTCCATAAGCTAGCCTTAAGTAGAAACGAGCCCTTGCCCATGTCATCCTCGCAACGAGACGGGCTTCACGATGTCTTCCCAGGACAGCGTATCAGCAACCTGGCACGACCCGGATCGGGCAACGGTCGGCGGCGGGGGCTGGGCAAGAGGAGGGTTTCGCTTCTGCCGGAAAGGTTATTTTGCCCCCGCCGTTATCCTTTTGCTCGGCAGTACCATCTCGGCGGCCGCGTTTTGGGCGGTCCTTGCCGCCGAGCGGCGGCAAATCCGCACGGATTTCATCCGCACGGCGGGCGAGCGGGCTTCCGTCATCAGCAGGGCAATCGAACACAACTGTTTGGCGCTGGAATCGCCCCGCAGCTTTTGCGTGGCAGATCACGAGGGGGTCCACCGAGACGAATTTCACACCTTCGTGCAGCCCTTCTTCTCCCACATGGCCGGCATTCAGGCCTTGGAATGGGTTCCTTGCGTCGCCGATGCCGATCGCGACCGGTTCGAAGCCGCCATGCGCCGCGAGGGGTTCAAGGACTTCCAAATCACGGAAAAAGGCCCTGACGGGCGGCTCCGACGGGCCGCGCGGCACAACGAATATTTCCCCGTCTGCTATGTCGAACCCTACCTGGGCAACGAACCGGCTTTCGGTTACGACGCTTACTCCACTCCCGAACGACGGGAGGCGCTCGAGCAGGCCCGTTCGCGCGGCACGATGGGCGTTTCGGCGCCGCTCGTTCCGGTTCAGGCCACCGATCAGCGGCGGGTGATCCTGGTTTCCCTCCCGGTGTACGAACAAGGCCCCGCCGCCGCGGCCCACGCCCACGACGGTCCGCAGCTCCGCGGCTTCGTCCTGGGCGTCTTCCGCACCGACCAAATCGTCGAGGATGCGTTGAAGTCGTTGGAACCGGGAGGGATCGACATTTACGTCTGTGATTCTCCCGTGCCCTCCAGTCGGCGTGTCGCCTATTTCCATGCTTCTCGCACGCGGCGGAAAGACCGTTCGCCGTGCGGCACGGCCGAAATCGATCGTCCCCCGGGCATGGTCCATACGACCAAGCTGTCCATCGGCCATCGGCAATGGTCGCTGTTGATGGAGCCGACGGTGGCCTTCGTTGCCAGCCGCGCCACCTTTCAGCCGTGGGCCGTACTGGGCGGCGGCATCCTTTTTTCTACGCTCTTGGCCAGCTACGTCTCGGTGATGGTCGGGCAGACGATGCAGATCAAGACGATTGTCGATGAGCGAACGAAACAGCTCCAGGAAAAAGAAGACAAACTCCGCTTCATCACTACCAACATCCCCGGAGCGGTGTATCAGTTTTACGCCCGGCCTGACGGGGAGATGGGATTACATTATGTCGAGGGTCAGCTCCGGAAGCTGCTCGGCATGCAGGTGCCAACCGAGCAACTCTTCCAGCGATTCCTGGACGGCGTGCACTCCGAGGACCGGCAACGCTTCATCGACTCCACCCGCGAAGTCATCGCGGAAGGCAAACCGTGGAATTTCGAAGGGCGGTTCGTGGCGCCCTCCGGCGAAACGATCTGGTTCAGCAGCGCCTCGACGCCGTTCCAGCGGGAGAACGAACTCGTTTTCAACGGTGTCGTGACCAATATTACCGACCGCAAGCGGGCGGAGGAAGAACTGCGGCACAATACGGCCGCTCTGGAGTCGGCCAACAAGGCGCTGGAAGACGCCAAGTGCGCGGCGGAATCGGCTACCCGCGTGAAAAGCGAATTCCTGGCCAACATGAGCCACGAAATCCGCACGCCGATGACGGCCATCCTCGGCTTTGCCGATGTCCTCCGCGACAGCGTTCACGACGTGCCCTGTCAGGAAGCCGTAGAAACGATTCAGCGAAACGGCCATTATCTGCTCAGCATTATCAACAATATTCTCGACCTCTCCCGCATCGAGGCCGATAAATTGCCGTTGATCACGAGTTCCTGTTCGCCGCTACGCATCGTGGCCGAGGTTGCCTCGCTGATGCGCATCCGCGCCGAAGCGGCCGGGCTCCGCCTCGCGACGGAGTTTTCCGGTCCCATACCCGAAACCGTCCAAACCGATCCCACGCGCTTGCGGCAGATTCTCATTAACCTGGTGGGCAATGCCGTCAAGTTTACCGCCGCGGGCGAGGTGCGGATCGTGACCCAGTTGTGCCGCGAAGCGGAGCGCGAGCCGCTGCTCGGTTTCGACGTCATCGATACCGGCATCGGCATGAATGAAGAAGAAATCGCCCGCGTCTTTCAGCCCTTTACGCAGGCCGACAGTTCCACCAGCCGGCGTTTCGGCGGCACCGGACTCGGATTGACCATCAGCGGCCGCCTGGCGGAAATGCTGGGCGGAGATATCCGCGTGCAGAGTTTGCCCGGCACAGGAACCACGTTCACGCTCACGATCGACCCGGGGTCGCTCGAGGGCATACGGTTGCTGGATCACGTGACCGAAGCCCCGGCGCAAGATCGGTCCCAGCGGGCAAGTCACCGGAAGGTTCCTTCGCTCCGCTGCCGCGTGCTGCTGGTGGAAGACGGGCCGGACAATCAACGGCTCATCGCCCTGCTGCTGCGTAAGGCCGGTGCCGAGGTCGCGGTGGCGGAGAATGGGCAGGCCGCCATGGACAAGCTTGTGCTCGGCGAGTCCCCGACCGATGGACAGCAGACCCCGCGCTTCACCCCCTATGACGTCGTCTTGATGGACATTCAAATGCCGGTCATGGATGGTTACGAGGCCACGCGGCGGCTGCGGGCGCTAGGTTACCGGCGCCCCATCATTGCCCTGACGGCCCATGCCATGAGCCAGGATCGCCAGCAGTGCCTCGACGCCGGTTGCAATGATTACCTGGCCAAACCGATCGAGCAGCGGGCGTTGTTGGAGCGGGTGGCCCACTATGCGTCCCGCGCGGACAACTCGGAACCCGAGCAACCGTCCTCGGCCGGCGCGGCGGGACTTTCGTCCCCCTGATGCCGGCCGGAAAACGGAAACCGGAACGGTCCCTTGTTCCGCGGCGTACGAGCACGCCGGCTAAACGCGGTCGGAACGAATGCTTCGGCGGAAAACAATAGCTTGCCCGCCGCCTCGAAAAACCTCACGCGGCCATGCGCTGCGGTTCCAATTCTTCCAATAGATTCACGGTCAGCAACATGTTGCCCTCGGCATCGTAAAATTGCACGATGCCAATTTCCACCAGCCACATCGCCATGTAGCCGTCGACCGTGTACGTCCTTGCGGCATAACGGCCATCGTCCAGCAGGATCGTCTCATCCAGGCTCGCCGCGCTGAAGACCTCCGCGCCGAAGCCCTGAAACGCCCGCAAGACCAGTTCTCGCACTTCCTCCGGCAGAGGATCCGTCCTCATCTACGCTACCTCCTGTCGCACGGCTAAGAGTTTCAACCAATCATCGCGGGCGGGGATCATACCGCCGCCCCGCGTCCCGGGCAAGGCGACCTGGGCGAGCGGATGGGAAGTCCCCGTGCCGCAACGCATCTTTGCGCCGCTTGCCCAGCTTCATGGCATTTGACGCCAGAGAGGGGCATGGCAGATCGCCTCCGGGCTCGCCGCTTAGCGTCGCCCCGCCGGCTTGCGCCCCATGTCCATGTCGTCGCCGAAGTAGTATTTGCGGGCCTCGGGATTGGCCAGCACGACGTCGGGCGGCCCATGGCAGAGGACCTTGCCGGCGCGAATCACGTAGCTGCGGTCGGTGATTTGCAGCGTCTCGCGCACCTGATGGTCGGTGATGAGAATGGCGATCCCCTCCGATCGCAAGCGACGAATGATCCGCTGGATGCTGGCAATAGTGACCGGGTCGATGCCCGTAAACGGCTCGTCCAGTAAGATGATCTTGGGATTGGAGACCAGGCAGCGGGCGATTTCCAGCCGCCGCCGCTCGCCGCCCGAAAGTGAGAGCGCCAACGACTTCCGCAAGCGCGCGATGTCGAACTGATCGAGCAGTTCCTTGCAGCGGCGGTGACGGGTTTTGCGATCGAACCCCAGCAGCTCCATGACGCCCAGCAGATTCTGCTCCACGGTGAGCTTGCGAAAGACGCTGGATTCCTGGGCTAGATAACCCATGCCACCTTCGCGGGCCCGGCGATACATGGGCCACTCGGTGATATCGACGCCGTCGAGCCGCACCTTGCCCACGTTGGGTACGATCATGCCGCAGGTCATGCGGAAACTGGTGGTCTTGCCCGCTCCGTTGGGACCGAGCAGGCCGACGATTTCTCCGCTGTCGACGCGGAAGTCGACGCCGTCGACCACCCGCCGCGTGCCGTAGATTTTGACCAATCCTTTGACTTCGAGCATCGGCGCGGGAGGAGGGACCAGGGGCTAGGAATTAGGGTTCAGGGTTCAGGAGGCAGGGGTCTGGCCCGCACGAGCCGCTTACGGCTTCGCAGCCGATGGACTTTTCAGCGGACAAACCCCATTCGGGCAAAGTTGGGAAACATGGGAAACGGAAGGTTGACGTAGGGAACCTTGTCCCACGAATGAGGCCAATAGAGGAACAGGGCCTTGCCAATCAGCAACTCGCGGGGGACCCAATAATTGTCGGCCCCCCACAGCCGGCCGTCTTTGCTCCAGGCGCTGTTGTCGCCGAGGACGAAAAACTGGTTGGCCTTCAAGGAATACATCGCGTCTCTTCGCTCGAGCTGGTTGCGGACCGCCGCGTCGCGCAGGTCTGGATACGACATATCGTCGGCAATGTAGTAGATGTCGCGGAGGAGGGCCAGGTGACTGAGCCGCGTTTTCACACCCACCGAGGCCACGCCGACCGGCGAGAGATCGCTCGCCTCGGGCAAGTGATTGCCCAGGTCACGGTACGCCGTCGAGGCATCGAACTGCACCACGCGTCCATCGACCCAAAGTCTGAGCTCGTCGTCGCAGTTGGAGAAGCGGATTTCGTGGCGGCTCGGCCCCCGCACGCTGGTCGCCGCGGTGGGCTGGAACTGCCGCATGTCCCGGCCGCTGATCGAGAGCGCCGCCTGGCCGGTGGCCACGTCGATGCGGCAATGGAATTGCCGCCCCCCTTTGCGCAGCTCGAAGAGCAAGTCGCCCTTTTCGCTTTCCACCTCCGCCGTGCAGCGCAAGGCCAGATCGCCCACCCAATATAGGCCGAGACTCCGAATGTCCGGCGCCACGGTCTCCTCTCGCCGCGACCGGCCGGTATCGTAGGCCGTGAAATCCCGGATCAATTGCGGCGCCAGCTCGGGCGGCCGGCCACCCTGCTGCCGCATCTCTCTCCACTGCTGAAAGTCCGGGACCAGATGGTGGTAGCGAAGCCAACTCTCGCCGGCGGCCGTGCCGTCGGTATGAAACGTCACATGGTCGTCGGAACTCCATGCCCCGGCCGTGCTGCCGTGGGCGGTCGGCTCGGGCTGCCAGCGCGCGGGCCAGCCCATTTCGGCGATCCGCGGCATGTAGTCGTTGTCGAACACCGGCTGAAGCATGGCCAACAGTTTCTCCGGCGGCTTCCGCGCGATTTGAAACGGTTCCTGGCCGCGACGAATCCACAGGTCGCCGTGTTGTATCCACACCGTGTCGCCCGGCAAACCGACCAGACGCTTGATGAAATTGGTCCGGGCGTCGGTCGTGGCGTCGCCCGGAAATTTGAAGACGATCACGTCAAACCGCCGCGGATCGGCCAGCTCGTAGGCGAACTTGCTCACCAAAATGCGATCGCCGTTGTACGAGGGATAGCTTTGATGCTGCGGATTGTCGGAACCGAGTGCCGCCGTGTAGCGGCACATGGGACAGGTGCCGGCCACGACCTGATTGCTCGAATCCTTCAAATTGCCGGCGTCATCCACTTCCATGTGCGCGTTGACCGGATACGGACAGCCGCATTTCGGACAAACGACGTCCTTATGGCGTCCCATCAAAGTCGGCGCCATCGAACCCGTGGGTATGACAAACGCCTCGGCCTCAAACGTGCGAAACAGAAGGGCCAGCACGAAGGCAATCACAATGGATTCGATGGTCTCGCGAATTGCCGCCGACGAGGGAAGATGGCGGGAGATCACATCGGCCGGGGGGGCTGTCTCGTAACGCTTGTCACTTCGGCGAGCAGCGGCAGGAGACGTGGACGGGGACTTCGTACTGGTAGGCCTGTTCTTAATCATGTAGTGGTCAGAGGCTGAGGGTCCGACATCGGCCGCTTGCGGCTTCGCAACGAAGGGATAGACGGGCAAGAGGACCCAAAGGAATGATAGTGCCGTCGGCAACTTGGGCGCGATCGCCCATTTTTCTCACCCGCGATGGGTCCGCCACTGTCCGGCTCCTAAGTCCTGATCCGCTCCTTTCACCAAATATACCGGATTCCGAGCGGATTCGGAACTTGAAATTGCCCCCAGCCGGCCAGTGAGAGCCGGGCCGGGGCAATCGCCACTAATGGCTTGCCCACGAACAGCTTAGCGTCAACTTCCCCCCCCGTCGTCCACTGGCGGCTGTCCTCGGAAACCGGGCTGTTGTCGCCGAGCACGTAATACTGCCCTGCCCCCAAACGCACCGGCCGGTTGCTGCGACGATGCCCCAGTGAGCCGGCCGGGTCCGTGTAATACACGTCCCGGTATACCCGCAAAGCACCGACCGTGACCTCCAATCCCTCCGCGCCGAGGGCCAGCGGACAGGCCGGCGGAGTCGGCGGGGGATCGAACCGCTCATAGGGCCATGCTAGCAGTGTTTGGCCATCAAGCGCCAGCAGAAATTGTTGATCCACCAAGGACACTTCCAGCAGTCGCTGGCCGCGGGCCGTGGCCACGTCCCCCGCGCCGCCATCGAGCGGCCGTCCGTTGCGTAAGACCTGATAGCGTGGCGGGCTCCCGCCAAAATCGAGCCGTACCTGGAAATCGTCGTGCCCGTCGCGCATGCGGATGTGAAAAATGCCGCTTCCGGCCAGATCGACCAGTTGAAACGACACTAGCAGGTCGCTCACGGGATGGACGTCTTCCTCGCGCCGCGGCTGCGACGGATTATAGGCACAGAGGTCGGTGACCGGCGATTCCCGCCCGTGATGATACTCGAGCCAATCGAGCGGCCCATTCTTGCCGGCGGCATGAGCAAAGTCTCCGCCGACGGCAGTCCAGCCGTTATCCCGGCGCTCGGGACGCCAACGGAGTGGCAGGGCCGGCTCCCGCCGAGGTTGAAACTGAGCGTCATGCACTAAAACCGCCAGCGCCCGCTGTTGGACCAGGTTCTTGCGCAGCAGCCGGCCGTCGGCATAGACGTCGCCGTGGCGGATCTCGATCGTTTCGCCCGGCAGACCAACGACTCGTTTGACCGTGATCTGGTCGGCCTGCGACGCCCGGCGAAAGGCCACGATTTCCCAGCGGCGGGGCGGGCGGACCGAGAACGCCGTGCGGTCCATGAGCACGTAATCGCCGCCGCGGTCGGGCAAGGATTCCAGATCGTTGCCCGGGTAGCCGCAATTGGGACATACGGCCCGCAGCGCCACGGGCGAAAGGTCCGTGCCGCAGGAGAAGCGGTAGCCGCAATCGCCGCAGACCATGTCTCGATGACCCCCCCGCAACGTCCCGGCCATCGAACTGCCGGCCACCTGATAAGGCATTACCAACCCATCGAGGAGCCACGTCTGCACCATGCCAATCGCCACGAAGGTCAGCACGCACCCTTCGATCAGCGTCCGCAGACAGGCGTGTTTCACGGCGGCGGCGAGGGGAACGATCATGGCAGGCGACAAAAAAAGGACCATCCCATTTTCGCGGCTGC
>Ga0181535_10004329_pt1 | contig 15897 bp, 10 predicted proteins | sample PEATcosm2014_Bin_44_FD_119774 | JGI IMG/M metagenome (GOLD analysis project Ga0181535, IMG submission 119774) | Peatland microbial communities from MTU Mesocosm Facility, Houghton, MI, USA - PEATcosm2014_Bin17_30_metaG | ecosystem: Environmental > Terrestrial > Soil > Wetlands > Peat | place... | reverse complement strand
CAACAAGCACGCGCTGTTGCAGCTCGTCGCCCGATCCCTGTACGCCGACATCTCCGAGGTCGCCGACGGGAGCGACCCGTTGGCCAGCGTCAAGGCCGTCATGCTCGAAGTGAGGAGGATGTTCGCCCGCTACCCGGGAATGGCCGCCTACGTCAGCGCTCACATGTCCGACTTCGAGTCACCGGCGGTGACGACCATGCTGCTGGAGCCCCTTCTGAAGTCCGGCTTGCGGCCCGATGAAGCCGAGCTGCTGGTGCTCGACCTCGTCCTTTTCACCGCAGGGGTCCTCCTGGTCAAGGTCGATCCGATCGTCGAGGCCCGCGCCGAAGCGGCGTATGAGCATGGCGTCGATTTGCTGGTCGCGGGCGCACTGGCGCTCTCCAGTCAACACCGTTGACTGGAGAGCGGGCCGCCGGTACAGTCCCCTCCACAGCGGACCCGCTGCCGCCCGAACCAAGGGGGACCCATGGCTGACGCGCACTCGGAACTCGATTGCACCGGTTACACCGTCACCGATCCGCACTTCGGCGCGCCGTACGTCGATCGGGACGAGTGGCACGACGAGCCCCACGGACACCGCAGGGTGCACGGCGGATTCGCCGATTGCGACACCAGGTTCACCTTCTATTTCCCCCTCCTGGAGGAGTGGCAGGGGCGGCTGATCATGCCTCTCGAGGGAGCCCACGCCGGACACGAGGACTTCTTCGGCGGTGCGCTCGGCGATGCACTGGGCGGAGTCGGCCTGACCGCGCGCCTGGGCGGGTACATGGTCGAGACCAACATGGGCCACATCGGTGACGACATCGACCCCAAGGGGGGCGAGGACGCGACGCTGTACGGCTGGCGTGCCGCCGCCGAATGCGCCCGCTTGTCGAAGTACCTGGCCAGCCAGGTCTACGGGTCGGCGCCCCACCATGCCTACGTGTGGGGGGGCAGTGGAGGCGGACGACGTTCGCCGCTCGTGCTCGAGAATGCTCCCGACGTGTTCGATGGCGCCCTCCCCTTCATGGGCGGCGGCGACGTTCGGCCCTTCCCCGCGAAGGAGCGCATCAAGGGAGCCCAGGTCATGAGCTTCGCCTGCATGTTCAACGTGCAGCGAATGCTCCGGCACGGCGACACCATGGAGAGGATCATCGACGCCATGCAGCCCGGTGGGAGCGGCGACCCGTTCGAGGGTCTCGACTCACACGTGCGCGAGGAGTTCGCCAGCCTCTACCGCCAGGGCTTCCCCCGGGGGGACGAGTTCATGATCGCCACCCCCATGGGCCAGATATGGCTGTGGTCGTCGATCGCCGATCTCCTCGTCGAGCAGGATCCCTCCTACTTCGAAGACTTCTGGGCCAAGCCCGGCTACATCGGCCACGACCTGCCGTCAGCGGTCGAAGCCGACGTCATCGACGTGGTCACGACCGTCAGCCGGGTCATCACCGTGCAGGATCTGCTCACGGACCCAGCGTTTGACGCCCCCGAGTACATGCTGATGAAGACGATCGCCGGCATCATGGCCGGGCAGGGCTCCATGGACATGGCGTACGCGGTCGAGGTGAAGGGCCTGCCCGATGGGTACCGACTCGGAGCCGGACTACAGCTCAAGAGCGGCGACGCAGCCGGACGGCAGCTCTATTGCATCGGGAGCGTTGGCGACGTCTTCGCCTGTGATGGTCATGGTGAGGCCAATCTCATGCGCTTCAACGGCGTGAAGGTCGGCGACCAGATCCACGTCGACAACCGCAAATTCCTGGCCTTCTGCTACTTCCACCGGCACCACCTGATGGAGGACGCCCAGTTCGATTCACTGCGGCTGGACGGCATGCCGATCTACGAGCAGCACCCGGTCCCGCTCATGTCACCCCTGATGGGCGTGTCCTACACCGGACAGTTCGAGGGCAAGCTCCTCTGGATCCACCACACCCACGACTCGTCCCTCTGGCCTTCACAGGGGATCATCTACAGAGGTGCAGTCCTCAACGCGCAGGGGCCGGAGGCGGCGGCCGAGAAATTCCGGCTGCAATGGACGCAGAATGCCGAGCACATCCCACCGACCTTCCTCCCGAACTCGACGAAGAGGGCGACTTCCACGTGGCTGATCGATTACTTCCCGATCATTGAGCAAGGTCTGGCCGACCTCATCCAATGGGTCGAAGAGGGTGTCGCACCACCGAGCACAGCGTTCGAGTATGTCGACGGACAAGTACGACTGCCCGGGACGGCGTCCGAGCGCGGGGGGGTGCAGCCCGTGGTGCGCGTGACGGCGAATGGCGGCGTCCGGGCCGAAGTGAAGGCGGGAGAGGCGGTGGAACTCGAAGTCGACGCCGAGGTACCGCCGAACGGAGGGTCGATCGTCTCCGTCGCATGGGACTTCGACGGCTGGGGTTCCTTCCCCTTCCACCATGAGGTCGACGGCTCGGACACCTCGGTGCACCTCTCGACGACGCACGCCTACGACACGCCGGGCACATACTTCGCGACCGCTTTGGTCCACTCCAACCGTGAGGGAAAGGTCGACGCCGAGTTCCGGCGGCTGCCGAATCTCGCGTCCGCTCGGATCGTCGTCAGCTAAACCTGGTTCGGCGCCACCCCGGCGGTCGCCGCCTCCGCACCGGTAGGTTCCAGCTCGACGCCCTCGATCTTCCTCCCCAAGTACGCCTCGCGGACGACTTCGGACCCGAGCATCTCCTGGGCCGTCCCCTCGAAGATCATCTCGCCGAAGTCGAGCACGTAGACCTGTTCGCAGGTCTGTTGGACCAGGGCCATGTCGTGCTCGACGAGTAGCAGCCCCACTCCCATTTCGTCGACCACTCGCTTCAGAATGTCGCCGAAATTCTCGGTCTCGGTTGCGTCGAGCCCCGAGGAGGGTTCGTCGAGGAGGATGGTGTCGAATGGGCCGGCGAGGACGCGGGCCAACTCGACGAGCCGCCGTTGCCCGGTGCTCAGATGCTCGACAGGCGCATCTAGGTAGGCCTCGATGCCCGTCAACTCGACCGCCGCAGCCGTCGCCGTATCGATCTCCCGCCCATCGCCGCGGAGTGCGACGACCTGGCGGAGCGGGTTGCTTCCTGCGAGCGCACACTCCCGTGCCAGAGCCACGTTGGTGCGCACGTCGAGCGACTCGAAGAGCTGCACGCGCTGGAACGTACGGCCCAAACCGAGCCGCGCCCGCTCGGACCGACTGGCCCGCGTGATGTCGACGTCATGGAGGATGATCCGGCCCTGGGTGGGCCGGACAATGCCCGAGCATGCATTGAACGTCGTCGTCTTCCCGGCGCCGTTCGGGCCGATCAGCCCGGTGATCGTTCCCGCGCGCACGGCGAGGCTGACCTTGTCAACGGCGACCGCCCCGCCGTAACGCACGGTCAGATTCTCCACGGCCAGGCTGGTCGAGAGCGCTGGCCGGGGAGTCCGTCGGGGGGACTCGGGAGTGGCGGCTGGGGTTGGGGGCGCTCGCCGCGAGCGTCGGCCACCCAGGCCGTCGATGAAGTCGGTCAGGACCCGGGGGGCACCCGGAATCTTGTCGCGGTACACGGGGATGATGACACCGAATATGGCAAAAGTGGAGAGAACGAGGTTGGTGACATTGCTGCCCGTGAAGTAAATGGGGATAAGGGTCAATCCGGCGGCGCCGATGAAGGCGTACCACGGCTCGCCGATGACCACCACGATGACCACCACGACCAGTGTGATCGAACTGAAGGATGGAAAGTTGTCCCCCAGAGCGAACGTGTTCACACTTGCGGTGAGTGCACCGGCGATCGCCGCGATGAAGGCAGAAATGCAGAAGACGACCACCCGAATGACGCTGACGTTCAACCCGTAGGTGTCGAGCGCCAGGGGAGAGTCGCCCATGGCCCGCAACAGCTTCCCCAGCCGTGTTTCGGACAGGACGGCGATGCCGACGGCGATGAGGACCACGAAGACGAGCACCACGTAGTACATGCTCTCGTCACTTCCGAGATGGATCGGACCGAGGTTCAGGCTCGGGCGCGTCGTTGGCAACCCGTTCGCGTTCGGACCGAACATCCAGCTCTGGGTGTAGATCATCTGCTCGAGGAAGATCCCGAATCCCAACGTCGCCAGGGCCAGGAAGACGCCGGAGAGCCGTATGGCAGGAATGGCCAGGAGCGCACCGACGGGGATCACGACGAGGGCGGCGAGGAGGAGCGACGCCAGCCAGGGGATGCCGGCGCTGGTGAAGTGCGCCATCGAGGATGCACCGATTGCGGCGAAGGCGTACTGGCAGAGCGAGACCTGCCGGGACGTCCGGACCAGCAGCCCCAGCGAGAGAATGAGTATGACGAGGATCAAGGTGCTGGTGTAATTGGCCAGATTCGTCCCCACCAACGCAGGTATGAAGCACAAGAAGACCACGAACACCGCCCCCGACGTCACGCGGATGCGTACCGGGGCATGCCAGCTCCGTGGAATGGTTCGCGGCGTGACGTGGCTACGCGTCAACAGCTTGCTCTTCGGCGTCACGAGGAGGACGACGAAGAGAACGATGAAGGGCAGGCTGGCCGGCAAGCCGATCAGCCACGGGACGTTGACCACGTACTTGGTCGCGAGCGCACCCGCCACACCGAGCAACAGCCCACCCACGTACGTCAACGGGAGGTTCGAGAAGTATCCGATTGCTGCGGCACCGAATGCCTGCACGACCAGGAGCGTCAGTACCAACGCAGTGAGGTTCAGGTTCGGGGCGATCAGCAGGCCACACAGCGCGGCGAACGACGAACCGATCATCCACGCCAGCCGACGAACCCGGGTCGCGTTGCTTCCTTGTACGGACAGGAGTTCCGGATCGTCCACGACGGCCCGCAGCTCGATGCCGCGACGGGTGAACCGGAGGAAGGCGTACAAGCCGCCGGTCGTCGCCAGGGCAACGATCGCGGTGATGATCTGCTCCCACTCGACGTTGACCGACGCGATCCTGACCGTGTTGGTCGACAGGAACGAAGGGAAGTTGCCACTTACGGAACTGAACAGGACCGTTGTGAGAGAGACGACCAAGAGGATGAGTCCCACCATGGCGGCGATCTGCAGCGTCCGATCGGCCATTGCCAGTTGCCGGGTCAGGAGCTCGAGCAAGATCCCCATCACCGGGCCCAGGACAAAGACGCACAGCACGCCGGCGATCGGCCACGGCCAACCGTGCACGTCGACCAGCTCGTAGAAGATGAACACCGACACCGAGGCCAGCGCGCCGTAGGCGAAATTGAAGATCCCGGACGTCTTGTAGGTCAGGACCAGCCCGGTCGCGGCGAGGCCGTACACCGATCCAACGGTGAGGCCGATGACGATGAACGGGAGGATGTCAGCCACCAGCGTCCTCTTCGTCCACCGTCTCGACCATTCTCACGAAAGGACTATGAAGAAGGAGCGCAGTCCGGCGTAGCACCACCAGGCAGCGTGAAGTGCTGGTTCTTGATGACGACGGTGAAGTAGCAACCCTCGCTCTTGCTCGAGGGGTCGTTGAAGGTGAGGCCGCCCGTCATGCCTCCCAGAGTCTGGTCGTTGAACTTGGCGAGTCCAGCGAGAATCTGCTGACTCGTCGGCACGCCCGTCGCTCCGCTCAGCTTCACCGCCTCCTGCAACATGAGACCCGAGACCCAGGCATCCACCGCGTTCATGGGCTCCTCTGTCGTCTGGAAGTTGATATTCGTGTACTTCTGCATCGCCTGGTGGAACGCCTTCATGTCCGGCGCGGTCGAGAACCAGGGCTGTATCGGCGCGTTGTTGATCGCGTTGTTGAACTCGGACTTGAGGTACCCCGGGCCGATCGCTTCCCCTGGAATGATGTACGCGGGCTTGTAGCCCTGGCGGGCGCAATCACTGGCGATCGTCTGACCTTCCGCGGCCGTCGGAACCAGGAGGACGAGCGCCTGCGCTCCCGACTGCTGGGCGGCGAGACAACTGGCGGTGTAGTCGGGCGCCGTGGAGCTGACCAGGCCTCCGTAGACGTACTTGGTCCCGCCCTTGGCTGCCAGCGATTGCAGGAAGGAGTTCGCCTGCGCACACTGTGCGGCCTCCGAGCACGCCAAGGAACCGATCTTGGTGTGGCCCGCCTTCTTCGCACTCTGGATGATGGCCGTGAGCTGGGGAAGGGCCGTCATGCCCTGCGGGAAGAACATCGGGTTGTTGTCCCATGGCTCCAACGTGTAGACGCTGCCACCGAGCACGGGAATCTGCTGTTGCTGCAGGTAGGTGGCATAGCCTGAGTTCAGCGAGCCGTCCTGGTTGCTGACAAACGCGACCACATGGTCTTGCTGGACGAGTTGCTGCACCTCCGACACCGCCTGAGCTTCGTCGTTCATGTTGTCCTTGACGATCAGCTTGACGGGATGGCCGTTGATGCCTCCATGAGCGTTGACCCAGCTGGCCCACGCCAGGATCGCCGCCTTCCCGGGATCCGAGAAGTTGCCGGTCGTGGCCGAATACGTGCCGACGCTGCCGAGCACGATCGGCGCCCCGCTGGGCGTCGCTGCACTCGCCGGCGCGCTGCCGTAGGCGGCGGCGCCAAACCCGAGCGCCAGCAACAGCGCGATGTTCACGATACGTCCAAACTTCATTGGGTCCTCCTGTATGGGGTTCTTGTCAGATGCACTGCATCGAGAGATCGGTCTCTCGTTCACGTGGCGTAAGGGCGTTACTGGGCATAGAGAGCAAAGACCTGTTCCTCGTCGAGATCTTGTGCGGGTCCGCTGTGTACGACGCGGCCCTGATTCAGGAGGTAGGCCGTGGTGGCGATGGCAAGCACACGCTCGGCGTATTGCTCGACGATCAACAGGGACACGCCGTCGCGGGCAATTCGTGCGAGAAAATCGAAGATCTGGTCAACGATCACCGGGGCGAGCCCGAGCGATGCCTCGTCGACGAGCACAACCCTGGGTTTCGAAAGGTAGGCCCGCATAAGGGCCAGCATCTGCTGCTCGCCCCCACTGAGCGTTCCCGCGATCTGCCTTCGCCGTACAGCAATTTGGGGAAACACCTCCTGGGTTTGGTCGAGCACGTCGGAGATCGAACTGCGCCGAGGCGCCTGCAGCCGGAGATTCTCTCGCACGGTCAAGGACGGGAAGATGCTGCGACCCTCCATGACGTGGCAAATGCCAAGACGTGCCCTTCGGCTCGGCGTCGCCCGTGTGACATCCTGCCCGTCGAGCACCACCCTGCCTTGTTGTGGGCGCAGCAACCCTGAAGCCATACGCATGGTCGTGCTCTTGCCGGCACCGTTCGGGCCCAAGAGCGCCACGACCGATCCGCGGGGAACCGAAAGGGAGACCTCGCGCAGCACGGTCGTCGATCCGTAGCCGCCGGTGATTCCCGAGAGCTCCAACATGGGCTCCTCGGGCGAATCGTCGGCCGACGACCCTCTCACTTCTTCGTCGACCTGCGTCACCCCATCCACCCACCGGTGCCTGGGCACGAATCCCTCGAGGCAGGCAGTCCACCGGGCGTGGCCCGGCATTCACTCACGCCGGGTCGACGGAGCGGGTTGCTGCCGCACGGATTCATAGCCACCCCCGACTACGCACATTTCCCCCGAGTCCCTTACCGATGTTATTACCGAATGGGACACTATTCCTCGCACAAGTGGCATGCAAGGCGCCCTGCGGTCCTCTTGCTCCCCATGAGGACCTAGATGCTCGCCCCCCAATGACGACCCAGATCATGCCGCCACGCGTCGACGAATTCCGGTCAGGGGAGTCGGAGGCTTCGGTGGCCGGCAGGGCAACGGATGTCAGAAAGCGGACCGGTGCAGTCCGCCGTCGACCGCGATGTAGTGGCCGTTGACGTATCCCGCCTTCTCCGAACACAGGAAGACGATCGTCGACGCGACTTCCGCCGGCTTGCCGAGTCGGCCCGCAGGCACGCCGGCCGTCTCGATCATCCACTCCCGTCGAGCGTCCTCATCGACCAGTCCTTCGTGCTCGTTGAGGTACCAATCGGTGGTTCTCGTACCGATCCACCCGGGAGCGATCGTGTTGATGGTGATCCCGTCGCGGGCGTACTCGTCAGCGACGCTCTTGAGAAGCCCAACGGTGGACGGCCGGGTGGCGTTGGCGACCGTGTGCGGTGGGCTGGACTGGGGCTCTTTGGCAGTCGCAGAGCCGATGTGCACGAATCGGCCCCAGCCGGCCTCCTGCATGCTCGGCAGCACCGCGTGGAGCAGGTGCACCTGGCTCAGGGTGTAGGTGCGGTACGAATCGACGTAGTCCTCCGGCCTGGTGACCTCGGCGAAGTACCCGCGGACGTGGAAGTCAGCCTGGCTCACGACGATCAACGGCGGCCCGAAAGAGGACGTGACCTCGGCGACGGCCCTCCCGATGTCCTCTGGCTCGGTCATGTCGGCGGCGATCCCCATGACTGTGCCGCCCTCCGCCTCGATGCTCGCCACGGCGCGGTCGAACTGTTCTGCCTTGTTTTCGGGTTCTCCCATGCCGAGACCACGTCCTGGAGCGATCCCTTCACGATCGGGTTCCTCGTGGCGGGCGTGGTCCTACTTGCGACGTTCGCCTATTTCGAGACCAGGGTGAAATACCCGCTGCTCCCGCCGCGGGTGGTGCGCAACCGGACCCGGGGCGGATCCATGTTGGCCATGCTGTTCGCCAGCGTCGGCATCTTCGGTGTGTTCTTGTTCTTGACCTACTACCTCCAGGGCACGTTGGGGTTCAGCCCAGTGAAGACCGGCGTTGCCTTCATCCCCCTGGTGGCGGTGTTGGCCGCGACGGCGCAGGTGTCCAATCGCATCCTCTTGCCGAAGGTCGGGCCCAAGCCGATCGTGCCGATCGGGTTGCTCATCTCGGCCGTGGCGCTGTTCGGGCTCCACCTGGTCGGATTGCACTCGTCCTACGTCAGCCACGTGCTTCCCTACCTCATCGTGTTGGGTGTCGGGTTCGGACTGAGCGTCGCCCCCGCCTTCAGCGCCGGTACCCTGGGATTGGCGCCCCAAGACGCCGGCGTCGGATCGGCCACCCTCAACACCGCGCAACAGGTGGGGGGGTCCATCGGCACGTCGCTGCTCAACACGCTTGCCGCCAGTGCCGCCGCCTCCTACCTGGTCGGTCGGGCGGCGACCCCGGCCAATCTCCAGGCGGCCCTCCTCCACAGCTACACGACGGCGTTCCTGTGGTCCTCCCTGATCTTCGTGGCCGGGGCGGTCGTCGCCGCGTTGGTCCTGCAGCCCGGTGGGCTGACGTCGCTTGCGTCCGAACACCCGGTCACGACGGTCGACCCCGGATTCGAAGAACTACCTCGAATCCACGTCTGCCGCGTTCGGGTGGCGTGTCGGTGAATCGGCATCAACGGAACCCATCCCTCCTCGCCGCTTGTGTCGGAGACTCGAGTCAGTAACTCAGTCCTGGGCTCCTGAGTGACGGTCACTGTCCACGCCGTTCAGAATGGCCAGCAGCTCATCACCCCAACGCTCGAGTCGTATGGGTCCCATACCCTTGCACCTTGCCAATTCGGCGAGCGTCGTGGGCCGGCGGGCTGCGATACCGACCAGTTCGCTGTCATTCAGCACGACGTAGGCCGGCACTGCGGCTCGTTTCGCCGCCTCGGAGCGCCACGCTCGAAGAGCGCTCTCACATGCCAGGGTCGACCGCTCGGGACCGGCCTCCCCGCCCGGGGCACCAAGCATGACGGTCAGCCCGTCCACGCGCACGTCAGAGCCGAAGGGCACCTTGAGTTGCGCGCTGCCTACCCGGATCACCGCCGCTCGGTCGGTGAGGTCGACGACGGCTCCGGAATGGCCCCCGTACTCGATCATGAGGCCGATATCCGCGGCCACGGCCGGGGTGGGTGCGACGGGTCGTGAGAAGCCGCGCCCGTTGCGATGTGGTCCGGCTCGGCTTGCCTCCGGACTGCGGCTCGCCCTGGCGGCGGGCGATATCGGGCTATGGGGCCTGCTGCCATCGATCTCGGCCACGAAGGGAGACGGCTCATCGGCGTCGGCCAGAACGAGCACCTGGCGGATCGCTCGAGTCAGCGCCACATGGAAGACGCGCCGTTCCCCCTCTTCGTCGTCGCTCAGACGGTGGGGGAGAAGCCCCCGAGATGCACCGTAGAGGACGACGTGCTCCCACTCCCGGCCCTTGATCTTGTGGATCGTCGAGAGGTGCACGGCCGGCCCGTCAGCTTGTGGCCGCTCGAGCACGCCCCGGAGCCACGTCTCGAAGGTGGCAACGTCTGGGTGGAGGGCTGCCACCGACTCGAGGGCGAGGAGGTCGTCGGCGTGGGTCGACCTGTCTGCCTCTCGCCGGGACGAGTCCAACACGTCCATCGTCTCTCCGAGGCCCACCTGCACTCGAATGGCCCGCAACGCGGTCGCCGCGGACTCCCGGCACGCCACGACGACGGACTCGACTGAGTCTGCGTAATCCAACAGCTTGGGAACGTCCCTTCCCGAGAGGCGATTGGCGAGGCGCCGGATATCGGCAACGGACGTCACGCTCCGTTCGGAGAGCATGGTCACCGCATTGGGTGCGATGCCTCGAGAAGGTCGCCGGATGGTCTGTACGAGGTCGTCGCGGCGGATGTCACCCGGGGCCAGGCCTATCCGCAGATATGCGAGCGCGGTGCGGATTCCCGTTCGCTGGAGGACGTTCGCGCCCAGGGGGGTAGTGCAGGGGATTCCCGCCTCCATGAGGGCGATCTGGACCGGGAGCAGTGTCGAGTTGACCCTCGACAGGACAGCGATCTCGGTGTCCTCGACCCCGCCGGCTCTCCACGCCGAGATCGCGGCGACGGCTGTCTGCGGGAGCTCCTCAGCTGGCGAGCTCAGGACCGAGACCGACCCTCGCCCCCGGACGGGCGGGTCGAAGTCGGCGAGCGTGTCGCTCCGCCCTGCAGGTGTGGTGATCGTCTTTGGGATCCGCTGGCGGTTGTACGACAGCACGTTGCTCGCAGCGGTAACGACCTGGGGCGGGCACCGGTAATTGACCTCCAGCGCGTACCCGTGTGCTCCGGGGAAGTACTCCCCGAAGTCGATGAGGTACTCGGGCGTAGCGCCCGAGTACCCGTAGATGACCTGGTCGTCGTCTCCGACACCGAAGCAGCTGTAGGTCGGGGCACACAGGAGGCGGATCAGCAGCATGTGGGCGGCGTTGAGGTCCTGGAACTCGTCCACGAGGAGGTGCCGGCAGCGCCTCTGGGCGGAGGTCCGGGCTTCCGGGTCAGAGAGCAGGATCTCGATCGACCGGTAGATCTGTTCGTCGAAATCGAGCGCGCCCGCCTCGCACAGTGCCGTTCGGTACGTGTCGAACCCGGAGGCCAGGCCACGGGCGTCCGGGATCTCGTCCTCGACGGTTACCGGCGAGGACAGTCCGAGGCGGACCGCGGAAAGCGCGTCGATGTAGGGAAGGACGGTGTCGGTGTTGGCCTGGCGACGGACCTCGAAGACGACCTGCACGAGGTCCCGCACCTGGGGCTCCTCGTAGACGCTCAACCGGCCTTGGCCTCCGTACTCGTTGCAGATCCACAGACCCACGCTGTTGAGCGTCCGGATGTGCGGTCCTCGAGAGGTGACGAGATCGCCGCACCGCTCGCGCATCTCACCAGCCGCCTTCGTATTGAATGCGAGCGCGGTCACCGTGGTCGGCTCCACACCACTGCCCTCGATCATGTGGCGAAGGCGCTCGGTGAGGACCCGAGTCTTTCCCGAACCCGCCGGGGCAATGACCCTGGCGCCACCGGTTGGATGGCCGACGGCCGCCAGCTGGTCCGGGGCCAGGTCGGCCCCAGGCTGGTGGTAGGCGACGGCTGAGAGGGATCCTGCTTCCGTGTTCCAGCGATGCACCACGCCGATGCCACCGGGGAGCGGCGGGGGAGCGAACGGTCCCCCGTCGACGTACAGCGGTGTTCCGTCACCCAGCACGATGTCAGCCGGTCCAGTCTCTCTGACGCCGTCATCACCGAAGATCCTGGCGGCCTTGCGTCCGTGCCACCAGACCGGGTCTCCGTTCCGGGCGTCATAGTTGTTCGCCCAAACGATGAACTGAAGGCGTTCCCGGGAGAACTCGAAGCGGGGGCTGAGGTCATACACCGGCCGGTGACACACCTCGGGCTCCCGCAGCGCCTCCGGGTCGGCGGCCACCTCCACGACCACGGGCCGGCGCTCGAACCATGCTTGGAACAGGGTCTCCAGCGCGGGGACCGGGTCGGTCAGGGTCTCGTGCCCTATGCGGAGACGAGGACAGTTCTTCCAAGGCTCGGGCGGGGCCACGCCGGGCAGCACGACGACGCCACGGCCAAGCTCCGGCGGCCCTGGCATTGCCATTGGGTAAAGCTACCGGAGGGCTGTTCTCGGGAATCTTGCAGGAGGGCCTGCCTGCCCCGATGACAGAGGACTGATGTACAGCGACCGGCCGGCCACTGGGTCCAACCCCCATCGACGTCTCAGCTGGGTGAGGGGACCTCTCAGGCGCGTCGTTCGATGCACAGAAAGGTCGGCCGACCGGTGTGGCCGCGAACCTAGATGAGGTCCCGACGCTCCGCGAGTCGCAGACCTAGGATTCCAAGGCACTGGTGGCGCCGCGGGGCACGCGGCCCGGCAAAGAATGGGGGCGAATGGATCTCGGGCTTTCGGACGCGCGGGTGCTGGTGGTGGGCGGCTCGCGGGGCATGGGACGGGCCGCCGCAGAGACCTTTGCCCGGGAGGGCGCTCGGGTGGCGGTACTCGCCCGCGCCAGTGCTGCACTCGATGACACCGTCGCCGCGCTGAGCTCCGCCGGGAGCCCCGAGAGCATCGCGTTGGTGGCGGACCTGACGAGCCTGGCTGAGGTCAATGCAGCCATCGACCGTCTCGGCGAGCGCTGGGATGGTCTGGAGGTGCTTGTGAACGCGGCGGGACCGGTCGAGGTCGGGATCGGTGCCTTCGAGGGCCTCGACGACGAGGAATGGCGGGCCACCTTCGACATCGGGGTGCTGAGCGCAGTCCGCACGGTTCGCCGCGCACTACCGATGCTCCGCCGTGGGTCGTTCTCGAGGATCGTGAACGTCTCGGCCCACTCCACCCGGCGGCAGAGCCCGGGCCTCGTGGCATACACGGCGGCCAAGGCGGCTCTCAGCAGTCTGACCAAGAACCTGTCCCAGGCGCTGGCTCCCGACGGCATCCTCGTGAACACGGTCTCGCCCGGATCATTCCTCTCGGAAGGGCTGCAGGGGTACCTGCGGTCGCTTCCACCCGAACGGGGCGTTGACCCGGAGAGCCTGACCGATGCCATGCGGGTCATCACGGAGGACTTCGGGCATCCGGCGTTCCTCGGGCGGGCCGGGAGCCCGGCCGAGATCGGGCCTGTCATCGCCTTCCTGGGCTCACGCACGAACAGCTACATGACGGGAGCTGATGTGAACGTGGACGGCGGCTCCGACTTCACCTGAAGCCGGCGAGGAGTTCACCGTCAGCGGGTGACGAGACCACCATCCGCGTGGACCACGGTGCCCGTCACGTAGCTCGACGCATCGGAGGCGAGGAAGAGGGCGGGCCCCACCATCTCGTGGGCGTTCGCCACTCGGCGCAACAGGCACGCGCCGGCCATGTGGGCGGTGGCTGCCGGTCCGGTAGCGCGCACCATGTCCGTGTCGACAGAGCCGGGGGCGAGGGCGTTCACCCGGATGCCGTCGGGGGCCAGGCCGGCCGCGAGCGCCTTGGTGTACGCGACCATGGCGGCCTTTGCGGCGGCATAGTGGGCGACGGTGGCGGAGAACAGCCAGGCGCCCGCCGATACGACGTTGATCACAGACGCATGGTGCGATTCCCGGAGGTAGGGAAGAGATTCCTGGACCAGGAAGATGGGGCCTTTGACATTGACGTCGATCGATTTGGTGACGCCCGCCTCGGTGAAGTTGCCGATGGGCTCGGAAAGGGCATTGGCCGCGTTGTTGACGACGACATCGATCGCGCCGAATCGTTCCGCGGTGGCAGCGACGAGGGCACGCACATCCTCCAGTGAGCCCATATGGCATGCGATACCCGCCGCGTCGATGCCTGCCGAGCTCAGGTCTTCCTCGGTCGCCGCGCACGCCTCGGGCTTTCGGCTCGCGACGACCACGCGAGCACCGGCCCGGCCGAAACCTTCGGCGATGGCCCGCCCGATCCCGCGGGTGCCACCGGTGATCAGGGCTACCCGTCCGTCCAGGCGGAAGAGTTGGCTGACGTCGAGATGTTCGCCAGCATCCACCACGCCGGCACCGTCGGCCGTTGTCACCGGGTCGATCATTGTTTCGGCTTCCCTTCGTGCTCATGAGAGTTTCGGAGGCCCGTGTCAACGGGCACCCCGGTGGCCGATAGAGAAAAGAAGAGAGTTCGTATATTATATTAGCAGTGTGATGGACGGCACGACCGCCGATGCGCGCAGCGTGAGATCCCGCCACGCGCGGCCGCAGCCCATCACGCGGCGTTTGATATGTTCAGCCGATGAACAGCCTGGTCATCCCTGACGATCTCAGTACCGTCACCTATGCCGTTCGTGACCATGTCGCCCATGTGACACTGAACCGGCCCGAGGTCCACAATGCGTTCAACGAGCGCATGCAAAGTGAGCTCGCAGCCGTGTGGCGTCACATTCGTGTCGACGACGAGGTAAGGGTCGTTGTGTTGACAGGCGCGGGGAGCCAAGCGTTCTGCACGGGCATCGATCGTGGCGATATTCCGACTGACGAAGAGTTCGACCCTTTTACCTACGACGACCCGGGACAAAAGATAGGACCGAAGAGCCAGGGGTTGTGGAAGCCCGTCATTGCTGCGGTCAATGGCATGGCATGTGGTGGTGGGTTCTACCTCTTGGGCGAAAGCGACATCATCATCGCGGCGGCGAACGCCACCTTCTTCGACCCACACGTGACCTACGGGATGACGGCCTCATACGAACCCATCCTGCTGACCGGCAGGATGGCGTTCGGGGACCTGGTGCGAATGAGCCTCGTGGGGGTTCATGAACGCCTTTCGGCGCAGACGGCCCGTGAGGCGGGACTGGTGTGTGAAGTGGTCGCGGCGGCGGAGCTGCTGGAAGCCAGCCGATCGCTGGCGGAGGTCATCGCGTCACAACCGCCGACGAGCGTTCAGGCGACTCTGCGGACGTTGTGGGCAGCGAGGAGCCTTTCGCCGGAGCAAGCTCTTGGACTGGGAAACGTCTTCCTCCAGCTGGGCACGAGCGCGCGGGCGCTGCGAGAGGGTCAGGAGCTCTTCGCTCAGCAGAAGCGAAGAGAGTGGAAGCTGCGGTGACAGGCTAGGGAGCAGGCCGAGGAGTTGCGGACACGCCGGCGTCCCTCACGGGGGCGAGGTCAGTCGCGATCGCAGTTCCTGTTTGAGGACCTTGCCCATGGCGTTCCTCGGCAACGCGTCGACGACTTCCAATTGCTCGGGGCACTTCTGCACAGCGAGGCCCTGAAGGCGGCAGTGCTCGCGGATGTCGGTGAGCTCGACCTCGCGTCCATCCCGAAGAACGACGACGGCCACGACTCGTTCACCCGTGCGAGGGTCGGGTAGTCCGAACACCGCCGCATCAGCGACGCCGGGATGGCGGTAGAGCATCTCCTCGACCTCGACCACCGAGATGTTCTCAGCGTTACGGATGATGATGTCCTTGAGGCGGCCTGTGATACGGACGTTTCCGGCCGCATCGATCGTCCCGAGGTCCCCGGTGTGGAACCATCCGCTGGCGTCGATCGAATCCTCGTCGAGTGTCGCATCGACGTAGCCGGAGAAGCTCTGCGGACCCTGGAGTTGGAGCTCGCCCTCTTGTCCGGGGCCGCAGACGTTGCCGCCTGGGTCCACGGCGCGCACCGAGACACCCGACGCCGGACGACCGACGGACGTCGAGACGATCTCGGCGGCGTCAGTCGGTGCTGCCGACGTGGCGTTGGGGAACTCGGTGAGACCCCAGCTGCCCACCAGGGGTACGT
>Ga0181535_10004328_pt1 | contig 15899 bp, 15 predicted proteins | sample PEATcosm2014_Bin_44_FD_119774 | JGI IMG/M metagenome (GOLD analysis project Ga0181535, IMG submission 119774) | Peatland microbial communities from MTU Mesocosm Facility, Houghton, MI, USA - PEATcosm2014_Bin17_30_metaG | ecosystem: Environmental > Terrestrial > Soil > Wetlands > Peat | place... | reverse complement strand
TAGGCAGTAGGCAGTAGGCAGTGGGCAGTAGGCAGTGGGCAGGAAGTTACGGAGGATCAAGGGGTTGCGGTTGGTGGTCGGCAAGGGATTTGTTTTCAGGTTTTGGATGCCGGGTCTTGGGTTTCAAATCTGAAATCTCAAATTTGAAATTCTTCGCATGAATTTAGCTCTCATTGGCATCAATCATCGCACCGCCTCGGTCGAGGTCCGTGAACGGATGCATATCCCCGAAACGCATCTGGCGCAAGCGGTGTCCGACCTGATTCATCGCCAGGGAATCCTCGAAGCGCTTATCCTTTCCACTTGCAACCGCGTCGAGATCGTGACCTCGGCCGAAGACAGCGTCGATGCTGATCCCATCATGCAGCAGTTCCTCGCCGATCACCACCAATTCGACCTTACTCCCTACCAGCACTTTTTTTATCGCTACCAGCAACAGGAAGTCGTGCGCCACCTCTTCCGCGTGGCCACCAGCCTCGATTCCATGATTTTGGGAGAGCCGCAGATCCTCGGCCAGATAAAGCGCGCTTATGCGCTGTCGCGCGAGGCGGGCGGGCTGAACGGCAGCCTGCAGGAAGTTGTCAACCAGGCCCTGGCTGTGGCGCGGCGCGTGCGGCGAGAGACCGCCCTGGGCAGCGCCGCCGTTTCAGTCTCCTATGCTGCGGTCGAGTTGGCCAAGAAGATCTTCGGGAGTCTCGAGGGCAAAGCCATTTTCGTGATCGGCGCGGGCAAGATGAGCGAACTTGCCGCCAAGCACCTCATTCGCAGCGGCGCCAGCGCCATCTATGTCACCAATCGCACTTACGAGCGCGCCGTGCAGTTGGCCGCAGCGTTCGGCGGCATCGCCGTTCCGTTCGATCAGCTCTTCGAACAGATCCCCAAGGCTGACATCGTCATCAGCTCCACGGGCGCGCCGGGCTTCGTGATAAACAAAGATCAGGCCGCGAAAATCCTCTCTGCGCGCCGGAACCGGCCGGTGTTTTTCGTGGATATCGCGGTCCCTCGCGATGTCGATCCCTTGGTCAACGAAGTCGACAACGCCTTCGTCTACGATATCGACGACCTGGGACAAGTGGTGGAGGCAAACAAACGGCAGCGCGCCCGAGAGGCCGTTTGGGCTGAGGAGATCGTTCAGGATGAAGTCCAGAAGACCATGCGCCGGCTGGCTTCGCGCGACCTTGTGCCCACCATCGTGGCGCTCGAGGGCCGGCTGGACGCCATCCGCGCGGGGGAAATAGAACGCTACAACAGCCGGTTGGGTAATTTGACGCCGGAGCAACGCCAGGCTGTGGATGCCCTCACGCGGGGAATCATGAACAAGATTCTGCATGGACCCATCACTGAGCTGAAGAGCGGCGCGGGCCAGCCGGAACAGGTAGATCTGGTGAAGTTCGTCCGAAAGGTCTTCGGATTGAAGGGCAGTGACGAGTGACAAGTGAAAAGCAGGAGTCAGGATTCAGGAGTCAGGAGTCAGGAGAAAATCGCGACGAGGAACTTCCCAGGGAACACTCGATCGCGCGCCAGCGAGAGCAACTCAAGCGATTTGCGCCCGGAGTCTTTCGACTTGCGCCTCTATGGTTCTTTATTCTGACTCCTGACTCCTGAATCCCAAGCTATGACCATTGTAATCGGTTCGCGCGGCAGTCAACTGGCGCTTTGGCAGGCCAACTGGGTAAAGGACCGGCTCACAGAGGCGGGCCACGAGGCCGTCGTCGAAATCATCCGCACCAGCGGCGACAAGCTGCAAAGTTACCCGCCCACGGAACCGCTGCCTGCCTCGCTCGCTCAAATCGTCGCGGAAGCAGGAACGAAGGGACTGTTCATCAAAGAAATAGAGGAGGCCTTACTGTCGGGCCAAGTCGACCTCGCGGTCCACAGCCTCAAAGACCTTCCGACTGCCGTACCGGCTGGCCTGATTCTGGCTGCAGTTCCGCCTCGCGAGGATGCTCGTGACGTGCTCATTTCCGCCGGCGCAAGCTCTCTCGAGCAGCTTCCGTCCGGGGCGTGCGTGGGCACCAGCAGCCCTCGCCGGCAGGCACAGATCCGTTGGCTCCGGCCAAACCTGAAATTGGTCCCCGTGCGCGGCAACTTAACCACGCGCCTCCGGAAGCTGGAAGCCGGCGATTACGCAGCGCTGGTCCTGGCAGCCGCAGGAATCCACAGGCTTGGCCTGCGGGACCACATCACTGCTTATTTCAGCTTCGACCAGATCTGCCCCGCGGTGGGACAAGGCGCACTGGCGATTGAGATCCGGAAGGGCGATCGGGAGCTGGCACTGACCGTGGCGCCGCTTGACGATTCGCCCACACATTTCGCTGTCAGAGCCGAACGCGCCATGTTGCAACGTCTGGGAGGAGGATGCCAGGTCCCGATTGCCGCCCACGCGAGTTTCCAGGACGTACAGTTGCACTTGCGAGGCGTCGTAGCCGCCACGGACGGCAGCCGCTTGATTCGAGCCGCCGCTACCGGTCCCCAAGGCGACCCGGAAAGCCTGGGGACGGCGGTGGCTGAGGACCTGCTCGCGAACGGCGCGGGAGAGATTCTGAATTTATGACGCGCCGACCCGTCCTTCTGAATTCCCCCGATCGCCCGACGCTTTACGGCAAGAAAATTGCCGTTACTCGCACCCGCGACCAGGCCGGCGTGTTAAGGGATCAGTTAACGGCATTGGGGGCCGAGGTCATCGAGATCGCGACCATCGAAATCCGCGACCCCGCCTCCTGGGAACCGCTCGATTCAGCCATCCGGCGCTTGGAGGAGTTCGACTACGTGCTGCTGACCTCCACGAACGGGGTGGGCAGTTTTCTTCGCCGGCTGAAAGCCTGCGGGAGAGATGTGGGTGACTTGCAAGGCGTGGTTATAGGGGCCATCGGCCCAGCTACCGCGTCTGAGCTGTTAAAGAGCGGCGCAAAAGCTGACATCGTGCCGCGGGAATACACCGCGGAGGGTCTGCTCGAAGCGTTCGGCGATCGCGACCTCCACGGCAAAGCTTTCCTGATCCCTCGCGCCAGAGTGGCTCGGGATGTTCTCCCGCGCGTGCTGACTGAAAAGGGCGCGCGGGTGGAAGTCGTCGAAGCGTACGAAACCATTGTTCCCCGGTTTGCCCCCGGGGAGTTGCAGCGCCTGCTTTCTCCGGCCCCGGACGTGATTACGTTCACCAGTTCATCCACCGTCTCCAACTTCAGCAAGCTTGCCGGCGAACTCAAGGTCCCTGACTTGCTGCGCGGCGTCGCTATCGCCTCCATCGGGCCAATCACGTCAACCACCATCAGGGGCATGGGACTCGAAGTAACGATAGAGGCCGAGAATTCCACGATGACGGGACTGGTAAGTGCCATCGAAGGATATTTCAGAAATCTGAACGCAGCCGCTCATGTTCGTTAGCCGACGAACACCCAGAAACCATGAAAACACGATTGTAGGGGGACGGCTCGCCGTCCCCCGGTTGGATCGAGCTTGCACCCGCCGGGTAGGGCAAGCCTACCCCTACGCGTTTTCAGAGCGGCAGGGTGATAAACCAATTACGTATTTCCTGGTGTCTCCGCGCCTCAGGCGTGAAAAAACGCTTATAGTTGTGATAAGAATTTGTCATCTTGACAAAAGAGTACTAATTGAGGCATACTGTCTCTTCGAGGCTTGGCGGGCGATTTTAGCAATCCCCCCGGGCCTAGGAATGAGATGAAGCTCTGCTGCCAAAACGCGTGCATCTGTTGTTGCCACATCCACGTGTCGTCTGGCGGTGGGGCGTTTTCGAAGTAAGAGCCTAATTACCCAAGATTGGGACAGCGAAGCCCACACGCCAGATGACGGCGGGTGGGCTTTTTTGTTTTCGGGGCATCTCGGACGAGCAAAGGAGAAGGAATGGCCACGACGGGCCAAGAAACGAAGACCCAGCGGGTCGAGCGACTCAAGCGGGAGAAGAACGCCTGGGAGCGCCTTGATGAAATTCGGGAGTTTGCCCGCAAGGGCTACGAGTCAATTCCCGCGGACTGGCTCGGCACGTACTTTCGCCCCTGGGGCGTCTACACGCAGGGCGATGGCGCGGGGGCACTAGGAGGCAAAGGCGGCGAAGGGAAGGCCGTTCCTTACTTCATGGTGCGGATTCGCGTCTCCAACGGCCTGTTGACCTCGCACCAGGTGCGGGCGATCGCAGAGGCATCACAACGATACGCGCGCGGCCTGGCGGACATCACGGTGCGGCAAAATGTGCAGTTGCACTGGGTGACCATCGAGGCGCTTCCCGATCTACTGGAGATATTGTGGAGCGCAGGGCTCACGACCAAAGGGTCCTGCGGAGACGACGCCCGGAACATCACGGGCTGTCCGTTGGCCGGAATCGACCTAGACGAGATTTGCGACGCGTCACCTCTGGTGCTCGAAGCCACGCGCCGGCTGGTCGGGAGCCCGGCGTTTTATAATTTGCCGCGTAAATTCAAGGTCTGCATCACAGGCTGCCGCGCATGGTGCTCCTACCCCGAAATCAATGACGTCGGCTTGACCGCCATCACGCGGAGCCTGAACGGACGTCCCGAAGTCGGCTTTTCGCTTCGCGTCGGTGGCGGCCTTTCAACCGAGCCCGCCTTTGCCCAGCGCCTGGATGCGTTTGTGCGCTGGGACCAGGTAATCCCCGTCATACAAGGCGTGGCAGAGATCTTCCGGGACGCCGGCGAGTTGCGTGAGAATCGCGAGCGCGCTCGTTTGAAGTATCTCTTCCTGCGCCACGGCTGGACCTCGGCAAGTTTCCAGGCGGAACTCGAGCGTCGCATCGGATTCAAGCTGGATCCCATGGTGCAAGAACGCCCACCCGCCGATGTCTACCGCGATCACGTTGGGATTCACCCCCAAAAACAGGCCGGCTTCAGTTACGTGGGCGCGGAAGTGCTCCGGGGGCGCATCCGAGCTGAACAACTGCATGCCGCTGCCGAGTTTGCGGATCGTTTCGCCTCGGGTGAACTTCGAGCCACCAACATGCAAAATCTGCTGATCGCCAATGTGCCCAACCATCGAACAGCCGAGTTGGCGCGGGAGTTAGAGGCCATAGGTTTGCCGCCGGGTGGCTCAAGCTTCGCGCGCGGCGCCGTTGCCTGCACTGGCACGGAGTTCTGTAAGCTCGCGATCACTGAGACTAAGAGCTTCACGCGCTGGCTGGTCGAGGAACTGGAGGAGCGAATGCCGGAGTTCGATCAGCCGCTGAGGCTGCACGTCACAGGGTGTCCCAACAGTTGTGGCCAACACTGGATTGCCGATCTCGGCATCGAGGGCAAGAAGGTCAAGGTGGACAATAAGCTGACGGACGCCTATTATTTCTGCGTCGGGGGTTCTGTGGGCTCCCACCAAGCCTTCGCGCGCCCCATCGGCTATCGCTGCACGGCAACCGAGGTTCCGGACGCCATCGAGCGCCTGCTTCGTGCGTATCTTGACAGGCGCATTCAAGGCGAAAACCTACGCCAGTTTTTCGCTCGTTATAGTGATGAGGGACTTCGCACCTTTCTGTCCGGCAGCCACGTGATGGCTGTTGCCCGTGATCCCTCGCCCGGACGCGTCCCGCACGGTGTCGAGGGATGATCAGGACCGATATTGCGGGGTTGCAACTCGCCCTACGCGCGTAGAAGAAGGAGACGCTCGCGATCATGCTTGAATTCTGGATTGGGACCGCAGGTGGGGTGCTCATTGGCTCAACAGGAGCAGGTCTGGGACTCATCGTGACGCCACTGCTTATTCTCGCCGGCTACAGCCCCACCGTTGCTGTAGGGACGGGGCTGGGTGTCTCCGTGGTGTCAAAACTTTTCGGTGCCGGGGTGCACGACCGTCTCGGACATTGGCCGGGATGGGGAGTCTGGACCTTGCTGGCGGGAGGGGCTGCCGGCGTCGCGCTGGCGTGGTTTCTCGCCTCGACGTGGTTGCTGCCTAAACAGATCGATTTCGATGCCTGGCTGAAGCGGGCGCTTGCCGTGATGCTCTTTTTAGCAGCGGTTGCATTGCTCAAACTCGATCGCGCGCAAGGCCGGCGGCTTACTCGCAGTGGCAAGAACCGGGCTTTGCTTTTTCCCCTTGGGCTCGTAGTTGGAGGTCTTCAGGCGCTCACCTCGGCCGGGTCAGGAAGCCTGCTCACGCCCATCCTTGCTTCCACGACAGACTGGGAAGTGCCTGAGATGGCCGCGGTAAGCAACCTCTTTGGGGCGGCCGTGGGGGCTTTAAGCGTCGGGTTCTACTTCAAGCTCGGAGACTTTAACACCCACCTCTTCCTGAAGGTACTCGTGGGTCTGCTGCCGGGGGTGCTCGTAGGAAGCCTATTATCGCGCTGGATATCACGCCACTGGTTCGTGCGCGCAATCGCTGCTGCAACCACCGTCGTCGGCGTGCGACTCCTGTTCGCGTAGGATGCGCAACCGAGCGCCGGATTCCGGGCCGGCTGCGGCACCCCGGATTGAGTCTTATATCAAATGGAGGACATAAATGAGCACTACTCTTAATGAAGTCGGCTTGACCCAAGCGGATGCGGAGACTTTCAGCGCCGCTGACCTCGTAAGTTTTGCCCTGGAGCGGTTCAGCCCCAAAATCGCCATTGCATCCAGCTTCGGCGCCGAAGATGTCGTATTGATTCACCTCGCCGCCCAAGCGCGTCAAGGCTTTCGGGTATTCACACTTGATACTGACTTCCTGTTCGGCGAAACGTATGAACTTATTGACACTATCGAGCGGCGTTATCAAATCAAGGTGGAGCGGACCAGGCCTCGGCTCACCCCGAATGAACAGGCGGCAGCGTTCGGTGAGGCACTTTGGAGCCGCCAGCCCGACCAGTGCTGCAACCTTCGTAAGGTCGAGCCGCTCACCAAGAAGCTCGGTGAACTCGACGCCTGGGTCACAGGGATCCGTCGTGACCAGGCGCCGACCCGCGCCAACGCGCGCAAACTCGAGTGGGATGCCAAGTTCGGCTTGGTTAAATTCAACCCCCTCGCCGACTGGAAGTGGGAACAGGTGTGGGACTACATCCGGTCGAACGAAATACCGTACAATCCTCTCCACGACCAGGGCTATCCCAGCATCGGCTGCACCTACTGCACTCGTCAGGTGCAGGCAGGCGAAGATCTGCGGGCAGGGCGGTGGGCCGGTTTCCAGAAGACCGAATGCGGGCTGCACGCGGCGAAGTAGGCGGCGGGCGGCCTGGAGGCGTAGCGCGAGCCTTGCTGACCCGAAGGTCAGCGCTACGCCCCAGAACATGTCGGCAGCCCCTCGCCCCATGGAGTTGAAATGAGCTTATTCCCGATGTTCTTGAAATTGACCAACCGCCCGTGTCTGGTGGTGGGCGCGGGTCGAGTGGGCGAGCCAAAGATCGCGAGCTTGCTGGCGGCGGAAGCGGCAGTCAGAGTCGTCGCTCCGGAAGCGACAGAAGCAGTAAGGCAATGGGCCCGCGCGGGCAAGATCGACTGGCAACCACGCCGCTTCGAAGCCGCCGACCTGGACGGCAAGTTCCTGGTTGTGGTGGCGACGCCGTGGCGCGAGTTGAACGACAGCATCTATCGTGAAGCACAGCAGCGCGGCGTTTTGTGCAACGCGGTCGACGATCCGCCGCGATGCGACTTCTACTACCCGGCAGTCGTGAATCGGGGAGAACTACAGATTGCCATTTCTACCAATGGCCGGAGTCCGGCATTGGCCCAACGCCTTCGCCAGGAACTGGAGCAGCAGTTCGGGCCTGAATACGAAGCGTGGCTCGAGGCGCTCGGCCAGAAGCGCCAGGGCCTGTTCGAGCTTGCCATTGACGTCGAGGAGCGCCGGCGGCTCCTTCACAACCTCGTGACACACGAAAGTCTTGAAGAGTTTGTACGCGGCAAATCACTCCCGGCGACGACGAAGCGGTAGAACTCAGTGCCTGACGCATACTTGCAGACGTACGCGTTCTTATTCGATTGGCGCCGGAAGGGCGGGGCTTCAGCCCCGCCGCAGAGAACAGGCCACTCCTCGGGGCTTTAGCCCCTGAAGCCGCGTTGCTTCAAGGCCTAAAGGCCCTTTCAACCGTGCTCTCAGTACCGGCGGGACTAAAGCCCCGCCCTTCCAAGACTCAGAAAAGTTTCGCTGATTAACACAACCAAACTCCATGTAGTCATCCCACCCTGGCCCCTTTCGGCAATTCCGGAATTCTGCTGTAATGTTAATATGACGGGCAGAGCAACACGATCCAGGGCAGAAGTCTGAAGCAGACGAAAGGGGGCCGTTGAGCAAATCGGCCGATGTGGTGATTATCGGTGGCGGGATTGTCGGTTCCAGCATCGCCTATCATTTGACCGATCAGGGTTGCCGCAACGTCCTGATCCTGGAGCGAGAAACGCGCCAGGGGTTAGGGTCAACAGGCAAGAGCATGGGCGGCGTGAGGGCTCAGTTTGCCACCGCGGTCAATATCCAAATGTCCCTCTACTCGATTCCTTTCCTGGCGCGCTTCGAGGAATTGACAGGGCATCCATCGAGCTACAGGCCGCAGGGCTATCTGTTTGTCGCAAGCTCGGACAAACATCTCGAGTACCTAAGGGCGAACCAGACGAAGCAGGTGGAGTTGGGTTTCAAAGGGTGCGAAATGCTGGGGGCGGAGGACGCGGTTCGAATTTTGCCGCAGCTACGGGCTGACGACGTGGTGGGTGGCAGCTTTGGCGCGACAGATGGCTTCGTGGACCCTTACAGCGTTATGAACGGATTTGCGGCCCGGGCGATGGAGCGAGGCGCCCGCATCGAGAAGAGCGTGGAGGTCACAGCGATCCTGCGGGATAACTGCGGCGTAGCGGGCGTCGAGACCCGCCGTGGGCCCGTCCAAACGCGCGCGGTGGTGAATGCCACTGGTCCTTGGGCGGCGGAAGTGGCGCGCATGGCCGGCGTGCAGTTACCGGTCGAACCTCTGCGCCGCATGCTCGTTCCCACGGAGCCGTTTCCACAAATCTCGCACCAGGCGCCCATGACCATCGATATGGCGACGGGATTCCACTTCCGCCCGGAGGGGTTGGGACTGCTGCTGGCGTGGAGTGACCCGGAAGAGCAGCCGGGATTCAAAACCAGTTTCGATTCGTCATTCGTAGAGAAAATCCTGTCGCGCGCTGTGCAGCGTGTGCCCTGCTTCGAGAACCTGCCGGTGAATCCGGCACGGGGCTGGGCAGGTCTCTACGAAATGACGCCCGATCATCATGCGGTCCTCGGCCCAGTTCCCGAAGTGCCCGGTTTCTTCCTCGCCAACGGGTTCAGCGGCCACGGGGTCATGCACTCGCCGGCAACCGGAAGGATTTTAGCGGACCTGATTCTGAAAGGGACGTCGGAGCTGATCGATCCGCGTACGCTGAGTCTCGAGCGCTTTGCGGAAGGGCGGCTTATTGAGGAAACAGCGGTGCTGTAGCCCGATGCAAGAACCACCACGATGCCCTGTCATTCTGAGCGAAGCGAAGAATCCCCGCAGTGGGCTTCGTATGGGACTGCGGAGATTCTTCGCTTCGCTCAGAATGACAGACGCAAAGATGGGTCGGTACTCGGCCTCTCTTACAGGTTAAGAAACTCGCGGAGCTTGCGCGTTTGGGCTCGGGAGACAGGGATTTCAGTCTGCTTGCGGTCCTGCATCTTGAGCTGATACGAACTCTTAAACCAGGGCACAACCTCTTTGATGTGGTTTACGTTCACCAGGTAGGAGCGGTGAACCCGCCAGAAAACCTTGGGATCAAGACTTCCCTGAAGCTCTTCCACGGTGCGGAAGTTGGAGATCCCCTCGAGGTCCCGCGTGAAGATGCTGATGACCCCGCCTTCAATAGTGGCGAAGATGACTTCCTCGGCGTTGACCAGGAACAACCGTCCTTGGCTTTTCACCACTAGCTTGTTTTTTTGCGCCACGGGACGATCTTCCATCATCTGCACCAGCCGGTCGATCTTCTGATGGGTCGGCTCGGCAGCCCCGATCATATGGCGCAACTTGGCGATCGCCTTCTCCAAACGGGGTTTGGCGATGGGTTTCAACAAGTAGTCGAGAGCGTTGACCTCAAAAGCCTGCACTGCGTAGTTGTCATAAGCCGTCGCAAAGACGAAATGAGGAAGGCGGATCTTCTTCTCGAGCAGCTTCTTGATAACCCCGAAGCCGTCCAGGCCGGGCATTTGGACGTCGAGAAAAGTAACATGGGGACTCAATTCGCGGATCAGGCTAACGGCTTCCACGCCGTTCTTCCCTTGCCCCACGACTTCCACATCCGAAAACTCTTCCAGCAAGTACCCCAGTTCATCTCGAGCCGGCTGTTCATCGTCAACGATCAAAGCCGTGATCTTCATGAGAGTTAGTTTACTCCAACACCGCGGCTCTGTGCTAGCATGGCCTGCGGAAGGTAATCGAGCAGGAGGTTCTTCGTGCCCAAGCCGGTTCGAGTACTCGAAAGCAGAGAGATTTACAAGGGTCGCGTCATCCAGTTGAGGGTCGATAACATCATCGAGCCGAGTCGTGTGACGGCGGTGCGCGAGGTGGTGCAGCACGTGGGATCGGTGGTGGTCTTGCCGCATTCGAGTGACGGCCGCATCGTCCTGGTGAGGCAGTACCGATATGCTGTGCGGGAATTCCTCTGGGAGTTGACCGCGGGAGGCCTGGAGCCTGGAGAGAGACCTCTCGCCGCTGCGCGACGCGAACTCCGGGAAGAAACCGGGTATCACGCTAAAAAATGCCGGCTCTTATTCGATTTCTTTCCGAGTCCCGGAATCCTGACGGAGAGGATGTTCCTGGTCGAGGCGACGGGTCTGACACAGTCCAAGGCTTCGCCCGATCCGGATGAGAAGATCGAAGTGGGCCACTTCAGCCTCATCCAGTTGCGGAAGATGATTCGATCTAAGGAAATCCGCGACGGCAAAACCTTGGTGGGACTTATGTGGTTAATGCTCAACAAGTTGTCTGAAATCTAACTAGTAATACGCTGCCGGACGTCTGAGCCGCAGCACACGGCTGGCTACGCCGCCGCGTCCAGAGCATCTCCGGCTCACTTCACCCAGCGTCGAATTCACCCGCGGTCAACATTTCTCTTGACAAGTACACCCTGCTATATATATGTTAAGTCAAGGAGTCAGCGAGGTGTCCGACAGATATGTGAGCGTAAGGAGCAGCCGAGGTCCAGCCGGATTCTCGGCTTTTTCCATTTTGGGCTACATCGTCTGCGTGGTACCCGCAAAGACGAGTCAAGGAGGGTGCAAGTGGCAAGACTTCAAGGGAAAGTAAAATGGTTCAACAACAGCAAGGGTTATGGCTTCATCGGCCAGGACGGCGGAGCTGATGTTTTCGTACATTACTCGGCTATCCAGGGTGAGGGCTTTAAGACCTTGCAAGAGGGCGACACGGTTGAGTTCGAGATTATTCAGGGGCAAAAGGGACCTCAGGCCGACAAGGTTACGAAAGTCGGGTAATCAGCAGCATCCGCTCGTGCACTTTCTGGCCCAACCCCTGGGGTTGGGCCTTTTATTTCCCCCCCTTCATTTGAATCGCCGTGACACTTGCCGTCCTCATCTGGTCTTGCCCTCGTAAGGGTTGGCCTCGCTCAGCTCCAATAAATGAAACTCAAAGGCCCCATTTTGCGTCTATTTAGACATGCTCGAAGTGTCCTAAGTTGAGAGTAGCCCCGACCTTCAGAACCTGCCCTGAGCGAAGCGAAGGGTCGGCAAGTGGTGGCTTGAAGGCGAGCGTTGCGAGTTAAATTGAGGACACTGCGATGCGTGCTTGATTTCTGCGCGGTAAAGCGGGACAATAGGGGGTAACTGGAACGGTGGCTTCTGGAAGACTGCAAGATTTTGGCCGGGGTATGCCTTTGTAGTCGGGGGAAGGGTGCATCCGTGACGCCTTCGGGCGCGGCCTTGGAGGTAAAATTAAATGCGTCGGGTATTTGCAGCGATCACGGTGATAGGTTTCCTCGCAATCGCATCGGTTGCGCAGGAAAACGAGGTGCCCCAGGTGCTGCCTCACCGCAGTGGTCCGGGGCTGACTAGTCCTGTGTCTCCAGGGGGAAGCGTTACAGTTCCCGCCGAAACCCAGGTCAGCATTCAGATGCTTTCCGGTATTCACACCAAAGTCAATCACCCCAACGACCTGGTCACGGCACGTGTGCTGACAACTGTATACGTCGACGGGCACGTCGCACTGCCTTCCGGTAGCATTCTCGACGGACGTATCACTATGATCCGCAAGTCCGGCCACGTTCACCGTCCCGCCGAGCTGCGCTTGCGCTTTGACGAGATCGTCCTGCCGGACGGCCAAGCCGAGCCTATGGCAGCCGTGCTGGCGTCGCTCCAGAAGTCCAGCAATCCCGATCTGCACCTCGATGCTGAGGGCCATTTGACCGGAGGCCGAGCACGCTCGTGGAAGACGCTCATTGGCGGAGCCGGCCTGGGCAGCTTCGGCGCCATCAGAGCCGTGGCCACCGGCGCCGCAGCTGCTTCCGTGGGCCTCTCCGTCGCAGGCGCCGCAGCGGTCGGTTACGAGCTTCTCTGGCCGAAAGGGCGCGAAGTGAATCTGCCTCCCGAGACAGAATGCCGCGTACGCCTGAACTACCCGCTCACGGTCCGCGTCTCCTGGTAAACCGTCGGCCTCTGGAAAATACGCGCCCTCACCCGACCCCCTTCTGGCGGGTGCCGGGCGGTGCGTTGCACGTTCCTCAAACTTATGGACACCTTAATCTTTCATAATGGCCGCATCCTCCCCTTGTCAGAAGCGCGCCTCTCCCCAGGTCAAATGGGATTGCTGATGGGCTGGGGAGTCTTTACGACTTTGCGGGTGTACGAAGGGAAACCCTTCGCTTTCGATCGCCATTGGGCACGGATGGCGCACGACGCCCAGCGGCTTGGCATGACTCTTGGCTACGAGCAGGCCAGCGTTTGCAAGTCCGTGAACGAGCTGGCAGAAGCTAACAATCGTCCGGACGCCACGGCCCGGGTGTCGTTTGTGAAAAACCGCGGCGGACTGTGGGCGGACGCGGGCGACTCCCCCGAGACTGATCTGTTGATCTTCACGCGACAACTGGTGCAGTGGCCGGCGGTCCATCGGCTCAAGCTGCAGCAGCACGCCCTCTACTCTGCTACCCGGCTGGCGGGGGCCAAGATGCTCTCCTGGGTTCAAAACGCCGGGCTGCTTGAAAAGGCTCACACGGAGGGCTTTGACGACGTCCTGCTTCTCAACGAGAACGGCCACCTTGCTGAATGCACCTCGGCAAATATCTTCCTGGTTCGAGAGAACCGGGTTCTAACTCCGCCCCTTGCTTCGGGCTGCCTGCCCGGCGTAACGCGCGACGTTTTGCGCGAAGTTGTGCCACAGGCGGGCTTCGAACTCCGGGAGCAAGACCTGACGCCGGATGACCTGACTTCGGCATCCGAAGTCTTCATCAGCTCCACCACCCGTGAGGTTGCGGCGGTGGGAAGCATTGACGCTAAGTGGCGGTTCGATGCGCCGGGCAAGATAACCTTGGCGCTTGAACGGTGCTTCAAGGATTACGTCCGGTCGCATCTGGAATCGTGTTAGTCTCCAAAACCTCATCGAACCCTGTCAATCCGGGCGCAGCGAAATTGGGCGACGAGAACCCCCTCGCCCCCGCCCCTCTTCCCCAAGGGGGCGAGGGGAGAAACTCAGTGACTTCATGCCCTCGCCCCCTTGGGGGAGAGGGTGTCCGTCAGCCGACGGACGGGTGAGGGGGTTCATAGGTCGCCCTGTTATGCACAATTCAGTAGGAAGCGACGCCTCGCTTGAATCTCCCCACGTTCAGTGACAAGATTGTAAGGGCGGAACTCCCTGAGCGTACACCGAATGCACAATGATCCGAGCGGATACTGAACACGATGTGCTGAGCGCGATCCCGTCGCCCTCGGCGCGTTTGTGGTTGGGCCTGGGCGTCACGCTCGCCGTCTTCCTGATTTTCGCCGGTTACACGATCCGTGAAATTCGTTGGCTGGAAGACTTTCAGGTCAATGTCGTGCAGAAGAACCGCAAGGCTTCTCTGCAGCTCTTGCGGCTACAGGATGACACCTACCAACTCGCCGTATCCCTCCGAGACATGACGCTGCCCGAGAGCCGCTACCCGATCTTCTATTGGAAAGGCGAATTCACGCGGGTGCGTCAGGAGATGGATGAAGCCCTGCGACTGGAAGGGCAGTATTCCGCCAGCACCTCCGCGGGAGACGAAAAACGCCTGCAGTTGCGCGACGTATTGGACGACTTCTGGCTCAGCTCCGACGAAGCCTTCCAACTGGCCGACCAGGGCCACGAGGAGACTGCGCGCTACATGATCCGGTCCCAGCTCGAAAGCAAGCGGGAGATTATTTCCTCGATTATCACGCGCTTGTTGGCGCTGAACGATCAGGCTCAGACCGAGGCTGGGCAACAGGTCAGCCTGACCTATGGCAGAGTCAAGTTCGACATTCTCGTGTTGATCGGAGTTCTATTCCTGGTGGCGCTGGGTACCGGGCTCTACACGCTTCAGGCCAATCGCAAGACGTTCGATCGCCTGCACCATCTCGCGGAGCGGCTGCAAACCCAGTCGGAAGAACTCCGCATGCTTTCCTGGAAATTGATTGACGTGCAGGAGAAGACGCTGCGGCAGGTGGCGCGCGACCTGCACGATGAGTTCGGCCAGATCCTGACGGCCATCGGCGTCACCCTGGGCCGCGCCAGTCAGAAAGCGCTGGACAAGGACCCCGTGTTCGTCGAGGATGTGAAGTACGTCAAGAAGATCGTGGAAGACACTCTCCAGTCCGTTCGCTCCGAGTCGCAGATTTTCCGCCCGGCGATTCTGGACGATTTCGGACTGGGGCAGACTCTCGAGTGGTTTGTGGACCAGTTCTCGCGGCAGACCGGCGTTCTGGTACACTATAAGGGCAAACTTTCAGACGGCTTCTTCCTGCCCGAGGATGCGATTCATCTGTACCGAATTGTTCAGGAGGCTTTGAACAACGTGGCCCGGCACTCCGGAGCCAAAGAAGCTTGGGTGACGGTGGAAGAGGCAGCAGACACTTTGAGTCTTCAAATTCGGGACGACGGAACCGGCTTCGTGACCGGCCCGGAAAACAATCGGGTGGCGGGTCAAGGAATAGGCTTGATGGGAATGAGGGAAAGGGCGGAACACCTGAAGGGCTCTTTTTCGATTCGCTCCTCGCCCAACCGGGGAACAGTGGTCAGCGTCACGGTTCCCCTGCAAAGGCCGTCGCTGAACCACGCCATCCAAGAGGTGAGCTGAACCGTGACATCCCCTAGCAAGGATAAACAGATTCGAGTCCTGCTCGCAGAAGATCACACTCTGGTCCGCCAGGGATTCCGCCGTATTCTCGAGGATGATCCCCGCATCACCGTGGTGGGAGAAGCGCGCACCGGCATCGAGGCCATCGAGTTGTGCAAGGAACTCAAGCCGGATGTGGTCGTCATGGATCTCTCCATGCCGGAACTGGGCGGGCTCGAGGCGACCGCGGAAGTACTCAAGGCCAACCCGCAGATCAAGATCGTCATCCTCAGCATGTATTCGAACGAGGCCTATGTCCGCAAGGCGTTCGAACTGGGCGCCAAAGGTTATATCCTGAAGAACGCCATCGAGGTCGACCTGACGCGCGCCGTCATGGCGCTGGCCGAAGGCCAGGCCTACTTCAGCCCCGGCATTTCCCACATCGTTCTGGAGAGTATGAAGGCAGGCACGTTTCAAGGCACGAGCCAGGATCCGTATGAAAGGCTCACGCTGCGCGAGAAGGAAGTCCTCCAGTTAATCGCGCAAGGAAAATCCAATAAGGAAATTGCTACACTGCTTAATATCAGCGTTAATACCGTCGCCGTGCACCGCGCCCGCGTCATGGAGACCCTCAACCTCCACCGCACGGCAGAGTTGGTCCTGTTCGCGGTGAAGAAGGGATTGATACAACCGTGAGGTGGGCAGGTC
>Ga0181535_10004324_pt1 | contig 15900 bp, 5 predicted proteins | sample PEATcosm2014_Bin_44_FD_119774 | JGI IMG/M metagenome (GOLD analysis project Ga0181535, IMG submission 119774) | Peatland microbial communities from MTU Mesocosm Facility, Houghton, MI, USA - PEATcosm2014_Bin17_30_metaG | ecosystem: Environmental > Terrestrial > Soil > Wetlands > Peat | place... | reverse complement strand
CCGCGGCCGTCCCCGGCCGCTGAGATGTGATTTTGGACCTGCCGCCACCTGCCAAGGCCATGCCGAAACGCACGGCCGCATAATCACGCACCGATCGCGTTTCAAGCGGCCGCCACGCGCGACTGTGTCAGCGCCCGAGACGGGCGCGCACCGGTCCGCGGCCGTCCTCGGCCGCTGAGATGTGATTTTGGACCGGTCATCATCAGCCGGGGCCATTTTGAAACGCACGGCCGCCTGGCCGCAGACCGGCCGCTCCTTCCGCAGCCGTCACGTGCGAGCAAAGAAAAAGCCCCGGACGTTGGTCCGGGGCTGGAGTAATCAATTAAGGTCGGTCTCAGTCGAAAGCGTGGCCGGCACAGCACAGCACGTTCTTGACCTTGTGACGCACGAGATCCTTCACCCCGGTGCGGGCGGGAGCGAGGTATTTGCGCGGATCGAATTCCTTGGGGTTTTCGAAAAACACCTTGCGGATGCCCGCGGTGAACGCCAGACGCAGGTCGGTATCGATGTTGACCTTGGTGCAACCAATGCGCCGGGCCACTTCGATGTCCGCTTCCGGCACGCCCTTGGCGTCGGGCATTTTGCCGCCGTACTTGTTGATTTCCGCGACGAGGTGCTGCGGCACGCTGGAGGCACCGTGCAGCACGAGCGGATAATCACCGAGGCCGGCGTCCATGAGCGCCTTCTTGATCAGTTTCAGGCGTTCCAGGTCCAAGTGCTGTTCGCCCTTGAACTTGTAAGCGCCATGGCTGTTGCCGATGGCCACGGCCAGGGAATCGCAGTTGGTTTCCTTGACGAATTTCACCGACTCTTCCGGGTTGGTGTAGTGGCCGCTGGTGGAATGAGCGCCGCCTTCTTCGCCTTCGTCGAATTGCGCCCCGACCAGATGGCCGAGCTCGGATTCCACCGAGCAGTTGTATTTGTGGGCGTATTCCACCACCTTGCGGGTGATTTCGGCATTCTTTTCGAAGGGCTCATGCGAGGCATCGATCATCACGCTGGTGAACCCTTCGTCAATGCACTGTTTGCAGAGTTCAAACGTGTCGCCATGGTCCAGGTGGACGGCGATCGGGATGTTGGAAACGCTCACGGCCGCCTCAATCAGTTTCTTGAGGTACACCGGGTTGGCGTACTGGCGCGCACCCTTCGAGATTTGCAGGATGAGCGGCGCCTTTTCCTCTTCGCAAGCCTCAACGATGGCTTGTATGAGTTCCATGTTGTTCACGTTAAACGCGCCGAGGGCATATTTGCCTTTCAGCGCCTTAGCGAACAGGTCTTTGGTATGTGTCAGTGGCATAAATAATTTTTTGTTCAGGGACGCACGGCCCGGTTGTTCAAGCAGCTCTGAAGGATATTAAAAACCCGGCGAAAAGAAACGAAAATCTACCAACACCTTTGAAAATCAATCGAATTAGCCGGGCCTATCCTGCCCGCATGAATTCCCCGGTCCGGCCCCCCGGGCGTCGGGTCGTCGGACGTTGAATTTTGCCGGTTGAGCGTTGAAGGTGCCGAACTCAGCCGTTCGTGCCCCCACTTGGCTGGTCTTCGCCCTTCCGCCCTTGGGATTCTCGCTTGCGCCCCGAAAGCGGCGGGAGGATGGCGCTTGTGGCTGGGGCCAATTGTGACGATACTGAAACATTAGCACATGAATGTCAGCAACCTCACCGGCTGTGCCGTCGTCTTTTCCTCCTTCCTTGGGATTTCGGCCCTGGCCGCCAATCTCGTTCATCATTACCCCTTTACGATCGACGCCAGCGACGCCGTGGGCGGCGCCAACGGCGAATTGGAGGGGGGGGCCGCCATCAGTGGCGGCGCCGTGGTGTTCAACGGTTCGAGCGCCTACGTCAACCTGCCGGTCAATCTGGTCAGCAACCTGACCTCCGTCACCTATGAGGTCTGGTTCACGGATTATGGCAGCAGCACTTGGGCGCGGATTTACGACCTCGGCAACAGCAGCGGGGGCGAGGGCAATCAGGGCGGCGGCACCAGTTACATGTATTTGACCGCCCTGGGTTCCTCCGGCGGCCTGCGCGGCGCCTACAACTTGGGCTCCGGCGAGGAAATGGTGGACACCAGCTTGCGTCCCACCGTGGGGGTGGAGCACCATGCGGTTTGGACGCAAGATGCCAATTCCCAGGTCGCCAGCCTGTACGTGGATGGTGTGCTGCTCAACCAAAACACCTCCTTCACGTACACGCCCGCAGCCATCGGTGCCACGGAAAACGACTGGCTGGGCCGGTCCCAGTACAATGACCCTTATTTTTACGGCTCCATTGACGACTTCCGGATCTATGACGGGGCGTTGAATTTGTTGCAAATCGCCATCGACCTGGCGGGCGGCCCCAGTCTGGTGGTGACTAATCCGGGAGCGCTCGAGTCCCTGACGTTTGCGGCGGCCACCGCGATGGTTCAGGGGGCCTCCCAAACGCCGAGCGTGTATGGGAATTTTCAGAACGTCACCAATGTGAACCTGTTACTGGCGCAAGGCGTCCAGTTTGGATCGAGCGACACCAATGTGCTCACCGTGAGTTCGGCTGGGGTGATAACGGCGATTGGGTCGGGAGTGGCCACGGTCACCGCGACGTATGCCGGCGTGAGCGGCACGGCGACGATCTATGTATCCGACCCGCCGCAGACGCTCGTGCACCGGTACAGCTTTACGGCCGATGCCAGCGATTCCGAGGGCAGTGCCAATGGCACGCTGTCCGGCGGCGCCACGATTTCCGCCGGCGCCGTGGTGTTTAACGGTTCCAGTGCCTACGTGAACCTGCCGGTCAACCTGGTCAGCAACCTGACGTCGGTCTCCTATGAGGCTTGGTTCACGGACTATGGCAGCAGCACTTGGGCGCGGATTTACGACTTCGGCAACAGCAGCGGGGGCAAGGGTAATCAGGGCGGCGGCACCAGTTACATGTTCCTGACCGCCTTGAGCTCCTCCGGTGGATTGCGGGGCGCTTATAACGAAGGTTCCGGCGAGGAAGTCCTGGACGAAGGCACGCGCCCCGCCGTGGGCGTGGAGCACCATGTGGTCTGGACCCAGGACGCCAATGCCCAAGTCGCCAGCCTGTATGTGGATGGCGTGTTGTTGGGGCAGAACACCTCGTTTACCTTCACGCCGGCAGCCATCGGCACCACGGAAAACGATTGGCTGGGCCGGTCCCAATACAACGATCCCTATTTTTACGGTTCCCTCGACGAGTTCCGCATCTATTCCGCCGCCTTGTCGCCGGCGCAGGTGGTTCAGAACTATCATTTGGGGCCGAGCGTCTCCCCCCAGTCCGGTCCGGTAACTATCGTTACGGAGCCGACCAACGTGACCGTCACCGAGCAGCAGCCGGCCATCGTGAGCGTGGGTTACATTGGCCGGCACCCGGTGGCCTTCCAATGGTATCGGAACGGCGCCCCGCTGGCCGGCGCCACCAATTCCATTTACAAATTGTTGTCTGTCTCCCTGGCGGATAGCGGCGCTGTTTTCTCCGTGGCCTTGACCAACACGGTCACCAATACCATCTTCACCGCCCTGAGTTCCAATGCTGTCCTCACGGTGCTGCGGGACACGAATCCCCCCGCCGTGAGCCGGGTCATCAACGTGGGTACCACGAACGTCGAACTCGTCTATTCAAAAGTCGTCGCCGCGGCCAGTGCCACCAACACGGCCAATTACGTCTTCACCGATCACCTGCCGGTCACCCAGGCCGTCCTGAACGGTGACGATCAAACGGTTGTTTTGACCACCGCGCCGCTGACGTACGGCAGCAATTACTCGGTGGTGATCAACGGCGTGCAGGACCGTGCCTCCACGCCCAATACCATTGCCACCAACACGCTGGTCAGCTTCACCGCCCTGGCGGTCACCCCGCTGGATCTGGGTGGTCCGGTCGTGGCTTCCAGCGTGGCTGCGGCGGGCGACGGTTATGACATCACCGCCACCGGCACCGGTTTTGGCAGCGCCTCCGACCAGGGCAATTTTTCCTACCAGCTTTATACCGGTGATTTTGATGTGTGTGTGCGCGTGGCGGCCTTGGGGGCGTCCGACATTTTCGCCACCGCGGGCCTGATGGCGCGCGAGGATCTCACCGCCAGCGGCCGGTTCGCCGCGGCGATGGCCACGCCCGCCATGAACGGCTGCTTTTTCTCCTGGCGCGACCCGGCGAGCAGCACCAGCAGCAAGACCGGGAGTTTCCCCGCGAACTATCCGGAGACCTGGCTGCGGTTGAGCCGCACCAACGAGACCTTCACCGCCTATGCCGGCTACGATGGGCAAACCTGGACCGAACTTGGCAGCGAAACCATTTCCATGCCGGCGCAGGTTTATCTCGGGCTGGCGACCAGCAGTGAAAATGCCACCGCGGCCACCACGGCGGCATTTCGCGACTTCGCCAGCGTGACCAACGCCCTCGTGGGTAACGAGGTTGATCCTCATGAAGGGGTTGGGCCTTGCAGCCGGAAAACGCCCGTCGTCTTTTCGGAGATCATGTGGAAGCCCCTCGCGCGCGCCGACGGCAAGAACCTCGAGTTCCTCGAGTTGTACAATTCCAATCCCTGGTTCCAGGACATCGGCGGCTACCAAATCACCTGCGCCGACATGAGTTACCGGTTCCCGACCGGCACGACGCTGGCCGGCGGCAGTTATCTGGTCGTGGCGGCGGCACCCGCCGACCTCACCAGCGTTTACGGCATTACCAATGTTACGGGACCCTATACCGGCAGTCTCAAACATGCCGAAACCTTGGAGTTGCTCGATGAACAGACCAATGTGCTGCTGACCGTGCCCTATACGGATGTTTATCCCTGGCCGGTGGCCACCGATGGCACGGGCCATTCGCTGGTGCTGGCCAATCCCTCCTACGGTGAGGGCGATCCGCGCGCCTGGGATATCAGCGACGTCGTGGGCGGTTCACCTGGGCAGATGGACGGATTTACCCCCAGCGCCTTGCGCCACGTGGTGATCAATGAATTCCTGCCGCATTCGGAAAACCCCGCCGTGCCCCAGTTCATTGAACTTTACAACCACAGCTCCAACCGCGTGGATGTATCCGGCTGCATCCTGACCGACGACCCCGCCACCAACAAGTTCGCCATCCCGACCGGCACGGTGATCGGCCCGGCGGGATTTGTTTCCTTCCCGCAATCGCAATTCGGCTTCACGCTCAATGGCGCCGGCGGCACCCTTTATTTCATCAAGCCCGACGGCAGCCGCATCCTCGATGCCGTGCAGTTTGGTGCGCAGGCCGACGGCGTGTCGTTTGGCCGCTGGCCGGATGGTGCCAATGATTTCTACGCCTTCACCACGAATACGCCTGGCACCAACAATAGCACCATATTGATTGGCAACCTCGTGCTCAACGAGTTGATGTATGATCCCATCAGCGGCAATGACGATGACCAGTATATCGAGCTGTATAATCAGGGAACCAATACCGTCAACCTGGCCGGCTGGCAGTTGACTGCCGGGGTGACGTTCACGTTTCCCAACGTGAGTATTGCGCCCAGCGGTTACCTGGTGGTGGCCAAAAATCTCACCAACCTGCTCACGGTCTATACCAACTTGAACCCCGGCAACACCGTGGGCAATTACAGTGGCAAACTCTCGCACGACGGCGAATTGGTGGTGCTGTCCCAGCCGGCCACGCTTTATACCAACACCGCCATCCTGGTGGCGGAGGACCAGGTAAGTTATGGTTCGGGCGGTCGCTGGGGCGAATGGGCGGATGGCGGCGGCAGCAGCCTGGAATTGATCGATCCGCACGCCAACCACCGGCTGGCGGCCAATTGGGCGGATAGCGACGACACCCAGAAATCGTCCTGGGCGGATATCGAAACCACCGGCGTGCTCGACAATGGCGAGAACTATGATTCGACCATCGACTATGCCCAAATCGGCCTGCTGGATGCCGGTGAATGCCTGGTGGATAACATCGAGGTGGATTACAACGGCGTCAATTATGTGTCGAACGGAACGTTTGATGGCACGTCGGGCACCGCCAACTGGATGATGGAAGGGTGCTGTGTGCGCTCCAGCTTGGATAGTCCCGGCTACGCGAGCAGTGCCAATTGCCTGCACATCCGTTGCAGTGACCGGATCTGGACGGGCGATAATTCGTGCGAGGTGGCGCTGAAATCCAATTCCATGGTCTCCGGCGATACGGTGACGCTGCGCTACCAGGCGCGCTGGGTGCACGGCTGGCCCGAACCGCTGTTGCGTCTGAACGGCAACTGGCTGGAAGCCACCGCCGCCCTGCCCGTGCCCAGAAACCTGGGCTCCCCCGGCCTGCCGAACAGCCGCTACGTGACCAACGCCGGGCCGGCCATTTATAATGTGACCCACAATCCAACGGTGCCGTCCGCCAGCCAGCCGGTGGTCGTGACCGCGCAGGTCCACGACCCGGATGGCGTGCAGAGCCTCACGCTTTACTACCGTCTGGATCCCGCCACCACTTACACGGCGGTGCCCATGCTGGACAATGGGACCGGCGGAGACGCGCTCGCCCGGGATGGCGTTTACAGCGCCACCATTCCCGGGCAGGCCGCCGATCAAGTGGTTGCCTTTTACGTTGCCGCCGGCGATGCCTTGGGGGCCACCACCCGGTTCCCCTCCTTGCGGCCGCAGGATAACGAACCCGTTCGCGAATGCGTGGTGATGTTCGGCGACGGCAATCCCAGCGGCTCTTTTGGCGTGTATCACCTGTGGCTGACCCAGACGAATGTCACCCGCTGGGCGAATCTGTCCGACCTGAGCAACGAAGGCAACGATGGCACCTTCGTGAATGGCAAACGGGTGATTTACAATATGTGGGGCCGGTTCGCAGGCAGTCCTTATCACCAGGAATTCGATACGCCGGTCGGCAACCTCTGCCACTACAAGTGGGAGTTTAATGAGGACGACAAATTCCTGGGTGCCACGGATTTCAATAAGATCCATCAGCCCGGCAACGGCCCCGGGGATGACACCTCGATTCAACGGGAGCAGTTGGCTAACACGTTTCTGCGTTCCTTGGGAGTGCCCTGGTTGTATAAGCGCTACGCGGTGGTCTATGTCAATGGCAACCGCCGCGGCACGCTCATGGAGGATACCCAGGTGCCGTCCAGCGACGTCGTCAAAGAACATTTTCCGAACGATACCGGTGGCTTTCTTTACAAGATGCAGCCTTGGTTTGAAATGGCGCCGGCCCCCTCCGGCGATAGCATCGGTTACAATAACAATGCCTGGTGCCAGATGAATTCCTATACCACCACCGGCGGCGTCAGAAAGCCGGCCCGCTACCGTTATAACTTCGAGATCCGCCGCACGCCCGATTCCTGCAGCGACTTTACCAACGTCTTTTCGCTGGTGGACGCCGCCAACTCCTATAATTCGCCCAATTACGTGGCCAACCTGGAAGGCATCGCCAATATGGAGAATTGGATGCGGGTGTTCGCCGCCAACCATGCGGCGGGCAACTGGGATGCGTTTGGCGGGCCCAACGCCCAGAACCTCTATGGCTACATTGGCACCCTGGGAACCAAATATTCCTTGATGATGTGGGACTTCAACATCGTCTTCGGCAACAGCAGTTCCTGGGGCCCGGGCCAATACCTGTTGGACTACAATACCGGGGATGCCGGCATGGTCGCCATCTACAGCAACCCGACGTTCTTGCGCATGTACTGGCGCGCCTTGCAGGAACTGGTCAATGGCCCGCTGAACGTGGCTAATAGTGGTCCGCTCCTGGCTGCCAAATACAATGTTTTCACCGCCAATGGACTAAGCGTCGAGAACCCGACCGCGAACATCGAGCCCTGGTTGGCGGAGGCACAGACCAGCATCGCTGCCCAGTTGGCGGCCATCAACGCCACCAATTTTGCCGTGAAATCCACGGTCGTGATCAGCAATAACTTGGCTTATGTATCCGGCACCGCGCCCGTCGACGTAGCCACCGTCTGGATCAATGGCGTGGCCTATCCGGTCACCTGGACCTCGTTTACCAACTGGGTGGTGACCATTCCGCTGCAATCCGGTACCAATGTGCTCACCGTCACCGGCATCGATCGTCAAGGCCAGTCCATCACCGGCGACAGCAACCAGGTAAGCGTCGTTTTTAGCGCCACCAACACCTCGCCGGTCGGCAAGGTGGTCATCAGTGAAATCATGTATGCGCCGCTGGTCAACGATGCGGCGTACGTGGAGTTATATAATTCAGTCACCAACCGGGCCTTTGATCTCTCCGGCTGGCAGTTGGACGGATTGGACTATACCTTTCCCGCCGGTTCCGTGCTGGCGCCCACCAATTATCTGGTGCTGGCCGCCAATCGCGCGGCCTTCGCCGCCGAATTTGGCGGCTCCAATACCGTGTTCGATACGTTCAGCGGCACGCTCTTGTCCAGCGGTCAGCTCCTCACGCTGAATGATGCGAGCAATGAGGTGGTCACCCGGGTGAAGTTTGCCGGTCAGGCGCCCTGGCCCACCAACGCGAATGGCCTGGGCGCTTCGCTGCAATTGGTCGATCCGCACCAGGACAACTGGCGCGTGGGCAACTGGCGTGGCTCGTTCACCAACACCCCTGCCGCCCCCAACAAAGTCGCGGCCAGCCTCACTCCCTTCCCGACGCTCTGGATCAATGAGTTGGAGCCGGACAATCTTTCCGGCCTCACCAATAGCGCTGGCCAACCGGTCCCGTGGGTGGAACTCTACAACGGCGGCACCAACACCTGCTCGCTGAACTCACTTTATTTGGCCAACAATTACACCAACCTCCTGCAATGGCCGTTCCCGGCCAATTTCAGCTTGGGCGCAACCCAGTTCCTGGTCGTCTTCGCCGACGGTTTGACCAACCTCTCCACCACCAACGAACTGCACGCCAACTTTGCGCTGCCCGCTGGCAGCGGCTCGATCGCGTTGACTCGTCTGGCCACCAATGGCCAGCCGCAGGTGCTCGATTACCTCGATTATGAAGCTGTCGGGTTGAACGATTCCTACGGCTCCTACCCGGACGGACAGAGCTTCTTCCGGCAGGAATTTTTCCAGGCTACGCCAGGCGCCAGCAACAACGCCGCCGCCATCCAGGCGCCGTCGTTCATCGCTTACTCGGCTCCGGCAGCCGTTTATACGCAAAACTTAGACGGCTTGCCCGACCCGGGAGCCACTTCCGTGAATACCGCCAACCCCGTCACGATCAATAGCATCACCTATTCGCTCGCGAATCCCTTTGATTTCGACGGCGCCATCGAGGCCACCGGCGAGGGTGGCCTGGGCATTGCCTCGCTGGCGGGCTGGTACGGTTCCGGCGACCTCCTCGCGCGCTTCGGCGCCACGGACGGCGACCAGACCACCGGCGGTCAGCTCAGCTTTGGCGCGGCCGGTAGCTCGGACCGGGCGCTGGGGTTGCTGGCCACCAGCAGCACCGGCGGCACGGCCTTCGGCGCGCGGTTCATCAACGGCGCCGGCCTCACGCTCACGCGCATGAACCTGCAGTTCACCGGCGAAGTCTGGCGCCAATCGAACGTGCCCAAGACGCTCCAGTTCCATTATTACGTGGATCTCTCCGGCACCAACACGCTGCTCACCAACGCCACCGCCTATCTGCCCGCGCTGAACGTGAGTTTCCCCACGGTCTCGGCCGACACGGGCGGCGCGGCGGTGGACGGCACCTCGCCGCTCAACCAGACCAATCTCAGTGCGCTGAACCAGACCATCACCAACTGGCCGCCGGGCGCCGCCTTGTGGCTCGTCTGGCAAATGACGGATAACACCGGCAAGGCGCAGGGGTTGGCCATCGACAACCTCAGCTTCTCGGCCAGCGTGCCGATCGCGGTCCCGCTGGTCATCCAATCCGCCGGCACCAATCTGGTGGTGACTTGGACCGGTGTGGCGGGGCAGACTTATCAGCTCGAATACACGGATGACCTGGCCACGCCGACTTGGACGCCGGTGGGCAGTTCCGTCACGGGCACGGGCAGCACCTTGTACACCACGAATAACTTTGGCAGCTCGTCCCAGCGTTTCTATCGCCTGCGCTTGGTCAACTGACCGGGCGCACCCGGCTGCTGGCGGCCTTGCGGAGGGGAGTCGGCTGACCTCCTCCGCGGTGACTGTGGCCCGCTTTTTTGTTGCGTCCGGCGGCGTGTTTGCCAAGCTCTGGTTCACGCATGAAATCCCTATTCCTTGCCGCCTTGTTGCTGGCCGCGCCAGCCTTCGCCCAATCGATCGTCTCGCCGGACGTGCAAGCGGATGGCCGCGTCACCTTCCGGTTGCAGGCCCCCAACGCCAGGCAGGTGCAGGTGGTCTGTGAAGGCGTCACCAGCGCCATGCAAAAGGACGCGGACGGCGTCTGGACCTTTACCAGCCCGCCCATGCAGCCGGATATTTATGATTATTCGTTCACCGTGGACGGCGTGCACACGCTCGACCCGTTGAATTCGTTGTTGAAACAGAATCTACTGAATCCGGAAAACATGGTGCACGTGGCCGGCCCCAAGTCGCTGCTCTGGGAAGTCAATGATGTGCCGCATGGCCGGCTGGAATCGCAGGCCTTCGCTTCCAAGGTGGCCGGGGAACCGCGGAATTTCGTGGTCTATACGCCGCCGGGTTATGATGCCAAGGCCAGGACGCGTTACCCGGTCCTGTATTTGCTGCACGGCTATAGCGACGATGCTTCCTCGTGGTCCACGGCCGGCCGCGCCAATGTGATTCTCGATAATCTGATCGCCCGCGGCCAGGCCAAGCCGATGATTGTGGTCATGCCGCTCGGCTACGGCGCCATGGAGATCGTTACCAACGGCTGGTCGCGGGTGAATGATCAGGTGCTCTGGCAAAAAAACTTGGACCGGTTTGGCCAGATCCTGTTGCGCGAGATCATCCCGCAAGTCGAGAAGTCGTACCGGGTGCGAAAGGGACGTGACGCCCGCGCCATTGCGGGTCTCTCCATGGGCGGTGCGGAATCGCTGTTGACCGGGTTGAATCATCTCGATCGGTTCGGCTGGGTGGGATCGTTTAGTGCGGGCGGGTTGGGCACAAATTACGTATCTGAATTTCCCAAGCTGGGCCACCAGGCGAATGACCAGCTGCATTTGCTGTGGATCGGCTGCGGCACGGCTGACTGGCTGCATCCGGCCAACGAGGCGTTTTGCGGTTGGCTGAAGTCCGAGGACATTCATTACACCTGGGTGGAATCGCCGGGCGGACATGCCTACACGGTGTGGCGCCGTTATCTGGGCGAATTCGCCCCGCTGCTGTTCCAGCCCCTCAAGTAACCGTCTCCCGGGGCTTATGGAATCTGAGCTGGTGGTGGTCAATGGCGGGTCCAATCGCGAGTTTCTCGAGCGCTACGCGCTGCCGGGCCGGGTGGGACTTTGCGGCGGCGCCACCAAGATCGATCTCGCCATCCGCCGCGCCCAACGGTTTCTGCGCCCTGACCGCCGCTGGAGCGACTGGTCGCACGCCTTCCTGTTCGAGGGGCGGCGCATCGACGGGCAACATTGGGTGCTCGAATCGGACATCCAGCTTCATCGCAAACACATTCAACTCGGCGCGCAGGAAAACCGGATCGAGAAATATTTCGACGAGGCGATGTTTCCGACGTTGGCGGTCCTCGACTTTGGCCTCACCGAGGCGCAGACCGCCGCGTTGTTGCGGCAGGGATTGGACCTGGTGGCCAGTCACGAACGTTATTCGTTGCGGGAACTGATCGGCACGCTCGTGGCGCTACGCCGGCCGGCGTTGCGTGCCCGCGAAAACCTGCTGGCTCGTGAGCGGTGCGTCTATTGTTCGGCGTTTGTTCAGCGTTTGTTCCGGGAACTCGGCCTGGACTTGGTGCCTGGCGTGGGCGCCAAGAACACCACCCCGGAAGACTTGGCCGGCTCACCGTTGCCCCACACCCAATACCGGCTGCAACGCGAGCTGCCCAGGCCAAAAAAGCAGCGGAGCCGGGACTGAAGCCGGCGGTCGGCCGATGATGTGCCGCCGGTCCGTTGCGGAAAAGACTCGCGGATGGCCCGTCCGCACTCCTATTTTCTCCGCGTGCATCTGGCCCATCTCCGACTTCGAGACTTCCGCAATTATGCGCGGTTGGACGTGGATTTTGCCCCCGGCTTTCACGTGTTGCTGGGCGACAACGCCCAGGGCAAGACCAATATACTCGAAGCCATCTATCTGATGGCTACTTTGCGGTCCTTTCGCGGCGTGGGCGGCGCGCAGATGATCCGGCACGGCGCCAAGGGTTATTTCGTGGGCGGCAACGTGGTGGGGCAGGGGGACCATGAGATCAAGCTCTACTGGTCCGCCCGCGAGCGCAAACTGGGACTGGACGGCCAGCCGGTCAAGCGGCTCGCCGATTATTTCGGCGCGCTGCGCACGGTGGTTTTTTGCACGGAGGATTTGCAACTGGTGAAGGGCACGGCCCGCTCGCGCCGGCGTTTTCTGGACCTGCTGCTGGCCCAGACCCAGCCGGGCTATCTGGCGCTGCTGCAGCGGTACATGAACGCCGTGCGCAGTCGCAATGCGCTGTTGAAACAGCGCACCCCGGACGAAGCCTCGCTGGAGAGCTTTTCCGCGGAGCTCGTGAAGCTGGGCAACGAGCTGATCCGCGCGCGCCGGGAGCTCGTCCCCAAATTCTCGCCGCTGGCGCGGCTGGCCTACCGGCGCATCGCCCACGACGCCGAGGAACTGCGCCTGGAATATCTGCCCGGGGTGAAACACGATTTTGCCGTGGAACTGGCGCAGTCGCGGGCCCGCGAACGCGCCTTCCGCGCCACCGTGGTGGGACCGCACCGCGACGATCTCCAGTTGCTGCAAAATGAGAAATCGGCGGCGCAATTCGGCAGCGAGGGCCAGAAGCGGACGCTGGCGATCGCGCTCAAGATGGCGCAGGCGGAATTTCTCGCCGGCATCCATGGTGCGCCGCCGGTGTTGCTGATCGATGATGTCATGGGCGAGCTGGATCTCAAGCGGCGCAGCGGTTTTCTGCCGTTGCTGGAGCAGGCGCGCAAGACCAGCGGCCAGGTGTTCATGACCTGCACGGAAGAAAACTGGCCGAGCGAACTGGGCCGGGATTTGCAGAAATGGCAGGTGGTACAGGGCGCCTTGCAGCGGTGAGGCACGGAACCGCCAAAGCCGGCTCCGCTCCTGGGCCGGCGGTGGCGCTGCCCCCCCCAATCAATTCGGGTTGGCCACCAGCAGGTTTTCCTTGCCGTTGCGACCGGCGTGGCCGTTGGTCTTCTCCTGGCCGTTACCATTGACCGGCGGAGCTTCGTTCTGCTCGACGGCGTTTTCCGGAACGAGCTCCACGGGCACGGCGACGAGCAGGCAGGCTTCCTTGCCGTTTTGCAATTCGATGCGGGTGCGCGCGCCGAGAGCCATCGCCAGTTGCCAGCCTGCCGCCAGACCAAACTCGGCGGTGCTCAGCGGGGCCGTCTGGGCAGCGGGCACCGTCGCCGTCGCCTTGATCAATAGATTGAGCAGGTCTGGATTTTTTTCCTTGGTGGACAGCGCGATGCGCAGGTCAAGTTCTGCGGCGGTGCCGCCCTTGGGACTCCAAGCGGCACGTAAATCAATCGCGTTAATGCCGCTGACGAGAGTGAGCGGGGAGACCGCCAACAGGGTGATCAGTTGGTGCAGGTGTTCGGCGTTCCCTTTGGCCCGGGCGGTGGCCGGACCGGTGATGGATATCCGCACCGCGACGCCCGCGGCTTCAGCCGCCAGCCGCACCGGACCGCACGCGCTTTCCGTGACCTTGGACGGTGAGAATTCGCTTTGGCGGAAGCAGGGCAATTCAATGGGGTATAACGGGGCCTGGATACCGTTGCCGCGGTTATGCTTGAAGCCGTCAACGGCACTTTGCAGGTCGCCCAGCAGGTTTTGCTGGGCCAGCGAAAGTGGCGTCTGCGCGAGCAGCATGGCCAATTGCCGCATGGCATCCACCTTTTGCCGATCCTGCTGGGTGCCTTGCCGCTGAAGCAGGGCGTTCATGCGCGAGGCATCAAGAATCGCATACCGCAACCCGGCCAGTTCCCGGCGTCCGGTTTCCCCCTCGCGTTCGAGTTGGGCGCCCTTGGCTTTGAGTTCCTGAATGGCCTTGGCCGAGGCCTGGCCTGCGCCGGTCAATTCATCCACCTTGGCTCGCAAGGCGGTCTCTCGTTCCTCGAGTTCCTGAATTTTCTGACGGCTCTTCTTGTTGGCGGCTTTCTGGCTGGCCACCTCGGCGGCCGATTCGGCCAGTTCATTCTGGCGCTCCTGGATGGCTTTTTGCAAGGCCACTTCGCGGTCCAGCCCGGCCTTTTCGGCCTCGCACTTGTGGACGAACAACGCGGTCTTTTCGTTCAGCTCGGTCTGGAGACAGCGGATGCGCTCTTCGGCGTGGTGGCGCTGCGCAATCTCTTCCTGGAGTGATCCCGCAAGCCGCGTTTGTTCCTCGTGGCGTCGCTGCAATTCCGTCTCCGCCGCCCGCAAGGTCTCCTCGCGTTGGGTGAGCAGCAATTGCCGGGCGGCTAGTTGTTGTTCCAAGTCGGCTTTTGCCTTTTCCGTCTCGGCCAATTTTTGGGCCAGTTGTTCCTGGCGCTCCGCTTGCGCCGCGGCTGTCTGGCGCAGTTTCGCCAACTCCGCCGCCGTCCGGCTGGCCAACTGTTTTTGGTCCACCAGTTCGGCGCTCAGCCCGGCCTGCGCCTCGTTGCTTTCGGCGAGTTCCCCGGCCAGATTGTTGCGCTCCTGGCTGATTTCGGATACCTCTGCTTCCGCGTCTTCTGCACGCTGGGTTTCGGTCGCCAAGGCTTGGGTCAGGGTCTGGATCTTTTCCTCCAGCGCCGAACGGGCGGCTTCCAAGTCCTTCAGGTTGGATAGTTCGACGTTTAGCGTGTGGGTCTGCGCCTCCAAAGCTTGTTTCTGTTCCGCCAGTTGGGCGCGCAATTGTGTTTCCACCTGCGTGCCGGCGGCCAGTTCGCGAGTCAGCGCATCGATCTTTTCGTCCCCGCTCGCGCGCTCGGCTTTAAGTGCCGTTATCTCGGTGGTCAAGCGGTCCACCTCGGTGTCCAGTAAACGGCGCAGTTCGGTTTGGGCCTTGTGGCTCGCGGCCACTTCGGATTCCAAGGCCGCTTTTTCCGCGGCTAGCGCGGCGGATTGCGCCTGCGCGCCCTCCGCACGCTCCGTGGCGGCGGCCAACGCCTTGGCCAGCTCGGCGAGCTTCTTTTTGGCGGCCGCCCGGCTCGTTTCCAATTCCTTGGTCTGACGGGCGAGTTTGCCAACGTGTGTGTCCAAGGTTTGCTGTTGTTCGGTAAATGCGACCTGCAACTCCGCGTGCGCTTGTTTGCTGGCGGCCAATTCCTGCTGCAGGGCCTGCTGGTGCTGTTCGCTGGCGGCAGCCTGTTGTTCCAGGGTTTCGCAGTGTTGGCTGGCGGTCGCCAAGGATTGCGATAGTTCGGCGGCCTGCTTGGCAGCGGCGGCGCGGGCGGCGGCCAGGTCCTTGGTGCGTGCTTCGAGCTCTTGGGTGCGAACGGCAAGGAGCTTTTGCTGCTCGTCCAGTTGGGCTTGCAACCGTGGCTGCACTTGCCGGGCGGCGGCGAGTTCTTGTTCGAGGGCCTGGCGTTGCTTTTCGGTGGCGGCGGCCTGCTGTTGCAGGGTTTCGCAGCGCTGGCTTTGGTCGGCCAGAGCTTGCGATAATTCAGCGGCCTGCTTATCGGCCGTGGCGCGGGTGGCCGCCAGGTCCTTGGAGCGCGCTTCGAGCTCTTGGGTGCGGGCGGCGAGGAGCTTCTGCTGCTCGTCCAGTTGGGCTTGCAACCGTGGCTGCACTTGCCGGGCCGCAGCGAGTTCTTGTTCGAGGGCCTGGCGCTGGTTTTCGATGGCGGCGGCCTGCTGCTGCAGGGTTTCGCAGCGCTGGTTATGGGCGGCGAGAGCCTGCGCCAATTCAGCGGCTTGCTTATCGGCCGTGGCGCGGG
>Ga0181535_10004323_pt1 | contig 15901 bp, 12 predicted proteins | sample PEATcosm2014_Bin_44_FD_119774 | JGI IMG/M metagenome (GOLD analysis project Ga0181535, IMG submission 119774) | Peatland microbial communities from MTU Mesocosm Facility, Houghton, MI, USA - PEATcosm2014_Bin17_30_metaG | ecosystem: Environmental > Terrestrial > Soil > Wetlands > Peat | place... | reverse complement strand
GGGCGGAGATTGACCGGGGCCAACTCCTTCTCGCGCTTGTAGCTGATCCAGGTGTCGATCAGGTCGGGAGTGAAGACGTCTCCCTGCAGCAGGAAGTCGTGGTCCTTTTCAAGAGCATTCAAGACTTCGCCGAGCGAGCCGGGCGTGCTCTTGATCTTTTTCGCTTCCGCCGGCTCGAGTTCATACAAATCCTTCTCGAGCGGCTCGCCGGGATCGATCTTGTTCTTGATGCCGTCGAGTCCGGCCATGAGCAGCGCCGCGAAGCAGAGATAAGGATTGGTGGAGGGATCGGGGCAGCGGAACTCGATGCGCTTGGCTTTCGGGCTGGTGGAGTAGACGGGAATGCGGACCGCTGCCGAGCGATTGCGCTTGGAGTAGGCGAGATTCACGGGAGCCTCAAAGCCGGGAACGAGGCGACGATAGGAGTTCGTAGTGGGAGCGGCGATGGCCAGGAGCGCCGGCGCGTGCTTGAGCAGGCCGCCGATGTAATACTTCGCGGTCTGGCTGAGCAGCGCGTAGCCCTTGGCATCGAAGAAGACATTCTTGTCACCCTTCCACAAGCTCTGGTGGACGTGCATGCCGGAGCCGTTGTCGCCAAAGAGCGGCTTGGGCATAAAAGTCGCCGACATGCCGTGCTTTTTGGCGATCATGCGGATGATGTATTTGTAGTTGAGAAGATTGTCGGCCATCTTGACGAGCGGGCCGAAGCGCATGTCGATCTCGCACTGGCCTGCCGTGCCCACTTCGTGGTGATGCACCTCGACGGGAACGCCCATGCCCCTGAGCGCGAGGATGATTTCAGAGCGGAGATCCTGCAACTGGTCGGAGGGCGGCACTGGGAAGTAGCCTTCCTTGTGGCGCAGCTTGTAGCCAAGGTTGGGGCTTTCTTCGCGGCCGGTGTTCCAGATGCCTTCGTTGGAGTCGACGAAATAGTAGCCGCTGTGCGCGGTCTGGTCGTAACGGACATCGTTGAAGACGTAGAACTCCGCCTCCGGGCCCCAGTAGCTCATGTCGGCAATTCCGGTTTTCTTCAGATACGCTTCGGCTTTCTGCGCCACATGGCGCGGATCTCGCGTATAGGGCTTGCGGGTGATGGGGTCAAAGACGTTGCAGATGATGTTCATCGTGGGCACGGAGAGAACCGGATCGACCACCGCTGAATCCGCGTCGGCGACCAGAACCATGTCGCTCTCATGAATCTGCTGGAAACCGCGGATGCTCGACCCATCGAAGCCGATGCCTTCCGCTTTGTCGAACAGGTCGTCCTCGAGGTCTTCCACTGGAATGGAAAAATGCTGCCACATTCCAGGCAGGTCGATAAATCGCAGGTCGACGATTTTCACGCCGGCATCTTTGGCAAGCTTCTTCACGTCATTCGGAGTACGCGGCATTCTAGTTTCTCCTTTCGCCTGGCGTTGTCACACGCCGGCACGAGTTGAATTGTGGAGGTCAAGCCAAACTGCGGCTTTTTTTGAAAAAAGTGAGATAAGGATAGGATTCCGCCACAGCCGCGCAATGAACAGCGGACATTTGGCTGAAGCGTTTGCCGAGCACCGGTCTAACGCAGTCAGGATAGAGGCCCGGAACTCGGACGCACCCTAGTGCCAACAGCATAAAGAATCCGTGAGGATTTGGGATTTTGGGGTGTGGAAAACCCGGCTCAGTGATGGCGGGAGATGAGAACCATGATGAGCAGAATGACGACCGGGATGAGCGCTAAACCGGCGTAGTAGAGGATTTTGCGGGAAAGCTGCGATTTGCGTTTCTGCCAGTTGAGGAGTTCGGGGCGCTCCTCGATCCCGACCTGGTCGGGGTGTTCAAGATCGTGGATGAACTCCCTTGCGGTGGAGTACCGATTCTTTGGATCCCGCTCAAGAGCGCGATAAATGATCTCCTGCAGTTGCGGGGAGACAGAAGGATCGGCCACGCTCGGCGGAAGAGGATGATTCAAGAGGCGGTCGTTCATCGCGGCCATGGGTGAAGGGCCGGAGAAGGGTAATTTGCCGGTGAGCATTTCGTAGAGGATGACACCCATGGAGTAGAGATCGGTGCGGCCGTCGCCGCGCTTGCCCTTTACCTGTTCCGGGGCGATGTAATTGGGGGTGCCCAGCATGGAAGTGAAGTTGGCGTAAGTGAGGCGGCGGGATGCCGTATCGCCGGCAATGCCGAAATCGATGAGCTTGATGTGATCTTCGTCATCGACCATGATGTTCTCGGGTTTGAGATCGCGGTGGACGACGCCGTTCGAGTGGATGTAATCGAGCGCTTTGAGAACCTCGATGGCGATGCGGATGGCGCGGTCCTGGGGAAGACGGCCTTCGTCGAGGATGTCGCGCAGCAAGCGGCCCGGGCACCACTCCATGACCATGTAAATGCGGGAATGGTTCTCTCCGCCGAAGACGCGCATGACGTTGGGGTGGTCAAGGCGCTCCCCGATTGCCGATTCGCGCTTGAAGCGGTCGTAGAGGATGGGATCGGCTTCCATGTCGGGGTGGGGAATCTTGAGGGCGACCGTGCGCCCGTCGCGCGTATCGGTGGCGCGAAAGATAGTGGCCATGCCGCTCTTCGCGATGGCCGCGTCGATGCGGTAGGAATCGAGCTCCGCTCCCGGCTCAAGAACATCGAAAAAACCCATCGCGACCTGCACTCCAATCTGGGCTCTCTCTACTGTATCGGGTATGAGCCCCTGAAACAGAAATGACCTTCCAAAATCGGGGAAGGGAACAGCGTTCAGCAACAGGAGCTTTCTTATATCGGCAGCCTATAAGGCCGGCCGCGATACATGCCAACCTGTTCCACCGAGCGCACGCGAATCACCTGGGCGGTGGTGTTGTCGCCGCCGTCGATTTCGACCGCGCGTGCGACGAGGTCGTGGGCGATCTGGTTAGCATCTTTCTTTTGCGAAGCGATGGAGGCGATCTCGGACTCGCTCATTTCGTCGTGCAGGCCGTCAGTGCACAGGACGAGAACATCGCCCGGTTGCAGGCTGAGCGCATTCGTATCGGGAGAAACAAACATCTCAGGCCCGACGGAGCGGATCAGTGCGTGGCGGGAGTCGGAGGAGGAAATATCGCCGGCAGAGATCAGGCCCATCTTGAATTGCTCGTTAACCAGTGTGTGGTCCTGCGTGACCTGGCGGGCCACGCCGTTGCGGACGAGATAGCAGCGCGAATCGCCCACGTGCGAGACGACGGCCTGATCGTAGCGCAGGGCGCAGGCGACCAGGGTTGTGGCCATGTTCTTGCCGCGGTACGCGGGCTCGAGCCTGCGGTTATGCACGGCCGTATTCGCGCTCTGGATGAGCCGGGGCAACAGGCTGATGAGCATCGCACCAGATTGCGCCTGGGCAAATTGCTCAGTCATCACGGAGACGGCCGTCGCGGAGGCGACCTCTCCCAGATCCATGCCGCCGACCCCATCGGCAACGACGAAGAGAAAGCCGTGAGAGCGTCCCTGCTGGCGGGTGGAAGGGATAAAGGAACCCATGGCGTCTTCATTGTTCTTTCGGACTTTGCCGAAGTCGCTCGCCTGGCCGAACTGTACGTCCAACATATGCGCCGCCGCGTAAAGCATCTCGCGCATCGAGTGGGGGAGATGCCGTTCTTTAACATCTATCAGGGGTGAGGCCCCAAAAACAGCAATGGGTGGTTGCCTCTCCCCAGCCTCTCATAACGAGGCCGAGGAGAGGATCCACCCTGGTTGTTGACCTGGTTGACGAGTTACCCGCTAGGCGTCTTTTGAGGCTAGTAGCACCGATTTGCCCGATGACTTCGATGATCGCAGGAAGTAAATCGCTCCGTAGATGCCCCAGAGGGCTGCGATGCCCAGCGCGGTCAGTGGCTCCATTTTGGTGCCGAGGTTGAAGAATGGGCCAACGGCGTAGAAGACCATGCAGATCAGGTTCGCAATCAAACCGAATCCGGGAATGAGCGTGTGCTTTAGCAGACTGCGGTCAGCCCGCCCATGGTAGGCGATGATGCAAAGCAGGCAACTGAAGCCGTAGAGGATGAAGGTGCCAAAGTTTGAGGTGAGAGTCATGGCCAGTAGCGAGTTGGGCAGCGCGGCCATCTTGGCGTTGGTGGTGTAGCCGAAGGACGAAAAGATACCATGCGGCAGGGCGGCGATGGTGGCGTCCGACGGAGCGCTGGCGTCTCCGAATTCGAGCGAGACGCAAATGACACCGATGACGGCAGCGATAACGGCCAGCGTCCAGATGGCGCGGTGCGGCGAGAGATTCTTGGAGTGCAACATGCCGAAGTGCTCGGGAACCTCGTCGTCCTTGCCCATGGCGTATGTGACGCGTGCGCCGGTGTTCATGCAGCTCAGCGTGGTGCCGATGAGCGCGCAGAAGACCGTGAACGCCTCAACCAGCATGAAGTACTTGCCATGGCCCTGGCCAAGCAGTGCGTCGCCGACGATGATCATCATATCGCCGATGGGCGCTGCCGAGCCGACTGCGGTCGTCATGGTGTACCCGGAATTGAGAAAGTAGTTGGCACAGAAATACTCAAAGAGGTAGCAGAACAGCCCCTGAATCAACAGCGACGCAATGACGGCGATGGGAATGTGCTTGGTCGGATTTTTTGCCTCGCCTCCCATCGAGGTGACCGATTCGAAACCGACCAGCAGGAAGATAGCGACCGTAGCCTGAAGGATCAACCAGCTCCACTTATGGACCCCGATGACCGAGGCGGCGTTGGGATGGGTGAGGAAGTTGCCGGTGGAGTCGGTTGTTGGGTAGGTGATGACATAGGGAACGGGCTTCCCGGCCGCGTCGAGCAGAGGCAGCGGATTGCCGCTCGAGTCGCGCATGGTCGATCCGTCTTTCGCCGTGGCGAACTGGTAGTTGTAGGTAGCGAGTGTTTGCGAATCGTATTGATAGGCGGTGGGGCCGGTGGTGCCGTCAGGATGGCTCGCACGATAGCCCAGCGCAAGAACGCTGAAGACGATCAGGGCGGAAATCTGGATGACGTTCACGGCGATGTTGACGCCTGTGGAGGCTGAAGCGCCCTTGGAGGCGATCCACGCGATAAAGAACGAGAAGATAATCGCGATCAGGCCTGTGAAGACCGGTCCGGGGTTGGAGCCGCTGATGAAGTTGGGATAAAGGAAGCCGACCACGTAACCGGTAAAGATGCCGGTAACGGCCACCATCACGCCGGTATACACCCAGTAGTAGAGGTGCGAGCCCCAGCCGACAATGAATTTGGAGATGCGGGCGTATTTGAAGGCCTTGTCTTTGGAGAGCATGGCCTGCTCGGCGTAGTAGTAGCTCGATCCGGTGCCGGGATAGAGCTTGGAGATTTCTGCGTAGGAAACCGCGGTGGCCAGGCAGAGCAGCAATGAGGTAAAGATGCCGATCCACATGGAAGGGGCGGTCGATGGCTGGCCGGCAACGCCGGTACCGGCCTGGATGGCAAAGGTGAGCCATAGGAAGGCGCCGGGGGCGATCATCGCCATTGCGTTCGCGGTCAAGCCGGTGAGGCCAAGCGTGGCCTCCATCTGAGGTGCTTTCTGATCTGCCATGAGCATTCTCCTGAGATTTTGAATTTCGCTTCGCGGCTCCCGGTGGCTGACCCCCGGGAATTTCTCACATTGGAGTGGGCGGCGTGCTCACTCGGCGGGGAGACCTATCGAGCATCGGCGCTGCTTGCTGCGGGACCTGCCGGCAAGCCTGGTTAAGCTTTGGCCGGCCCCGGTTCAGTTGTGGTAGTGCGAGTCTATCGATCGTCCCATGAGGGCCGAATAAAGTCCCATCAGGACGAAATAAGGAAACGCAACGATTTAGCGCTTTGGTCCGAAGAATGCGACGAAGGACACCGTAGCCGTCTGCTGCTGCCAGGTCGATTTGTTGGCCAGCTTGTTAAAGTACGTTCCGTCGGAGGAAGCGTCGCAGCGGTACTCGACCCGCATCAACAGGCCTTCCACCCACTTGTACTCATAAGTGAAGGTGCCTTCAATGAGGTCTTGTTTAAATCCGGTCTGAAAGCCGTCCGGATCGTCGAAGTATTCACCGCGAAGGGCAATGGCGTTCTTGGTGCTTGCCTGAACGTGCACTGCGCCTGCCGCGCCCCACCAGTCATGCAGCAATGTGTCGCCTTGATCCGCGATTGCATCCCGGTTGGAACCGTAGTCGTAGTTGATGTAGGCGTTGACTTTTCCGGGCGGCGTGAGCAGCAGCGTCGCATCGACAAGGTTGCGAAGTCCGCTGGTTGTGTTGTAGTTCTCGGGACCGACCAGATAGTTTGCGTCGATGGTGAACTTCGGCTTTACAAAAGCGCTGGTAAATGCGCCGGAGACGCCGCCATTCGACTTGGAGACGTTATTCCAGCCGTTGAACAACTGAAAGCCGATGGTTTCGAATTTCCCTGTGGGCAACGAAGTGCGTGCGCCAAAATGCCAGTAGGGGATTGCGTTCACGAAGAGCAGTGAGCGCGAGTAGTTCCAGTTGCTCATCGACTCGATGACTTCCGCACCGGCCGAAGTGACCCACTTGCCGAAGTCCAACTCGAAGCCTTTGGCCTTGGGCGGTTTCAGGCTAACGTATGCCTGCTCAAGGTAGGGAAGCTGCGATGCGACAAAGGTGGTTGTCGTCGTGTTCGACGCGGCGTTATTGATCAGGTCGTTGGTGCGGCCGTAGATGAAATCGATATCGGCGCCCACCGGATCGGGAGCGTGGTTCAGCGTGAGCTTCGCCGCGCTCAGTTCGAACTGATCGGTCTTGTCGTCGAAGTTATAAAGCTGGTTGATCTGGTCGTAGCCATCTGTCGTGTTTGGGCGGTTGAAGTTGAAGCTGTAGTAGCCGTCGATGAATCCGCTGAGATCCATGGGGCCAGCGCTCCACGTGGGTGCGGCTGCGGGAGCGGCCGGAGCCGGCGCCGCGGCTGGCGTCTGTGCGGGTGCAGCGGAAGACGAATCTGCAGGCGCCGGCGCCGGCGTTTGCGCACCGGCCGTGAGGGCGATCGCCATCGCGGCTGCAGCCATTGATCGAAGGATTACAGGTGTGTTCGAGTGCATCGACACGATACCTCCAAGAAAAGATTTGTGCGTGATGGGAAATGACTCTGGGACACTCTAGGCGCGCGTCTACACGACCGATCGAGCGCCTTAAGTGGGCGTCAATAGGCGGCACTGCGATGCGCACAGTTGAGGTTTGGACTGCCAGCGACCAAGGCCGGCAATCGCGTTATGGTGATAGGCGCCCTAAATCGGGTCAAGCGAACTATCACCAGTAACGCAAAAGAAGCATAAAGATTAAATGATGAAACGAAAAAGATTTCAAATAGGCGGATTTGAAGTTGGATTGATGCGTTTTGTTTTCAGGGCTTGTCGGCGGATTTGAATTCGCTTGGCCGCGATGCCACGGAGCTGGCCCGTGAAGAAGAGGCGAAGAACCTGATAAACTTTTCTTTTCCCAACCCAGCGCCTGATAGCTGAGGGGCACTTCGACATGGATTCGAAGCCGCGCCCTGAAATAGTGAAAGACGCATCTCGGGTGACTGAGGTTCTGGATTTCATCTCCCGTATCAACCCTCATACGGGCCAGTTTGCCTTGGTGATTTCGCAATTGGAAGGTGAGTGCCGGGTTGACAAAGAGCGATCCAGCCAGGTCGGTCATGTTGTTTGGCTCGCCTCGCGGCTCCGGCTTGCGGGTGCTCCTGTTTACGCTGGAGTGCGCCCTGGGAGTGGTAGCGGTGATCCTGGTGGCTGCGCTGGCGCATTGGTCGCCGCGGTTGCTTCCCGTGGCTGCGCTACTTTATCTGCTCATCGTTGTACCCACCGCGCTGCTTTGCGGATTCTGGCAGGCGGTGATTGTATCTCTGTCCGCGGTCGTGGCGCAGAGCTGGTTCACCGCGCACCAGCGGGATTTAGCCATGGCCGCCAATCCGACCGCATCCGTCACATTGCTGGTCTTCGTGCTGGTGGCTCTCACCGTCAGCCGTCTATCATCGCGAGTTACCAATCACGCGCGGGAAGCCGAGTCGCGCGGCGGGCAGATGGAAGATCTTTACGAATTCACGCGGCGAACTCTGCAGATGGACCTGCACGTAGAGCCGGGGCCGCAACTGGCTGAGCTGGTGCACGAGATTTTTAATCTTGAAGCGGTCGCCGTTTTTGACGCCGACCTGCACGATGTCTACACGGCCGGGTTCTGGAGCGTGGACCCGCAGGAGATGGCGCAGAACGTCTACTATTTCGAGACATCGGACGATGATCCGGAGACCGGGATTGGCCGCCGCGTGGTGCGGCTGGGGACGGTGCCCGTGGGCAGCCTGGTGGTACGCGGCGACACCAGCCCTTTGACTAACAACGCGATTGCTTCGCTGATCGCGATCACCTTCGATCGTTACCGCGCCTTCGCCAATGAAAGCCGCATCGAGACAGAGCGCCGTACCGAACAGCTTCGCGCTACAGTGCTCGACAGCCTGGCGCACGCGTATAAGACTCCGCTCACCGCCATTCGCGCGGCTTCAACAGGCCTGGGAGAGATGGGCCGGCTGTCCGCGGGCCAGGCGGAGCTGGTGGGACTGATCGACGAGCAGGCCGGGTTGCTGGGCGAGTTAACCAACCGCCTGCTGACCACGGCGCGCCTCGACGCGGGCGAAGTTGCAATTCATGTCGCGAGAGTGAGCGCGGGTACGATGATCGAAGAGGTCGTGGCGACGCTCAAGGATCGTCTGGCAAGCATGAAGGTTGCCATCGAGGTTGAGGACGAGAGCCTGGTGCTGAGTTGCGACCAGCAGTTGATGACCATGCTGCTGACCCAGTACATTGACAACGCGTGCAAATACGCAAATTTCGGCAGCACTGTCACCATCCGCGTGCTGGTGGCCGGGGCCGAGGCGATTTTTTCCGTGCACAGTTTTGGACCGGTGATTCCCATGTCGGACCGCGAGCGAATCTTTGACCGCTACTATCGCTCCTCGACGTATGCCGACCGTGCCCCGGGCACGGGAATCGGGCTGTCGGTAGCCAAGCGGGCAGCGCAGATTCACGGGGGCTATGTTTGGGTGACCAGCGATGAAGAGGAAGGTACAACGTTTTTTGCCGCAATTCCGCTGACAACGGAGAAGGAGAGCACGTGATAACGCAGTCAGCGATCCGCATCCTCGTGGTCGACGATGAACCGGCGATTCGGCGCGCGCTTCGGCCACCGTTGATGGAGCTTGGATTTCAGGTGGTGGAGGCCTCGCGCGGCGAAGAGGCGCTGCAGGCGCTGCGCAACGCTCCACACGATATTGTGCTTCTCGACATCAATATGCCAGGCATCGGCGGGATCGAGACACTGAGGCGGATTCGCGCCTTTGCGCCGCGGCTGCCGGTGCTGATGCTTACCGTGCGCGACGACGAAGAGGACAAGGTGGAGGCGTTGGAATTAGGCGCCGACGACTACGTGACCAAGCCGTTCAGTATGCGCGAGCTGATCGCCAGGATCCGCTCGGCGGTGCGCCGCGCGCGCGCTCCGGCACGGCCCGAGGATGCGCCGATCGAGATCGGCGAGATTCGCCTGGAGCTGGCCAAACGGAAGGTGACCAAGCGCGGCGCGCCGGTACGCCTTACGCGCAAGGAGTTCGACATCCTCTACTGCCTGATGAGCCGCGCGGGGCGCGTGGTGACCTACGCCAAACTGTTGACCGCGGTGTGGGGCGCGGAGAGCCGTGAAGAAGTGGAGTATCTGCGCACCTTTGTCCGCCAGTTGCGCAAGAAAATTGAGGACGACCCATCGAAGCCGCTGTATCTGCTCACCGACGTCTACGTGGGCTACCGCTTTGCCGATGAGCAGATGTTTCAAATGGGATCTGATTCGGCGGGTGAGACGCAGGAAGGCGAAAACGTACCCGAAGACGCGCTTTGATGCAACTGCGGTGACGGCGGCCTTTCGATCGGCGCGTTCTATTCGTCGTAGTGGAGCAAGCTGAAGACGTCGTACTCCTTGAAGCGTTCGCGGCCCTTCAGGAAGTCGAGTTCAACGGCGAAGCCCAGGCCGGCGATTTTACCGCCCAATTGCATCACCAATTGCACTGTGGCCTCCATGGTGCCGCCGGTGGCGAGCAGATCGTCCACCAGCACCACACTTTGGCCGGGCGCAATGGCGTCGGCGTGGATCTCGAGCGTGTCCGAGCCGTACTCGAGGTCGTAGGTGACGCGAACCACCGGCGCGGGCAGCTTTCTGGGCTTTCGCACGGGCACGAAGCCGGCGTTGAGACGGTAGGCCAGCGCGGGGCCGAAGATAAATCCGCGCGCCTCGATGCCCAGAATCAGGTCAATGTTGCGCCCGATGTAATGAGCGGCCATTGCGTCGATGAGTTGCGCGAAACCCGTCTTGTCCTTGAGCAGCGTGGTGATGTCGTAAAAAAGAATTCCCGGCTTGGGGAAATCCGGCACGGTGCGGACAAGTTTCTTGAGATCCTCTACGTTGACGGGCTTTGCAATCTCCGGCATGGCGGTGCTTGACTCCAGTTCTCAGTGATCAGTTGTCAGTTGTCAGCTGTCAGCTAACAGTCTATCGCCAGAGCCCAGATCGAAGCCGAGTGCTAGCAATTAAGCAGGTGACGAGATTGGTGCACGACAGGAGCCGAGGGGAGGGAACGAGAGGAATGAATCCGAGGTTTGCAAACTGACCGCTGACAACCGTGCGGAGCGCTTTACCATGCGCCATCGATTTGAAAGGATGTGAGGTTTTCGGCTTCATTCTCGGCCAGAGCGTGTTCGACGATGCGGTCGACGCGCGCGCCTCGCGGGCCGCGGCGCAGGCTGACGCGAAGCTCGTCAAGGTTGCCGGCGTCGCCTGCCGCCATGACTTCAACATCGCCATCCTCGGTGTTGCGCACCCATCCGCGCAACTCGAGCTCTGCGGCCTCGCGCTGGACAAACCAGCGGAAGCCGACGCCCTGCACGCGGCCTTGAATGAGGAAATGAAGAACCATGGAGACGGACCAAAGCCAGTGTTGCAGATGCGCGCGAGCGCGCGCAAGCAGCAGTGAGCTCCGGGCCTGAATGCGCCGAGGGCTGCGTCGCGAGGATCGCTTGCGACACGGCTCGCGCTACACTGGAGTTCGACATGGTCTTCGTTCTCGACAACTACGATTCGTTTACCTACAACCTCGTCCAGTACCTGGGCGAGCTGGGCGCGGAGGTCGTGGTGCGGCGCAACGACGAGGTGACGCCGCAGGAGGTCGAGGCCATGAAACCGGAACGGATTCTGCTTTCGCCGGGTCCGTGCACGCCGCGTGAGGCGGGGATTCTGGTTCCGCTGATTCGGCACATGGTGGGGAAGACGCCGATTCTTGGAGTTTGCCTCGGGCACCAGGCCATCGGCGAAGCGTTTGGCGGCAAAGTGATCCGCGCGGAGACGCTGATGCACGGCAAGACGAGCGCGGTGGAGCACGACGGCAAAGGGATCTTTGCCGGGCTACCGACGCCGCTGACTTGCACGCGCTACCACTCGCTCATTGTGGAACAGAAGTCGCTGCCGGCCGAGCTTGCTGTCACGGCGCACACGCACGGAGCGAATGGATCGGGCCCAAGCAAGGAACCCGTCATCATGGGCATTCGGCATCGCAGCTTAAAGGTGGAGGGTGTGCAATTCCATCCAGAGAGCGTGCTCACAGAAGGCGGCCACCAGATGATCCGCAACTTTCTGGACATGTAACCGATGCGCGCCGCTCTGAATCTCATGAACCGCAGCGCGAATGGGATGCGCTCGCCAAGGCGAGTTGCTGTGTTCGCCGTATGCGCGATGTTTCTCGCGGCGTCCGTTTCAATCTTGCCGGCTCAAGCGCAGACGCCCGTGGCGCAGACCCCGAACTCATCACAAGCTGCTCCAGCAGCCCCAACTGCGCCGGCGGCCGCTTCCAGCGGGCCCGATGCAGCATCATCGCAGCCGCCCACAGCGAGCGACACGGCTCCGACGTTGAGTTCTCCTCCATTGGCGATTGTTCCGATCGATAATTCCATTCCCGGCGCGGCGGTTTCGGTTTCAGGGCCGCTACGGGCCTTTAACGGCAGGGCATTCATCACGAGCAGCGGGACGATTACGGCGGGCGATGCGACGGCCCAGGTGACGCTGCCGTACCGCGGGACGATGCACGTTTGCGCGTCGGGTACGGTGAAGCTCGCGGCGGATGCAAGCGCTTCATCGGACGATGTGCCCGGCCTGCTGATTGCGCTCGATCACGGCGCAGTGGAGATGAGCTTTGCGGCGAGCGACGCGCGTGCGCGCAACGCGGACACGCTGCTCACGCCGTACTTTCGCATCATGATTGGCGGTCCGAACCCGGCCGACGTGAAAGTGCGCCTCGGCGAAGACGGCGATACCTGCGTGGATAACGCGGGAGCCAACGCGCCGTACGTGGTGGTGTCGAGTGTGTTTGAGGGTGGCCTCTATCGCGTGCAGCCGGGACAGCGGGTGATGTTTGAGCATGGCAGCCTGCAGACTGTAGTGGATCAGGAAAAGGAGCCATGCGGCTGCCCGCCGCCGGTAAAGTCCAAGGTCAACGAGTTTCCGCTGGCCGAGAGCGAGGGGCTGGCGCCGAAGTCTCCGCCTTCTACCGCCGCGAACCAAACCGCCGGGTCCGGCCAGGAAGCGACGACTTTGGTCTACAAGGGCAGCGAATCTTCTCCGCAGTCGGTCACGATCCCGCAACCCGCTGCTTCGCCGGCTGTGAAAGGACCGGGAACTGCTGCGACGCAAGCGAAAGAGTCACAGAAAAAACCCGGATTTTTCCGCAGGATCGGGCGATTCTTCAAGCGCATCTTTGGCGCGGAGTGAGTTGCCGGTTCAATTACTGAGCCGGCCCGTTGGGGATGATTTGCGAGGTCGAACCGAAGCGATGATAGTCGGTGAAGCTGACCTCATTAATACGCCGAATTTCCCTATCGCTCATATCTCCTCTGGCTTGAGATTTGACCAAGGAGATCGCGATGCTGTGCACGGGGCAGATGTAGCTCTTGCCGTCGATCTCGATGGGCCCGTATTGCACCGAGATGTCGGCGCGCGTGATTGGGTCTGAGGGCTTCAGATCCGACTGGATCGTGAAGCGCAAAACGGCGCCGGTGGCTGGATCGAGATACAGGTTCCCGTGGTAGCTGGGTGTTCCGTGATAGGAGTCGGATTCTGAACTGGCGGATTTGGCGTCGGCACCGAAGGTGACAGCGGCGACGGTATCTTGTGAGCCCCGCACACAGCAGTAATTCACCCAATAGTGGGAAGCAGCAGGCGGAACCTCGTAGTGATAGACGGCAACCGGGCCTGCAGCAGACTGTTCCCAGTGGCTCCACTTCAGGGTGCCCTTGAATGCGTCAGTGAGAGTAATCCCCAGGGCCGGGCCAAATTCACCGATCGAGACCAGCCCCGCAGGCAAGGATTCTTTCTTGGGCTTGGCGCCAGAGGAATCCGGCCGAAGATCCAAGACCTCCTGTCCATTGCGATAGACGATGTGGTTGCTGAAGGTTCCCGCCAGATGCAGATCCGTGTGCGGAGCCCAGCCGCTATGAGTCACCGACAGGGGCATGTCATCGAAGCTGTCGGTGACGCGCGTCGCCAGAAATTCCGGCATCTGGTGCAGAGTTACTGCGACAAAATTGATGGCGGATTTCAACATGGCCCGCTGCACGGCAATCTCCGGCGGGGCTTTCTCGAGTAATTCGCCAGCTGGCGGCTCCAGGAAAGCTGAGGAATCGGCGAGCAACTTCAAAGAGAGGGCGGTCTTCGCGCCGGGCTTGAACTCCGCCGTAAAGCGGTCGAGAGTCGGCTGAGTCAATTGTTCGGTCAACTCCAGGGAGTTGAGCTGCTGCGCGCGATCACCATCGTTGTTGCCGGCCGTTTGCTGCGCAGCCAGCATCTGTTTCAACTGCTCGACGGTAACACTCTGAACGGCAGCACAGCAGGGAGATATCATTGCCAATGAAATTGAAAGAAGGATGAACTTCCGCATCTTCTCACCCCGGCAATCCAGTTTACATCTGCCGCGCGCGCTCGATGGCGCGCAGTAGATTCTTAAGGGTTCAACTGTTGCACCGCACAGGGAATGCGCCGGATGACCTGGCCCGGCTTGTTGAGCTGAAACATAAAACTGCATTGCAGCGCGTCATTCCCCGTTGTGGCTCCCTGATAGACATACACGGTCTTCGTTCCCGGCTGATACACGAGCAACGAACTGGTCGGGTTGATTCCGGTGAGTTGGAATTCGACGTCGCCTGCACTTGATTGGTAGGTCGACGCATTCACCGTGCGACCCGAGCCAAGCCAGAACCCCAAGGCCAGCACTCCCAGAATCGCCAAGCCGTTTCTCGTCCACTCCCACACTTTTTCCATTGCGTCCCCCTGATACGAATGTCTTTCCTCAAGGACGCAAGGGCAGTGGTTGCCGCTCGGGATCTCCGGAGTGAGTGCGCAGAAAGACTGCGCTATATCTCCCTCGCGCGCTCAATGGCGCGGATGACAGCCTGCGCTTTGTTGAGCGACTCCTGATGTTCGAGCTCGGGCACGGAGTCGGCGACGATGCCCGCGCCGGCTTGCACCGAACCTCTTCCGCCAACCGAAAGCATGGAGCGGATGGCGATGCAGGAGTCGAGATTGCCGGAGAAATCCGCGTAGAGGACTGCGCCGCCGTAGGTGCCGCGCCTTGCGGGCTCGAGCTCCTCGATGATCTCCATGGCGCGGACTTTGGGAGCGCCGGAGAGCGTGCCGGCAGGGAAGCAGGCGCGGAGCGCGTCGACCGCGGTCAAATCGGGCCGAAGCTTTCCCTCAATCGCGCTCACGATGTGCATCACGTGGCTGTAGCGCTCGACGAACATCAGCTTGTCCACTTTGACGCTGCCGAAGCGGCTCACGCGGCCCACGTCGTTGCGGCCCAAGTCGACGAGCATCACGTGCTCGGCGCGCTCCTTGTCGTCGTTGAGCATCTCCTCGGCCAGTGCGTCGTCTTTGGCTTCGGTCGAGCCTCGGGGTCGCGAGCCCGCGATCGGCCTGTACTCTACCTTTCCCTGATGCACACGCACGAGCAACTCGGGCGACGAGCCTGCCAACTCAAGGGGTTTCTCCAAACCTTTTGACTTTTTGGAGGAGATTTTTGCCGATCGCGCCGCCCTCGCGCCCAGCGGTCCCTCGGGCGCGAAGCGCAAAAAGAACATGTAGGGGCTGGGATTGACGGTGCGCAGTGCGCGGTAGACCTGAAAGCTATCCACGCCGGGATCGATGTCGAAACGCTGCGAGACGACGACTTGAAAAGCGTCGCCCGCGCGGATGTATTCCTTGGTGCGCTCGACCGCGGCCAGATAGTCCTTCTTCGAGGTGCGATGCTTCACTTCGAGCTTCGACGATTTGCGCGACTCCTTGGGGGCGAGGTCTGGAAGCGGCTGCGCTAGGCGCTTCTCCAGCCGGTCGAGGCGCTTGACGGCGCGATCGTAGGCCGCGGCAGCGCTGCCCTTGGTGACATCCGCCGTGACCACGAGCATGATCTCTTTGCGCACATGATCGAAGGCGAGCACCTCGTCGAAAAAGAGCAAGCAGGCGTCGGGTACGTGCAGCTCGTCTTTTGCCAGCTCGGGCAACCGCTCGATCTGGCGCACTGCATCGTAGGCGAAAAAGCCGACGGCTCCGGCGGTGAACGGAGGCAGCCCATGGATACGCGCGGGCTTGTGGCCGCTGAGCGCATCGCGGAGAACGGAGAAGATGTCGCCCTCGATCCGGGTGGTTTTGCGGCCCTCGGTGATCGCGATCTGGCGACCGCGGGCCACAATGCGCTTGAACGGCGTGAGGCCGATGAAGGTGTAGCGGCCAACCTGCTCGCCACCCTCGACCGATTCGAGAAGAAAGCACTCGCGCTCAGCCCATGCCGCGCGCAAGAAGGCCGAGACCGGAGTTTCGAGGTCGGCCATGAGGGTGCGGCAAACGGGC
>Ga0181535_10004319_pt1 | contig 15913 bp, 9 predicted proteins | sample PEATcosm2014_Bin_44_FD_119774 | JGI IMG/M metagenome (GOLD analysis project Ga0181535, IMG submission 119774) | Peatland microbial communities from MTU Mesocosm Facility, Houghton, MI, USA - PEATcosm2014_Bin17_30_metaG | ecosystem: Environmental > Terrestrial > Soil > Wetlands > Peat | place... | reverse complement strand
GGACCGCCGACGAGTCCGAAACCGAGCGCGGCGCTCATCAGGCCGGAAAACAGGGCGACGAGCATTCCTTTTTTGAAGTTGTATTCCGCCACGGATTTTTTCTTTTCCTCCTCCGGCAGCTCTTTTTCCTTGGACATACCGGCCAGGCCGACCAGCACGATGCCGAAGATTGACACCAGCACGCCGACGAAGGAGCAGATGCCGGCGTTGGATTGGAACAACTCGCCGAATTCGCCCTTCAGGATTTTAGGGACGATGGTTCCCGCCGCCGAGCAGAGGCCGCAGCCCATGGCCAGGCCGAGGCCGACGCCGAGGTAGCGGATCATCAATCCCCAGGTCAGTCCGCCGAAGCCCCACGCGGCGCCGCAGAGGTAGCAATACAAGACTTCCTTGCCCGGCGCGGCTTTGAGGACGCTGAAGGTGTTGGGCGATGTGATCAAGGCCAGGGCGATGGGCACGATGAGCAGCGCGAACAGCGCCCAAAAGAGCCAGTAGCTCTCCCAGGCCCAGCTTTTCACTTTTTTGAGCGGCAGATAAAAGACCGCGCCTGCGAGGCCGCCGAGGACAAATATGATTATGCCCAGGGCCGGGTTGGTTGTGGGTTGGACCAGATCATTCATAGGTTTTTTATTTTGAAGGCCACGGAGAACCCGGACCGGCGGCGTTTGTGCCGGGGTCCGTTTTCATCCGTGGCCATTTTATTGTTCCCGCGTTATTTGCGTTTCGAGAGCACGTCTTTTTCGTATTGCTTGACCTCGACGAGCCATTGTTCGCCGACCGGCACGCCGTGCGTCATGCAGTAATAATCCCACACCGCCGCGAACGGCATCGTCTTGGTTTCCTCCATCAGCGCCAGGCGCGAGGTGTAGTCGCCGGCCAGTTCGAGCTTCTTGAGCTGGTCAATCGGATCGAGCATGGCGATGGTGAGTGCGCGGAGCATGTTGCGCGCGCCGATGGTCCAGGCCGCGATGCGGTTGATGCTGGCATCGAAATAATCGAGGCCGATGTGCGTGCGGCCGAGGTAATCGCCGCGCACCAGTTCCTGCGCGATGCCCATGAGTTCGTCGTTCAGAATGACCACGTGATCGCTGTCCCAGCGGACGCCGCGGCTGACGTGCAGCAGGATTTCCGGCACGAAACAGAGCACGGACGAAATCTTGTCCGAGACGTTTTCCGTCGGGTGATAATGGCCGGCGTCCAGCGTCACGAGCTTCTGGTTTTTGACCGCGTAGCCGAGATAGAATTCGTGCATGCCCGTGGTGTAGCTTTCGGCGCCGATGCCGAAAAGTTTGCCCTCGATGGCGTCGAGGTTGTGTTTGGGATTGATGGGCTTTTTGAACACCTCGTCAAGCGCGGCATTGAGGCGATCACGCGGGCCGCGGCGATCGGCGGGAATGTCCTTCATGCCGTCGGGAATCCAGACGTTGGTGACGGTGGTCTTGCCGAGCGCCTTGCCCATGGCGGCGCCGACTTCGCGGCAGGCCTGGCAGTGCTCGATCCAGAATTTGCGAATGCTCTTGTCCGCGTGCGACAGTGTGAAACCGTCGGCGGCCTTGGGATGCGAGAAGCAGGTCGGGTTGAAATCCAGACCAATGCCGATGGACTTGCCCAGTCAATCCAGTTTTTGAAATGCTCCGGCTTGATTTCGTTGCGATCCACTTTCTTGCCGCCGAACTCGCCGTAGAACGCATGGACATTGAAACGATGCTTGCCGGGGATGAGCGACAGCGCCTTTTCGGCGTCGGCGCGAAGCTCCTGCGGTGTGCGGGCCTTGCCGGGGTAGTTGCCGGTGGCGACGAGGCCGCCGCCCAGCGACCCGCCGAAATTTTCAAAACCGCCCACGTCGTCGCCCTGCCAGCAATGGAGGGACACGGGGACTTTCTCCAGGTTTTTCAACACGCGATCCACGTCCACGCCGGTTTCGGCGTAGCGTTCTTTGGCCAGTGCGAAGGATTTTTCCAGGTTTGGATTTTTTTTCATGTGTGGGATTTCAGTTAATGGTTTCTACGGTTCGGTTTACAGTTTCACAGTTTCAACATTTTCCGGCGGAGCGCCTCGTCGGGCCGGCCCGAGATGCGCGCGACGTTTTCCGGCGTCATGAACTTCGGTCCGCCCAGCGCCGCCGCGCCAATCCAGACCGTCGCCGTCTTTTCCGCCATCAGCATCGCCGACAGGACGCCCTGCACGGTGCGGCCCAGCGTGATGACGCCGTGGTTTTCCATGAGGATGACGCGCGGCGGGCGGCCGTAAGTTTGAAGGAATTTTTCAGTCTCCCTGCGGATGGCCTGCGACAGCTTCAAACCGGGGTCGGTGTAGGGGATGAAGACCGACGCCACGTCGCAGCAGACGATTTCATCGGGAAAAATTTTCTTCACGGCGAATTCCGCAGCGCGGGGCGAGCATAGGATGGAATTGACCGCCGGCGCGTGCGTGTGGCCGACGAATTCGATGCCGGGCAGCGTCAGCAGCCAGGCGTGAAACATCGCCTCGACCGACGGTTTCTTGGCGGTGGGATCCACGCGCGATTCGAGCATGGCGCCATCCACCTCGGCGTCGGTCAAATTGTTTTTCCCCAGCAGCGGCAGAATGGTGCCGGAGCGGCATTCCACCACGCCGGTCTTGTCCAGTGTGGCGAGGCAGGAACCGCTGGCTTTGACGATGAACGTCTCGTCGCTCAATTTGGCCGAGGTGTTGCCTTCGCCCAAAATTGCCAAAGGATGCTGCGGGTCGGCGAGCTGGTGCGAAAGGTCAAGGAGCAGTTTTAATTTTTCCCGGCGGTCGGGCGCGGGCGCGGCGGATTGAGCTTGAAGTTTTTTGCGTTGCATTCCGTCCATTCAAAAAAAAACGGCGGGTGAATGCAAATCAATTCTTGCGGCAAACAACAACATTGCTGAATTGATCGGCTGGTTTGATTTGGATGAGAAACAGCTTGTATGCCTTGATGCGCGGCGGTTGCATGGGCGGAATTCAAGGCGGGTGTCGAATCTGGTCAGCGACCGGCGGGTGTGCCAGAGGTTGGTGACAAAACCCTTCGAAAAGTCAATAATCGGCATTCATTGGCAAACTATCGTCATTCTCCCGCCGGTGTTTCCGGGATAACCTTCCAAGGCAGTGAAGTATAAACGAGCGAACAGCATGGCAAACGCAAATTTGCAAATCATCAACGGGATTTGCAGGACTTTTTTAATCGTCTCGTCCGTTCCGTCATCCGCCGTTTTCGGTTGCCCCTGTGCGTTTGGACGCACACCCTTGTAAACTGACGGGAATAGTTTAAACTAACAACAAATGAATCGCATTACCTTGAAACACAAACAGACCACCGCGCGTGGTTTCACCCTCATTGAACTGCTGGTCGTCATCGCCATCATCGCCATCTTGGCGGCACTTCTGCTGCCAGCCTTGGCGGCGGCCAAACGGCGCACCAAGCTCGCCGTCTGCGAGAACAACTTCAAACAGACTTATGCGGCTTGTTATGTTTATGCAAACGACTACAGTGATTATTTCCCGATAGACAATACTCACCCGGCCTCCATCAACGTGATCGGTGGAGAGCACTATACGAGGTATTTGGGGGCTCAGGCCGCCCATACATTTATGAAGCAGGGCATTCAAGTCAATCCTCCCATAAACGGTGTTGTTCAACCCGTGTTTAACAACTTGGGTCACCTATATGAAACTCATGGGATGGGTGGCGGGCAGGGCCTGTATTGTCCGAGTTTTCCGGCAACATCACCATTGAGCATAGAGGCGTATTCAAAGCCGCAATTTTTAAGCCCGGATGACAGTGGAAATGCCCGTGGCACAATGTTGTATAATCCGCGCATCGTGGATGCTTGGGCAGCTACCACAGTCAATAATCGCGCATTTCCCAAGACGAGCAGTCAATGGCGCAACTCTCCTTCCGCCCCGGCTCCCGGCTCCTCCGTAACTTTAAACGGCGATCCCGTTATCTATGTAAACCCCGGCGGCAACCCCCTGTTTGGGACCGATTACCTAGCAACCCCGACCGATATTGGCGCCACCGGGACTTCAACGTTTTCTCCCAGCTATTTTGCTCACTACCCCAGCGAGGGCTTTGACTGTGTTTTCAAGGATGGTTCGGTGCAGTTTGTTCAAAATCCCACGGCGTTTAAATTTATCACCAGCGGTTACCTCTTAACCGATGAAACTCAGGTATCTCATCAGGAATACGATCTGATTTTCAACTGGTTGGAAAACGGAGTCAACTAGCCCGGTTGATAGGTGCAAAGATTAAAATGGCGTCCTTGAGTGGATGGAGAAAAACGCGTTGGCTTGGTTGCCAACGCGTTTGTGTGAGCAGGCTGTCACTGCAAGCTTTTGAGTTTGGCGCAGGCGAGCGGTAGAAAACTTCAAAGGTTTTGTCGTTGCCGCTCGTTGCGGGTGGGACAGGCGCACGCCAAAATGCAAGTCAGGTCACTCCAAGGCTGACAAATTATTGCGCGGAACCTTGGGATGTTGTAGAACTTGCCGCGCTCAACCAACTTAAATTATGAATACAGCCAGATTGTTGCCACTTGCCGTGATGTTTCTGATGCCCGCCGGGGTTTTCGCCGCGACCACCGATTCGCCGCGCGAACGTATTTCTCTCGACGCCGGGTGGCGGTTTATCAAGGCCGATGCGCCGGAAGCCGGGACGAACCTGAACTATGCGGTTCTCCGCGACTGGATTTTGCCGACCGGCAATCCGTTCACGACCAATGCGCCCGCCGTGCGCCCGGAAGGCCAGCCGGCCACCGGCATTTCCTTCACACATCCCGACTTTGACGACAGCCAGTGGCGCCTGCTGAACCTGCCGCACGACTGGGGTGTGGAGTCGCCGTTCGATCAGGCGCTGCCCGGCGGCACAGGCAAGCTCCCGTGGTTCGGCGTTGCATGGTATCGCAAGACGCTTGATCTTCCCGAATCCGACAAGGATAAAAAAATCTACCTGGATGTGGACGGCGCGATGTCCTACGCGACGGTCTGGCTCAATGGAAAATTTGTCGGCGGCTGGCCCTATGGCTATTCCTCGTGGCGGGTGGACCTGACGCCGTATGTGGATTTTGGCGGTGAAAATGTCGTGGCCATCCGGCTCGACAATCCGCCGAACTCGTCGCGCTGGTATCCGGGCGGCGGCATTTACCGCAACGTCTGGCTCGTCAAGACCGCGCCCGTCCACGTCGCCCAATGGGGCACTTACGTCACCACGCCGGAGGTCAGCGCGGACGCGGCAACGGTGAAAATCCGGGTGAACGTGGACAATGACTCGGATGCGGATGCCGCAGTGTCGGTGAAGAATGAGATTTTCGAGCTGAAGGCCAATGGCGGCAAAGGCCAACCGGTTGCGTCATTCAGCGCCTGGAATTTGAATGTCACCGCGCACCAGACGGGATCCGGCGAGCAGCAAACCGCAATCGTCAATCCAAAGTTGTGGAGCCTCGACAAGCCGAACCGCTACGTCGTCGTCACTTCCATTTTGCAGGACGGCAAGACGGTGGACAGCTATGAAACGCCGTTCGGCATCCGCACGATTGAATTTACCGTCACGAATGGATTCCTGCTGAATGGCAAGCGCGTGCCGATCAACGGCGTTTGCGACCACAGCGACCTCGGCCCGCTGGGTTCGGTCATCAACGAGCGCGGACTCGAACGGCAGATTGAAATTCTGAAGGAGTTCGGCTGCAACGCCATCCGCACCAGCCACAACCCGCCTTCGCCGGAGCTGCTCGATTTGTGCGACCGGATGGGAATGCTTGTGATGGACGAATCGTTCGACTGCTGGCAGCGTGGCAAGACCAAGAACGATTATCAGTTGCTGTTCAACGACTGGCACGAACGCGACTTGCGCGCGGAATTGCGCCGCGACCGGAATCATCCGTCCATCATTCTGTGGAGCATCGGCAACGAGGTCAACGAGCAGGGCACCCCGGCAAAATTCTGGATCGCGGCGGAACTGACCGCCATCGCACACCAGGAAGACCCGACCCGCCCGACGACCTCCGCGAACAGCGATGTGAAGGCCGGTTACAACGGCTTTGAGACAAATGAGGATGTGTTCGGCTACAATTACAAGCCGTGGGAATACGGGAAATTCCGCGAGGCCAATCCGAATCAGCCGCTGTTCGGCAGCGAGACCGCCTCGTGCATCAGTTCGCGCGGCGAATACTTTTTCCCCGTCAGCACCAACCAGGCCGGCGGCAAGGCGGACAACCAGATGAGTTCCTACGATCTCTACGCGCCGCGCTGGGCGACGCCGCCGGACACCGAGTTCACCGGGCAGGACAAATATCCGTTCGTCGCGGGCGAGTTTGTCTGGACGGGATTTGATTATCTTGGCGAGCCGACGCCCTACGACCGCACGTCCCGCAGCTCGTATTTTGGCATCGTGGACCTCGACGGTTTCAAGAAAGACCGCTTCTATCTTTACCAGGCGCGCTGGCGTCCCGACTTCCCGATGGCGCACATCCTGCCGCACTGGAACTGGCCGGAACGCGCCGCGCAAACGGTGACGAACACCGACGGAAGCGTGACGAACCGCCCCGGCCTGGTCACGCCGGTCATGGTCTACACCTCCGGCGACGCGGCGGAGCTTTTCCTGAACGGCAAGTCGCTCGGCTTGAAGAAAAAAGGACAGCTCGAATACCGCCTGCGCTGGGATGACGTCGTTTACCAGCCCGGCACGCTCAAAGTGGTTGCCTACAAAAACGGCAAACGCTGGGCGACCGACGAAGTGAAAACCACCGGCCCGGCGGCGGAACTCACGTTGCAGGCCGACCACGCGACGATTGCGGCGGACGGAAAAGATTTGTCGTATGTGACCGTGACGGTGGCCGACAAGAATGGTCAACTCGTTCCGCGCTCGAAGAATCACGTCAAGTTTGAGATTGAAGGGCCGGGCGAAGTCGTGGCGGTGGATGACGGCGATCCCACAAATCTGGAACCGATGCAGGCCAGAGAGCACGACACCTTCAACGGCCTCGCGCTGGTGATTGTCCGCGCCAAGGCCGGCCAGCCGGGAACCATCACGCTGGAAGCCGAGGCCGCTGGGCTGAAGTCCGCCGCGATCCGCATCAGTGGCAAATAACGGGGATTGCCGCGACATCGCATCCGAAAAATCTGATTGAAAAATGCCAGGCGGCCTTCGCTTCCGAAGGCCGCCTGTTTTTTGCGCTGAAGTGACTTCTTTATGCCTTCAGCATCCTCGAATTCGTGTCTGGTTTCAGAACTTCACGGCTTTTGCGGGACTGCATTGGAAATTGTTCCGTCGTTCAAGTCCGGGTCGAATGCGCGTGCCGGCTGCGTCGTCGCGGCACCGTTGCTTCCGCCGGCCCAAAGGCCGCTGACCTGCTCCGGTGTGAGCGCGGCCGCCGGTTTGAATTGGTCCCCGGCCATGTAATCCAGCAGCGAACGGCGCAGTTGCTGCAATTCCGAACCGCTGCGTTCGTCGTCCAGATTGATGGCCGAAACCAGCAGACGCCCTGGTCCGACGTTGCACTCAAAAATCACGCCGAGCCGCCAGTTGCGGTTCCAATCGTCAATCGCCGAAACGATGGGGCGGAGCGACGGCGGGGTTGTGGAGAGATTGACCGAGCGCACGCCGTTCACGAGCTGGGTCCACTGCCAGTCGCAATTTGCCTCGGTGGGGAATTCCGCCAGCGCCGGATGGTTGGTGTCGCAGAGCAAACCGAGCATGGCGTCAAATCTCGGAGTCGGGTTTTGTGGCGGACGGACGGTCATCTGGATGTTCCAAAAGACCGGGACATTTTTCATCGGTGGACATTTTGTCGGGTCGAGGTCGCCGGCGCCCGGCATGAAAAGCACCTTGCCGCCGGCGGCAAGCCGGGTCGCGGCCTCGCTCCAATTCCGCGTCACCAGCACGTCAGCCGGCGTGGCCGCGCTGACCTGTGCCGGATACAGCCAGAAATTCCAGTCGTTGGCGAACGGCGGATTTTGAATTTCGACAATCAGCTTGTAGGCAGCCGGCGCGGGAAGCTTGGACAAGTCGGCGGAGATTTTTCCAAGCGGGAAATTTTTCCCGATGGGAATGGTGAACGAGCCCAGCCAGCCGTTGGCGACAATGCAGTTCGATGAGTTCACAATGTCCCAGACAACCGGAGCATTTGTCAGCGCTGTTTCGCCGAAATTTGCGGCTTCCGCATTCACGTCAAACGAATCTGAAGTTGTGAAAACCCGTTTTGTCAGCCGCGCGAGCGGAACCACCGGGCCGGCGAAGCGGCGAAATTCCGCCGCCGTCACGTAGCTCTTCGGCTGCCAGAACGCGTCCACGACGCCGATGAGCGCGGTTCCCTGGCCGAGATAATCGTGCAGGTCGAGCAGTTGAAAACCGGCGAGTCCGGGGGTGCGCAGGTTGGCCTCGATTTCTTCCTTGTAGCATTCAACCTGAAAACGGCCGGATGCCCAGGCGAAGGCTTGGTCTTCGTCCAGCACGCCTTGCTGCCCGGCGATGTATTTGAAAATGTCGTAGTTGCCCGGTTGCAGGTAGCCGGTGAATTCCTTCATCACGTCGAAGTCAGGATACGCGCACCACTGGCCGACCTCGTGCGCGAGGACGGGGATGTGGACGGTTTCGAGCGCGTTGTGATAGTCCCGGCCAAACCAGCCGGAGGTGTTGCGCAAATCACCGCCGCCAAAGCGGACGAGCGAGGCGTATTGCGCGCCACCATTGACCTGCGACGGATCGAACCAGCCGGTGGCGGCGGAATAGAGCCGGCGCGGGTCTTTCGCATAATTGTCGGCGGCCCATTGCGGCGTGAAGCGCGAGTAATTGCGCGGCTCGTTGCTCGGCGAAAGCAGAATGAACGATGGATGGTTGCCGTAGGCTGCGAGGATGCGGGCGGTTTCGTCGTTCAACCATTGCTTCATTTCCGGGCTGCCGAAATCGGCCCACAAGCCGCACTCCGGCTGGAGATAAAATCCCAGCTCGTCGGCGGCTTCAAACGCGGCTTCGGGCGGACACCACGAATGGAACCGGATGCCGTTCAGCCCGTAATCCTTGCAGGTCTGGATGATTTTCTTCCACGACGCGACATCCATCGCCGGATAACCCGTGAGCGGAAATTCGCCGCCGTCATGCGTGAGCCGCAGGTTGACGGGCCGGCCGTTGATGAGCAGGTCTTTGTCGTTGTGCGTGATTTCGCGAAAGCCAAGCGTGACGATTTTTGATCCATTATATTTTGCAAGCATTGTGCTTGCCGTCATCAGTTTTGGGTTAAATTCATCCCATGCTTCAATAGATTTGTCTTCGATTTTTAATTCAACTTGAAAGCGACCACCTTCCGCACTCCAAGTAACGTTTGTTTTTGTATAGGCGACGTTTCGCGTTTCGCCATTTAGTAAAACAACCAATATCAAGTCGTCAGTTCCAGGCAGTCCTGTGGCGTTGCCGATTGTGCCATTGACAGTAAGTGATTTCGTTTCCAAATGCGGAAAAACTTGCAAGTCATCAATCCACACCGGACTCGTCGCACGCAATTCAATTTTCCCCACGATGCCGTTCCACGCCGCGCCGAGCGAATCGGAGATGCTGTGCGAATCAACCAAGTGGCCGGCTGCCGGCAGTTGCAGCCGGTTGTCCACGCGGATGCTCAATCGGTGCTTGCCCGGCGTCAGCACACCGAGGTCGGTGATGTGCGGCGCGACGAGGCTGGCGTTTGCGGGAAATTCCTTGTCGTCCACCCATACCGTGCTTTGCCAGTGCGCGCGTTCCAAATAGAGCGTGAAATGGCGTCCCTGCCAGTTTGTCGGAATGTCCACGTCGCGCTGATACCACGCCGCGCCGAGATAATGCTTTGGCGGCTGGGATAGAAACGGAACTTCCACATGGCCCGGCTGGGAAAAATGGTCGCGCAGGCTCGCGGGCTGGATTTTCCACCACGCCTGTCCCAGGGAAAGCACCCACGGCGTGTCCGTGCTGATGTCGTCGCCGTAGCTTTGTGCCTGGAGAATGCCGGGCAACTGGATTTTGTCCGGCAAGTCCTTGGTGAACCAGTTTTCGTTCGTGCCGACGTCGTTTCGGTCGAGGGCGAATCGCCATTCGCCGGCGAGCGGCAGGGTTTCGGCGGCGGGCAAAGTCGCGGTTGCCAGGCAGGCCGCGATAAAAATTGGCAGCAAATAAATCCGTTTCATGTTTTTGGACGTATCATTTAATCCACAAGCTCGCGTTCGATTTGTTCGAGCGATTTGTTTTTTGTTTCCGGCAGTTTGAAGAAAATGAAGACAAAGCCAAGCACACAAATTGCGGCGTAGAGCCAGAAGGTTCCCGCCGGGCCGAGCCGCGCATTGAGCAGCGGGAAGGTGAATGTCAGCAAAAAGCAGGCGAGCCACAGCGCGGACACGGCCACCGACATCGCCGCACCCCGGATGCGGTTCGGGAAAATTTCCGAGATCACGACCCACGTCACCGGCGCGAGCGACATGGAATAACACGCGATGGCCGACAGGACGAGCAGCAGCACCGGCAGGCCGGTTACGGACGCGTGATAGCAGCATCCCAGCACCAGATAAATGACCGCCAGCCCCGCCGCACCGAACAACATCAGCGGCCGCCGTCCGCCGCGATCCACCACGCCGAGCGCCACAAAGGTGAACGCCAGATTCACCGAGCCGGTCCACGCGATGTTGCTCAACACGCTGGAAATGTCGTAGCCCGCCGCCTTGAAGATTTCCTCGGCATAATTGAAAATCACGTTGATGCCGCACCATTGCTGGAACACCGCCAGCGTCACCCCCAGCACCAGAACCTTCGCCATTTTCGGGTCGAGCAAATCGGCGAAACGGACGCGCTGGATTTCCCCGCCTGCCAGCGTGGAATTGATTTCCGTCATCGCCGCCGCGCCATATTTTTCGCCGCCGATTTTCTGCAAAATGGATTTCGCGTTTTCCGGTTTGCCATTTTTTGCCAGCCAGCGCGGGCTTTCGGGGACAAAAAACATGCCGATGAAAAACAGCAGCGACGGCACGGCGGTCAGTCCGAACATCCAGCGCCAGCCCTGCTGACCGAACCAGGAATTGCGGATGAATTCATCCGTCGCGCCCGCCGGCAAATTCCGCACCAGCGACCAGTTGATGACCTGCGCCAGCAGAATGCCGACGACGATGGTGAGCTGGTTGATGGAAACCAGCTTGCCGCGCATCTGCGCCGGCGCGACCTCGGCGATATACATCGGCGACAGGTTTGACGCCAGCCCGATGGCCACGCCGCCGAGCATCCGCCAGAAAATGAAGATGGAAAAATTGCCCGCCAGCGCATTGCCGAGCGACGTGACGGCGAACAGGAACGCCGACAAAATCAGCAGCCGCTTGCGCCCGAACTTGTCGCTCAACGCGCCGGCCACCAGCGCGCCGACGAGGCAGCCGATGAGCGCGCAACTGTTCGCCCAGCCGATTTGCGCCTCGCTGGTCAGTTGGAAATAGCGCTGAAAAAACGGTTTCGCGCCGCCGATGACCACCCAGTCCCAGCCGAATAGCAGTCCGCCCAGCGCGGCGACGGCGGAAATGAGCCAGATGTAGCCGAGGTTCAATTCGGCCTTGAGATTCGAGGATTCAGGTGAGGTTGCGGTGATCATGATTTTTTGTTGGTCAAAAATATTCCGTCCACAGATCCGCCGCGAGCGCGTGGTTCGGGTCGCGCTGCAAAACCTTTTGCAAAAGACGTTTTGCCTTCATTGTCCGGCCAAGCCCCAGATGCGCCTGTGCCTGCAAGAACAACGCACCCGTCTCCTGACGGAACTGTAAATCGTCGTCGAACAACAGCATCGTCGGCAGTGAGGTGGCGAAATAATCAATTTTTGCGGGCGTTTTGGCGAGCTTTTCCGCGTAGGCCACCAGATCGCACAGGAGTTTTTTTGCTTTCGCGGTCTGGCCGAGGCGTTTCCACGACAGCGCCGAATAAAATGTCATTTCAGAGAATGTGCGGACACTCATCTCCTGAAAATCACCCTTGAAGTTCGCCGCTGCGCGCCAGTGTGTGTGCGCGGATTTCTTCTCGCCGAGCAAATCCAGCGCGACGCCGAGCCAGTAATGGATGTCGCTCTGGTTCGCGAGCAGGTGCTTCGCTTCGCATAAATTTTCCGGAGAAGAGAGCGCATTCTCAAAATGGCGCGCGGCGCAGGGGAAATCCCGGTGTGCCAGCGCTTCGCGACCGAGCGCGAGCTGGGTGCGGACGTGCTGGCCGAGCGCCGCGCCTTCGCCGCCTTCCCACGGCTGGAACCTGCGTTCCGCCAGCAGTTGCATCGCCTCGACATGGTGGCCGGTCTGATTCAGCAGCGCGCAGAATTCCACGCTCAAGTCATCGCGCTGCGCCACCAGCTGCCGATGCTTCTCCAGTTCGCGCAACCGCTTTTCCGGTTTTTCGCCAAGCCGTTTCCAGAGCTGGTCGCGCTCGAACAGGAGCCGGGCATCGTTGGGATTGGCGCGAAACGCACGCTCGTAAGCCGCGCGGGCTTTTGCCGGATTTTTGAGGACGTTGAAATAGCCAATGCCGAGATTGCGCCAGACGATGGAAAAATGGACGTCAAGTTTCGCGGACTTTTCCCAGAGCTGGATGGCTTCTGCGTGACGTCGGCGGTCGTAGAACAGATTGCCGAGATAATACGGCGCTTTGGCGTCGCGCGGATTCGCGCGCATCGCGGATTCCATAATCTCAATTTCCACCAGTCGCGACGGGAAGCAATAGTCCGGCGGGAGCGCGGCGGCTTGTTTGAAATGTTTCAACGCGGCGCGTTCATCGCCGCGCTTCTGTTCCAGCCAGCCGAGCGTGTATTGAACCAGCGGCCGGGCACCCCAGCTTTGGTCGGGCAGATCGCCACCAGTCACGCGGGACGATTTCGAAATGCAAACCGCTTCCGCAAACATACCTGCCCGCGCGCAGTCGTGGGTCATGTCCAGCAGTGTCTGCAAATCGCAGGAATCTTTTGGGTGACCATCCGCAAGAGTTCGTGCCCAACTGTCGAGCGGATCCAGCGCGCGAGTTTCGCGCCGGAGCGCGGCGGCTTCGGAGGCGCGATTCAGTTGGCACAATACAATGGCCTTTAGATTTTGCGCGCGGGTATTGTCGGTGTCGAAACGCAGCGAGCGGTTCAAATGTTCCAGTGCCGCCGTCCAATTTTTGCGGCAGCAGTCAATTTCCGCCAGCGCGTGATAACCCGCCGCCATCCATGCCTGATTCCAGACGGATTTGTAAAACGCATCGTAAGCCTCGTCGTCGCGGTTTTGAAAGCGCAGGCACAAGCCGAGATTGTAAAACGCTTCGCCATCGTAAGGATTCGGGTTGCGGCAGGTCAGGCGTTCAATGGCCTTGCGAAAACAGTTTTCGGCTTCAACAAATTCGCCGCGCCGCAGATGCCACAAGCCCATGGCATTGTTGCAGCGCGAATCCAGCGGGTCGCGGCGCAGCGCCTCGCGCCAGTAAAGCGTCGGGCAGCGCGTGGCATGGCGGTATTGCTCCAGATGCAGGCCGGTGAGGAACAGCTCGTCGGCGCTCGCGACATCTGCCGGCACGGGCGGTTCCGTCGCGGGCGGCGGCACTTCGCCTATCGCCGCTGGCTTGGGTTGATGGGAAATGATTTCGTTGCCAGTGACATCAATGACGCGAAACAATAAATCCGTTTCCGCGACGCCGCGTGGAAGCTTGATCTTGGCAAAGAACGGTTGGTTCGGTGCGAGATTGCGCGTGGAAGATAAAAGCTTTTTGTCCTTGGCGAGTAGAACAACCTTTGCACCAGGGAAAATTCGTGTGACCGAAACGCCGAAGAGAATTTTGGCGTTCTCAATTTTCAGGCTGACCGCCGCATCGAGATTCGCGTGCTGCGCCGGGCCGATTTGTTGGATCGGATACCAGAACTGGCTCCACGTTTTCGTCTCACCGGGCTGTAGAAAACTGAAATCCGGCTGATTGTCGGTGTAAACGCCGGCCATGATTTCGATATACGGGCCGAATTCGCCGCGCGCATCCGGGTCCGTTAGATTGCGATCCCAGGCGTAGCCGAAATCGTGATTGCCCCATGTCCATTGTTTCTTGCCGGGCGAGATGTGATGGTTGGCGATGTGGACGATGCCCGCCTGCGCCAGGTAATCGTAGCCGCCAAAGAAATCCTCCCGGCTGCCCATGCACATGTAGGAGGTCGGCACGGGAATGTTCGCGTAGAAGGAAAGGTCGTTGGGCGCGTAAATGGGAAGTTCGGATTTTGGATTTTGGATTTCGGATTTGCCTTGGCAGTGCGGCGGGATGAATTGCGCCGGCACTTCGTTCCGGGGAACGCCTTTGCGTCCGCGCTCGCCGTAATTCACGCCGTAATAAAATCCCTTTGCCAGCGGATACTCGCTCATCGAGCGGCGCGCATGGTCGGCGACGTAATAAACGTCCGGCGGGAAAAAACTTTGATACGCCTCGTGAACGCGCGTGGCGACGTTGGCCCACCAGAGAAACGTCTGCGTGAACGGCGTCCGGTTGTAGGCGCGCACTTTCAACTCGAGAACCGCCCGGCCCGGATGCAGGCAGACGCCGTGCATGCCTTTCATCCTCGTCATCGGGTCGTGGTCGCTGCACCAAATGATCTTTGATCCGTCCGCACGTTCTTCGATTTCAAAATCCACCGGCAAAAACGTCGCGGGCCGGTGATGCTGCGGCCAGTTGAATTCGATGCCGCCGGAAATCCACGGCCCGGCCAGGCCGACCAGCGCGGGCTTGATGACGCGCTGGTTGTAAATCAGGTCGTAGCCATTGGTCTTGTCCTGGAGGACGTGAATGCGCCCGCCGAGTTCAGGCAGCACCATTGCGCGGAGAAATTCGTTTTCGATCCAAATGGCTTTCCACTGGCGGTCCACCGGCTTTTCCGCGATGCGGTCGGTGAAGGGCAGGGGATAAACCTTGCCGCTGCTGCCTTGATAGACGCGTTTCTCCAGAAACATCGGATTCTTGTCCGGCGCAGCGGGCAGGTAGGTGGGAATGACGAGATTCTCGACGCGGATTTGGACTGTTGAAGGCTTGGCCATGTTTGGTGATGACAGGCGCACATTAAACGAAAAGCGCGAATTGAAAAGTTTGAATTAAAAATCTGGCGGGCGGCACGGGAGCCAGTTCTTGCGCGTCGCCGTCCGGGGCGGGACGACAATCATTCCGCGCGGGAAGGCCGGTGGAGCATCCGGAAGCCGCGACAGGCGATGCGGGAGCCGGGATGGCGGAACGGGAATTCCCGCAAATCCGGCCGGGAAACGTGCCAGCCGGGACGGGAAGCGCGTCCGACCGACCGGGAACCGCGTCCGGCCATGCGGGAACGGCGTCCGCCAAACGGGAAAGCCTGTCATTTTGACCGGGAACGGCGTCCAGCCCGGCGGGAACTGCGTCCGGGGAGCCGGGAAGACCGTCCGACCATGCGGGAACGCTGTCCGACCAGCCGGGAACGGCGTCCGAGCGACCGGGAACGGCGATCGCCGAACCGGGAGGTTGTGTATTTTGACCGGGAACGCCTGCCAAACGGGCGGGAACCGCGTCCGACCATGCGGGAAAGGCGTCCAACGACCGGGAACGGGGGCAAAACGACCGGGAAAGATGTTCCGCGACCGGGAAACCCGTCCAACCACCGGGAAAGCGGGAAAATGGCAATTTTTTAACCGCCAAGACGCCAAGACGCAAGGTTCCTCGCTCGCGGGAGCGGGAGAGGATGTCCGCAGGACAGGTGAGGGTCGTCAGGGAAAAACAATTAAAGAGGTTTGGCCACAGATTCACACAGATGCACACGGATGCAACCGCAGCCCCGGCGGGGCGGAAGATAATAGATGGCATGGGTATTGGCGGGTGAGCGAAACGGCGCTACACCTAGGTTGTATGAAAACACAAACCAACACCAATACCCACGGACATAACTCAACACAAAACCTGGCGAAAGCCAAGTGC
>Ga0181535_10004318_pt1 | contig 15915 bp, 10 predicted proteins | sample PEATcosm2014_Bin_44_FD_119774 | JGI IMG/M metagenome (GOLD analysis project Ga0181535, IMG submission 119774) | Peatland microbial communities from MTU Mesocosm Facility, Houghton, MI, USA - PEATcosm2014_Bin17_30_metaG | ecosystem: Environmental > Terrestrial > Soil > Wetlands > Peat | place... | reverse complement strand
GGTTGGCCTGCTGGGCCACGACGTGCAAGTTTGATAAGGACCCAGGCACATTGATCGAGTTGGCGGAAGTGGTTCGAAGGTGGCTGGGGTGAGAAGAGAGGGAGGAAGATGTCCAATGTCGAACACAACACGTCTTATTCATGAGCACGGCTTCGCGGAGCGTCGCCCTCCTGAACTCCAATCCCGGAAGATGTTTTCCTGAGGGAGGGCGAGACTCTGTCGAGCCGGATACAATGACAGCCCAAAAACATGAAGAATGAAACGACCAAGGAAAAACTTCCGCAACGCCGAAAACCGGCATCGGGTGTATTTGTCGAGCATGACAAGCCGACTATTGTATTTGTGACTGTCTGCACTCGTGATCGGGCGCCATGGCTCACGCAGACAGCAGTTCACGATTTGATCGTGAAAATATGGCAAGATGCAAGCGTTTGGTCTGTAGGGTTCTATCTTCTCATGCCAGATCATGTTCATCTTTTCTGCTCGCCGCACAACGAGACATTTACCTTGGAACAATGGGTGACCTATTGGAAGAGAGATTTCACTCGCAGAAGTCGTGCTCTTGCTTGGCGATGGCAGTCAGGAAAATGGGATACACGCTTGCGAAGATCAGAGAACTACCGTAATAAACGGGAATACGTGCGTCTGAATCCAGTTCGAAAAGGATTGGTCACAAAGCCCGAAGATTGGCCTTATCAGGGAATTCTCAACGAATTGCGTTGGTAATGCGCAAGCTTTGGACGCGGCTCGACAGAGTCTCGCCCTCCCAGAGAAGAGCTTCGCGTAATTTGGTTTGGGAGGGCGAGACTCCGTCGAGCCGATTTCGCGGAAGTGGTGAGAGAATGGCTGAAATGAGCAGATCGAACGATACATACAACCAAAAGATCACCGTGACATACGAATATCCCGTGTGCTTCACGCGGTCGGTATTCGATCCGGAGAATCCGCTCCTTTTGTCCATCATCGGGCGCGCCGGCGAAAAGCGGCGGCATCGGGTCATGATCTATATTGATTCCGGCGTAGTGGATACGACGCCGGGAATCGTTGGACGCGTCGAAACCTATCTGCAGCAGCGCTCCGACCTGGTTCTGCTCACCGCGCCACCCGAGATCGTTGTCGGCGGTGAATATGCCAAGAGCGGCTGGGACGAAGTGCGCAAGATCATGGCATCGCTCGGCAACAACAAGATGTGCCGTCAGAGCTTCGTCATTGCCGTGGGCGGCGGCGGCGTTTTGGATATGGCTGGCTTCGCGACCTCGCTCGTGCATCGCGGCCTGCGCCTGATCCGCCTGCCCACGACCGTGCTTTCTCAGAACGATGGCGGAGTCGGCGTGAAGAACGGCATGAACGAGCACAAAGCGAAGAATTTCGTTGGCACATTCGCGCCGCCGTTCGCAGTGATTAACGATTTCGATTTTCTCAAGACTCTCAAGGACAAGGACTGGATCGGCGGCATCTCGGAAGCGTTCAAGGTTGCAATAATCAAGGACGAGACATTCTTCGATTTCCTTTACCGCAATGCGGCACGGCTGAAGAAGCGTGACATGGCGGCCATGGAAACGCTGATCCGGCGTTGCGCCATCCTGCATCTGGATCACATCAGGACAGGCGGCGATCCCTTCGAGTTCGGGGCGGCGCGACCGCTTGACTTCGGACACTGGAGCGCTCACAGGATCGAGATCATGTCCGACTACAAAATCGGGCACGGTCAGTCCGTTTCAATCGGTATTGCCCTGGACTCGTATTATGCGATGAAGAAAGGCATGATTTCTGAAGTGGAGTTCACGAAGATCGTTGATGGTTTGACAGATTGCGGCCTGCCAGTTTGGAGCAACCTTCTTGAACGACGGGATGCCGCAGGCAGGCTGGAACTTCTGCACGGGCTGGAGCAATTCCGCGAACATCTCGGCGGCGAACTGACAATAACTCTCCCGCAGCCGATAGGCAACAAGCTCGAAGTCCACGAGATGGATACAAAGATCATAGAGGAAGGCATCGCGTTCTTGAAGAAGAAAAGCGTCGAGATGTAACATTGTAATCAAGAAATGAACTCTCGCAAAGGCGCAAAGTCCGCAAAGTGAATACATCTTGGCGTTCTTGGCGGCTTTGCGAGAAAGTCTTTATGATGGATAGTGAAGATGAGGCTACGAAATAATCCACAACTGCATCTTGCTTATTGCCTCAACATTCATCCGGGTGAGACGTGGGACGAGAATTTTGCCGCGATCCGCGATCACGCCACGAAAGTTCGCGATGCCATGGCTAAAGACGACGAGCCGTTCGGACTCGGTTTGCGCCTGAGCAACATTGCCGCTCGCTCACTTGCCGAAAAGCCGACGCTGGAAGCTTTTAAGAAATTCCTGGCCGAACAGAACATGTACGTGTTTACTATCAACGGCTTTCCTTATGGTACTTTTCATGGCAGGCCGGTAAAGGAGGCCGTTTACCAGCCGGATTGGCGGACGCCGGAACGCCGCGATTACACGATCATTCTGTCTGACGTTCTGGCGGCACTGTTACCGGACGGCGTGCCGGGCAGCATCAGCACCGTTCCCTGTTCCTACAAGGAATGGATCAAGAACGACGCTGACATCAAGTTGATGATCGAGAATCTCCTTTATTGCGCAACCCATCTCGCCGACATCGAGAAGAAAACCGGCAAACATATCAGCCTCGCACTTGAACCCGAACCAGATTGCTATCTGGAAACGACCGAAGACGTCTTGCACTTTTTCAACAAGCATGTTCCATCCCCTGCTCTGCTGCATATGGGAATTTGCTTCGACACCTGCCACCTCGCCGTCCAGTTCGAAGAACTGGAGACAAGCCTGAACCGGATTCTTGGGGCCGGAATCAGCGTTCCAAAGGTTCAGTTTAGCGCAGCGGTAAAGGCGCAAATTAACGATTCATCTTTGTGCGAGCTGGCAAAGTTCTGTGATCCGATCTATTTACATCAGGTCAGGATCCGGAATGTCAAGGGTGAAATAGAACGACACAACGATCTGACGCCAGAGCTTCGCTCCCAACTGCGGAGCATGTCTGGCACCGAACTGCGGGCACATTTCCATGTGCCGCTCTATTTTGCGGCAACCAGCGGCTTGGATTCTACGGTCTCCGATCTCACGCAGGGATTCTTCCGCACGGTCCTTGACAGCGGCATTCCGCATCTGGAAATCGAGACATATACTTTCGATGTCCTGCCCGCTGAACTGCGCGCGCCCGGCGTGACCGCCAGCATCGCGAAAGAATACGAGTGGATTATAAGGAAGCTGCAAATCAGCTCATGATTTGACTGGAAGACGCCGCAGCGGAGCGCGGCATCCACCTGTCAAAGCATCTGCGGAAACACTCCCGTTGCTCAGGTGAAGCGAGAGATCCGCGCGCGCTTCTGACAGAACATACGCTTCATCAAATGATGGCAATATTGGGTTGTTTGTGATAGGTTTACGTGCATCACTGTTAAGCAATTCTATCTAAAGAATAGTTCAATAAGAGGGAGGCATAATCATGAAACGCGCTTCACTATGTCTGTGCATTGCTATTTTCCTGTCCAGCTCACCGCGATGCCTGTTTGCAGCAGATGCGCTTGAAGGTGCGTCGAACGTTTTGAGTCAAGTGAAGGGTGGCGATCATGCCGTCACGGCAGTCGATTCCAAGGACGCAGTCATACGCCAGATTTCGGTAGATTTGGCCCAGTTCAGAAAAGAGCGCGATTCACTCACACCGGATCGCGTCGCCTCTGCCTGGCTCGCCCTGTTTGACCGTTTATGGAAGGTGAACGCGAACGATTTATCGCAGATGGGTCGACCCGAAGATAATGAATCTTCCGACGGCCCATTGTCGTTTGAACGCCTTTTTGCCGAGATTCCCGGGCCTGCGGCGTGGCCGGAGATTCAGAAACTTGTGAACGGAAGAGACATCACCAAGGGAGCAGACGGCGCCCGGGATTACGCGTTGCAGCTCTATGTGGCCTATCTCAACGGGGACAACAAGACATTTGACGATCTTCTTGGAAGATCAGGCGAACTCCTGCCCGGCGTGGAGCACTACACCCGCGAGTCGGTTGAGCGCGGGGTGAAGGAAATCAAGTCGGCAGCAGAGACCGCGCGGTCCGTCAACAGTCCGGAGGACCTGCTGAAGCATTACCGGAAGATGCTGGAAGAATTCGCCAAGGACACAACACCGGGATCACCGCAGGGTAACAAGCAGATCCAGATTCCTGATCTGGTTTCGCTCGCAGGCGCCGCGGAGGCCGAGAAACTCCTGCTCCAGACAATACAACTGCCGGTCACATTGGAAGTGCCCAGCGGCGGACAGACAAAAGAACTTATCAAGAAGCTGATTACGGCAAATGCGGCGCAGTTGAAGCAGCCGCAGTGGCAACTGGTTGATTCGCCGGAAGGCGCGGCACTCTACGAAGCCATGCTTGCCAAGTTCCCGAACGCCGAAAAGAAAGAGGACAAGACCGCAACTGCGCTCTTCAGCTCTGACAGAGGCATGGGTGACTATGAGAATTCCAACTCAGTTGAATCAAAGCGAAACGCAACTCTCTGTTATCTGATGGGACTCGTGGCTTCCGGTAGGAGCGCCGAGGCCCTGACCAATGCCATGGCAATGAAATCCAGCGACGTGGGCGAGGATTTTGTGGATGTCATGCAGAAGATAGACAAGCCGCTTGTCACCGACGCCCTGTATGATTTCGCAAGCAAGATGATGGTGAGGAAAGACGCCCCGCGGGTTTTCCAGTCCATGTATTGCTCACTTGCTTTATCGCTCGGACACACCAATGAGTTGTTCTCCAGCCTGGAAACAAGGATGGCCGACCCCTCGAACGACGATGCTGTCCGGAGAGGCGCAAGATGGCTGCTGCTTGAGTCATATCTTGCCGTGGACGAGACCGACAAGGCCGTAGCCATGCTCAGAGATGCCGTCAAGACTGCAAACACAAACAAGGAGGAGTTCGCCGACAATCAGCAAGCCCCCGAATCAGTGAAAGCAGCTACCCTGCTCGTACAGTTGGGCGACGCCATCGGCAGGCCTGAACTGATTGATGAGGGGTTGAAAGTGCTTCTGGATTCCGCAGAAAAGAGCACTGACGAGAGATTTTTTGAACCATCCATCATCAATTTCGGAAGACATTACTTCTCGGAATCGTTGGATGATGTGTTGATAAGGAATGGAAATACCGCTGAACTGGAACGCCTGATCAAGGCATCCATGAGCGCACAGTTGCGCATCTTCGAGAAGAACAAGCAGCGTGGTGAATTCTACGGTATGAATCTCGACGATAACCTCTCCCGGCTAGTGAATCTTTATGGCAAGCTTGGCAGGCACCAGGATGTTCTTTACCTGGCACGCAATGCCGAATGGTGGAGTACGGGCGATCTTGCAGCTCTGATGCAAAGCTATTGTGGCGGTGGTTCCGTGCCCTTGGCGGTTCACATTGCAGCGGCGCTTGAAACTGAGGGAGCGACCAGTAACGCCACGACCATACTCAAGGCGTATTTGTACAATAACCAGGGGAATGACAAAGCCTATTCCGCATTGCTCGGAATCGAAGGCATGGCGCTGATTCCGTGGCTGGACTCGCTTTATGCCCGCGATCGCTTCGAAGAAAGGCCGCTGATATGGAAGGCCGAACTTCTGCGTAAAGCGGGCAAACTGGATGATGCCGAGAAATTCGCACGCCAGGCCATTAAAGTGGATCCCACTGACGGCGAGGAGCCGCCGGGAGACAGAGTGCGCGCTTATGCCGTGCTTGCGGATGTACTTGCCGATGAGGGCAAGAAAGAGGACGCAGAATTCTTCAGGAACGTCGTCAAATCGGTGCGGACTGCGGAAAATGGCGACAGGCTCACAGCCGTCGGGCTCATGAAGAGAAGCATCAAAGCTTACGAAGAAGCGGAATCGGCTTTTGCCAACGCTTACTGCGTGCAATGGCGACTGGCCGAACGTCTGTACTCCATGGGCAAGGTGGATGAGGCCGAAAAACATTACAAGATAGCCTTTGAGCGGATGCCGGAACAATTCGGACAAGTAGCCAATTTCTGTTTCGGATGCGAGGGAGTCTTCAACAAGGAACACAGCCGTTGCGTTGCCGAAAGAGTACTCAGCAACCTTGTGCAAACCCATCCCGACCGACCGCAGGTTCACTTCATGATGGGAGAACTGCGCGAAGCGCAGGGACGCGAGACGGAAGCTTACGAGAGTTTCACAAAGGCTGTGGAGATTGATCCGGGGTATCTCGATGCATGGGAGAAGATGAGCTGTTTGAGCACGCTACTGTTGCTCCCGCAATCACAACGCGACTCCATCGCACTCAAGGGAATCGAAATGGATCCGCTTGGACGACATTTCTCAGCCAACATGACGGACGTGAAGGACCTCAAGGCATTGTGGAACATTCTCGAGAAAAACATGCAATATCAGGTGGAGCCGCCAAAATCCCTCTTCGTCCTGGAGGCGAGCAAGAAGGCAATTGATGAAGAGAAGAAGCAAGGCCGACGTGGTTACGAGCAGCGCTGGTCACAATCCGACAGACTGAAGCCTGGACAGGTGATTGCTTCCCAGAATCTGGCATCAAGGATAGTCCAATTGCTGAACAATGCCTGGTGTGCCCGTATGAACATGAACAGGAACGTAATTATGGACAGCGGGCTCTAAGCTGTGCGGCAGATAGTTTACCTGCGATGGCCCGGAAAGAGCGAGAAGCTGTGAAAGGATTATTCATAACACGGGGAAAACGGTCGGCGAAACGCCGACCCTCCCCTCGCCCATAAAAATAGCTTATTCTTGGAAGGCGGCCGCCCTCGACTGCCGCCAGTTATTTTAAAGCTTCCGGGGGATTATTTTTCTTTCGTTATGTCGCGATGTGATTCTGATGAGCTTTGCCCATGACAACTCCACTCGGAACGACAGGCTGCCGGCATGGCGATTCTACATGCTTTGTGCGGCCATTGCCTTCGTATTTCTATCGTTGCTGCCGTCGAGTCTCCGTTCGACGTGATCGAGTTCAAACGATCTGCACGCCATCCTTGAGATGTCGAGCGCCATGGTTGGCGAAGTCTGGAAGCAAAAGAAGGAAAAAGAAACTCAAGATGAGGACTCTAAACCGGAAACGACAGCATAACAGGAGAATTGAATCGAATATTGCCGAACGATGATCGGGTGTCTGGGTTCAATATTCGTATATATAAGGTTCCGCCCGCTAGCGTGAGTCCGGCGCCTGCCAGCCGGCTGAGTGAAAGGCCAGATGTTTTATCAATTCTTCCTTCTCCAGAGGCTTAATCAGGTAGCCGCGAACGCCGAGCTTGAACATTTCCTTGATCACTTCCTTATCCACGTTGGCCGTCATCAGCAGAACTTTAGTGTCCCTGGGAATATGCGCATTCTTCATGAACCAGGCGCCGTCATGAATTGGCATCATGAAATCCACGAGGGCAAAATCGTAACCGCCGCTTTCAATCATCACCACCGCTTTGGCAGCATCTGTCGTACAGTCAACATCGTGCCCAAGCTCGGCGAGAAGGCGTTTGATCGCATTAAGCAGGTGCTGTTCGTCGTCCAACAGAAGTATCTTCATGAAAGCCCCCTGCAATACACTATACTCACTGCCAACCACCCTGTCCTTGTCTCACTACATACCAAAACGCCGACATAAGACAACTTTGACATGGCGCAATTGCCGAAATCGCGGCAGTCTGATGGGCGATAATCCATCCGATAAGCGAGGCTGGGACGGTATCAACGTCATTTGCCTACGGCTGCTTGTCTCTCATGAACCAAGTGGCAACTTTGAATGAGCCGCCGCTGGTATAGCTTCCTGTGGCGAACACGCCGTGCCCATCAATCCTGACCATTTCCTTGCTGATCTCATCAACGGTGACGCGGACTTCATCCCCATCGGCTGGTTTTACGGTAATGGATTTGACTTCTCCACTTGAAGATTTCTCGACATGCACCTTGCCTTGCAAAACTTTCACGTTGTCGAGAGCGCCAGCGCTAACATTATTCGACAACACCGCAACACCGAGCACAAACGCCGCCAATCCAATAAAAACTTTGTTCATCCCAAGTCCTCCTGAAAAAGCACTTCCACATATACTTGCCAATCCGAATTCAACATTCCAGAGTCTCATCTTGAACTGGCCGACACTTCCACCAATTAACCTGTATCTTCACTATCATCTTCACATAATGCAGGTAAAGGAAAATTGAATGCGCCAAGTATGCTGCCGGTTACCTGGTGTTCTCGTTTTTTGCAACAGGACAGGATATCAGGTTCGAGCTGACAGCCCGCCTTGTCAAGCGGCGCTTACGATGAAGCAGGATTATTTAGTGTAGCCGAGGAACTGTGTTTCGATTTGCGTGGGAGATCCACCAGCGGCGATCACGGTCATTTTGAATACGCCCAAGCCGCCCAGTTGGCGGATAAAGAAGAAAGACAGTGTTGTGATTTTATTATCAGTTGTTATCTTAACAGGAGCAATGGTCTTTCGGATTTTCTGAACAACTTCGTTTCCCTGCGGTACTTCCTCGCTGCTGTTGATAACTTTTGCGTCAGCTGGAAAACTGCGGAGCGCCGACAATTGCTGCGCGAAAACGGCTGCATCCCGCGCCAAAGACGATTTAAGGCCCGTGATATCAACTATCGCAGCCAAATCAGGATCGTTGGTGAATCTGTATGTTTTTCCGTCCGGGGCGACAGCAACAAGAATCTTTGGCTGACCCGCCTTTGGAGAAAGCTCCACGATTTTCAACGGCGACAGCAACGACACAAGATCTTTGGAAAGCGTCAGTTCGTTCTGTGTCCAATCCGTGAATGTTGGTGCGTCTTGTTTAACTCGCGCCATGGACAATTCTGTTGGATCAACTGACGTCGAGTCGGCGGCGACCGACCCCGACAAACACGCCACCAGCAATACATACAGAAGACTGCACGCTGCGAACCGTAGGATTCCCTTGTTCATGCGATTGATCGTCCTTTTGCTTTTTCTTCCGTGGCAGCCGCGTCGAAATGACGGCCAAATCAAAGAATATGAAATACGATTTTTCTTTTACACCTCGGCACACGCCTTTTCAAGGTGAAATTGCAGCGTCCGACTTGACTCAGTGCGAAACTGCACGTAATCGCAGAAGCAGCACAATTACAAAAATTATGAGCGTCACAATCGGAATGGCCATGACAAGTATGATCGTGTGCATGTTCCGGATCATGGACGGACGGCTGCTCGCTGGTGGCTGCAGCCTGGCAGCGCGGTCTGTGACTATGACTGCTCCGATGTCGTCCAGTTCTTTCTTCATCTCGGCCATTGTTTGGTAGCGGTCATGCGGCTGGCGGGCCATCGCATGCAGTATGACTTCTTCGGCATTGGCAGAAAGCAGCGGATTCAATTTTCGCGGCGCGACGGGATCACCGATAAGCCGCGCATTCATGATGACAAAAGGATTCTCCCCCTCAAAGGGAGATGCCCCCGCTAGCATTTCATAAAGAATCGCACCGACGCTGTAGATATCGGTTCGCGCGTCGCCACGCTTGCCTTTGACCTGCTCCGGCGCCATGTAATCGGGCGTACCCATTGTGGGTGTGAACCCGGTGAAGGTGAGCCTGCGGCCCTGGATTGCTTTGGCGATCCCAAAATCCATGATGCGTAGCGTGCCATCGTAGCACAACATTATGTTGGCCGGCTTGAGATCGCGATGGATGATGTTGAGTTTGTGCATATGGTCCAGCGCGTCGCAAGTGCGGCTGGCGATTTTCAGCGCGTCGGCTTCTGGAAGCGGACGGACGGTCGTCATCAAGTGTGAGAGCGTATAGCCTTTCAAATATTCCGTGACTATGTAGGGTCGGCTTTTGCGTTCGACTTGAATGAACTTGAGGAGAAACGGATGATTCAACGTGCGGCCAATTTCTTCCTCACGCTGGAACCGCCCGAAGAACCCGGGATCGCTTTCGTACTGCATGTGCGGAACTTTGATCGCCACTTCCTTGCTGCTTTCCCGATCGGTGGCCCGGTAAATCACGGCCATGCCACTGCGACTGATCACTTCCGCGATCACGAAACGGTTGTCCACGATCTGGCCGGGATAAAATTCGCCAGCCGCAACGGGCTGGGTCTGTTCGTAGTAAATCGGCGCGCCGCGATAGTTGCTGACCGCTTCGACGCGATCTATGCGGATAACCTGGACGGTGATATTGTCCTGAGCGCCACGTTTTTCTGCAAGCGCAACGAGTTGTTTTGCGGCTTCGTCCGGTGGTACGCGGCAGACTATATCGATGATTTCATTGTCAACGACGCAAGTGTACAGGCCGTCGCAGCACATCACGATGTAATCGCCTTTGGTGACGGTAGCTTCGTTGCAATCAATGCGGATTGTCGGTTCCTGCCCGACGCTGCGTGTGAGTATCGAGCGCTGTTCGCTCGCCAGGGCATCGCGCTCGGTGATGAGGCCGAATTGCTTTTGCATGCCGACGTAACTGTGGTCCGTCGAGAGTTGCTTGATCAGCCCCTTTTGAACCAGATAGACGCGCGAATCGCCGACGTTGCCGACAGTGACTTTGTTGTTTCGTAAAACGGCTATGGCGATGGTGGTGGCCATTCGCATTTCGCCGCGACTCTCCATGTTCTTGTCGTACACGGCCAGGTTCGCCGCGTTGACTGCCTGCGTGATGATTTGCGTCGGCTCCGTGCCATCCCTGGCTTCGCGAAAGATTCTCAAAATTTCATCGACCGCGAGCCGACTGGCGATTTCGCCATGGCCCTGGCCACCAACCCCGTCGGCCAGCACGGCAATAGCGCCACGAGCGCGTTTCTCCTCGATGGTCTCCGGCTGCCAGAAACCATGCGCATCTTCGTTCACCGTTCGGACGGTTCCGGGCGAAGTGCAATCTGCTTCTACAATTTCCATGAGAATCCCTTTGCTTCAAGTAAAGCCCGATATTATCAGCGTGAACGTCGAAATACAACCTCGCCGATTCAATGGTCAATTGGCGAATTGGATGAAGCCGGCTGAAAAGAGAGCGGCGGCCTTTTTTGGGGCCGCCGCTTAGCAATAGTTTATGTCCTTTGCCGTGCTATCGGATGCGGGCAGATTCTGTAGTTTGCGTAAGAATGATTTCCTTTCCTTTGGCTTCGCTCGACTTCACGAAATAAATCGCCCCATAGATGCCCCATACCGCGCAGAATCCCAGCGCGATAAACGGCTCCTTCCAACTCATGCCCGCGATTGTGAACGGACCGACAATATAGAACAGCATGCAGGCCAGGTTCGCGATCAGTCCGAACGCCGGAACGGCTACATGTTTAAAGCCGTTGAACGACTCGTGCTCTTTGAACGCAACCATCGCAATAACGTTCGTGATCATGTAGAGCATGAACGTGCCGAAATTGCTGATCAGCGTGACGAGCACCAGCGTGTTCGGGAGTTTGGCATACGTTTCGGGCGAGAAGATCCCGAAGCTGTACCAGATATTGTGATACTTCGGATCGAGAGCAGCCGGCGTGGTGCCGCCGAGATACACGATGCAGGTTACGATTCCGACAACTGCGGAGATCGCCGCCAGAGTCCAGATCGCGCGGTACGGCGAGAGCGTCCTGCCGTGCACGAGTCCGAAATGCGACGGAACTTCATCGTCGCGACCCATTGCGTATGTGACGCGGGCGCCGGTACTCAGGCAAGAGAGCGTTGTGCCGATGAGCGCAAGAAATACAGTCGCAGCTTGCACCAGCATAAACGCCCGACCTGCCGAGTAGCTGCCGAACAGCCAGGTGCCGACAATGACCATCATGTCGCCAAGCGGTGCGCCGGAAGCGCCCGCAGCTGGCAGCGTGTAGCCGTTATGCAGGAAATAATTAGCGGCGAAATATTCGAGCAGGTAGCAAAATGCGCCCTGGATCGCCAGCGAGAGCAGCACGGCGCGCGGCACATCGCGTTTGGCATTCTTGGCTTCTTCACCCATCGCCGTGACGGATTCGAATCCAACGAGGATCAGAATCGCGATGCAGGCTTGGATGAATATAAAATTGAAGCCGTGCGGAGCAACGACCGATGCGGCTGTCGCGTGGAAATTGAAGGTCGGGTTGCCTTTGTCGTCTTTCGTAATGGCTTCTTCCGGTTTGTAGCTTACGGTGAACGGAGCCGCGAGCTTCGGATCGGTCGTCGGCTTGCCGTCCTTGTCCGCCATTACCGGATTGCCGTCCTTGTCCTGCGAATCCTGCATTTGCATTTGGAATACGGGTTGACCGCTGGCATCCATTACCGCCTTGCCTTTGTCGTCGAGCGACGGAGTGGGCTTGCCGTCTGCGTCCAAGACCGGTTGCGGGACGCCTTTATCGTCTTTCACGACTTCTTGCGCGACTTGATAGTCAACGGCAATGCCGTTGGACAAGTGATAACCTCGCGAGTCCTGATGGTGCTGTACGCGATACGCGATGGCTATGACCGTGAAAACGAGCAGTGCGGATATTTGAATCACGTTAATCGCCGCGTTAACACCAGTTGTGCCGTTGACGCCGCGAAATGCGATGTATGCAACTCCGAACGCAAACAGCACGGAGAACCCGAACATAAACAGCGGGCTGTTATAAGTTCCGGAAAACACATCCGGGAAGAACTGGTTCAACAGATAGCCGCCGAGAATGGCGGTAACGCCGACCATGCAGCCCGGATATATCCAGTAGTACAGATGGCTTGCCCAGCCAGTAATGAATTTTGCCAGGCGGGCAAATCTGTAGGCTTTTGTCTTCGACAGAAAAGCCTGTTCCGCGTACAGGTACGACGAACCCGCGCCCGGAAACAGTTTCGACAGTTCCGCGTAGCTTATTGCCGTGGCAAAGCACAGCAGAAGCGCCAGCAGAATGCCGAACCACATTGCGCAGCCCGCCATCGGCGCGCCGTACAACGATTGCATCTGGAATGTCAACCAGAGGAATGCGCCGGGCGCAATCAGCGCCATCGCATTCGAAGTCAGGCCAGTCAGTCCTAGTGTTGCCTTGGTTGACGGTTTGTCTTTGCCGGTCCCTGCCGGAGTTGGTGCCGCTCTGTTACTCATAGTTCACCTTACCCTTTCTGTTTACTGGTTGGCAGGCCTTAACGCATGAGGTGTGCCAAGGCCCGGCAAAAGAAAAGATCCGGGGATGCATCAACCTGATAATGAATCGGTTGCGGTATTTATTCGGCATTCAGCCTCGAAACGCGTCACCTGCATATAGCTACATCTTTGTCATTATCGATAGACTACTATAACATATTTGTCTCTCGCAATAACGGTCTTACATATATGTACTTCACAGATAACTGTCATTACCTCATTCATTTCAGTGGGAAATGCCGTTAAGTAGTGATTATCCAGAAAACATCGCGCCGAACATGGCTTGGCACGGTAATTGCAATTAGCTAATATCGCTAATGAAGAAAAACATTGGACAAAATGACTTATGAAGATATCTAAAAGATACCTCGAAAGAGCGATAACGGGTGTGTTGTTGGCCGGTGCATTGACGGTTCTGTCTTCGCTTGGCGTCAAGGCTGACGAAACGTCCGATCTTGCCACGTCGTCTGTTGGAGCTTTTTCGAATACATCTGGCACTGGCGCCGTTTCCGCGATCCATATGCAAGGCGGCCCTGCGGTTTCGGAAACCGACAATCTTGTCAGCGCCGTAGCGCACAATAGAATTTCCATCAACATCGTATGGACGCTTTTTGCGGGCTTCCTGGTGATGTTCATGCAGGCAGGCTTCGCGCTGATCGAAACCGGTATGTGCAGGGCAAAAAATGCGGCGCACGTCATGGCAATGAACTTTCTTATCTATCCGCTCGGTGTGCTCGGTTTCTGGATCTGCGGATTTGCGATCATGTTTGGCGGATATGGGAACGCTCCATCGCCCATAGGATGGCAACCACCGCTAGGCCCTGGCTTGGCATTTCTAAATTCCGAACACGGGATCCATTTGTGCGGAAAATTCTTTGGTCTCTGGGGTGGAAAAGGATTCTTTCTCAACGCGCCAGTTTTCAATATGGCCATCTTCTGCTTCTTTCTTTTTCAAATGGTTTTCATGGACACCGCCGCCACCATTCCAACAGGAGCGATGGCGGAACGATGGCGGTTCAAAAATTTCATTTTCTATGGTTTCTGGGTCGGAATGCTGCCCTACGCGCTTTTTGGTAACTGGGTCTGGGGCGGCGGCTGGCTCGCGCGTCTGGGCGAGAATTTCGGACTCGGCCATGGCCATGTGGATTTCGCTGGCTCATCCGTGGTCCATCTGTGCGGCGGCATGATCGCGCTGGTAGGAGCGTATGTGCTCGGCCCACGCTATGGAAAATATGCGCCCGATGGATCAATGCGTCCGATTCCCGGCCACAATGTCGTTTATGTCATTCTTGGAACCTTCATCCTCGCTTTCGGCTGGTTCGGATTCAATCCGGGCTCCTCGCTCAGCGGCACAGAGCACAGGATCGCAATCGTCGCGGTCAACACGATGCTGGCGTCGGCCGCCGCAACGGTTGCAAGCTGTATTGTTTTGTACTGGAAGATCGGCAAGCCGGAACCATCGCTCCTGTGCAACGGAATGCTCGCCGGTCTTGTGGCGATCACGGCGCCGTGCGCCTTCGTGACGCCGCTCGCTGCGATCCTCATCGGCGCAGTGGCCGGGATTATTGTCGTCTTATCGGTATTGCTGTTCGATACTAAATTCCGCATTGACGATCCGGTGGGTGCCATTTCCGTCCACGGACTCAACGGCGCGTGGGGCGCGCTGGCGGTCGGCCTTTTCGCGAACGGAAGTTTTGGCGCGGGCTGGAATGGCGTCCACAAGCTCTTCAAGGATGGTGTGGTTCAGGTCATTTTCAACGACGGCACCACCGCGACAATCGAAAAATACAAAGCACTCCTCGCTGCCGGGTGGCACGACGAGGGTGTCACTGGCGCATTCGGAAAGCTTTTCGGCGCGCATTTCAACGACTGGTCGCAACTCGGCGCGCAACTTACCGGCACGCTTACTTGCATCGTTTTTGTTGGGACGTTCGCACTGGTGTGGTTCAAGCTCTCGCGGCTTATCGTGCCCATGCGCACGAATGTGGAGGAAGAATTACAGGGCCTTGACATTCCCGAAATGGGTGCCGAAGCTTATCCCGATTATCAACTGACGGATAAATCGTCGCCGTTGTGAAAGGAAACTAACCATGAAACTTGTTATCGCCTACATTCAGCCGCAACGCCTGCAGGCAGTCAAAAAAGAACTGTTCATGCGGCAGGTATATAAAATTTCCGTCAGCAACGCCGTCGGTTGCGGCCAACAAAAAGGTTACACGGAAACTTATCGCGGCACAATTTCCGAGGTGAACTTACGCCCGAAAATCCGCCTTGAAATCGCGGTCAACGACAGCTTCGTTACCCCCACGGTCGAAGGCATCATCGCCGGCGCACGCATGGGCAAGATTGGCGATGGAAAGATCTTCGTGACGAACCTCGAAGAATGCATCCGCATCCGGACCGGCGAAAAAGGCTCAGAGGCAATAGGCTGAGCGGAACCGGGTGTCGTTTTGAAAAGTCGGGACATTGGCACGGATGCGGCACGCCATTAGACCGCATTTCTCACACCGCTTCTCCCCACTTCGCGGTGAGTAAGCGGTCCTACAACAGAAAAATGCAATGTAGAACCGTTCACCCACGAACGCGCTGCAATTCGTTTCGCCACAACCAGATTGCTCACGCCTTCTCAGAAAGTTGTGAGAAAGGCGGCGATCACCCTGTTTTATGGAGCCAATTGCCGCCATGATTTCTGATTCTACTTTTACATCATGAACATCATCTCGGCGTAGGAGGGAAGCGGCCAGAGATCATCCGGCACCAGACCTTCGAGACCGTCGACCGTTTCGCGCATCTTGATCATTGCGGCAAGGACATCAGCCGAAGCG
>Ga0181535_10004316_pt1 | contig 15924 bp, 10 predicted proteins | sample PEATcosm2014_Bin_44_FD_119774 | JGI IMG/M metagenome (GOLD analysis project Ga0181535, IMG submission 119774) | Peatland microbial communities from MTU Mesocosm Facility, Houghton, MI, USA - PEATcosm2014_Bin17_30_metaG | ecosystem: Environmental > Terrestrial > Soil > Wetlands > Peat | place... | reverse complement strand
TCCAGGGTCAACTCCATGTAATCAACGCGCTCCAATGGAAATCCCGTCACCCATTTGCGGAATTCCTTCGTCACTTCCCAATCCTTCCGGTCGGGATGTTGTCTCACCCATTGAACAACCCGCCAGTCAACGCAAGGCCGGAATGGCTCCATCAAATCATACGCCAAAGGGGTGCTGCGTTCCCGCTCAACATGTGAAATGCCAAATGTGGGGTCCAGGCCGACGCCGAAAAGTTTTTGCAACACGGTGGAAAGAAGCACGGCGTAACCATAGTTCAGAAAATGATTCAACCCGCCGCGGTTCCGGTCGCGCGTAAAGTCCTCGTCCCGCAAGGTTCTCCCAAAAATCCGCCAAAACGTTTTGGCGCAAATCGCTTCCTTGTGCGGCTTTTTGCCGAAAGCCGTCTCGCGCAAAGCTGGAAGCAATTTATCATCCGGCGCAATATGCTCGGCCAGCGCGAATTGATTCTGGCATTTGGTATCGACCGTCTTTTGCCACAGGTAAGCCCTCGTCCGGGGAGGCAGACTGAGCATGGCCCGGGACAGAAGCGTGTCCGTGGAACGATTGGCAGGCAGCACGAGACTGACCGGCTTGAAAGACTCGCAAATAATAAGCGCCACGCCGTGTTTTGCGGCTTGAAGGAAAAGTTCGCTGTGAATCGATGCTGAAAAACTGGTGATAATAATGGACGCCACATCCTCCAACGGAAGCTTGCGCTCCGCGCCATCCGCCGTTTTGCACGTCAACTGACCGTCTTTGCAACTGAGCGAGCATTGCGGCGTGTCTATGCTTACAATGTGGTAAGACATACGTCCCGCTCTGTATCGGCAGAACGGAACGTTTCGTTAGCCGGAAAATGCCTGCAACGCTACTTGATAGTATTATCGGAAATCGAAGCAATGCCCGTAAGCGGAGTTTTTAGGATTTCGAGGCCTCCGTCAAAAAGAGCCTGCAAACGAATGTTCTGCGCGCAATCGTCACGACCGGGCACACGATACTGGATGACGTCAGGCGCGCTTAAATCCACCAGAAAACCCACTCGTCGGTTCAATTGAACTCCTCGAACCATCCACAATCCCCGATAGTCGCTTCGCCCGGCCTTTTTTGAAACTCGAATCAAGGTTCCGATCCGCAAGAGGCGCGGTATTTTGCCGCCGTTGCGCGGCTTCAATTCCTGAATGCGAGGCCACACTTTGTGCCACGGTACGATGACAAACCTTTCTTCCCCCTCCTTTGCGTGGTCAAGAATAGCAACGCCAAAATTGTCGGTGATGACACGTACGCCTTTTTGCGGGGTCAATTTGCCGGGTTTGAGGCCGATCACTTTCCCCGTCGATTCTTCCGTTTCCTTGACGGATATTTTCCCGGTCTTGGGGTCGCGGGTTTGTTGGCGCAGAAAAACGCATCCGTCCTTGACCAGGGTCACTCCGCGTGTGTTGTCCTCCACCCGCATCCCGCTCATGTCCGCCGGAATGTATTGGACGACCCGTTTTTCCGCGAGCCGCCGGCTGATTTGCTCCTTTAGGACATCGGGTAATTCTCTCAACCCAAACCGGCCTTGCGCATCGAAATCAAAATATCCGGTGGCGCGCAGGATGGTCTTTTCGCCCGCAGTGGGATTGCGTTTGAGCATCAATTCCCACAAGCTGCCGTTGCTGGGTAAATAATGGGATGTCAGGCTGATGACACACGCGTCAAGCGCATGATGTAAATGCGTCAGACCGCGAATTGCGGTTTTATTCTTGATGCTGCCATCAGCTTCTTTCACTTGCGGCGCGGCCATTGCAAGGCAACCGATCAAATTCCAGCCTTTCCGCACCGTACCCGTGACGGATCCGGGGAGGGAAATAACCCCGGGTGGCTTCGCCGTTCCGGCAAAAGCTTTTTTGACAATTTGCGCGCCCATACGGACAAGCTGCGAGGTCACCGTCAAATCTCGCGGAACGAAACCTTTTTCCTCGTACGCTTGAAGGAGCAATAACTCCTTTCGCTTTTTTTTGCGCCGCTGGTCGTCGTCGTGTCCTTTGTAACATTCAAGCCGCTCGGCTCGTTGTTTGAAACCGGTGAGCGACATCAGCGAAAGCTGCGGCAAGCCGTCCACGGTCTTCCCTTGTTCGTCGTTGATGAATTGCCAGGCTGTGCGCTGGCCTTTCATCCGGTTGACCTCCGCAAACGTGATGACCAAAGAATCCAGCGAGTCCGATGGGCGCAACGAATAAGGAATAATATGGTCTTTGTCCACCTGTCTGGAAACCAAATCAAGCGCATCATAAGGCTTGCCGGTATATGGACATTCCCAGCCCAAATCCTCCGCGATGCGCGCTTTGCGGATCAGGCCTGCGGTGATCTGGATGGGTTTTCCGTTGAATGTTTTCCCGTTCAAATCTCTCTCCAGTTTTGCGGCAACACTGTGGTGGTTTGACAGGCGCCGCCCCAAATCTTGTTGAATTTCCTTGGCAGACTTGCCTGACATTTCCCGCAAGTCGCGGTTCACCTCAATCGTGGCCCTGGCAATGCGTGATTTGTCGCCATTCGCGTAGGCGGGGTCGGCAATCAAGTCTTTGACCAACCGCTCAAGGATAAGAAGGCGGTGGCGAACCAGATGATTGTTGGTCTGTTGGTCAATTTGCCTTTGCTGCTCCGCCTGCCGCTTCTCCTCCGTCACAAACAAGCAGCCGCCGTCTTTTTCCTCGCTCGGATGCTTTCCGGCCATGACTTGCTCGTAGGCGCGAACCAGAATCGGGCGGGAATAGGGGGCGCGGCCATCTTGTCTTTTTACGGTCAACGGTTCCTTCAAAAAAGCGGCGCTATCAAATGAGCCGTCCTTTTTCCCGCGCTTCGTATTGGCGGCATCGGCAAGCCGCCTCAATTCGGTTTCAAAATCGCCCAAAGGCTCGCCGAGTTTTTTGGCAATTTCACAAATGCCGGATAGCGTCACGGATTTGCCGCGTTGCCAAAGATCCCGCGCTCGTTTCTGAACTCGCGGCGAAAATGTCGGCCACAGGGTTTTCAGCTTGTCGCCTCGCGCAAGTTTTTGGATTGGGTCCAGCAACAGGCCATCTTTGGCGTCAGGAAGCATTAGCATCATGTCCAAATTATCGCGTGAACACTGAGTCAGTTCCCGAACAGCCTTCTTTAGCCCGATCGGCGTTAATGCCCCTTCATTTTCCATGACTTGGTTGATCTGTTTTCGCTCAGCACTGGTCATGGGACGCATTTCCCGGTCTTGTGGCCCGGCAATGCGAATGTTTGCCAGAATCATGGCCCATCGGAATTTAAAAAACTCCGCGCAATTCTTGGATGGGACCTTTGCGCCGGTGATCCGGCAAGCCGAAATAATCCGGTTGTCAAAACGCGGCACCAATTGGCCAAAAAGCAAACCGCCTTGATATCGCGCGGGAAGTTTTAGGCCGGGAACGGGGACGGCGCGCCAATCCTCAAAGAGGCACTTCAAAAATGCATCATCTATTGTTTTCAGTTTGGCTTGGTGTAATTCCAAAAGCCGCCGCACTTCCTTTTCAACCATGTTGCGTGGAAAGGCGGCGTTGAGCCGCTTGAAGTTTTCCTGCGACGACTGCTTTTCGCCTAATGGGTCCAACCCAATCGCCTTGCACACCGTTTCCGCCATGGTTTTCGCGCCGAATTTTTCCATCAGCGCAATCGCTGTTTTTTCCTTCTCTGTGTCCTCGCCTTCAGCTTGCGCCTCGTGCGCGCTCCAGCGCCTGTTGCCATCATACCCGCGATTGTGGGCATACCAGCGCAAAACATCCCAAAGCACCGGCCAATCCAACAAATACTTCCCATCGCCGTTGCCGGCCAGCACACGCGCCGCCAACAGCCAGGGCGCGGCGTGGCCGCCCGCTTGCAGATGTTTTTGTTTCAACTCCTCAACGGACAAAGCTTTCAGATGCGCCAAAAGTTTTTCCATTTGGGCGATGCGATGGCGGGTGGAACGGGTGTGACGGCGCTGGCGGCGATAATCACGCCGTTTGCTGGCAAGGCAGTCATCCGCGCCGAAAACCACGGCGCCACAACCAAGAATACCCACACGAGGTTCGTCCGAAGCGGACTTGACACCAGGACGGTGCTGCAAGACCGCCCAACCGATTGAACTATGTCCCACGTCGAATGCGAGTTCCAAATCCTGCACGGTTTTTTCGTCCATATTTTTCCCGGATTTTGTTGTTGATTAAGGCAAGAGTTTTGCTAATATCCCGCTTGGAATCAAGACAAAGTTAGATAACGCAAACCGTGCCACTGTCCGCCATGCGGACACGCCGCGTTAAAAAGCGTTTCTTAGAATCGGCCAGGGTTAAATCCTGGCCGATTTTTTATGTGCGCCGGACATGACTCAGAGGCTGTGGGGTTGAAGTCCCCAGCAGGCCGGACGAACGGAACGACGAGCCGACGGCAACTGCGGAGCAAGCATCCGCGGGAAGAAAGCCGGAGGCAAGGCGACGGACACGATGAGCAAGAGGAGGAGCAATCCTGCCGGCGCGGGCGGTTGAATTGGGGTTTGGACTTCGGGGGATTCTCCGTTATGGTAACTGTACGTATGTTTGAAACTATCAAAGAACAGTTGCCGGTCGCCGCCGATAAAGTCGCCCATTTGCGGAGGTTTCTTTGACTTACCAAACATTCAAAAACGACTAGCCGAGCTGGATGTGCTGATGGCCCAGGAAAACTTCTGGAGCAATCGCGAGAAGGCACAGGGACTGATTGACGAAGCCAATTCGTTGCGGAAAAAAACGGAGCCGGTTCTCAAGGCTGAGGGACAGATTGATGATTTCAAGGTGATGCTGGAGTTGGCCCAGGGGGAACCCGAGGCCGAACAGGCCCGTCACGAAGCGGAAATAGGGCGCGACCTGACCCAATTTCTCAAGGAACTGGACAGCTTGGAACTGAAAGTGTTCCTGACCGGGCCGCACGACCGGAACAACTGCATCCTGAGCATCAATGCCGGCGCGGGCGGGACGGAAGCGTGCGATTGGGCGCAAATGCTCTTGCGCATGTATCAGCGCTGGTGCGAACTGCGCGGTTGGGAGGCCGAAGTGACGGACGCGCTCACAGGCGAAACGGCGGGATTGAAAAGCGCCACCATGCTGATCAAGGGCGAGTTCGCCTACGGTTTCTGCAAGGCGGAACGCGGCGTCCACCGGCTGGTGCGGATTTCCCCCTTTGACTCCAACAAGCGGCGCCACACCAGTTTTGCCAGCGTCGATGTCATCGCCGAAATCGAGGAAACCAGTTCGGACATCGTCCTGCCGCCGTCGGAATTGCAGGTGGACACGTACCGGTCCGGCGGCAAGGGCGGGCAAAACGTCAACAAGGTGGAAACGGCCGTGCGCATCACGCACTTGCCAACCGGCATCATCGCCGCGTCGCAAACCCAGCGTTCGCAACATCAGAACCGCGCCACGGCCATGCGCATGTTGATTTCAAAGATTTATGCCAAACGGGTGGATGAACAAAAAACGGCGCTGGAACAATTTTACGGCGAAAAGGGGGCGATTGGGTGGGGATTCCAGATTCGCAGTTATGTGTTCCAGCCCTACCGCATGGTGAAAGACCTGCGCACCGGCGAGGAGACGAGCAACGTGCAAGGAGTGATGGATGGCAATGTGGACCCGTTCGTCAACGCCTGGCTGCGCGCGGGCTGCCCGTCCAAACGGATGGCCGGGGTGAAGGATGAGGAGTAAGCGGCGGCGATGAATATACTCGACACCATTGTGGCGCAAAAGAAGCGCGAGATTTCCCTGCTCCCGCCCGGCCCGGTGACGGCAGACGAGCTGCGGCGGATTCTGGCCGCGCGCGGCGAGCGGCGCGATTTTCTGGGCGCGCTGCAATCGCGGCGGCCCGGCACCGTGGCCTTGATTGCGGAAGTCAAAAAAGCATCGCCCTCGGCGGGCGTGATCAGCCGGGATTTTGACCCGGTGCGCGTGGCGCGGGAATATGAGGCGGCGGGGGCGTCGTGCCTTTCCGTTCTGACGGACGAGAAATTTTTTCAGGGATCGGCCCGGTATCTGAGTGAGATTCGGGCGGCGGTGAAACTGCCGCTGTTGCGCAAGGATTTCATCATTGATGAGCGCCAGGTGCGGGAAGCGGCCGGGATCGGGGCGGACGCCATTTTGTTGATAGCGCGAATTCTGGAAGGCGGACTGTTGCAACATTTGCACAGCCTGGCCACGGAAGCGGGGCTGACGGTGTTGGTGGAGGTGCATGACGAGGCGGAATTGGACCGGGCGCTGGCCATCGGCGCGCGGTTGATCGGGGTGAACAGCCGGGATTTGGACACGTTCAAGGTGGACCTGGGCGTGACCGGGCGGGTGGCGGCGAAAATGGCGGGACGCCCCGGCGCAGCCGGACGGGTGCTGGTGGCGGAAAGCGGCCTGCACACGCGGGCGGATGTGGTGCGGGTGCAAAAGGCGGGAGCGGGGGCGATTCTGGTGGGCGAAGCCCTGCTCAGAAATCCGGCGGGAATCGCGGCCAAAGTTTCCGAATTATTGACAGACAACTAACGCGGCGCGGGCGCGGGCGGCGGGGTCGCTTCCTCCTCGGCCAGCTTGCGATAAATCGTGGCCACGCTCACACCCAGCAGTTCCGCCGCTTTTTCCTTGTCACCGCCGGTCTGGGCCAGGGCGCGATTGACATAAGACAACTCCTGATCGCGCAGAAAATCACGCAGCAAGCCAACCGGGTGATTGATGCCGCCGATGGCATTAGCCGCGCCGGCGGCGCCGGGGCTGAGGGAAAGGGCCGGGCCGGAAACGGGGACTTCTTCGGGAATTTCAGCCAGTTCCTCCGCGCCACCGCTGGGAACATTGTGGTGAATGGCCGGGGGCAGATCGGACGTGCGAATGATGCCGTCCTCGCACAGGGCGCAGCCGCGTTCGATGGCGTTTTCCAACTCGCGCACATTGCCGGGCCAGTCATGCGCGCCCAAAACCTCGAGGCATTTGCGTGTGATTTGAAATAATTTGCCGGTGCGCGGATTCACCTTGTTGCGCAGAAAATGCATGGCCAGGACAGGGATGTCGTCGCGCCGGTCGCGCAAGTTGGGCAGGCTGATGGAAATGACATTGAGGCGGTAATAAAGGTCTTCGCGAAAGGTGCCGTTTTTGAGCCGTTTTTCCAGCGGTTCGTTGGTGGCGGCGAGGACGCGGACATTGACGCGGACGGGAGTGTTGTCGCCGACGCGCCGGACCTCCTTGTCCTGCAAAACTCGCAGGAGCCGGCTTTGCAGGACGGGCGACATGGTGCCGATTTCGTCGAGGAAAATCGTGCCGCCGTCGGCCTCCTGGAAAAGCCCCTTTTTATCGTTGATGGCCCCGGTAAAGGAGCCTTTGCAATGGCCGAACAATTCGGATTCAAGCAAATTTTCGGGCAGCGCGCTGCAATTGACAGGGATGAACGGGGCGAACTGGCGGCGGCTGTTAAAGTGCAGCGCCTTGGCCACCAATTCCTTGCCGGTGCCGCTTTCGCCAAGGATGAGAATGGTGCTGTCGGTATCGGCGACGCGCTCGATCATCTTGAAGACATCCTGCATCTGGGCGGAATTGCCGATGAGCTGGTTGAACTGGTATTTTTTCTTGAGCTGCTTGCGCAGATAAACGTTCTCGGATATGGCCTCGTTGTAGGAAAGGGCGCGCTGGATGCAAAGGCGGAGATCCTCCACCTTGAACGGTTTTTCAAGATAATCGAACGCGCCTTTTTTCATGGCGTCCACGGCCGTTTCAATCGTGGCGTAAGCGGTGATGACTATGACCGTGGAAGGAGGATTAAGGGCGCGGGCCTTTTGCAGAATTTCGAGGCCGTGAGTGTGGGTTTTGTCCAGATAAAGATCGGTGATGACCAGTTCGGGGCGCTGGGTTTCGAGGGTTTCGACGGCGGCGTTAAAGCTGCTGAAGGGAAAAACCTCGTGACCTTCGCGGCGCAAAAGTTCGGCGACCATCTGCACCATGGTCACTTCATCATCGATCAGGAGCACCTTTGCCATAAGCCCAACCATAACGAAGCCGCCCCATGACGGCAAGCCTGCGCTGGGACGGGTCTTTTGCTCAGGTCGGGTGACCGGAGACAAGGTCGCTGAGCTTGAAGATGGGGAGGAACATGCAGATGACAATGCCGCCCACCACCACTCCCAGGAAAACGATCAGGAGCGGCTCGATCAGCGAAGTCAGTCCGTTGAGGGTGTTCTCGATTTCCTCATCCAGAAAGTCCGCCACCCGTTCCAGCATGGCGTCGATTTTGCCGGTTTGCTCGCCGGCGGTCAACATACGGATGATCATGGTTGGAAAGATGGGATGTTTGCTCAGGGCGACGGAAATTCCTTCGCCGCGTTCAATGTCAATGGCGGCGGTTTTGATGGCCTCCTCCATGACGACATTGCCGACCGTGTTCTGAACAATGCCCAGCACCTCCAGAATTGGGACGCCGCTACGCACCAGCGAAGCCATGGTGCGGGCAAAACGGGCCAGGCAGATTTTGTGGGCGATGGGACCGAAAATCGGCAGCTTGATGCGTTTCGCGTCCCAATAGGCGCGACCGAGGGGGGTTTTGATGTAATAGAGCCAGCCGCCCACGATGGCTCCGCCGCCCACGATGAACAAAATGAAATAATGCTGCAACAAGTTGCTGATTTTGATGAGGTAGGCAGTGGGGGTTGGCAGATGCCCGCCTAGCTGGCTGAAAATGTCGCCAAAGACCGGCACGACCTTGACCAGGAGAAAAATAGTGATGCCGATGGCGACGATGGTCACGACAATCGGATACATCATGGCGGACTTGATCTTTTTGCGCAGGCGGGCCGTATTTTCCAAATAAGTGGCAAGTCGGGCAAGAATTTCCGCCAGCAACCCGCCTTTTTCCCCGGCACTAACCATCGAGTAATAGAGCCGGTTGAACACTTTGGGATGTTTTTGCAGGGCATCGGAAAAACTGTCCCCCCCTTCCACGCGGGTGGTGATGTCCTTGATGACGTCGCGGGTGACTTTGTTATCCGTTTGTTCGGCCAGGGCCTGGAGTGACTGCACCATGGCCAGGCCGGCGTCGATCATGGTGGCAAGCTGGCGGGTGAACATGACCAGATCGGACAGGGGGACTTTGCCGCCGCTGGTGCGGCCTCTTTTGGAAAGCTTTTCCTGAATGGAAACGACCATCAGGTTACGATTCAACAAAGCCGCCACGGCGTTGGATTCCGACGAGGCATCCACACTGCTGCGAATCTCCCGGCCCGAGGCCGAATCCCGTGCTACATACGAAAAAGATGGCATACTATGCGACTTATCTACGTAAGCACGTCCCGCGCCATTTGCAACTGCGAGTCCCGTCCGCCGCTGGCGGCGGAATTACAAGGCGGCTGCGACCAGGTCGCCAACCTGCGCCGTGGTATAACCCATTTTGCCCGCGGCCAGACTCTTGACTTTTTCGCGGGTGACCTTGATCACGGCAGCTTCGATGGCGTGCGCGGCGGCTGGTTCGCCCAGAAAATCAAGCATCATCTGCCCGGCACAAATGGCCGCCAGGGGATTGATCACGCCCAACCCGGTGTATTTGGGCGCGCTGCCGCCAATCGGCTCGAACATGCTGGCCCCTTCCGGATTGATATTGCCGCCGGCGGCAATGCCCATCCCGCCCTGCACCATTGCCCCCAAGTCCGTGATGATGTCGCCAAACATGTTGTCCGTCACAATCACGTCAAACCACTCTGGATTCTTGACAAACCACATGGTGGTGGCGTCCACATGGGCGTATTCGCGCTTGACGTTGGCAAAATCTTTTTGGCCAACCTCGTGGAAGGCGCGATACCAAAGATCGAAGGCGAAGGTCAGGACGTTGGTCTTGCCGCAAAGGGTCAACTGGGATTTTTTGCCGGCGGCAATATCTTCGGGCTTGAGGCCGTGCCAGGGTTTGCCGCCGCGCCGTTTTTGGGCCAGCTCAAAGGCGAAACGCAAACAACGTTCCACGCCGCGCCGGGTGTTGACGCTTTCCTGGATGGCGATTTCGTTGGGCGTTCCCTTGAAGACAACGCCGCCTGTGCCGGTGTAAAGACCCTCGCAGTTTTCACGGATGACGACAAAATCAATATCTTCAGGCTTCTTGCCCTTGAGAGGGCAAAAGCGATCGTCGTAAAGTTTGACCGGGCGCAAGTTGATATATTGCTCCAGCTCGAAGCGGAGGCGGAGCAGGATGCCTTTTTCGAGAATGCCGGGTTTGACATCCGGGTGGCCGATGGCGCCGAGAAGAATGGCCGGGTATTTGCGCAATTCCTCCACCACGCTGTCGGGCAAAGCTTCCTTGGTGCGAAGGTAGCGCGCGCCGCCGAGATCGTAGTGGGTGTAATTGAGTTTCAGACCAAACCGCTGGCCGGCTGCGTTGAGCACCTTGATGGCTTCAGCAATGACTTCCGGTCCGGTTCCATCTCCGCCAATGACTGCGATATCGTAGTTTTTCATCTTGGCCGCCGTTCAGGCGGTAAGGGATGCTACCGAACGAACGGCGGCTGGCAATCCAAATGTGCGCGACAATCAATCTGAAATTAACTGCCGCCGGTCAGAATGCTCAAGGGACGCTTAAGTCGCAGCACGACCGTCGATGAAATGGGATCGGGCGCCTGGGCCGGAAGGTGAATGATCATGCCTTCCCCGGTGGATTCGGTGGCCAGGGATTTTTTGTTCGCCAGCAGAGAGGCGGATGCGGTCTTGTTCCGCAAGCCGGGGATGAGGAGTTGGCCGTTGGCCGGCCATTGGAAAACATGGAAGTAAAGAGTGGCCCCGCCGCGGCTCATTTTGGCGGTGCAACGGCCCCATGGAAATTGCCGGCTGAACGGGTTGGCAGTGGTATCGTGGATGGCTTTGCCATTCACCTTCATCCATCGGCCGACTTCCACGAGCCGTTGCGCGCTCGCATCCGGGATCAGCCCCTCGCCCGTTGGTCCGACATTCAGCAAGTAATTGCCGCCCTTGCTGGCGCAGTCAATCAGGTTGCGTATCAGTGTTTCGGTGGATTTCCATTGCTCGTCGTTTTTCTTGTAGCCCCAAGTCTGGTTCATGGTCATGCAGGATTCCCACTCCACGCCCGGACCGAAACCATTGGCGGGAATTTCCTGTTCGGGCGTGCCGTAATCGCCGGCGCGTTGCGTCCCGGTTTTGTCCATGCCAGCCATGCCGGCGCGGGATTTTCCGACGCGATTATTCACGATAATGCCGGGCTGCAGGGAGCGAACGTACCGGCAAAGGTCCTCTCCGCGTTCAGGTGTCCAGGACTTCTCCCATTCGCCGTCAAACCAAAGGATCCCGATGGGACCGTAACCGGCCAGCAATTCCTTGAGCTGACCCTTCATGTAATCCACGTAACGGTCAAAATCCGCCTCGTCCCCGCTGGCGGCGACCCACTTCCGCGCCGGGCGATAATCCGGGTGATGCCAGTCCATGATGGAATAATAAAAGCAAAGCCGCACCCCGGCGTCCTTGCAAGCCGCGGCCAGTTCCTTCAGCGGATCGCGCTGGAACGGCGTGGATTTGATGCACCAATCGGTCAACCCCGACCGGTACATGCCAAAGCCGTCGTGGTGTTTACTGGTGATGACGATGTACTTCATGCCCGCGTTTTTGGCGAGACGGACCCATTGTTTCGCGTCAAACTTCACCGGATTGAACTGCGGGATAAGTTTGGCGTATTCCTCCACCGGAATTTGCCGGTTGTTCAAAATCCACTCCCCTGCTCCATCGACCGGTTTTCCATCCCATTCACCGGCTGCCTGCGAATAGAGACCCCAGTGAATGAACAGGCCGAAGCGGGCTTCGTCGAACCACTTCATGCGCGCCGCGCGCTCTTTGGCAGATTCCTGCGCGCCGGGCTTTTCCATGGCGTTGGTCTGCGCCGCCAGAATTCCGCCGCCCAGCCCGGACAACAATCCGCAACAAGCGAGCGCCAAAAAGATTCGATTTTTCATTTGTGTGCTTTCAGGCCTGTATCCCCGCCATCCCCCGGGCAACTTCTTCCAGACGCGCACGGAAACGGTCGTAACTCGGCATCACGATTTGCGCGGGCTGGATTCTGCCATTCCGAATCATATCGCACAGGTCGGCCAACTGCATTTCTCTTGCTGCCAGAAATTCGTTCAACTGCTTTTTTGCCGGGTTGGGGCTGGCGTCATTTCCAGAAATGTCCTCAAAACGCGAACAGTGGTCATACGGATTTTGCTGCACAGCACACAACAACCACGCTTCGCTTTTTGGCTTCGGAACCATCGGCACTCCAAACAAAAAGTTCTCCGCTTCGAAGCCCTGCAAGATGGAGTCCCACTTGTCCTGCCACAGACTGTTGCCTGCCGCGCACGTCCCATCGCTATCGCGGAAAAACACGGCGCCAACGGGCGAATGTGGCGCGGTTCGTTCCATGGCCATCCGCGCCAATGCCCGGGCATTTTTGAAAAAATAGATTGTCCCTATCGCTTTCCTCGATCCGGGCAGCGCCATTGCTTGAATCCGCTTCGATCTTGAGGCGATGAGGCGCTCAGAAACGTACATGAAGGCCATCGCCTCCAGCGGCGAGTACCCCCAAATCGGCTCAACAAGCCGATCAATCATCAGAGCCATCGGCCCGGCTCTGAACTCTTTACCCTCACATTCATCCGTGGTTGCCACGCAACTCCCGATGTCAGTCGGACCCTCGCCGGATAGCAGCAGAATCATGGCATCGATTGGTTGGCGGGAAGATGAGCCACAAGATCGTCGAGTTTCGTGTCCACAAACACCTCGCCGGGACCGAGGGCGCGCAGTTTTAATTGCGTTTCCGGCAGATCAAAAAAACGCACACATTGGGTTCGTCCGTCCGTAGGCTTATAGATCAAAATGACGGCTTCGCGCGCAACCTCATCTGGAATGTAATTCAGAATCATCGGACTATGCGTCGTGACGATAACCTGTTTGCCGATTTTGCCGAGGTCGATGAGCGATGCGACCAGTTTCTCCACCAGTTCCGGGTTTATTCCGTTCTCAATTTCATCGAACAGCAAAACCTTGTGGCGGCTATAAGCCTGCGCGAGTATCGCCATCACGCGAAGCATGCCGTCGTTAAGATGCGCGGCATCCACCACCGAACCAGGACTGTAATTCTCCCAGACACGCAAGCCCTTCCACCCAAAGCGATAGCCCTTCACCATCCATTTCTCCAAGTGAGGATAGAATTCATGGAGTCGATTTTGAAGTTGACCGGGCGAATCTCCTGTTAGTTGGCCGAGGAATGCAGCCAGCTTTTCGCCGCCAATCCCGATGTCTTCGGCGCTACGCGCCCGCCGACGCAAAAGGTGTGGCGAGAGGAGTTCCAGGGATTTCAAACTTTGCAACATTTCCTTTACCCGGGATATATCTGGATGCGCGACTTTGAGTTGAAGGATGGAAAGCACGGAACCTTCGTAAACCAAGTTAGGCCTATCGATCACTTGCCTGGGTTTATCCTCCGCCCTGGCGACAGTCAGTTGATTTTCACTTACTTCCAGCAGCACTTCACCACGTTTTTCTATTCGTTCAGATGTGCAGCGCAAGAGCGTCGTGTTGAAGCGTCCGCTCCACTGGACATCGCCCGATTCATCGAAATGGAACAGCATCCGAAATTCAATGATCGGACTTCGTTTTCCGAGGTTGCAGGCTAGTTCGCTTTTTTTCCAATCGCGTTGAGCAAGCCACTCACCCATCCGCCCGATGGCTAGTTGTCCCAGAAAAGCGAATGCTTGAAGGAGCGTGGATTTGCCTGAACCATTCAGGCCGATGAGGCAGGTAAACTTTCCCAACTGTAGCCCGTTTGGCGGAAGATCAAAATCCGCGAGAGATTTAAAATTCTCAATGTGCAGTTTGGTAATCATCGGCAATACAATGTTATGGGAACACAATCTTCAGGCAATTTCGATATATTTCTCGTGCGTTCGGGCGGGACCGAACAGGAAAATGGGTTGGTTTCCGTTTTTGCGCCGGATGGCATGGGGCTGGTGTGATGGCATGTTCATGAAGATGATGGCGGCCTTGTTTGCTGTTGCGATGATTTTCGTCCTCGGCCTGGGCATGGGGTTCCTGGCGCACCGATGGTCGCTGTTCAGCCAGCCTTCCCGTGATTCGGACGTTCTGCCTGCGCAGGTAAAAAATCTCCGCCAGCTTGTCACGGTCAAGACCCGCCGGTTCGTTGCGATTGTTCGGCAAAGACTTGGAACAGAACGCGCGGGCCATCGCAGTGGAAAACCTGCGGCGGACGGCGGAACGGGCGAAGGTGAAATTGACGGCATTTCTCTGCCAACCGGGCTTCACGGCGGCGGATATTTGAACAAAATAACGCCCCGATGGCGGCAAAATCCAATAAATCCCTCTTGGCAGTCCGCCTTCCTTCTGTTTAGCTTGACGCGATTAATGAACGCATTGCGTTTGCTGACCGTTATTTTTCTGCTCCTTGTATCGCCCTTTGTCTGTCGAGCACAGCAAAGTGCGTCTCCGTATATTAGCGGCTCCACTCCGCAAAGCACCTTCTCGTCCGTGGGGAATACGAACTATTTTGAACAGGGCGTGATTGCGAGCAACGAAAACGCCACGGTGACGGCCGACAAGGCGACCTATGAGGACGCGACCCGCGAAGTGCTGGCGGAAGGCGATGTGACCATATTGGATCACGGCCACATCTGGCGGGGCACCAATTTTGTCTATAATTTCAAAACCGGCGCCGTGCGCGCGGGGACGTTCAAATCGGTGCAGGGGCCGTTCAACCTGACCGGGCAACACCTCACGGGCAACAACAGCAGCAATGTCTATACGGCGACGAACGCGTTCATCACCACGGATGATGTCGAAAGGCCCGCCTACCGGATTCGCGCCCGCTCCATCACCATCGCGGTGGGGCAATATTTCGAAGCGTATCAGGCAACCCTGTTTTGGGGAAAGATGCCGGTCTTTTATTTTCCCCATTATAAGCGGTCCCTCGGCCAGCACCCGGACAATTGGGAGTTCGCGCCCGGTTACCGCAGCATTTTCGGGCCGTATTTGCTCAGCGCCTACAACTGGTATGGCAACGGCGTGCTCGACGGGACGGTGCATATGGATTTGCGCGAGTCGCGCGGCGTGGCGGTGGGGCCGGATTTGGCGCTGCATATGGGCGTGTGGGGCGAGGCTTCCTTCCGGTATTATTACGCGGACGATTTGGATCCGGGCGCCGATGGCATCACCGCGCCGCATGTCGGCCAAAACCGGCAACGGGCGTCCTTCTATTATGAGGTTCATCCCGCGACCAACCTCAGCGCCAAAGTGGTGATGGATTACCAAAGCGACCCGCTGATCCTGCGCGATTTTTTTGAGGGCGAATACAACACCAACGTTGAACCCGCCTCCTACGCGGAGGTGTCGCAATTGTGGCCCAACTACACGCTGGACATGATGGTGCAGCCGCAAGTGGTGAATTACTTCGAGACGGTGGAACGCCTGCCCGACATCAAGCTTTCGGGGGCGAAACAGCAAGTCGGCAACTCGCCCATTTATTATGACAACGAAAGTTCCGCCGGCTATTTCAAGCGCGCCTTCTCGGAGACGAACACGCTCTATACCCTGACCAATTTCACCCTGAATCCGGTGCCGCCGGTGGGCGTCAGGACGCCGTATCAAACCACGACGAACCCTCCGCCAAGCGATTATTCGGGTTCGCGCATCGACACGTTCCATCAAATCGCCATGCCGGAAACCCTTTTCGGCTGGCTGACCCTGACCCCGAATATGGGGGGGCGCCTGACGTATTACGGGGATGTGGACGGGCCGGCCATTCACACCAACCAACAATTGCGGGCCGTCTTTGACACGGGAATGGATGTTTCAGCCAAGGCTTCGCGGGTCTATAGCGACGCGGAAAGCAGCCTGCTTGATGTAAACGAACTGCGCCACATCATCGAACCGG
>Ga0181535_10004314_pt1 | contig 15928 bp, 13 predicted proteins | sample PEATcosm2014_Bin_44_FD_119774 | JGI IMG/M metagenome (GOLD analysis project Ga0181535, IMG submission 119774) | Peatland microbial communities from MTU Mesocosm Facility, Houghton, MI, USA - PEATcosm2014_Bin17_30_metaG | ecosystem: Environmental > Terrestrial > Soil > Wetlands > Peat | place... | reverse complement strand
TCGCGTTCTTCAAGTTTCATTATTCACCTCTTTTATTCATGACGGCGGCAGCGGTGCGCCATGCCGCGTCCTTGGCTAGCGGGTGGCCTTGCCTTCTATCTCGACGGGCTCAATCAATCTCGGGTCATCATCCCCGGCGCCAGTCTTATTGACCCGCTTCGAGACCGGACACATGCGCAAAAGATCATTTGGCGCGGGCAGCAAGAGTTCTGCACCGATCTTCCCGGTCAGCTAGGTGCAGTGATGGGCGGGAGGGAGCTGCAAAAAGCCCCTGATCTGGCGTCCTGGGCCAGATCAAGGGCAGGCAGTAGAGGCTTGGGGAGGAAACCAAGCTGCAATGAATTAAGCAAAATTTAAGCCATTATCGGCGCGGGCTCGGTAGAGCACGGCGCGGCCGCGGAGAAGAAGAATCCAGCCCCTATAAGCGCACCCAGCTTCATGCAAATCCATGCTGGTATATTGGACAAATCTTGGATACTCTGGCTCGTCTTATAATATAAGTTATTGATATTATTGGCGCTCCCTAGGGGAATCGAACCCCTGTTTTCGCCGTGAGAGGGCGACGTCCTAGACCGCTAGACGAAGGGAGCCTAAAGTAGCCTAAAGGGTTTCTAGCTTGTGACGGGTGGGGCCGCAAGCTTGCGCATCTGCTCGTGCAAGCGCGCAAGATTAGCCTTTTTATTGATCTCTTGCCGGAATCCGTATTGCGCCCCTAACATTCTAAGCGGCATTATCAACCATAGATATGAACGCCATGACAGATCTTTCTATCGAGCTGCCGCGTCCACCAGCGCCTCAGCCTCTCGATGCGCCGCTCGGGCCGATCGCCACGCTACGCGTTCTGCGCAGAAACCCAATCGAGACCTGGACCAAGGCGCATTACGAATTGCCGATTGTTGCAGGTCCAACCATCCTTGGCAGGATCGCGGTGGTCAGCTATCCCCCTGCTATCCGCCGCATATTTGTCGACAACACCATCAATTATCGCAAGGATCCCTTACAAAAACGCGTTCTCGGGCCAGGTGTCAGCGGAGGGCTGTTGGACGTCGAGGGCGACGAGTGGCGGGTGCAGCGGCGCACATTGGCGCCTTTGTTCACACCCAGAACAGTGGCTTCCTTCGCACGCGCCATGAACGCCGCGGCGGAAGACCTCGTGGCGCGATGGATGCGGCTGCGCGAGGGGCGGATTATCGACATTCAGCCGGAAATGGCGCGGGTGACACTCGACGTGCTTGGGCGCACGATTTTTTCGGACGGGATCGGACGGGACTTTGACCAGTTCGTGGCCGCAATCTCTGGCTATCTAATGAAAATGGGCCGGCTCGACCCTTTCGATCTTCTCGATTTTCCCGAATGGGTGCCGCGCTTGACAAAGCTCGGGAGCACCTCGGCGGAAACGTTTTTCGCCTCGGCTGTCGAGACAATCGTCGCCAAACGCAAGCGCCTCCTCGCAACGGACAAAGGGGCTGCCCCTCGGGATGTCCTGACCCTCCTCCTCGAAGCACAAGATCCACAGACCGGTACTGGATTGAGCGATGCCGAAGTCAAAGCCAACATACTGACCTTCATTTTGGCGGGGCATGAAACCACGGCCAATACATTGATCTGGTCCTTGCTTCTGCTTTCGCTATCCGAGGAATGGCGGACGCGGCTCGAGCGGGAGGCCAGCACGGTTCTCGATGGTCCCGTCGAGGACCATGCTGCGCGGCTTATCGAAACGAAGGCCGTGATCGAAGAAGCGATGCGTCTTTATCCCCCCGTCGCCAGCATGAGCCGGCAGGCAATCGGCCCCGATGATCTCGCCGGCAAACGCATCCGGAAAAATAGCGTGGTTATCGTGTCGCAATGGGTCTTGCACCGGCATCGCTTGCTTTGGGAAAACCCGGATTGCTTCGATCCGCGCCGGTTCCTTCCTGGTGCGCGAGAAAACATCGATCGATTTGCCTATCTGCCGTTTGGCGCAGGTCCGCGCGTCTGCATTGGCGCATCCTTCTCGCTACAGGAGGCGGCGATTATCCTTTCCCATATCGTGCGGTCGTTCTCGCTTGAACTTCCGAAAAATCACGTCGTGATTCCTGTGCAAACGATTACCTTGCGGCCCCAGGGGGGGTTGCCGATGATCTTGCGGCGGCGAGACTATTGCGCTTGCTCTGCGGCCCGCGCCGCCACCGTTCAGCCGAGCGGGTATGCTGCCTCGACGACATAGGGACCGCCGCCGGTCGATGCCCGCGCCGAGAACAAGACGAATCGCTTTGCCTCGAACCGGCGAGAGAAAAAATATCCCCGCGTGGAAAGATATTCGGCGACCGCGGCACAAGAGGCGGTCCGCAGCCGCGCGAGCGTGACATGGGGCGTGAATTTGCGCGGCTCTGGCGCGATGCCGATACGCCGCATAAGTCTTTCTTGTTGCGCTTGAAGTTCGAGCAACGGAGTGGCCGCCTTGGCCCTGGCGATGAGCGCTCTGGGCTTCGCGCCGCCAAAGGAACTCAGGCCTTCAATAGTCACCGTAAACGGCGGGTGCCGGACTTTCTCGAGGATCGAATGGATGTCCCGTGCGGTCGAATCGTCGATATCGCCGATGAAGCGCAAGGTGAGATGGTAGTTTTCGGCGTCGATCCAGCGTGCGCCAGAGAGTCCGCCGCGCAACATGGAAAGGTCCGTTGCGAGATCGGAAGGGATTTCGAGACCCGTGAATAGACGGGGCATGGATCCCTCCTGCCGATGCAAGGAAGCAGCGAATCATCACCGCGTCCATGCTGAGACATAAAGCCGGAACGCTTATAACGAAGATTCGGCGGGAAGGGAATTGTTGTCCGTGGAAAATTGCCCATCATTCTTTCGGTTTCGGTGCGGCTTTTTCGCCCAACTGTTTCAAAAAGCTGTGCACTGTGGGAAGAATGCCTTCGACCATGCGTTCAACCCCGGCGGGATTGGGATGCAAATGGTCGGGAAGTTCTAATGCAGGCACGCCCGCCACACCGTCGAGAAAGAAAGGATAGAGGAGCGCCTCATATTTCTTGGCGATATCTGGATAGATTGCGTCGAAGCGTGTTTTGAATTCCTGGCCGAGGCTAGGATTGGCCTTCATGCCCGCGATCAGGACTTTGATGTTGCCTGCCTTGAGCTTTGCAAGAATGGCGGCGAGCGTGGCCTTGGTCACCTCCGGGTCAACGCCACGGAACATGTCATTGGCGCCAAGCTCCAGAATGACGCCATCGGCGCCATCACCAATGACCCAATCGTATCTTGCCAAGCCCCCGGTGGAGGTGTCGCCGGAGACGCCGGCATTTATTACCGTCACATTGTAGCCTTCCGCCCGTAGTTTCTCCTGGAGCACGTTGGGAAACGCGGCCTCGGCGGCCAACCCTAAACCCGCGACAAGACTGTCGCCGAAGGCAATGATTTTCAGCAACGGCGCTTCCTTCGCGGCGGACAGGGCCGGGCCTGATAGCGCTCCCAACAAAAGCGCGGCCGACGATTGCAGGAAAGCGCGGCGATGGCCATATCCGCGCGAAGCCGGATGTCGCATCGTTTTTTGAAAAATAGTCGGGCGAGCATTTATGGATAGCATGGATGGACGAACCAGCGGTTGAACTCGAAAATGTGCATCTCAGCCTGGGGCGCGGCGCGGCGCGGGTTCATATCCTAAAAGGGATCTCGCTGAAAATCGGGCGCGGTGAGACAACCGGTCTCGTCGGGCCTTCGGGATCGGGCAAATCCACCCTTCTCATGGTTATGGCGGGTCTTGAGAGGCCTGATTCTGGTGCGGTCAAAGTGGATGGCACTGGCCTCGATCGCCTTGGGGAGGATGCGCTCGCCCGCTTCCGGGGTGCGCGGATTGGCATTGTTTTCCAGTCGTTCCATCTCATTCCGACGATGACCGCTCTCGAAAATGTCGCGATTCCGCTTGAGCTCGCTGGTGCCGCCGCGCCGTTCGAGCGCGCCCGCGCCGGACTCGACGCCGTCGGCCTCATCCATAGGCTCGGGCATTATCCGGCGCAATTGTCGGGCGGCGAGCAACAGCGCGTCGCCCTCGCCCGTGCGCTCGCGCCAAATCCATCGATCCTCGTCGCCGACGAGCCAACCGGAAACCTCGACGAGGCAACAGGTCAAGCGATTATCGACCTCATGTTTGCCTTGAAGCGCGATCGCGGCGCGACCTTGGTTCTGGTGACGCATGATCTCGCGCTTGCCAGCAAATGCGATCGCATCATCAGTTTGTGCTCCGGCCGCATCGAGGACCCAGCAGCCACCGAGGCACCAAAAGTAACAGCATAGCGTTGGGACGGTGTTCCCGCATCGCTTCGTTTGCTGGGTTTGCAAACACCAGGGTAAATCTATAAATTTGACCTTAATATGCTTCCTGCAAAACCTCAAATTCGTCTGAGGCAAAATTATGCAATTGACTTATCTTCATTCCTTGATTGGAGGCGGGCTGATCGGCCTCGCCAGCGCCCTCTACTTGCTCTTAGATGGCCGCATCGCTGGGGTGAGCGGGATCATCGGCGCCACTCTCCGGCGGCCCGCCGGCGAGAATCAGCTGCGAAACCTCATCTTTCTGTTTGGTTTATTTCTTGGACCGGTCATTTATCGTCTGAGTTTCGGCGGCTGGCCGGTCATTCATTTCGAAGCAAGTCTTTGGATTTTTGCGTTGGCCGGTCTTCTCGTCGGCTTTGGCACGCGGCTTGGCTCCGGCTGCACCAGCGGCCACGGTGTCTGCGGCTTGGCCCGCCTTTCCCGAAGATCAATCGTTGCAGTCGCCACATTTCTCGCCGTGGGGATAATCACGGTTGCCGTGATGAACCGCGTCGGGTGACACCACAATGATCGATGTTTTCGCGCGCATTTTCGTGGCGCTCGCCGCAGGCGTGATCTTTGGCTTCGGTCTTTCTCTTTCGGGCATGCTCGATCCAGCGCGGGTGCGCGGTTTTCTCGACATTGCCGGACATTTCGACCCTAGTCTTGCTTTTGTGCTCGCTGGGGCGGTGTCTATTTCGAGCGCTGGCACTCTGATTTCCCGGAAGCTGCGTCATCCGCTTCTCGACAGCATGTTTCATCTTCCGTTGAAACAAGACATCGACCTGCCGCTCGTTGCCGGCGCTGCGATCTTCGGCGTTGGCTGGGGCATGAGCGGACTTTGCCCCGGGCCGGCGATCGCCTCCCTTGCGCTTGGACTGGTGCCGTCTTATGTTTTCGCCGCAATGATGCTTGCCGGAATCCTCATCCATGACAATTGGCTGCCAAGCATCCGGGCGCTATGCCGCCGGCTGGCCGCGAAACGGATTCTCGATGCGGATGCCAATGGGTAAGCCGATTGTCTGTAAATGCTAGCCTCATTCGGCAATCTGTTAGACGCGGCGCTAGGCGATAGACGCCAAGAAATTGTCACCGGCATCCTTAATACGCCCAATCTGAAGATCGAACGGATCGTCTCCCTGGGCCAGCAAAGTCCACCGGGGTTCTGGTACGATCAGCCGTGGGCCGAATGGGTTGTCGTCCTGGCCGGATCCGCAGGCCTTAGTTTAGAAGGCGAGGCAGGGGTAAGAGTTTTATCCACAGGCGACTATGTTTTGATTCCGGCACACTTGAAACACCGCGTCGAATGGACGAGCCAAGATCATGCGACGGTCTGGCTCGCCGTCCACTATCCCGAAACCGGTTAAAGCCGGAGCCGTTTTATTTCCCCCGGTTAGAGCATTGCCCGCTCACATGGAACCATGTGATCGAAAAGGAAGTGTATGGAAAGCCTTAATCATTCGGTGTCCTTCTCGAAAATCGGCCGGTACCGTTCAAAGGGATTTCGCTGGCCCCTCGCGCTTCGCTATGCCTTGCGGGATTTTCGTGGCGGCCTGCGCGGATTTGGGATCTTTCTTGGCTGCATAGCGCTTGGTGTCGCGGCGATCACTGGTGTCGGCTCGGTGTCGCTTTCCCTCAAGGATGGACTAGCCCGGGAAGGCCGCGCGATCCTTGGAGGCGATGCTTCGTTCAATCTGGTCCAGCGCGAATTGTCCGTCCCGGAGCGTAATTTTCTCGCCAGTCAGGGACACGTCGCGTCTGTGGCGATCCTGCGGGCCATGGCGCGGCGTGACGATGGCGAGGCGGCCCTTGTCGAGCTCAAGGCTATCGATCGCTCCTATCCCTTGGCGGGCGAAGCCGTGCTCGATCCGGTGCTGCCGCTCGCCGATGCGCTGGCCGAACATGACGGCCTCTACGGGATCGCCGCCGACGCAGCCCTTTTTGGAAGATTGGATGTCACAGCCGGAAATCGGCTAACGATCGGCAACGCGCACTTCGAATTGCGCGCAAGGATTGCCGCCGAACCAGACCGCCTCGCGGGCGGAATAGGAGTTGGCCCTCCCGTCTTAATTTCACAGCAAGCGTTACAGGCGACCGGACTTCTCCAACCTGGCTCGCTTGTCAGATGGTTTTACCGTGTCGCCCTTGAGGGGGCTCCGCCGGGCGATCGGCAAGTCGCGGCATTAATCGAAGCGGCGAAAGAGAAATTCCACGATGCTGGATGGGAAATCCGCGCGCGTGATAATATTTCTCCGCAATTTTCCCGCAATCTCGATCGGTTCACCGAATTTCTGACCCTCGTGGGACTCACATCATTGATCGTCGGCGGGGTTGGCGTCGCCAATGCGGTCCGCGGCTTTGTCGAGCGTAAGCAGCAAACCATAGCGGCATTGAAATCCTTGGGAGCGACCGGCTCCACGGTCTTCATCTTGATGCTTACGCAAACAATGCTGGTCGCCAGCGCCGGAGTGATCATAGGTTCGGTGGCGGGTGTCGCCTTGCCTTTCGCCGTGACCTCTGCATTCGGTTCAATGATTCCGTTTCCGCTGGCGCCGGCAATTTATCCGTCTGTGATCGGCAAGGGATTTCTCTATGGGTTCCTGACGGCTCTGACATTTTCCGCAGGGCCTCTCGGCCGCGCCCATGACGTGCCGGTTCAAGCACTGTTCCGCGCCGGGATCGAACCCCGCCGTACCCGATCGAGACCACGCTACACTCTTTTGACGCTGGCCGCCGCGCTTTGCCTCGCTTTGGCGGTTCTCGGCTTTGCCACCGACCCCAGACTCGTCCTGATCTATATGGGCGCGACCCTCGCCGCCTTTTTTGTGTTGCGCGCGGCATCGTTTTTGATCGTCGCTTGCGCAAAAAGAGCCCCGCGAACGCGAAGCATTGCGTTGCGGCTCGCGATCGGCAACATTCATCGGCCCGGCGCTTTGACATCTTCGGTAGTCTTGTCGCTTGGCCTCGGACTAGCACTTCTCGTTGCGTTGACTCTGATCGACGGCAACATCAGGGCCGAACTCAACCAGTCTGTTCCACGCAAGACTCCGAGCTTTTTCTTCCTCGATGTCCAGAACGCGAATGCCGATACATTCGAAAATTTTTTGAACGACCGCGCGCCAGGAGGCAAAATAGAACTTGTCCCAATGTTGCGGGGACGCATCGTCAAATTGAACGGCATCGCGGTTAGCGCGGCAACTCCAAAGCAGAGCGTCGCTTGGGTGCTCGAAGGAGACCGGGGGATCACCTTCGCCGAATCCGTGCCGGACGGTTCCACCGTGAGCAAAGGAGACTGGTGGCCAAAGGATTACAGCGGGCCGCCTTTGGTTTCGATCGACGCTGAAATCGCCGACGGACTTGGGCTTGCAACCGGCGATGAGGTGACCGTCAATGTTCTCGGCCGCGCCATTACCGCCAAAATCGCCAATACGCGCAAGGTGAATTGGCGCTCCTATGGGATCAATTTCGTTTTGGTGTTTTCACCAAATAGCCTAGCTGGCGCTCCGTTCAGCGATCTGGCCACGCTCACCTTCGCCGGCGGCTCCGATCCGGTGCGGGAAGCCACCTTGCTGCGCGACACCGCCCAGAAATTCCCTTCGGTGACGAGTATAAGCGTAAAAGACGCGCTTGACTCCGTGAACGCGGTGGCAGGCCAGCTCGCCTTGGCCGTCAGAGGCGCATCGAGCGTTGCCTTCCTGGCGTCGATCCTCGTCCTCGGCGGCGCCCTTGCCGCGGGTCAACACGCCCGTATCCATGACGCCGCTGTGCTCAAGACACTCGGAGCGACAAGAGCGCGCCTGCTCAAGGCCTATATTTATGAATACGCACTCATTGGACTCTGCACCGCGGTGTTCGGCGTGGCGGCAGGTGGAGCCGCGGCGTTCGCGATCGTTCGCCACGTGATGGACCTCGATTTTGTCTGGCTCTGGCCACAGGCACTAGTTGCCGCCGCCACAGCTGTCCTTGTCACAATCTTTCTCGGTCTGCTTGGCACCTACCGGATTCTCGGCCGGAAACCCGCATCCTATCTGCGCGATTTGTAATTAAAACACCTTAACCATTGTTCATCTGGGCGCGCCCTTGTACGCAGCGCCGGCTTGCGCCATATTATGGGGGACGCTGGTCCCGCGAGGGCAGCGGCCGGAGGCGGTCAAGCCTCCATAACGTTAGAGGAAAACATGTCCGACTTCGACCGCAACGCTAGTACCCGCTGGGGGCAGGGCGCAACCCGGGCCGGTCGCGCCGAAATCGATCTGGGTCTGCGCTCATATATGCTGGGCGTCTATAACAACATGACGATCGGCCTGGCGATAACCGGCTTGGTGGCTCTGGGCGTCCATATGCTCGCCGTCACAACCGATCCGGCGCAAGCAGCCGGCCAAGCGCGGCATCTGATGCTGACCTCATTTGGCGTAACGCTTTATACGACGCCGCTCAAATATCTGGTGATGCTGGCACCGCTCGCTTTCGTGTTCTTTTTCTCGTTCCGCATCAACCAAATCTCGGCTTCGACCGCACGCAGCTTGTTTTATGCTTTCGCGGCAGCGATGGGCTTATCCCTATCGACGATCCTTCTCGTCTATACTGGAAACTCGGTGGCGCGGGCTTTCTTCGTCACGGCGGCGGCTTTTGGCGGCTTGAGCCTTTATGGCTACACGACCAAGCGCGACCTGGCACCGATGGGAGCCTTCATGGTGATGGGCCTTATTGGCCTCGTGATCGCGATGCTGGTCAATCTGTTTTTGCAAAGCACCGGGTTCCAATTCGCCCTGTCGATTCTGTCGGTCCTGATTTTCTCCGGCCTCACAGCCTGGGACACACAGGCGATCAAGGAAATGTATTATGCGAGCGACGATTATGAGGTCGCGACGAAGAAATCCGTGAACGGCGCTTTGATGCTCTATCTGGATTTCATCAATATCTTCCAGTCGCTCCTGTTCCTGACTGGCAGCCAAAACGACTGACGCAATATCTCATAATAGGATAAGTGCAAGGCCCCGCCCACGCGGGGCCTTTTTTGTGGCCGCCGCATCCCCCGCCCCGCGTCAAAAATCGCTGGCAATGCCTTTGACCTCCCAATCGCCATAGCGTACCGGCTCGGGGCCGTCACGGCCATTCACTTCCTTGGGTGCCACTTGTTGTTGCGATGTTCCGGCACGGTGCCGGCGCTTCTCGGCCTCGGCAAGCGCGCGCCGCGCCACATCACTTAGCGCTGGGCGGCCGGTTTTCACGGCCTCCACGTCAACGATCCCGTCTTGTGGCCGTTGCATCCCTGGTCTCCTCCTGCGAGTGAAACAGCGTCATACGCTGCTTCCGCCCAAATTTCGATCCCCCTCATCCCCGCTCATAACTTGGCCCAGATCCTGGGCGAAGTCTAAATGTTCGTGCTAGTAAGACGGTATGATCCGTGTTTCAGAAGCCATCGCAGCGGAGTCTTGCGTTTGACCGAATCTCCGCATCCGCCGGCTGACCGGCGTCGTAGCCGCAGGATTTCAAACGGCCGGCCAGGCTATATCGTTTCCGCGCAGAACCAGGGACGCGAGGGAGAGGATTGCCCGGGACTTGCCGCGCGTCTCGCCGCCGCGGCTATCCTCAACGATATTGTTGGAAGATATCATCCGCTCGACGAATGCTTTTCGGGCTCGGCGATTCTCTCGCGGCTGGGCGGTTTAGAACCCCGTGACATCGCCTTGACACGCTCCATTGTGACCGTCGCACTGCGCCGTCTCGGGACCATCCGCGCGGTCTTGGCCGAACTTATGGAAAAGGGCCTGCCGCGGCAGGCTGCCCACCTCGAATGGACCTTGATTGCGGCGGCCGCTCAGATTCTCTTTCTCGATGTGCCTGATCACGCCGCCGTCGATCTTGCTGTCCGCGCCACCCGCCTCGAAGCAAGAAACGCGCCCTACGCTTCTCTCATCAATGGTGTCTTGCGCAATCTAATCCGTGCCCGGGAAAAAACACTTCTGGAAAGCGACCCGCTGGATCACGACACGCCCGCATGGCTTGCGGCGCGCTGGCGCAAAACCTATGGGGAAGCCGGCGCGCGCGCGATCGCAACCGCCCATCGCGAAGAGCCGACACTTGATCTTACGGTTCTCTCGGACCCTTTGATCTGGGCGGAGCGGCTTGGCGCAACCCTATTGCCAACCGGTTCGCTGCGGCTTTCGACTCATTTGCCAGTAACCGAACTCGCTGGTTTCGCGGAAGGCCGCTGGTTTGTCCAGGATGCGGCGGCGGCTCTGCCAGCGAGGCTTTTACGGGTTGGACCGGGCACACGGGTCGCCGATTTTTGCGCGGCTCCCGGCGGCAAGGCGGCGCAACTCGCAGCAGCCGGCGCCGACGTCACCGCGATCGATCGTTCGGCCGAGCGTTTGAAAAGGCTCGCTTCCAATTTCGCAAGACTCAATTTGCATGCCGATGTCGTTGTTGCCGATATTGTCAGCCTAAAGACTCCGCCATTCGATGCGATTCTCGTCGACGCGCCCTGTCTAGGCACGGGAACGATCCGGCGTCACCCGGACATCGCCTGGATCAAAAAACCGCGCGATATCGCGGCGCTGACTGCGCTTCAGGCACGCCTTCTCGACAAAGCCGTTGCACTCGTGAAACCCGGCGGCATGATCGTCTATTGCACTTGTTCGATGGAACCCGAAGAAAATGAGTTGCAAATTTCGGCGCTGCTTCGCCGCGAGCCCGGCGTCGTCCGCGTGCCGATAACGCCGGATGAGGTGGGCGGTTTGCCCGAAATCCTGAATGAAAGCGGCGAATTACGGACCTTGCCATTGCATCTTTGGGAAGCCGAATCGCGGCTTTCTGGCCTCGACGGTTTCTTCGCCGCCCGCCTATTGCGCCGCGGTTAATAAACCCGATAGGTTTTAAGGATAACTCAAAGCGCTGGACTTCGAACGCTGGACTCCGGCGGTCGTGCGCCGTGGAATACAAACTTGCTGGCCGCATTGTGTTTTCTTCGCTTGCCGTCAGACAAAATGGAGGAGGCGAGTCCCTGGCCGGCGCGACATTCAAGGACCGGTTGCGCGTCGTGGGTCTCATTGCCGCCCGCGCCGGATTGGCTTTGCGGCGCGGCCTCAGCGCGCCTGTGCGCGCCGCGATCGGTTTGGGACGGCGGCCTCCGGAGCGGCTTTTGATCGCCCCGCAAGATATAAGAACAAGCGATCCAACCCTCGCGGCGGACATTTATGCCGGCTATTTTGCTTTCGGCGGCAAGATCATCAATGCGCATGGCCGCTCGCCCTTCGAGCTTGAGCCGGCATCCGCGGCATGGGCACGGGCACTCGCGGGTTTTGGCTGGCTCCGCCATCTGCGCGCCGCCGATACGGCGGTGGCACGCGCCAATGCCCGCGCCCTAGTCGATGATTTTTTGACCTTGGCGGGCCGCCCGAGCCAAATTGCGGCCTGGGAGCCCGAAGTCGCAGCGAGGCGCCTGCTCGCCTTTCTGTCGCAATCTCCCGTGATCCTCAATGGCGCCGACCGATCCTTCTATCGCCGTTTCATGAAGGGCCTCGGCCGCACTCAGCTTTTTCTGGAGCGGAGAATCACCGGGGGGCTCGCCGGCGAATCGCGCCTCCTTGCCGCGATCGCGCTCGCCGAATTCGGCCTTTGCGCGGAAGGCACCCGCAACCTGACCCGGAAAGGCACGAAACTGCTGACCGAGGAGCTCGATCGTCAAATTCTGCCGGACGGCGGCCACATCGGCCGCAATCCGGAGATTTTGCTCGACTTGCTTCCGGATTTGCTTCCCTTACGGCAGGCCTATGCCGCGCGCGGGCTGCATCCTCCCGCGCAACTCCTCAACGCGATTGATCGCATGCTGCCGATGCTGCGTCTGTTCCGGCATGGTGACGGCACCCTCGCTTTGTTCAACGGCATGGGCGTTACGCCGCCTGAATTGCTTGCGACGATTCTTGCCTATGACGACGTGCGGGCGCAGGCGCTGACCAGTGCGCGGCACTCGGGCTACCAGCGGCTCCAGGCCGAGGATGCCATTGTCTTGATCGAAGCCGGCCGCCCGCCCCCGCAAATTTTTTCCAACCGCGCGCATGCCGGATGTGCGTCTTTCGAGTTTTCCGTCGGCGCGCAGCGGCTTGTCATCAATTGCGGTGCGCCGGACGCCAACCGGGCGGCGGCGCGCGAGGCGGCGCGAATGACGGCGGCGCATTCGACACTCGTCATCGATGACACGTCCTCTTGCCGTTTCGCCTCGCACACGGGATTGCAAAAATGGCTCGGCGACCAGATCGTCTCGGGCCCGGATAAGGTCGATGTCGAGCGGCTTGACCAGCCTATGGGAACGATGGTCGCCGTCGCGCATAATGGCTACGAGGCGCGATTCGGCTTAATCCATGAGCGCCGCATAGAGCTAAGCAAGGATGGCAAGACGGTCACGGGGATCGATAGCCTGCGCGCCGCCAAGCCCGGCGATCCCGTCGAACGATGCCCCTTCGCCTTGCGCTTCCACATCCATCCGAATGTACGCTTGAAGCGCGTCCGCGAAGGCCGTGCCGTGCTTTGCATTTTGCCAAATGGAAGACGCTGGCTCTTCGAAACATCGGCTGGGCAGGCCAACATCGAGGAAAGCATTTTTTTCGCGGCGCCGGACGGGCCGCGCAGTTGCGCCCAGATCGCTGTTCACGGAGAAACCGGCCCCGGCGGCACGGGTGTCGAATGGAGTTTTCGCCATATCGAGCGAAAGCCTCCGCGAAGCGAGATGTGAGGTGCGGTGAAGCTGATCATTTAGCCATCAGTTTTGTCCGGAACTATGGGCAAATCGGACAAAAGTGTTTCACGTGAAACATTTTGGTACGATTGACGCATCTCGCAAATGCACCTTTGCAAGGCGGCGCGGCGTGCGGAACCAGGATTTGGGGCAAGCGCAATTCTTTGATAGGATTACACTTTGGCTTTGTGATTTTTAAAGTCTTGGCCCCGGTCACGAGCGCCATGGCCAAGCCTGCAATCTCCGAACAACCCATGAACATAGGGGAAAGCCGCCGACGTGCGATTGCGCGGCTGCATTTCCCCATGCGAGGAAAGCAGGAATCGCTATCCTGTTGCCGAACCAGCCTAGCGGCAATGCGTACCGGGGCCCCGGAACATGATCCCAAATCTTCTCTCGATCGCGGGTTTCGATCCAAGCGGTGGCGCCGGTGTCGCGGCCGATCTGAAAACCTTTGCCGCACTCGGCTGCAACGGCATGGCCGTGATCACGGCCTTGACCGCGCAGAATACGCAAGGCGTCAAAGCCATGCATGTTCCGCCCGCCGATTTCGCCGCCGCCCAGATCGATGCGATTTTTGAAGACATCGAGGTCGCGGCCGTCAAGATCGGGATGCTCGCCTGCGGCGCGATCGTCGAGGAAGTCGCCGACAGGCTCGCATTCTATAAGCCGCGCTTCATCGTCCTCGATCCGGTGCTGGCCGCGACAAGCGGCGATCCCTTGGCAACATCCGACACCGCTACGGCAATCCTGCGCCATCTGCTGCCACTCGCCACCCTGGTCACGCCGAATCTCCCCGAAGCGGCGCGGCTTTCGGGCCATGTCATCGCGGCGGATTTGGAGGGCATGCGCCGCGCCGCCAAGCTTTTGCACACACGCGGCGCGAAGGCCGTGCTGATCAAGGGGGGGCATGTGGGCGGCGCGACGTCCGACGATCTATTGTCCACCATCGGCGGTTCCTACCGCCTGTTTTCCGCGCCGCGCCTTGCGGCCCAAAACACGCATGGCACCGGCTGCACCCTTTCCTCGGCGATCGCCGCATTTCTCACGCACGGCCTTGAGCTTAGCGATGCCGTCGGCGCGGCAAAAACCTACCTTTCCGGTGCCATCGCGGCGGCCGGCGCGCTTTCCGCCGGCCAAGGCCCGGGGCCGGTGAACCATTTTCATGAGCTGTGGAAAGGCGAATGACTTAAGAATTTATCGGCCGCCTGCCCTAAACCTCCGGCGCGGCGGCGAGGGTTCGCGGATAATTGGTTTTCAAACCGGTTTGTTTCCTATAAGGGATGCTGCAACCGCGAAGATGCCTCCCCATATTATGGGTTCGCTGGCATGTCTCACAAAAAAGCGTCGTCTGGGTGGTGTACGGTCCTTGCGGCCGTCCGGGCGCCGCGAGTTTGATTCGGATAAACAGATGAAGCTCCGCAATATCGCGATTATCGCGCATGTCGACCACGGCAAGACGACGCTCGTCGACCGCCTGCTCCAGCAATCCGGCGCCTTCCGCGAGAATCAGCGGGTCGCCGAGCGGGTCATGGATTCGAATGATATCGAAAAGGAGCGCGGGATCACGATCATGGCCAAGGCCACGTCGATCGCCTGGAAGGACACGCGGATCAATATCGTCGATACGCCAGGCCATGCCGATTTCGGCGGCGAGGTGGAACGCATTTTATCGATGGTCGATGGCGCGATCGTTTTGGTGGATGCCTCCGAAGGGCCGATGCCACAAACCAAATTCGTCGTCGGCAAGGCGCTGAAAATTGGCCTGAGGCCAATCGTCGCGGTGAACAAGGTCGATAAGCCGGATGCCCGCGTGAGCGAAGTCGTCAACGAGGTGTTCGACCTGTTCGCGGCGCTCGACGCCACTGACGAACAGCTCGATTTTCCGATTCTCTATGGTTCGGCGAAACAAGGCTGGATGGCCGATAGTCCGGATGGACCGCAGGATGGCATGGCGCCTCTGTTCGATCTGGTCCTGAAGCACGTCCCGCCGCCTGCCACGGCGGAGGAGGGCGGGTTTCGCATGCTCGGCACCTTGCTTGAAGCCAATCCCTATCTCGGCCGCCTCATCACGGGGCGCATTTTCGCGGGTTCCATAAAGCCCAATCAGAGCGTCAAGGTCTTGGACCGCAAGGGCGGAGTGGTCGAACAGGGACGCGTTTCCAAAATCCTGGCTTTCCGCGGAATCGAGCGCACGCCAATCGAGGAAGCCGAGGCTGGCGATATTATCGCGATCGCGGGGCTCGAGAAATTCAATGTCGCCGATACGCTTTGCGCGCCGGACGTCGTTGAGCCCTTGCAGGCGCAGCCGATCGATCCGCCGACTTTGTCGATGACGTTCCTTGTCAATGATTCGCCGCTCGCCGGAACCGAAGGCGATAAGGTCACGAGCCGCGTGATCCGCGCCCGCCTCTATAAGGAGGCGGAGGGCAATGTCGCCTTGAAGGTCGAGGACACACCGGGTGCCGACGCTTATGTCGTTTCTGGGCGCGGCGAATTGCAGCTTGCCATTCTGATCGAGACCATGCGCCGCGAGGGATTTGAACTCGGCGTGTCGCGGCCCAAGGTGGTGTTTCAAAAAGACCCGGCCACGAACCAGCTCCTCGAACCCATCGAGGAAGTGGTGATCGACGTCGATGAGGAGCATTCCGGCGTCGTTGTCCAGAAAATGGCCGAGCGCAAGGCCGAGATGATCGAGATGCGGCCATCGGGAGGCGGCAGGCTGCGCCTCGTTTTCCACGCGCCGACGCGCGGCCTCATCGGCTATCAGGGCGAGCTTTTGACCGACACGCGCGGCACCGCGATCATGAACCGGCTGTTTCACGCTTATGCGCCCTGGAAGGGCGAGATTGCCGGGCGCCGCAATGGGGTTTTGATCTCCAACGACAATGGCGA
>Ga0181535_10004311_pt1 | contig 15941 bp, 15 predicted proteins | sample PEATcosm2014_Bin_44_FD_119774 | JGI IMG/M metagenome (GOLD analysis project Ga0181535, IMG submission 119774) | Peatland microbial communities from MTU Mesocosm Facility, Houghton, MI, USA - PEATcosm2014_Bin17_30_metaG | ecosystem: Environmental > Terrestrial > Soil > Wetlands > Peat | place... | reverse complement strand
CCCTCGACGGTGGGGCCGCCACAGCCTTCGGGCTCGGCTTCGTCTGGCCCGATTTTCTCTCGCAACGCTGCACCCTGGGAATTAGATGACAGGCCCTAAGCTTGGCTGGAGTTTCTGACCGGGGATTCAACCGCATGTTGGTGCGGCGATTTTCCCTTGCGGACGTTTGAACGTGCTGTTCATTGCTGGTTCAGGAAAATGCATTAGAGTTAGAGAATGGGAAGTTATCCTACCCCCCCCCCACCGGAGATTCTGCCTCCGGATACCGGATATGCTCCCCCGCCTCCGCCTGTCCGGCGGCAGCGGCCGTCGTGGGCTGCGGCTCCGGCTACTTATCTGCTGGTGGGGATTAACTGCGCGGTGTTTTTGGCCATGGTGCTGCGCGGAGTGAGCATCGGCAACCCGACCGTGGATCAACTGATGCAATGGGGCGCGGATAACGCGGGGAATGTGCTGCTAGGCGGCGAGTGGTGGCGTATTGTTTCCGCCATGTTTGTGCATGTGGGGATTCTGCATCTGGCCACGAATATGTGGTGTCTGTGGAACCTGGCGCTGCTGGCGGAACCGCTGATGGGGTCGGCGGGAGTGATCGCGGTTTACATTCTTACCGGCGCGGCGGGCAACCTGCTTTCGACGCTGATGAACTGGATCTACTACCACAATGCGCCGGGAGGGCCGGTGTTTCCGGCGGGCGCAGGCGCCTCGGGCGCGGTATTCGGAATTGCCGGTGCGCTGATTGTGCTGTTGAAGTCGAACCTGCTTCCGGTGCCGCCCGTGGAGTTGAAAAGGCTGCGCAGGTCAGTAATTTACTTTGCGGCGCTGAACCTGGTGCTTGGACTTTCGATCAGCGGGGGTAACCTTTTTCTCCACTCTGGGCTGAACATCGACAATATGGCGCATGTGGGCGGCTTTACTTGCGGCTTGCTTTTTGCGGTTCCCATGGTTCCGCGGATTGGCTCGCCGAGGGCGCTTTTCGAGAGGCGTTTGCGTTTGGCGGTGCTGATGGTGGTGGGGTTGCTGGTGATGTTCGGGTTTTACCTGGCGCAGTTGCCGGGGTAGGGCCTCCCAGTGCCGTGTTTCATTGTGATTAAATCCCAGGTCCCAGAATCGGGACCTGGGGCACCCGATCCTCAATCTGTGCGAGAATGTTTCGCGTACACAGTTCGTCTAATTCCACCCCAAGGAGTCAGCCTATGGAACGCCGCATCTTTCTGAAACAGGCAGCGATTACCGCAGCTTCGCTGGCTTCGGCGAGCAAGATGACCGCAGCCAAGACACCTTCCAATCCAATTGCAAAACGCACGCTGGGCAAGACCGGCGAGCGGCTGTCGATGATCGGCTTCGGCGGCATTGTGGTGATGAACGAGGAGCCGGGCGCGGCTGCGAATATTGTGGCCGAGGCCGTGGACCGGGGAATCAACTACTTTGACGTTGCGCCAAGCTATGGCAACGCGCAGGAGCGGCTGGGGCCGGCGCTGGCTCCGTATCGCAAGAACTGCTTTTTGGCCTGCAAGACCGAGGGGCGGTTGAAGGGCGATTCGCGGGCGCAACTGGAAGAATCATTGAAGCTGCTGAAGACCGATCATGTGGACCTGTATCAATTCCACGCGCTGACGAAGATGGCGGATCTGGATAAGGTGCTGGGGCCGGGCGGCGCGATGGAGACGATGGAGGCGGCGAAGAAAGAAGGCAAAATTCGCTACATAGGATTCTCGGTGCACTCGGTGGAGACGGCGCTGGCGGCGATGGATCGCTACAACTTCGACACGGTGCTGTTCCCGCTGAATTGGGTGTTGGCGAGCCAGGCGAACTTTGGGCCGCAGATTCTGAAGAAGGCGCAGGAAAAGCAGATGGGGATTCTGTGTCTGAAGGGCATGGCGAAGACGGTGTGGGCGGCGGACCAGAAGAAGGATCATCCCGAGCCGAAGTGCTGGTATCAGCCGGCTGGGTTTCCCGATGAGGCTTCGCTGGGGCTGCGCTGGACATTGGGGCATCCGATTACGGCGGCGCTGCCGCCGGGGGACGAGAGGTATTTCCGGCTGGCGATGGATGTGGCGCAGAACTATAAGCCGCTGGAGGCGCACGAGGAGCAGGCGTTGCTCAGCGGCGGGCATGGGGTGGAACCGATCTTCCACTTGGGGAATGACGTTTAGAGAGCCCCAGTTTAAGTTCTATTCTGCGTCGACCATTCCCTCGGGGGCTAAAGCCCGTACATAAACCGAAACGAGTTTTTCCGCAGCCTGTAAAGCCCGTACTCTACAAAGCGGTTCTACGCTAGCGGACGGCTGTTGCAGCGAACTTCTTGACCATGGCGAGAAGCAGCTTGCGGTCGCTCTCGTTCAAATTGGACGAGTAGCGGCGAATCTGGGTGAGGAAACGGAGTTCCTCGTCAGTGAGCTTCTGCGTATTGAGCTGGCGGCTGAGAGAGTCGTTGGCGAAGAACTGAGCGATGGGCAGATCGAGAGACTGGGCAATTTTCGACAGCGTGTCGAGCGAGGGAACGGTGTGGCCGTTTTCCACGCGGGACAAATAGCAGCGAAGCAAGCCGGTCTTTTTTTCAATGTCGCCTTGAGAAAGGCCTTTCTGGAGACGATAAGCGCGAATCGTAGTGCCGATCTTCATGGGGGAGCGGTCCTTTTCTGATGCGTACCCGAGTTTACTTTCGAGGTAGCAATCAAACAATTATTGACTTAATAGTTAACATGCGGCAGAGAAAATTGCAAGGGCCTCTGGTACAAGCATGGACTCATCGTGTTACGGGAGTGTTGGAGTCGACTGTGGGGCGGGTTGCGGTAAACCAGGGCGGCGCGAGAAACGTCTGTCAGAGTACAGGCATAGTTTGTCAGGGAGCGTGAATGCGGCGAGCAGCGTTGTTGGGCAGGGTTGCGGTGGGGATTCTTGCGGCTGGCGGCGTTGCGGGATGGACGCAGGGGCCGGCTCAGCCTGCTGCACCGGCCGGGGCTAACGGGGCTCCAACCTCAGCGACGCAGGATACGGCGAGTCAGGTTGTGGCCGGGGGCACGCTGCATGGAGCGGTGAAGAGCGGGAATATTCCGCTGCCGGGCGTGGCGGTGACTGCGCAGAATACGCTTACCGGGAAAAAGTACTCGACAACGACCGACATTACCGGCGCGTGGTCGATGAGCCTCCAGCAGAATGGGCGGTATGTGATTCGGACGCAGTTTGCGGCGTTTGCGGTTGGGGCGCAGGAAGCGGTGTTGAATGCCGCGAGCCACGATCAGACGGTGAACTTTGCGCTGGTGCTGGCCTCGCGAGCGGCGGCGCAGGAGCAGCGGGATGGCGAGTCAGCGAGTCAGCAAGTCAGCAGGGCGGTTATTCAGCAATTGGCAGGCAACGGGGCGGGGAGCTTGAGCCTGACAAGCGCGCTGAGCGCCGATACGGATACGAGCAGCGGGACGGCGGGAACGAGCGGCGCGGCGTTGCCGACGGCGGCGTTGAACTCGGACTTCGGCGGTGAATCGGTGGCGATCAGCGGGCAGTCGGGACAAGTGAGTCCGTTGGCGGGCGTGAACCTGGATCAGATCAGGGACGCGGTGGAGGCGTACCGGGCGGCGAATCCGGGGCAGGGGCTTCCGGGCGCGGGCGGACTTTTTGGCGGCGGCGGTGGTGGTGGCGGTGGCTTTGGTGGCGGCGGATTCGGCGGTCCTGGCGGCGGGCGTGGGAACTTTCGCGGGTTCAATCCGGGACAGCCGCATGGGGCGATTTTCTGGATGGGGAGTAACTCGGCACTGAATGCGGAACCGTTTGCGCTGCTGGGTCAGTCACAGAGCCAGCCGGCGTCGGGGACGAATCGATTCGGGCTTACGTTCATGAGCGCGCCGTACATTCCGCACCTGACCAAGCCGAGCGGGAAGGATACGGTGTTTTTGACGTTGTCGGGGTCGCGCAATTCGAACCCGGAAGATTTTTATGCGACGGTGCCGACACTTGCGGAGCGGGGTGGGGACTTTAGGGGACTGGCGGCGATTTACAACCCTGTCACGGGACAGCAATTCACTTCCAACGGAAATGCGAATGTTATTCCGCCTACTGGAACTGACGGACAGTCGATTTCCCCGCAAGCTATTGCGCTCTTGAACTATATTCCGCAGCCGAACCTGACGGGCGGCAACGTACTCGGCAACTATAACTACCATTTGCTAACGACGGCGCAATCGAACACGACACAGGCGGGGGCGCGCTACATGCGCGGCCTGGGCGCGAACGCCATGCAATTGGGCGGCAGGCGGGGTGGATCAGGTGGCGGCGGGCGCAGATCGCAACAGAACCAGGGGCTGCGGCAGAGCATCAACTTCAATTACAACTGGTCACACTCGGCTTCGGATCACGTGAGTTATGTTCCGCAACTCGGCGGCAAGAGCGCGTCGGACTCGAACGCTGTGCAGGCCGGCTACACGGTTGGCTACCACAAGGTCACGAATATCTTCAATGTCAGTTGGAATCGAAGCAATAGCAATACAACAAACTTCTTTACCGACACGTCGAACGATGTTGCGCATGCGGCCGGAATAGGGCTGCCTAACGACGTTCCGCTGAATTATGGGTTGCCGAGTGTGAGCCTGAGTCAACTGAGTGGACTTAGCCAGACGCAGCCGAGTTTTTCGATCGCGCAGACTATCTCGGCTTCAGAGGTGTTGAGCTGGATTCACGGCAAACACAATATGCGCTTTGGCGGCGACTACAGGCGCGTGCATCGCGATTTCCTGGCCGGGTCAAACGCTACAGGGAACTTTACCTTTACGGGCTTGTTCACGGAGGACGCGGCAGGCGATGCAAATACCGGTTCGTCGGTGGCGGATTTTCTGCTGGGGCTGCCGCAATCGACGACGTTGAATTCATCGGTTTCGAAAAGCTACTTGCGCGACAACGTGGTGGACGCGTTTGCGATGGACGACTGGCGGATGAGTCCGTCCCTGACGTTGAACTACGGCGTGCGCTATGAGTTTTATGCGCCGTATAGCGAGAAGTATGGACACCTTGCTTATGTGGCGACAAATCCGGATGGAGGATTTACGACGCAGACGGAAGTTATGGCAGGAACCGCGGGATATCCGGGGTCGCTGGTGTCTCCTTGGCGCAAGGCATTCCGGCCCAGCGTGGGGTTGGCGTGGCGGGTGCCGAAGTTGAAGCAGACAGTGGTGCGGGCCGGATTCGGGATGAATTACACGTTGGGCGAGTACGCGACTTTTGCAACGCAGATGGCGCACCAGCCGCCTTTTACCAATGAGCAGACCAACCAGGAAGCCAGCGGCAACAGCGCCTCGTCGGCATGCGCAAGGGTTGTGCCGATGACGTGCTTCACGCTTGCGAATGGATTTCCCGCGCCGGCCAAGCTGGGCAGTTTCGCGGTCGATCCGCACTATCCGCTGCCGTATGTGCAGGCGTGGAATGTCGATATACAGAAGACGCTGCCGTGGGGCGTGGTAATGAACATCGGCTACAACGGCTCGCGCGGGAATCATCTGGACACGGTGATTGCGCCGCGTTCGATTCCGAGCAGCCCAGGGACCGATCCATCTGTATGCAATGGATCGCAGAGTTGTTATCCGCTGAATTTTACTTATGAGAAAGCGGCGTCATTTTCGAAGTTCAACGCGGGCACAGTGCGGGTGAACAAGCGGATGTCGGGCGGAGTAGCGGTGGGCGCCAATTATCAGTATGGGCACTCGATTGACGATGCCGGCGCGCTGGGCAGTGTGGGCGGCGTGGGCGTGCAGGACTGGCAGAACGTGCTGGGAGAACTCGGAAATTCAAGTCTCGATGTGCGCCACTCAGTTAGCGGTAATTATGTCTACGAGTTACCGTTCGGCAAGGATAAGCACTGGGTAACTAAGGGCAACGGTTCGCATATTCTGGAGGGTTTTTCAGTTTCGGGAACGTTCAGGTTTGCGACTGGGACATGGCTAAGTCCGAGTTATCAGGCGTCGGTGACGAGTACGACGTGCGGCACTGGGGGAGTCATGCGGCCTAACTTGACTGGGGCGTCTGTAACTACCGGGGGCGGCTCGCTGAAGCAGTGGTTCAATCCGGCGGCTTACACGGCTCCGACGAATACGGCAGGCTATTGCGATTTCTTCGGCAACGCGCCGCGTAACTCGATTTTGGGGCCGGGGACGGTGACAAATAGCATGTCGCTTTCGAAGACGATGCAGATGGGCGATGTGCGCAGCATAGAGATTCGCGCCGTCATCGATAACGTATTTAACACGGTGCAGTACGCGGGCGTGGGCACAGTGGTGAACGGGCCTAAGTTCGGGCAGGTTACTTCGGCGGGCGCGATGCGGTCGTTTCAGTTTAGGGCGCAGTTCAGGTTCTAGCTTAGTTCGCAGAATCCCAGGTCTCAGAATCTAGACCTGGGGCACCCGGAGTTTGTTGCGGAAGGGAATTCATGAGGGGTTGGTTGCGGAGGATCGGGGCGGGGATGGCGGCGGTGGCGCTTGCGGCGCCGGCGACTGCGCAAAATGTGGCGCAGGTTTCGAATGCTCCGCAGGGTGGCTTTACGCTGAAGGTGAACAGCGACCTTGTGCTGACCAACGTGGTGGTGCGCGACGCGAAGACGGGCGAGCTGGTGCGAGGACTGACGCGGAACGACTTCAGCGTTTACGAGAACGGCAAAGAGCAGAAGGTCGATACGTTCGACTTTGAAAGCGTCGATATGGCGATGCCGCTGAGCGAGGCCACGGTGAGCGGGCTGGCGTCGGGGCTGAGCGGACAGAAGGCCGTGGTGGCCAAGCCAGAGGAGTTGCGCAATCACAGGCTGATTGTGATGTTCTTCGATTTGACGTCGATGCAGCCGGAGGATTTGGACCGCAGTGTTGAAGCGGCGCAGTTGTTTCTGAAAACGAAGATGCAGCCGGCCGACCTGGTGGCGCTGGTATCGCTGGACGAAACGCTGAAGGTGGATCAGGATTTTACGGCCGACAAGCAGGCGCTGATCAACGAGGTGGCAGTCTACAACGGTACCGAGGGCGAGGGGTTTGCGCAGGGGGCAACTGCGAATACGAATCAGGTGGAGGATACGACTGGCTACACGCCAGACGAGAGTGAGTACAACGACCTGAATACCGATCGCGAGTTGTTTGCGCTGAAGGCGGTGGCGCAATCGCTGGCGAAGATCGGGGAGAAGAAGTCGCTGTTGTATTTTTCCGGCGGGATTTCGCGGGACGGTATTGAGAACCAGGCGTCGCTGCGGGCGGCGATCAACGCGGCGGTGCGCGCGAACCTGTCGATTTACAGTGTGGATACACGCGGGTTGCAGGCGATTGGGTCGATGGGCGATGCGTCGACGGGGAGCTATCGCGGCAGCATCGGCTACAACGGCGCGGCGCTCACCAGCAACATGAACGCGAATTTCGACAGCCAGGAAGTGATGGGGACGCTTTCCAGCGATACGGGCGGGAAGGCGTTCTTCGACTCGAACGATTTTGCGCCGGCGTTTGCGCAGGTGCAGAAGGATACTTCGGCCTACTACGCTGTCGGATTTCGCTCGTCGAATCCGGCGCGCGACGGGAAGTATCGCAAGCTGACGGTGAAGGTGAAGCGGCCGGGCGTGAAGCTGGAATACCGGCAGGGCTACTATGCGCCGGCGGACTTCAATCACTCGGGCAAGGAGGACCGCGAGCAGGAGTTGACGGACGAGCTGGCGAGCGATTTGCCGGCGACCGATATGGCGATGTATCTGGACGCGATGTACTTCCGGTTGGACGAGAATCGCTATGCGATGCCTGTTTCGCTGCTGGTGCCGGGTTCGCAGATTCCGTTTGTGAAGGGCGGCGACAAGGACAAGGCGACGCTGGACATTATCGGCGAGGTGATTGACGAGGTGAAGCGGCCCATCGGGCGGGTGCGCGAGACGGTGAAGCTGAATCTGGATCCGGCGCTGAATGCGCGGCAGAAGAACATTCAGTACACGACGAGCTTCAACTTGCCGCCGGGGAAATATCAGATCAAGTTTGTGGTGCGAGAGAACCAGACGGGACGCATGGGCTCGTTTATGGCGGATGTGACGCTGCCGGATTTGAGGAAGGCTCCGCTGAAGTTGAGTTCGATTGTGCTGGCCTCAGCGCGGCAGCCGAGCAAGAAGCAGGGACCGTTGGTGCGCAACGGCGATGAGTACGTGCCCAATATCGCGCATGTGTTCCGGCAAGATCAGCACATGTATCTGCTGTACGAGGTCTACGGGCCGGCGCGGGAGAAGCTGGCGGAGAATGCGGCGAAGGGGACGAAGGCGGGGATCAATCTGCTGAGCAGTCTGGAACTGATTCAGGGATCGGCGAAGGTGTACGAGTCGCCGCTGGTGCAGGCGAGAGCGGTGAACGTGGAGGGGCGCGACGCGGTGGCGGTGGAGATGGATGTGCCGCTGGCGGGGCTGAAGGCGGGGACGTATCTGTGCCAGTTGAATGTGATTGACGACGCGGGCGGGAGCTTTGCATTTCCACGGTTTGTGGTGCTGGTGCGGGAGCCGGTTGCGGCGGCGGCGCCGACGCAGCCTCAGGCTTCTGGCAATGGCGGGGCGGAGTAGTTTCCTGCTGTCAGGTTTTTGTCGGCGTGATTTCCTGCGGTTGAGCGCAATGCTTTCCCAGGTCCCAGAAGCGGGACCTGGGGCACCCGGCATTTGTGCCGCGGCAGGCGGTCAAAGACCTAGTTTCCAGTCTTCGGCTTTTCTTCGGCGGGGTAGGGACAGTGGCGGCATCCGGAGCCGCAGCAGAAACCGCGCTTGAGGTGATAGGCGGCGGTGAAGACCATGTTCGGCCCTTCGAAATAGAAATCTTCAGGCTCGAGCGCCTGGGGCGCGGCGGGGGGATTCTCGTCCATGCATCTATTCTCTCGTGGAGCGGCTGGGTGTGTGAAACAAGGTGGTGGGTTAGTTGGAGGGAGGATTCCCTCGGGGACTAAAGCCCCAGTATTTTGATGGACTTATGTACGGGCTGAAGCCCGTACCCTTAACGCTGATCCACCACCGGAAAAAGCGGGCGGAGGCAATAGGTAGAATTGAAACATGACAGTTTCCGCGCAAGACCGCGCCCGCAAGATCAAGGTCATTCTTTTCGACGTAGACGGAGTATTTACCGATGGGGGCATCTGGATTATTCCGGTGCCTGTCGTCGTGGACGGCACGGTGACCACAAAAGCGGTGGAGGCCAAGGGCTACAACGCGCACGATGGGACGGCGATTTCGCTGGCGCGGATTGGCGGGCTGAAGTGCGGCATTATCACCAAGCGCATTTCGGAGACAGTGGCGATGCGCGCGAGGGATCTAAAGCTGGAGTTTGTTTACCAGGGGCAGTCGTTCAAGATGAAGGCCGTGCGCAAGATCATGGAGGAGAGCGGCGTCGCGCTCGACGAGATTGCGTATGTGGGCGACGACGTGATCGACCTGCCTGTGATGCGCGTCTGCGGCTTTGCCGTGGCGATGGCCGATGCGCGAGAGAGGGTGAAGGCCGAGGCGCACTACGTGACACCGAATCGAGGCGGACGCGGCGGGGCGCGCGATGCGGTCGAGTTCATTCTGGAAGCCCAGGGCATTCTGGACAAGTGCATCAATGCGTATATCGACGAGGACAATCCGATTCCGGCGTCGATGGATATTGGCAAGGGCGGAGATCTGAAGTAAGAGCGGAGTTAGCGGGGTTAGCCGCGCTGCGCGCGTGTTAGCCCGCAGGCGTTGTGCGGAGAGATAGATATTGATGGCAAGGGTGGGGATCTGAAGTGAGTGCGCAGAAAAAGGCTGTTGTTCTGTTGAGCGGGGGGCTGGACTCGGCTACCGTGCTGGCGATTGCACGTGGGCAGGGATACGAGCTTTACGCGCTGTCGTTCTCCTATGGTCAGCGGCACATATGGGAGCTTGAGGCCGCCAAGCGGGTTGCGGCGTCGATTGGCGCCAAGGAGCACAAGATTGCGCAGATCGATCTGCGGGTGTTTGGCGGGTCGGCGCTGACGGCCGATATTGCCGTGCCGAAGGGGCGGGGGATGGAGGAGATGGGGCACGGGATTCCGATTACGTATGTTCCGGCGCGGAATACGATTTTTCTTTCGTTTGCGCTGGCGTGGGCGGAGGTTCTGGGGTCGAGCGATGTGTTTATTGGCGTGAATGCGCTGGACTACTCGGGGTATCCGGATTGCCGGCCGGAGTTCATCGAGGCGTATGAGAAGATGGCGAACCTGGCAACCAAGGCTGGAGTCGAGGGGCGGCAGGCGCTGAAGATTCATACGCCGCTGATTGCGATGTCGAAGGCGGAGATTATCGCCAAGGGGATCGAACTGGGCGTGGACTATGGGTTGACGAGCAGTTGCTACGATCCGTCGGCGACGGGCGAGCCGTGCGGGCAGTGCGACTCGTGCTTGCTGCGGCAGAAGGGGTTTCACGAGAATGGGCGCGAAGATCCGCTGCGATATCGGGAAAGCTAGCTGAATTTTATGGGCTACGCGGTCAAGGAAATCTTTTATACGCTGCAGGGGGAGGGGGCGCAGGCGGGGCGAGCCGCGGTCTTTTGCCGGTTTGCGGGATGCAATTTGTGGTCGGGGCGGGAAGAGGACCGGGCGGCGGCGATTTGCAAATTTTGCGATACGGATTTCTTTGGCGTGGATGGGGACGGTGGCGGGAGGTTTGCGACCGCCGAGGCACTGGCGGCGGCGGTCGCGGAGAAGTGGCCAGCGGGCTCAATGGCGGGAAAGCGGTTTGTGGTTTGCACGGGGGGAGAGCCGCTGCTGCAACTGGATGCGGGCTTGATTGAGGCGCTGCACGGGTGCGGTTTTGAGATTGCAGTCGAGACGAATGGGACGATTGTGGCTCCGGCGGGGATTGACTGGGTGTGCGTGAGCCCGAAGGCGGGCGCGGGGTTTGTGCAGCGGAGCGGGGACGAGTTGAAGCTGGTGTTTCCGCAGGCTGGGGCTGAGCCGGAGGATTTCGACGGGCTTGGGTTTCGGCACTTCTTTTTGCAGCCGATGGATGGATTGGAACGGGCGGCGAATACAGCGCTTGCGGTCCGGTATTGCATGGAGCATCCGCAGTGGCGGCTTAGTTTGCAGACGCACAAAATTTTGGCGATTCGGTAACGAGCGCATTCAATCCCAGGTCCCAAAAGCGGGATCTTCACCCCAGGGACGAAGACCCGTCCTTGGGGACCCGAATCTAGGCACCCCGAACTAGGGCACCCGCGCGACCTTTCAAAACACTCAGAAGACGATTGATTCAACTCTTTCGGGCTTCGGCTTCGGCGAGCCAGCCGCGGCGGAGCTTTTCCTCCGGGATGCTGGAGAGGTAGGGCTTGATGTCGAGGACGGAGGTGCCGTCGAGCATGTCTATGCCGCGGACGCGGAGCGAGGTCCCGGTGCGGCCGAGCAGCTCGACGACAGTGAGGGCGATGGGGTTCGGACGGCGCGGGGAGCGGGTGGAGAAGACGCCGTGGGGGCGCTTCTCGTCGGTGGGGGGATGGGCGATGAGGTCGAAGCCGTCGGCGCGGTCGAAGGCCCAGAGGACGTAGAGGTGCGAGAAGCCCTCGATGTCGGTGAGGCCGGGCTCGAATTCGCGCAGGATTTCGAGGACGCCTTCCGTCACGTGCCGGGCGCCGAGGCCGCGGGGGATCTGGGAGGTTTCCTTGTAGGGGCTTTGGACGAATCCGATGGGGTTGAAGGTGAACATGGGCGGGGTGCCTCCGGCTTTGATCATAATTGGCGCCGGGCGGGGGCACTTTAGGGACTGGTTTTACAAATACATACGTGACCGGGAACACTTTGGGGGTGTTCCGGTGTCTAAGACAATAGAGGCGCGGGACACGCGGTGAATTGCCGAGTGCCCCCCGAATCCCGCGCACTCCGTGGCAGCACTGGTTTTCCGGCGGCAATTCTAGGCAGCCGGAGGAGTGGCCGCAAGGGAAGTTGATTGAGTCTGCCGGCTGGCCTGTTGTTGGGCCGGAAAGAATGCAGATGTAAATCTTCTTGAATTGCGGTATAGGTGGGAGGACACTGAATTGCAGGCGGACCTCACCATGGGCAATCTTGCCAGCGCGCTGACGCTCCAATCAGAAGAAGCAGCACTCGTAGCGGAACTGCGAGCCGGCTCGGAGGAAGCGTTTGCGTGGCTTATCGCGCGCTTTCATCAACCTATTTACTCGCTGCTTGCGCGCACGGTGTATGACCGCGCCGATGCCGCGGACCTGACGCAGGAAGTTTTTGTGAAGGTGTTCCGCGGGATGAGCAGCTTTCATGGCGAGTCGTCGTTGCGGACGTGGATTTACCGGATTGCGCTGCGCGAGGCCTCGAACCAGCGTCGCTGGTGGATGCGGCACAAGCAGCAGGAAGTTGCGATCGACCAGGAACTGAATGAAGAAGGAACCGGAATGCCGTTGCGTTTGAGCGACAGGCTGGTGGATCCGGGTGAGTCGCCCTTCGATGCGGTGGTGCACGAGGAGAACCGAGCGCTGGTGGAAGAGGCGCTGAAGCAGGTTCCGGAGCCATTCCGCACTACGCTTATTTTGCGCGACATCGAGGGATTTGTTTACGAGGACGTAGCGGAGATCGAAGGCGTGAACCTGGGGACGGTCAAGTCGCGGCTGGTGCGCGGGCGGGCTTGCCTGAAGGCACTGCTGACAGCACCCGCGCCAAGTAAGAGCGCGGCGGCTTATAGGGAAAGTGAATATGAAATGGCCCTTGGAGAGGAGGCGCGATGAACGGCTGCGAAGCGATGCAGGCAAGGTTTTCAGACTATCTGGACGGATGCTTGAACGGACACCAGATGCGGGAGATCGCCGCCCATCTGGAGGGATGCCGGGAGTGCGCCCAGGAGTGGGAATCTCTTCGGGAGACGCACTTGTCTCTGGCGGAGCTGGGTCCGGTTCCTGAGCCGAAGGACCTGCTGCTGCGCATTCGGGTGGCGGTGAGCCAGGAGCGCGCACGGAGCCAGCGGAGCATTTTCCACGCGTGGAATCTGGCCTGGAAGAACACGGTGGGTCCGTTTGTGCTGCATGCCTCGGCGGGCTTTGCGAGCGCGGTGCTGCTGCTGGGCACGGTGATCGTGCTGGTGACCATGTTTGCGCAGCCGGAGACGGCACAGGCGAATACAGACGAGCCGCTGGGCAATCCGACCGCGCCTCGGCTGGTGAGCTTCTCGAGCGGCGTGGGAGCGAACGAAATTGGCGCCGTCGCGGGTCCGGTGATCGTGGAGGCCTACGTGAACGACGAAGGGCACGTTTACGACTACCGCATCCTGTCGGGTCCCAATGACTCGGAAACCCGGTCGCAGGTGGAGAATCTGCTGCTGCTGAGCGTGTTTGAGCCGGCGCGGTTCTTTGGGCAGCCCGTTCGCGGCCAGGCGGTGCTTTCCTTCTCGGGGGTTTCGGTGAGAGGGTAAGACAGGGATCAGGGGTCAGAGATCTGGGAGAGTTTGAGAGCCGTTCAGGGATTGCCTGGGCGGCTTTCGTTTTTTTTTGAGCCAATTTGGTGGCATGCCTTTCTGGTTGGACAAAGACGGAATGCGGCTCCGCGGGGCCTTCGCGCGCGGGTGCGGTTTCGAGGGGTTTCAGGCTGGTTTGACGCCGTTTTTGGGCAGAAAAGAGGCCTAAATTTGCGAAAAATGACGGTATGTTTACTACTTGTACAACTTGGTGTCTTTTTAAGTTATTGATTCTAAGGTTGTTATTTTTGTCATGCACCATAATCGGTGCAATTTACGGGGTAGGGGGGTGGGGTGCGGGGCCGATTTGCGGCGTTTCGGCCGGAATTGAGGGCATCGTGCTGCTCGATCATGGAGGCTCTCCCTAGTAACAGTGTGCGCCGGGAGGGGGAAATTATCTGCAAAGTAGGGGAATAGGGAATGGAAGTGCGGCGCGGTGGAGTGTATGTTGTCCCACCCTTTCTGTAGAAGTCACAAGAAGCAAGACCTTCGACTTCGCTCAGGAGGATGGGGTGGCCAGCCCGTCCACGCCAGCACAAACCGCTTTGACGCCGGGCTCGTCCGCTGCCTCGACTTCGAGCGCGAATTCTCCAAGCTCACCGGCGACGAGCAAACCATTCTGCTCCTCGGCTTCCGCGAACACCAGCCGCACCGGGTGATCGCGCAGATCGCCCGACGCAGCGAACGCGCGGTGTCCTACAAAATCCCCGCCGGCCTCGCGCAACTCGCCCGTCTGTTAGATCGCGCTTCCATGCTGTGACACCGGCCAGCCGATTCACTTGCAGGGAGATTGACGAAAAGGTAACTGACGAGTTGGCGACCAACCAGGCACAGCCCCAATCCAAGACCCTGCGGCGTTTCACAGGAGCGATCCCGAAAGAGGCATTTTCTTCGATCCCCGGTCCCCGAATGCGAGGTACCGGGGCCACCCGCCGCCGCCCTCGCCCAACTCGCCGCACTCATCGATCGCGCCTCCATGCTGTGACATCGGCCAGCCGATTCACCAGCAGGGAGGTTGACGAAAAGGTAACTGACGAGTTGGCGACGATCCGACCAGAACTGTTCTTCTATGGCATGCTGGGAAATGCGCTCGACATTCCAGGCATGCGACTGTGCACTACGATCTGGGCGATTTTCCCGCTCCAGTTCTCCTACTCGATTGCCTCATGCTCGAGTTACATGTTCACAAGGTGCATCTCATTCACCGTGATACTGCGCACCGACAACGAATGCGGGCACAGGCTAACACAATCTCTGGAGGTGTGTTCTTGACAGATCAAGTGGTTGAGGTACTTCGCGATCGAATCCCATACATTCTGTTTGGTACAGTTTTTCTGTTTATCGGATTGTGTATCTGCGGCATCGCCGTGATGCGGCGCCGGAGCGGGGGGAAATTCTTCATCTGGCTCGGAATCTGGAGTGCGATTGAGGGAACCGAATACCTGTTTGGCTCGTTGGCTGACCTCGGACTTTTGCCGAATTGGCTTTTGGCCAGTCTTCCATACGTGGGCAATATTTTGTCGTTCTCGGTCGTGGTGATTGCTTTGCTGGCCTTTCTCGACCTAAGCCAGGACAAACTGCGACTCTTTTTTCAAGGAGCGATAGTGGCGGGGCTCGCGATTGCTGTGGCAGGCATTGCCCTTTTCTTATTTACCGGCTCTTCGTTCAAAATCATGCCATACAACCATCTCCTCGCAGCAATTTCGCTCACGGTCCTGGCAATCGTCGTTGCTGTGCCAAAGCTCAGTCGGAGATTCCTCATCCTGCCCAACCGCACTGTCCTTTCTCTAGGCATCCTTCTTTTCGCTTTGGAGGCGATTTATGGCAACTTGTCGCTTCCATTGAGGCTTCCGAGTCCGCCCGAGATCCTGGACCCGCTGGGGTTTGCTGTCCTCCTATTCTGCTTTGGATATGTTGCCGTGCAGAGCTTGGAAATGAGATCGTCACCATCCGCAAGGTTTTGAAAGCGTGTCGGCATGCGGGTAGCCCCGTCTTCTCTCATACGTTTCCTGAGACAGCAAATCGTTTACATCGCGATCTCCGCAATCGCCGGAGCCGTCTTTTGGGCCATTGGACAGCAGATTAATCCGCTCACCATTTTGGTCTATTCGATTGCGATTGGGAATATTGTGGTGCCTATAACGCAGAGGTTGCACAGGTACTATTCTGAAAAGCCATTTCCTCACAACTGGTTGTTCTTTCTCCCGATCCTGCTCGTTCTCCTGATCCCGGTTTACGTCCTCTCGTCGGTGGTCGTTTGGATTCTTGCGCCACCCACGCCACAAACTTTGGGGCACTTGCTCAGAACAGGCTGGAAATTTCCAGTACTGATCACATTTGTTACCAGCGCGCTGATTTTTCTTTACCAGACCACGAAGGAGAAGCTTGAGCGGCGCAATACCGAACTGCAGCGCTCAGTAGATCTCGGTACCGCGCAGCTTGAAATGCAAGAGCAGGAATTGCAACGCGCACGGGAGATACAGCAATCGCTTCTCCCCAAGGAGATTCCCCAACTGCCCGGATTCGAGGT
>Ga0181535_10004309_pt1 | contig 15951 bp, 9 predicted proteins | sample PEATcosm2014_Bin_44_FD_119774 | JGI IMG/M metagenome (GOLD analysis project Ga0181535, IMG submission 119774) | Peatland microbial communities from MTU Mesocosm Facility, Houghton, MI, USA - PEATcosm2014_Bin17_30_metaG | ecosystem: Environmental > Terrestrial > Soil > Wetlands > Peat | place... | reverse complement strand
TATAATGTGACCCCGGCCAGGTGTGGCGCGGTGCAAAAATTGGGCCACATCCCATTCGTTCTTCACATTGAATACCATGGCATCAAGCTCGCGATAAGCGTCCCAACCCAGACGACCGAGAAATGCACCAGGCAAGATCAGACGGGCCAAAGACATGACCGCAAGCTGTCCCGCAAGACCGACCCGTCCGCGGGAAGCGGCCTGGCCCATATTGTCCGTCAACACCACTTTGAATCCCTTTTGGTGGGCGAAGTAGATATTTTGGCCGGCAGGCCGGGTGAAATAATGAATGATTTGGCCTTTTTGGTTTTCATCCCACCATCGTTCCTGTTCGACTTCCACCCCCAACAATTTCAACTCACGCATGAGCGATTCCATCAATGTTTTAGTGCCGCCATGCGCCAGAAAAAATGGCAAACTGATGGAGAACAAAACCTTCATTACGCGATCATTTTCCTCCAGGCCAAACGCCACCTTCGAGGGATATTATGTATTTGCACAGCCGGATTGTTCACCAACGCAAAATCCCTTTCAAGCTGCAATTACGGTTGTTCAATTGGCATCGACGAACACTTTCACAATACGTCAATAACTTCCGGCAGAGCCGGGGACCTTGTTGGGCTAATAATCAAGGATTCCATTCCGGGTATTGTGTTGATTTTTCCAGGGGCAGAATCCAGTTTTACAGGGCGATGAGCCAAATCTGTTTTCCGCACCACGCTGGCGTATCCTTGGAACGGCCCTTGAACAGGCCGGGAAGACCTGTGTCCAACCACCATGTCCCGACTTAAGAGATTCGCACACTCCCTGTTGTCCGGTTACGTGCAGTTGGGGGTCAACGCCATATTCATCCTCGCCTCGGTGCGCCTGGCGCTGCACTACCTCTCAAACGATGAGTATGCGCTCTGGATGCCCGCCACGGTGATTGCCGGTTATATTGCCCTGATGGATTTTGGGCTGAGCAACGCGGCGGCGCGAATTCTCATCGATTACAAGGATCATCGCCCCGAAGAATACGGCAGCATCATCCAGACAAGCGCATGGGTCGCGGCATCGCAGGGCGCGTTGATTTTCCTCATTGGGATTCTCCTCGCATTCGTCATGGGGCCTCTCCTGCACATCCAGGCGGGTCTGCGGCGGGAATTTTTCTGGCTCATCATCGGGCAATGCGGCGTGACGGCGGCGATGTTCGCCACCCGGATTGTCAGCCTTGTTTTAACCGCCAACCAGCGTTTCGACATAAGCAATTGCAGCAGCGCGTTTTCCCTGGTGATTAACTTTGGCGTGATGTGGTGGGGTTTCGCGCATGGAGTCGGGGTATTCAGCATGGTATGGGGACAGGTGGCCGCAGTCGTCACGGTTCTGGTCATAAACTGGGCGGGCTGCCGCAGGTTGAAACTGCTGCCCCCAAAAGGCCAGTGGGGACATCCGACATGGCAAAAATTTCATGAACTTTTCATCTATGGCCGGGATATCTTTCTGTTCATGATAGGCAACCAGCTTGTCAACGTCAGCCAGACTTTGCTGTTGACGAGATTGATCGGCTTGAACGCGGCGTTAACCTGGGGCATATGCACGCGCGCGCTGGTCGTATTGACGCAGGTCATTGCCCGGGTTTTTGATTACTCAACCTCGGCATTGGCGGAAATGATGGTCCGCGGCGAGCGGGAAAACTTGTTGCGGCACTTCCGTGAAATTGAGGTTTTGTCAGTCAACCTTGCCGTGGCCGCCGGCGTGGTCTTCGCGATCATCAATGGCCCGTTTGTCAGGATTTGGACGGAGGGAAGAGTCCAGTGGTCCCCGTTGAACGATGTGCTGCTTGCAATCTGGCTGGTGGTTTCCATCACGGTCCGGGTGCATACCGGATTTGTCGGGCAAACCAAGGTGTTTCAGTTCATGCGGTATATTTATTTTATCGAGGGTCTGGCGTTTATTGGCCTGACCATCCTCCTCTATCGCTTTGGCGGAATAACCATGATGCTGGTCATTTCGATCCTATGCAGCCTCTGTTGCACGTTCCAATACGGCCTCTGGCGGACCCGCGAGTGTTTTCATCTAAGCTGGGCCGATCTGGCCCGCTGGCATCAAGGGACCCTGATGCTGGCAGGATTACTGGCGCCGGCGGCCGCGTTGCTCTGGTGGTTCGCCCGCAATCTGCCAACAGCGCAGCGCCTCATGCTGGAATCAACCGTCTTGGGACTTTGGGCGACTTATGTGTTTCTTCGTTTCGGCTTGGGGGCGGCCCTGCGGGCCGAGATGCAACGCCGGGCGCCGGCCTGGGCGAGGCCGATTTTCGGGCGCGCCGACATGCCGGGTTAGATATTCACAAGCCCAAGTTTGGCCAGGTGACCCATGATGGTGTTTTCGAACGTGCCGACGTCAAGCGCCGTGCGAATTTTCTGAATGTCTTGCAGTCGGTGACCCTCCTTAATCTTTGCCCACCATTTCAATACCGCGTCCGCAATCGCCTGCGGATCCTGAACGGGGACAACCTTGCCGTTTACTCCCGATTGGACCAAATCCGAAGCCCCGGTGTTCGGGGTGGTAATCACGGGCAGACCGCAGGCCATCGCCTCCGCGACCACATAGGCGAAGCCGTCTTCAATCGAAGGAAAAACGAAAATGTCGGAGGTCTGGAAACGTTCCACGTATTTTTTCCGCTGATCCTCAAATCGAAGGTTGAGGAAAGGAGACCATTCAATCGGCAGGTCTGCGTAACGACGCAACGCGCTCTTCACGTCGTCCCGCACCGAGCGGCTTAAACGAAGCACCGCGTTGGGTTCCTTCTGCCGTATGAGACGGAATGCCTCCAATAAATAAGGGGTGCCCTTTCGCAGGCAGAGCGAGCCGGTGTTCAGCAGGGTAAGAGGCCGGGATTTTGGCCGCTCAATCTCTGCCGGTTTGAACCAGTCCAAATTCAGCGGCAGCGTATAAGGCAGCACCCGGCGCGGCTCCCAGCCCTGTTTGACAAAAGAATCCCGCACAAACGCGCTGGCCGCAAAGGCGTAATCGCTGATCCCTGCGGTTTCCAGACAACTTTTGATGTAAAAAGGGGCAACCGGCGGATAAGGAGATTCCCACTTCTTCTGCTCCCCGGTCAAAAGATCCCAAAACACTTGAGGGTGCGAGTTTTCGGCGTCAATAAAAGTGCTTCCTCCGTGCTCTTTTGCCCATCGCATCGACGAATTGCCCAAGGCAAAACTGGTAATGAGATGTTGCCCGGGGCGCAGCAGGGATCGCAGCCAGCGATCAAAGAGCGGATAAAGCCGGAAACGCAACGATTCTCCCTGGTAAGTCGAAAGGCAATTTGAGGCCAAGTAGTTAACGAGGCCAAACATGGGATTCAAACGGGTCCGCTCCGGGGGAACTCCCTTTGCGCCGCGCCGCGCTCCGAGCGCGTAAAAGGCCAGCAACCCGTGCTTCTCCAGAACCCTGGCAAAATGGTCCACACCGCAACGGGCAAACGACGCGACAACAAAATTTTCCCAGACGAGGGGCGACTCTTTTATGGGGGATTCGTTCATGCTGAGGACACTTTTTGCAGGGATCGTATTGAATTCGCGCGCAAACCGCCAGCAATTATCAATTTCAGCGGCGCGGCGGGCCTTTCTGGTTTTGCGGGAGATGGGGGAAGTCAGGGCTCTGCGGAGCATCGCCCTACCAAGAGAAGGAGATTACGATTACGATCAGGAGGGGTTGGCTTCCTGATCGAGGGCCGCCCTCACCCAGACTCCCAGAGGGGGAGGGAGAAACATTGTCCGTCGCCGCGAGTTATTCTGCGGCGGTTCGTCGGGGGTAGGGCGAAGAGGATTACGATTACGATTAAGAGGGGAATTGAATTTTGGGGCGGGGCGGCTTATTGTCGCGCCATGCCGTCTGATATGGATGCTTCCAAAATGCACTCGCGCTTGCGCGGGCAATCACTGGAATCGCTGCGCGAATATTACTCCGGGCAAAAGCTGTTTGGCGATGACTTCGGGCTGGAAGAAATCCGCGAGTGGTATGGGCTGGAGGAGAACGCCTGTTACGAGATTTATGAGCAGGGGAAAAAGCGGATGCCCAACAACGATTACCTGCATTGGCAATCCGGCTATCGCCGGGCTTTGCAGGACCGGCAGACGCTGGGGAAAGTGCTGGGACTGGGGAGCGGCAACGGGGAGGAATTCCGCCCGGTGCGCAAATGGATCGGACACCTTTACATCGTTGAATCCGCCGCCGGGTATTTTCACAACGATGCGACCACGACCTACGTCAAGGCCCTGACGGATGGCACGCTCGATTTTGCCGATGATTTTTTTGATACCCAGGTGAATATCGCCGTGCTGCATCATATCCCGAATGTTTCGCATGTGCTGCGGGAACTGTTTCGGACTTTGAAGCCCGGCGGCTACTGCCTGGTGAAAGAACCGATCACTTCGCTGGGGGCGTGGCACCTGCCGCGCAAAGCCGGGCTGGCCCCCTGCGAACGGGGGTTTCCGCGGGACTTGTTTGAGGAGATGCTGCGACGGCAGGGGTTTGAAGTCGTTCGCCGGACGTATTTCGAGTTCCCCCCCCTGCGCCACGTGCGGGACCGGGGCGGGATTGACACTTACAACTCAAAATTCTGGACCGGCCTGGATCGTTTGTGCTGCAAACTGACCGATTGGAATTACCGTTATCACCGCACCCATTGGCTGCAAAAATTTGCGCCGTCCTACGCTTTTCTGGTTTTACGAAAACCGGGGAAACCCGGAAGTCAGGGCTCGACGGAGTCTCGCCCTACCGGGACAGAATCGGGCGCGGATCAGGCATCGGCGGCTTAGTTTTTGGCGGACTTGGAACCGTCCCGGTTGCGCGCGTATGAATCGATCTTGCCGGTCAGGCGGGAAACCGTCGCGCTGGGCTGGACCTTGTTGTGGCCGAAGAGAATATCCCTCATGCTGAAACTTTGCCCGTAATAAACGCCATTTGCCTCGTCATCAGACGAAATGCCGCCGCCTTTGATGACCGCGCCGCCATAAAGTCCCACGCGGTCCGTGTAAACGAGCACCTCTTGCTCGAAGGGCTTCGGGGTTTCCACTCCGCCAGAGCTATCGTTGGCCGTCCCGCCCGCGCCAGCGCCAAACTCAATCTTTGGATCGATCAATCTCCAAGTGGCGTTGGTCGTCATGAGGAGAATGACGGAGAAATTCTGTTCCCCGCCCACTTGGAATCCGAGGCTGGCTTGATTCGCCTTCAAAAACGCCACCTGGCTCCACTTCTTCAGCTTAGCGTCCTTCACCATCACCACACCGCCACCGCCCTGGTAACCGACAATGAATCCGCCCTTGGTGGTATCGAGCAGGATGATGCCTTGCGCCCGGCGCAGAGTTTCGCGCGGGATGCCATTATCCGGCCGGTGTTGGAAAGCTTCGAACTGATCCGTCAGGGTGCGGATGCGGCTGTCCAATTCCGCCGGCTCGATAGCCAGCGCCGCGCTGGTCAGACCCGACACGATTAAACCGATCATTATTGTTGTTTTCATAGAATCAAATAGTGAATTGCAAATACTCCCGCTCCGGCGGACAGCCTCCAAAACAATGTCAATTTATGTAAAGCGGCGGTTCTTCGCCATGGGGTGTAACCCTACCCCGTCCGGTCACGGCGCATGGCGCCGGCCGGGGCTTGCTTGGAACTGAGTAGTGGAAACGGTGGTGGTTTTAGTCCTCAAGTAACGGCGGCGTTTCTCCGATAGGTTCCATATGCAGGGAGGCATTGTACCAACAGACGGCGAAAAACCGGGATTATTGGCAATGCCGTCACCCAAGTGAAACGTCCAGTTCAAGCACATAAAACAAGGTAAACAGGAAGGTAAAAATGAAGTCATCCGATTTAAAGAAGTTGAATGGTCATAGCCCATTGATGAAGCTGCTTGGGGTCGTCGGGGTCATTGTTGGGCTGCATTCCATGATCGCGGGGGCCGCGACAAACAGCGTTGGGAGCTACACCTCGCTCATCAACGCCATCGCCAACAGCGCCAACGGCGACACGATCGTCGTCACCAACAACATCATGGTCAGCAACCAGGTTTCAATCAACAATCTGGGACTGACCATTCAAGGGAATAATTACTCAATTTCCGTGCCGGTTTCCGGGCTTAATGCGTCGGGCATCGTCAACACCAGCCCCTCGGCCTTCGGCGTGTTCAACATCAGCACCAGCGGTCTGACCAATACGATCCAGAATCTGACCATTGAGGGCGGCGCCCCGGCAGGCCAAGGCGGCGGCATTCTGAACAGCAGCGGCACCCTGATACTGCAAGGAGTGACGATTACGCAATCGGGAGGAGTCAACACCACCGGCGGCGGCGTGTGGAACGGAGGCACGCTTTACATGAGCAACTGTAATATCAGCCGCAATGGGGCCGAGTACGGAGGCGGCTTTCTCAGCACCGGAACGATGTTTATCCAAGGATGCACGATCAGTGAAAACCGGAGCATGATCTCTGGCGGCGGCGGCGGCGGCGGACAGAATAACGGCACGCTCTACGCCAATAATTCCACATTTGCCAACAACGTGAGCACGGAACTGGGCGGAGCCATCAACAACAGGACAAGCGCATCGGCCTATTTTGTTGATTGCACATTCGTCGGGAACGTCGCCTTTGGCACCGGCTATATGGGAGGCGCCATCGCCAACAACGGCGGCACGGTTTCGCTGGTCAACACCCTCCTGGCCTACAATTATTACTACAACGGCAGCAGTTTCACGTTGAACGACATCACCAACTATACCGGCGCACCGGCCAGCGCACCGCTCGCCTATTACTGCATTTTCCAATCCACCACGAACCAATTGGCAAGCGGCAGCGTTGGCACCACGCTATATACCGGCAACATCAGCGGCGCAAACAACACGCTGTTTTGCGGCGGGGCCAGCACCATGGTTCTGAGCGCGAGCGGATCGCAAGTGGGTTCGGGAACCGTCTTTCAGCCGTTCCTGGTAAACGTCGGCTTATCGCAAACCGCCACCGCCGTGCTGAAGCCCGGCAGTTTTGCTTTTGGGTACGGGGCGCGCGCGGCGTTTTCCTCGGCGCCGTCCACGCCGGTGGCGGGCTACTACAACGGCAGCGCCTGGGTGACTCTGTCCGGGACGAGTTCCGCCAGTTATGAAGTGACCACCGACCAGAACACCACCAACCGGGGGAGTTTATTGACGGTTGGCGCCGCGGTCTCGACTGCCACCAACGTTTTCATGTTGCAGGTCAATGCGGGCACCAACGGCACGGTATCCGGCGGCACCATTTACGGGGACATCTATCCTTCGGGAACGACGATCACTTTAACAGCCATCCCCAACGCCGGTTACGAGTTCAGCCAGTGGAACTATGTTCTGGGCGGCAGCGGTGTCGCCTCCACCGTGAATCCTTTTGCCATCACCCTCACCACCAATGTCACGCTGGTTCCGGTGTTTGCGCTTTACACTGGTTTTACCGTCTCCTACTCGGGAAACGGCGCCACGGGAGGAACCGTCCCGGCGGCACAGGTGGTCAGTTCGGGAGGGAGCACGAATATCTCCGGTCCCGGCACCATGGTCAACCCTGGTTACTTATTCTCTTGCTGGAATACCCGGTCGGATGGCAACGGGACGAATTACGCCACCAATGCCGTTTACAGCGGCCCGGGGAATCTAAATCTCTACGCCATTTGGACGCCCTGTCCCCCCCCCACCATAACCACGTCCCCGACCAACCAAACAGTGGCGGTGGGCGCGCCGGTGAATATAAGTGTTTCTCCGACGGGCGCGACACCTCTTTATTACCAGTGGTTCAAGAACGGGGCCATGGTGATTGGGGCAACCAACAGCACGCTGAGTTTTGCCAGCGCGGCCACGACGAATTCGGGGGTTTATTATGTGACAGTTACCAACGCTTATGGCATGTGCATCAGCCAGCCGGCCTCGGTGACGGTCGGCGTTCCGCAATTGTTCGCGTGGGGCAATAACAGCTACGGCCAATTGGGCGACGGAACCGCGACCAGCAGGAGTCTGCCCGAATCCATGGCCAGCAACGTGGTGACAGCAACGCTGGGAGCGGACCACTCGCTGTTTTTGAAGAACGACGGCACGCTGTGGGGGACGGGGTTCAACGGCGACGGGGAGTTGGGCGACACAAACACAACATCCACGGACAATGCGGTATTTGTATCAAGCAACGTGGTGGCGGCAGCAGGGGGTGTCTGGCATTCCCTGTTTGTGAAAAACAACGGCACGCTATGGGCGATGGGCCAAAACTACGACGGCCAGTTGGGTAACGGAACCACGAGCACAAGCCCCCAGACTGTGCCGTTATGCGTGGCCAGCAACGTGGTGGCCGTGGCGGCGGGATACGAAGATTCCCTGTATTTGAAAAATGACGGCACATTGTGGGCAATGGGCGACAACGCCTACGGCCAGTTGGGTGACGGAACCACGATAACCCGGAGCAATGCGGTATTTGTGTCGAGCAATGTGGTGGCGGTAATGGCAGGATACCAACATTCCCTGTATTTGAAAAACGACGGCTCGCTGTGGGCAATGGGGTACAACGCCTACGGCCAGTTGGGTGACGGAACCATGGTGAACCGGAGCAATGCGGTATCCGTGGCCAGCAACGTGGTGGCAATAGCGGCGGGAGACCAACATTCCCTGTATTTGAAAAACGACGGCTCGTTGCGGGCAATGGGGTACAACAGCTATGGCGAGTTGGGTGACGGAACCACGGCGACCCGGAGCAATGCGGTATCCGTAGCCAGCAACGTGGTGGCAGTGACGGCGGGATACGAAGATTCCCTGTATTTGAAAAACGACGGCTCGTTGTGGGCAATGGGGGTCAACTACTACGGCGAATTGGGCAATGGGACAACGGTCACGCCAGCCAGTCCGGTTTCCGTGCCCGGAATGTCCCTGGCCAATATTTTTTCAGGCAACGAAGCCTTCCATACTTTGGCGATTGGTTTGCCTCTGTCCCCGTCAATCACCAGCCAGCCAACCAACCAGACGGTGGTGGCGGGCGGCAGTGTCACTTTCACGGTCACGGCCACTGGTTTTGCGCCCTTGTCGTATCAGTGGCAGTTTAACGGGACCAACATCAGCGCGGCCACAGCCGCGAGCTACACCCTGACCGGGGCAATGGCGACCAACGCGGGGAATTACTCGGTTGTGGTGAGCAATTCCCCTGGCAGTGTGACCAGCAGCGTGGCGACCTTGACGGTCAACCGGGCCACTCCCACCGTGACAACTTGGCCGACGGCTTCGACAATCACTTACGGTCAGACTCTGGCCTCTTCGATATTGAGCGGCGGTATCGCCTCGGTAGGGGGCACATTTGCCTTCACCACGCCGACCAACGCACCCGGATTGGGTACCGCCGCGCAAGGGGTAGCATTTACGCCCGCCGACGCAGCCGATTACAACACCGTCAGCAACACGGTCAGTGTGACGGTAAGCATGGCCACTCCGAGCATAACGACTTGGCCGACAGCCACGGCAATCACGTATGGTCAGACTCTAGCCTCTTCGACATTGAGCGGCGGCGTCGCCTCGACGGGCGGCACCTTTGCCTTTGTGACGCCGACCACCGCGCCCGGAGCGGGCACCGCGCCGCAATGGTTCTCTTTCACACCGACGAACACAACCGATTACAATACCATCAGCAGCCTTGTCAACGTGACGGTAAACAAGGCTGCGGCGACGGTAACGCTGCATCCGACGCCTTTGCTGGCGACCTATGATGGCACGGCCAAGGCCGTGACGGCCACCACCACGCCCAGCGGGTTGGCTGTGGCCATCACCTACAACGGACAAAGCGCCGCGCCGACCAACGCGGGAGCTTATACCGTGATCGCCACCGTCACCGATCCCAACTATATGGGAGGCGCGACCAATCAATTGCGGATTGCCATAGCGGGGCCGGCGGTGGCGTGGGGTTTGGGATCATCGGGGCAAATGGGCAACGGAGGTTTGACCAATAACCTGGTGCCCGGGGCGATAATCACCAACGGTGTCATGGCCGGCAAAACAATTGTCGCGGTCGCCGGCGGGGTTTCCCACAGCTATGCGCTCACTTCCGATGGGATGGTTTATGCCTGGGGCGATGACAGCATGGGGCAACTGGGCAACAATGGGACCAGTGCCAGCGACGTTCCCGTCATGGTCTATACCAATGGCGTCCTGGCCGGCAAAAAAATCGTTGCCATCGCCAGCGGCCAGAGTCACGCGCTGGCATTGTCCGCCGACGGCATGTTGTTCACTTGGGGATGGAACAACAACTTGCAATTAGGAAACGGCAGCACGGTTGCCTATACCAACGTGCCGGTGGCGGTGAACATGACCGGAGTCCTGGCCGGCGAGACTGTGGTGGCATTGGGCACGGGCAATATGCATAACCTGGCGGCCACTTCGGACGGCAAACTGTTTGCCTGGGGATATGGCCAGAGTGGCCAGTTGGGCAACGGGGGCATGACCAACTGCGGCGTGCCTGTGGCGGTGAATATGAGCGGAGCGCTTTCCGGCAAATCGGTCATCGCGGCATCCGGCGGGTGGTTACATTCCGTGGCCCTGACCGCCGATGGGTTGGTTTATGCCTGGGGCGCCGGCGGTAGCGCGCAATTGGGTGACGGGGCGCTGACCAACAGCAGCGTTCCTGTGGCCGTCGCAACCAACGGCGTGTTGGCGGGCCAGACAATCGTCGCGATTGGATCGGGCGAGTTCCACTGCTTGGCCGTCAGTGCGACCGGCTCGGTTTATTCATGGGGGCCAAGCCCGGATGGAGAATTGGGCAATGGCACCAACATCCAGAGTACTGTCCCCGTGGCGGTCTCCAGCAACGGCGCGCTGGCCGGAAAGACTGTGGTGGCGGTGTGCGGAAGTTACAATAGCAGCACCGCTTTGACCGCCGATGGGGAGGTGTTCACATGGGGCGCCAATGGATATGGACAACTGGGCAACACCGCCTATCCCATCAACAGTTATGTGCCGGTTGCCGTGTCCACCAATGGCGCGCTGGCCGGCCAGACTGTGTTGGCAATTTCCTCCAGCTCGCAAGCTTTCCATGTCATCGCCCTGACGGTTGGTTTGGCGGCCCCGGCCTTGACCTCCGCCACCAACGCAACCGGCACTTATGGCCAGGCGTTCACCTTCACCGTCACCGGCAATAGCGTCGCAAGTTACTCCGCCGCCGGTTTGCCAGGTTGGGCGGCTTTTAACATGAATACAGGAGTCCTGAGCGGCACGCCCACCAACACGGGTGTCTTCAATGTCGCCATCGTTGCCACCAACGCTTTCGGTTCCACCGGCGGGAATCTGGCGATTACCATTCTCCCGGCCACAACGGCCGTGTCGGTGGGTTCCTCGCTCAATCCCGCCACATACGGGGCAAGCGTGACATTTACCGCCACCGTTTCGCCCGGCGCGGCCGGCGGCACGGTAACCTTCATGGACGGCACGACGAACCTTGGCGCCGGCACCCTGAGCGGCGGCACGGCCACTTTTGCCGCCAACGCCTTGGGCGCGGGCAGCCACAGCATCACTGCAACATACGGCGGCAACACAAACTACGCTGCCAGCACATCCACCCCGATCACCCAAGTGGTCGTCGGGCAACGGCCGGTGGTGGTGGAAATTGTCAACAACGGCAACAGCACTGTAACCGCCACCTTCCAAGGCTCGGCCGGAGCCGCTTATGTGGTGTTTGCCAGCACCAACCTGTGCATGCCCGGATCTTGGTCCGCCGTGTCCACAAACCTGGCTGGCTCCGGCGGCACCTGGACATACACCGGACCCATTGCCGGATGGCAGCAGCGATTCTTTATCGCGGCGCCCCTGCCCTGAGGTCGCGGCCGGGGAGGGCCTGAATGGATTTTCAGGCCCTCCGCGCGCCCGCCAATAACAGCGTTGCCAACCCGCACCCCCCCATGCAAAATGGGTTCATGCCGTCATTTGATGTAGTTTCGGAAGTCAGTTCGATGGAGATCGAAAACGCGGTCAATCAGGCCAAAAAAGAATTGGCCAACCGATTCGATTTCAAAGGCAGCAAGGCCGAGATCGTGTTGGAAAAAAATGAGATCAAGCTCACCGCTGAAGATCATTTCAAAGTCAAAGCCCTGCACGAAATGGTCATCGGCAGGCTGGCCAAACGCCAGATCAGCCTGAAAAGCGTGGAGTCAATGCCCCCCGATATTTCCCCGCTCGGCCACGCCCGCCAGGTCGTTAAAATCAAACAGGGCATCGAACAGGCCGTCGCCAAACAGGTCACCAGCTTCATTCGCGAAACCAAATTAAAGGTCACCACCCAGATTCAAGGCGAAGCCATTCGCGTCACAGGCAAAAGCAGGGATGACCTTCAGTCCGTGATCGCGGCGGTGCGAGGCCGTGATTTTCCAGTGTCGCTGGACTTCCAGAATTTCCGGGATTAAGGCGGCGCAAGCCTTTCAACAATTCCAGGCGTCCGGTCAGCCTGGGGAAGACATGGGGCATGTTTGCCACCGCGCGAGCGAGCGCACTTTTTATTTCCACCGCCTAAACGCGGCGCAAGCCTTTCAACAATTTCAGGCGTCCGGTCAGCCTGGGAAAGACATGGGTCACATTTGCCACCGCGCGAGCGCGCGCCTCGACGCGGGCACTGGCGTTGACCACAATCGCCTCGGCTGCGCCACGCCAGACGGGGATGTCCACCATTGAGTTGCCCGCGTAATCGAAACCTTTTGGCCCAAAAAGCCCGGTCAGCCGCCGCAACTTGGCGCCGCCTCTCAGGTTGGTTTTTCCGTCGCTGCCGACGGCGCTGGAAAAAAATCCGAAGCGCGCGGCCACCTGTTGAACGACCCGTTCATCCGCCGCGCTGGCCAGAATCAGGACGCGTCCGTCCGCGTGTTGCCCCTCCAGAAACCGCAAAAAATCCCGGTGCGCCGGGAGCAGTTCCGTTTTCAAAACCGCTTCCGCCGCCAGCCGCCGCTTAAAATGCGTCCTGCCCCGGCAAAGCCAGACCAGCAACATCCCCGCCCGCCAGAAATGCGCGCGCAGGAACGCGGCTATCAAGTATTCCATCGTGTCCACTTCCAGCAACGTCCCGTCCATATCGACACACAAGGGACGCGCGGGGATTTTCAAGGTGTCCATAGTCAAGGCAACGGCCACACCGCCGAAAGAGCCGGGGCGCTCGCGCCGGGAGCGGGCGGATTCAACATTTTCCCCCGTCCCGGACCACTCATCGTCACTTTGATGGGGAAAGCGCTGTTGGTTCGAACATAGAAGTCCAGATAAACCCTGTTATCAGGCAACATATCCGACCCCATGCGAACCTGGGTAATTTGACCCGCCCACGGGTAGCTGTAACTTCCCCGCCGGGTTTCAACCAGTTCGCCCAGCGTATTGGTGGTCGTTCCGTAAGCTTGCAGCCGGAACCAGAATTCCGTGTCCGTGGTCGCATTATCCCAAAAGCCCGAAGTGATTTTAACCGCCGCCGCATTAAAAGTTGCTCCGCAAAGCACCCGATACCACCCCGGTGAAGCGGGGGTGAATGTAATGCTGTCCTCATCCCCCGGCTCCCAGGCCAAATCCTCCCCCTCCTTGAATTCGCTGCCGGAAAAGTTCACGTTGCCCGCCCAAGTGCTGAACCGCACCGGCGGGTTGGAATTGGCTCCATTGGGTGAATAATCGTAGGGGATACTCACGTCATTGCCAATCCCGCCGCCCTGAAATATGTTCCCCGTGACGGTCGCGGTCATGTGCGATTGCAGATTGAGCGCCGTCGCATTGGTGGCATTAATCGAGGGATAGACAATATTGTCCTTCACCACCAGATTTTTCGTGGGCGTGTTGGAAGGAGTGTAGCCGTACCAAATGCCCGTTCCGCCCTCCGTTGTTCGGATGATATTGTTGCGAAACACCTGGTTGGTCACCCCGCCGGAGTCAAAGTTGAAACGAATCCCCATGGTGACGTTATCGAAAACATTATCCTCCACCACCCCATCGCGGGTGCTCCCGCTATCGTGATAAACAGCCGCAGCGGTGCGGCCGGTGAGATTCAACGCCTGATTGTGCCGGACGATGCCGCCCTGGCAGTAGGCATTAAAGTTCCAAACCGCCCCGACCGATGCGCCCGTCCGGACGTTGTAAACCAAATTGTCACGCACGACCGCGCCGGCCACATCACAGGAAGAATAATTGCCCTCCGTGAAAATGCTAATGGCGGTGACCCCGCCGGAACCGGGCAGGACCTGCGCCGGCTGCGTCACGACGCATTCTTCAATGACGCAGTTGGTGGCATAAAAGGTGAATGCATTTTGGGGGCAGATGACCAAAACAAAGTCTTCATGCTTGGTCGTGGTCCCCCAATTAACCGCCTTGACCCTTGAAATTTTCGCGTCGCTGCCAAACAACTCGACCGCGTTGAGATTGTCCGCATCGCGGTTGTTTTGCAGATTGCAGTCAATGGTCAGATCGGACACCTCCGCGCCGTCCGCGTTGGCCGTGAACGGTCCTCCCACCACCGATGTTTGCGTGTTGGTCGCGGCGGGGCCGGCCATTTGCAGTATCGTGTTGTCAATGCCCGCCCCGCGCAATTTCCAGCCGGTCAGCGCCTTGATCCCTATGCTCCAGCCCCAGGTGGGTTCCCGGGTCGGCTTTATTTCAAACGTTCCCGCCATGAGGTGAATCGTCATGTGTTCGTTGGTCAAATCGTTCTGCAACACCCAGTTCAAACTTCCGCCGTCCGGGCAGCGAAAAGGATAGGTGGGAGTCCCGATGGTGTCGGCCGGGTAACTGTTTGTCTCCATGCTCGCAACGGGGCCGTTGGGCGAAATCCAGACTTCGCTCTCGATTGCCCGGAGCGCACCGGCACTGGCCATGATTGATAACCCGACCCATAAACTATGAAACCGTGTCGCGTATGCTGTCATTGCTGTGTCCTTTCGTTGGGCGGCAGATTAGGCGAGCCTGGGTGAAATTGACAGAAAAAGCGGCGATGCCATTCAGGACCAGGTTTGCGAATGTAAGCGGTGTCTCGCTGGCCGTGGATTGTTATTTTATGTGCAAGAAATGTGGTGGAAACTTCTGAAATATTTCTTGCTTTTGGCGGACACACGGTTCAAGCATGGAAACAGTTCTCTTTACAGTTGAAGTTTGCGTAGCGTTGGCCGCTACTCAAGCCATAAGAGAAAACCGACCAAGTTTTTAGCGCATAGCAAGTGGACAAAGGCCAGTAGGATTAAACCAGCACATGAACCTATTTCAGGCGGTAACCAGTTCCTCTAAAACCATCTCCGGCGTGTACCGAGTCGGTCGCGAGACATTGTGCGCCATTGCGTCGATTAAACTGATAGCGTGGCAATTTCCATACAGGGCGTTTTTGCACGGAGCCGGTGTGGTCGCCCTAATTCTGATATTTTCCGGCTATCGAACGTCCGGTATTGAAGGTTTGACGATTTCGATTCAAAACGGAACTAATGTGGTTTTGGGGTGGCCAAGCGCCACGAATGAAACATACCTCATCCAATCCCGCCCGTCCTTGGACCCGAGCAATCCGTGGCAAGCTCTGACCGATTATTACCCCGCTTTTGCCAACACAAACTGGACGACTTACACCATTACCAACGCCATTCCTACACCTTCTGGCGGGGGAAGTGGTTCGGCAATTGAAACGGGTTCCCCGCCTTCGCCTGACACCGCGAACTCTGATGCGGCGATAACTGCAAACGATTTGGCATTAGAACTTGCGCCCGGTGATTCCACCGTGCCGCCGTCACCGTGGATTCCTGCGAGCCTGCCGAATGGAGCAATACTGAAAGCTTCTGGCGAATACGTTCCACTGCCGCCAGTTTCCAGCGCTTCACAGCAAGCCATGGGCAATTTCTGGTTCCTCGACGTTTTTAATGGGTAAAAGGGGGAAAATCGGTTTTTCTGGTGGGAGCTATGATACCAGAAGCAGTGTTTCATCAGATTTTGGCGCTGGGCGCGGCC
>Ga0181535_10004307_pt1 | contig 15952 bp, 16 predicted proteins | sample PEATcosm2014_Bin_44_FD_119774 | JGI IMG/M metagenome (GOLD analysis project Ga0181535, IMG submission 119774) | Peatland microbial communities from MTU Mesocosm Facility, Houghton, MI, USA - PEATcosm2014_Bin17_30_metaG | ecosystem: Environmental > Terrestrial > Soil > Wetlands > Peat | place... | reverse complement strand
GTAGGAGTGCGCGCCGGCGGCCGTGAAGTCGTAGTGCGCGAGCGCGGCGAGCGACTGCATGTGGCGCTTGCGGCCCTGCGCGTCGCGGTCGAAGCGCCGCGTCATGAAGTGGCGGCGCCCACCTTCCTCGAGCAGGCGGCACTCGCTCATCGTGATCCTGGCGTCGCGCGCCATCTGCGCGTAGGCGAACTCGATCGCCCCGTAGCCCTGCGGATCGGCGAGCGTCTCGCGGTCTTTGTTGCCGGACACGCCGTCGAGCTTGAGCAGCCAGTGCTCGAAGTCGGGGCCGGCGTCGAGCTGACCGGAGCGCACCGCGCCGGTCTGCGGGTTCCAGGCGATCACGGCCTTCGCGCGCGCGCCGCCCGCCGAGGTGCCGACGCTGAGGATGTCGCGCATCGCCGCCTCGCGGTGGCCCGCCGCGAGCGAGGCGACGAGCTTGGCGCGGTTGCTCAGCACCTCCGAGGCGAGCTTGACCAGCGCGTCGACGCGAAGGTCGTGGTTGGTCGACGCCCGCGGCCCGCGGGCGGGCAGGAACTCGAGCGCACCCATGCCGCGCAGGCCGACGTAGCAGAGCCGCTCGACCGAGTCGAAGCTCTCCGGGCGGCGCCCCTGCGCGGCGAGCCAGGCGTCGATCAGCGCCCGTCCGTAGCGGTCGGGGAGCGAGTCCGCCAGCAGCCCCGGCAGGCCGTGGAAGCCGGCCGGGTTGAGCGCCGGGAAGCGGTAGGGGTCGGCGCGCAGCGGCATCGTCAGCGGCGCCACCTCGACCCCGCTGGCCAGGAACGCCGGGTCGTACTGGAACACGGCGGCCTGCCCGCCGTCCATCGATACCGCGCCGATCGTCGTGCCCCACAGGCGCACCTCGGCGAGGCTGCTCATGGCTCGTCGCCCCACCTCCAGGGCCGCTCGCCGGCCGGGCCCTCAGCGCGGCCGTGGGCGCCCGCCGCGCGCCGGCGCTGGCGACCGCGAAGCTTCAGCTCCGCCAGCGGGCTGGGGACCGGCGCCGGGATCAGGCGGTCGAGCGCGTCGAGCAGCCCCAGCTCGCGCAGCACGCGGATCAGGTTGGCGTCCATCACCGGCCCGCCCGCTTCGAGGCGCTGGATGACGTCGCGCGCGACTCCCGCCCGCTCGCTCAGCTCCTGCTGGGTCAGGTTGCGAGCGAGCCGCAGCGCGGCGAGCCGCTCGCCGATCTCGCCCAGGACCGCTTCGTCCGTCAGCTGGGAATCGATGTCCATAAGAGGGGTCCTTCCAGGCGTTACAGGCTCATCGGTGTATAAAGCATGGTATCACAGGCGTTACAGTCATGGGTATAGACCTCATCAATGCCTGCCACAACAGGCGCTAACCGATTATGAGACGGTAACGCCTGACAATGCAGGCACTACATACATGTGTATCGCAGCACCGCGCGGAGCGGGAGCGGGCGACGGCTCCGAAGTAATCTGTCCGGTTCGCCAATGCCCCGGCATTTCCTCACAGGCACAGAGCTCGACGGCGCCGAGCTGGGCGCGCTGATCGAGCGGGCGCTCGAGCTGAAGGCGGCGCCGCGCAGCTCGCGCGCGCTGCACGAGCGCTGCGTCGGGCTGGTCTTCGAGAAGCCCTCGACCCGCACGCGGGTCTCCTTCGAGGTGGGTGTCGTCGAGCTCGGCGGTCACCCGCTGATCCTGCGCCCCGACGAGCTGCAGCTCTCGCGCGGCGAGCCGCTGCGCGACACAGCGCTCGTGCTCTCGCGCCACCTCGACGCGGTCGGCGTGCGGACCGGGCCCCAGGCCGTGGTCGAGGAGTTGGCGGCGGAAGGTTCGATCCCGGTCTTCAACATGCTGACCGCGCTCCATCATCCGTGCCAGGCGCTCGCCGATCTGCTGACGCTGCGCGAGACCTTCGGCACGCTGAAGGACCTCCGCGTCGCCTACGTCGGCGACGGCAACAACGTGGCGCGCTCGCTGGCGCTGCTCGGTTCGCGCGCCGGGCTCGAGGTGGTGGTCGCCTCGCCCGAGGGCTACGAGCTCGAGCCGGGCACCGGTGCGACGCTCGTGCGCGAGCCCGCGGCGGCGGTGCACGGCGCGCACGCGGTCTACACCGACGTGTGGGTCTCGATGGGCGACGAGCAGACCGCCGCCGCCCGCCGTGCCGCGTTCGCGGACTACCGCGTCGATGACGCGCTGCTCGACCACGCGCGCCCGGAGGTGATCGCGCTGCACGACCTGCCGGCGCATGCCGGCGAGGAGATCACCGCCGAGGTGCTCTACGGCCGCCGCCAGCGGATCTGGGACCAGGCCGAGAACCGCCGCCACGCGCAGAAGGCGCTGCTCGAATGGCTGCTGCCGTGAGCGGCCCCCCGCTCGCCGCGCGTCCTGCTGTCGGCGAGGAGCTGACGCTGCGCGTCGAGTCGCTGGCCTTCGGCGGCGCCGGCGTCGCGCGTGCGCCGGGCGGCTACGTCGTCTTCGTCGAGGGCGGCTTCCCCGGCGACCTGGTGCGTGCGCGCGTGCACCAGCGCAAGCGCTCCTACGCCCAGGCCCGCGCGACCGCGCTGCTCGAGCCGGGACTCGACCAGGTGGCGGCGCTCGCCGACCATCCGGGCGCGCCATGGCAGGTGCTCCGCTACGAGCGCCAGCTCGAGATCAAGGAGGAGCAGGTCGACGACGCGCTGCGCCGGATCGGCAGGCTCGACGGCTTCACGCTCGAGCCGATCGTCGCCGCGCAGCAGCAGTGGCGCTACCGCAACAAGCTCGAGTACTCGTTCGGGACCGGCGAGGACGGCACCCTGCTGTGCGGCTTCCACGCGCCCGGCTCATGGGAGCGCATCCAGCACATCGACGACTGCCTGCTGGCGTCCGAGCCGGCCAACCAGGCCCGGCGCGAGGTGCTCGAGTTCGCCCGCGCGCAGGGGCTCACGGCCTTCGACCGCCGCACGCGCGAGGGCTTCCTGCGCAACCTCGTGGTCCGCGAGGGGCGCCGCTCCGGCGAGCTGCTGGTGCGCCTGGTGACGAGCCGCGGCGAGCTGGACGGCGACGCGCTGGCCGCCGCGGTCGCCTGCCACGGCCTGCTGTGGACGCACACCGACGCGCGCGCCGAGACGACGGCCGGCGGGCGCACCGAGCTGCTGGCCGGTGAGGCCGCGATCGATGAGCGAATCGGCGAGCTGGAGCTGCGGATCTCGCCCGAGGCCTTCTTCCAGACCAACACCGAGATGGCCGAGGTGCTCTACGGCCTGATCGTCGACGCCGCGGCGCTGCGCGGCTGGGAGCGCGTGTTCGACCTCTACAGCGGGATCGGCTCGATCGCGCTGACGCTCGCGCCGCGGGCCGGAACGGTCCACGGCCTGGAGCTGATCGAGGAGGCGGTCGCCGACGCGATCGAGAACGCGCGCCGCAACGAGATCACCAACGCCGCCTTCTACGCCGGCGACGTGCGCCTGGCGCTCGGCGAGCTCGTCGATCGCGCCGGGCGCCCCGACGTGCTGGTCGTCGACCCGCCGCGTGCCGGTCTCTCGCAGAAGATCGTCCGCCGGGTGATCGAGGCCTCGCCGCGGCGGATCGTCTACGTCTCCTGCAACCCGACGACGCTCGCCCCGAACGCCGCCCAGCTCGTGGAGGCCGGCTGGCGCCTCGAGCGGGTCACGCCGGTCGACATGTTCCCGCAGACCCCGCACATCGAGTGCGTGGCGGTGCTGAGCAGGTGATCGCCGCCACGATCGAGGACGGGGCGGTCAGCGCGCGCGAGCATCCCACGCCGGCGCCGGGTGCCGGCGAGGTGCTGGTCAAGGTGGCCGCCGCCGGGCTGAACGGTGCGGATCTGATGCAGGTCGCCGGCCGCTACGCCGCCCCGCCGGGCGCTCCGCCCGACATCCCGGGGATCGAGCTGGCCGGCGAGGTCGCGGCGCTCGGCCCCGGCGCTGCCCGCTTCGCGCTCGGCGACCGTGTGATGGGGATCGTCGGCGGCGGCGGGCAGGGCGAGTTCGCCGTCGTCCACGAGCGGATCCTGATGGCGGTCCCGGCGCGGCTGGACTGGCCCGCCGCGGGCGGCGTGCCGGAGACCTTCACGACCGCCCACGACGCGCTCTTCACCCAGGCCGCCCTGCAGCCTGGCGAGCGCCTGCTCGTCCACGGCGGCGCCGGCGGCGTCGGCACCGCCGCGATCGGCCTGGCGGCGGCGGCCGGCGCGAGCGTCCACGCGACGGTCCGAGACGCCACGCTGCGCGACGGCGTCGCCGCGCTCGGCGCCACCGCGATCGCCCCCGAGGGCTTCGCCGAGCACGGGCCGTTCGACGTGATCCTCGAGCTGGTCGGGGCGCCGAACCTCGCCGCGAACCTCGACGCCCTCGCCTACGGCGGCCGCATCGTCGCGATCGGCATGGGCGCCGGCTCGCGCGCCGAGTGGGACATGCACGGGCTGATGTTCAAGCGCGCCACGATCACCGGCTCGACGCTGCGCAGCCGCCCGCTCGAGGAGAAGGCGCTGACCGCCCGGCGGATGGAGCGCAGCGTGCTGCCCCTGCTCGAGTCGGGCGCGGTCACGGTGGCGATCGCCGCAACCTTCCCGCTCACCGCCGTCGCCGACGCGTACGAGCGTTTCGCCGCCGGCGGCAAGCTCGGCAAGATCGTCCTCGTGATGGGCTAGCCGGTCGCGCCGCGCAGCGTTTTGGAGGCGAGCCCGTCCGCCGCGGTGACGTGGTCGCGCCCGTTCATGACGCACGACCCTCCGTCACCTGTTGCGCGTCGGTGGACGGCCGCGTCTGGGAATCGGCGCCGCCTGTTGGGGCAGCCGGCCCGCGTCGCTCAGGGCCCGCCGCAGCAGCATCTCGACGTGCGCGTTGAGGCTGCGGAACTCGTCGGATGCCCATCGCGCCAGGGCATCGTGGACCGCCGGGTCGATGCGCAGTAGGACCGGCTTGCGCTCCTGGCTCACGTATAGAGCGTCCCGGTGTTGACGACGGGGGATGCCGGCTGCTCGGCGCAGAGCACGACCATCAGGTTGCTCACCATCGCCGCCTTGCGTTCCTCGTCGAGCTCGATGATGCCGCCCTCGCTCAGTCGGTTCAGCGCCATCTCAACCATCCCCACGGCGCCCTCGACGATCCGTGAGCGCGCGGCGACGACGGCGTTGGCCTGCTGCCGGCGCAGCATCGCCTGGGCGATCTCCGAGGCGTAGGCCAGGTGACTGATGCGCACCTCGACGATCTCGACCCCGGCGATGATCACCCGCTCGGCCACCTCCCGTGCCAGCTCGGCGGCGACGACGTCGGTCGAGCCGCGCAACGACGTGCCCTCCTCCGTGGGGTCGTCGTAGGGATGGGTGGTTGCGACGTGGCGCAGCGCCGACTCGGCCTGGACCTCGACGAAGTTGACGTAGTCATCGACCGCGTAGACCGCCCGTGAGGTGTCGGCGACCTGCCAGACGACGATCGCCGCGATCTCCACCGGGTTGCCGTCGGCGTCGTTGACCTTCAGGTGGTTGGTCTCGAAGTTCCTGACCCGAACGCTCAGGTTCCGCCGGTCCGCCAGCGGCACGATCCACCACAGGCCGGGACGGCGCACGGTGCCGACGTAGCTCCCGAAGAACCGCACGACCTTGGTCTGGCCTGGTTGGACGATGACCAGCGACGTCAGCACGACAACCGTGGCCAGGATCGGCACGATCGCCCAAGTCGCGGCCGAGCTTTCGGCGACGAGGATGCTCACGGCGGTGCCCGCCAGGACGACCAGCACGCCGAACCAGCCGCTGATCGACCAGGCCGGACGCTCGTGGATTTCGACGCGGGTCCCCGCGTGCCCGACGGGTGTCGCCTCGGGCTGGCGTTGTGGATCGACGGCCTGGTTCATGATGTCCTCCGCTTGGAACGACGCTCATCAAAGTGTTATCAAATAGATATCACTTTTCCCGCGAGCGTGCAAGCTCCTCGCTGTCGGGTGGCCGCGTCTGTGAACCGGGTTGCCTGCGGTTGCAATCGGGTTCGCGTTTGCGGATAATCGCGCCGCGGGGGCGATCTGAGTGAGGGTTCTCAAGTCGGCGGCTGTGCTCGGTGCTGCGGCGCTGATGATCCTCGTGCCCGCGATGTCGCAGGCGCAGACGCGACAGAATCCCTACGCCGGCAACTGGTCGACGAACACGGGCGGGCTCAGCCTCAGCGTCGTTGACGCGGCGACCGGCAGCCAGACGGTGCAGGACATGGGCATCGGGACCCTTGTGTGCGGTAGCCCAACGGTCTGGTACGCCGGCACCTACAGCGGGTCGGACTCGGGACGCATCGTCGGCTGCACCCAGAGCGCGGGAAGCTTGCAGGGCTTCTACAAGAGCAGCACCAGTGTCCGCTACGGCACGATTCACATCCTGGTCAGCTCCGACGGGACTTCGTTCGCGGGCACCTACGACGAGCTCTCGGACGAGGGAACGGGCATCGGCCCCTACCACGGAACCTTCAGCGGAGACTTCACCGGCGACGGCTGCTGCACGGCGACGAACCCCGGAGCCGGCGTCGTGACCGTGCCGACGCCGGCCGCGTTCAACACGACCGTGAGTGTTCCCGAGCCACCGCCCGGCGGTGCGGCGAACCTCACCTCGCCGCCACTCGGTTCAGCCACTCAGACGACGGTGGACCTCACGGGTCTCACCGACACCGACATTGCCGCCTTGGCGGCGGGCCCCCACGTTTGCATGACCCGACTCACGGAGCTCCTGGTGGGAATCAACCGCATCCTTGAGCGTGCGATCGCGGATGGCTTTACCGACGAGGCGCGTCTGGGCTTCGACGCCGCGTTCTTCGAAATCGCCCGTGGGTTCGTGGAGTGCGTGCGGTTCGCGAAGGCGGTTCAAGCCGCTGGGGCTCTTGCGAACCAGGCGACGGCGACGCCCGCGCAGGCAGGCTGTGCCTTCACACCCGTTGAGCTCTCGATCACCGGCTCGGGTACGAAGCAGCGTTTGCGCTCGCTCCACGTCGGACCGCAGCCAGGCGTGAGCGTCCCGCTGCGGGTGAGCTGCCAGAGCAGCGCGACGGGCCTCGCAGTCACGATCGCGTCAGGCTCGGGCGGCCCGCTGAGCGCCATCGTCGGGCCACAGTTGCGCCTCGGGATCGTGCGGAGCATGAGCGACACCGCGGGCGGCCAACTCAGCGTCGCCTTCCACCAGGGAACGGCAGCCGGCTCCGGAGGAAGCTCCGCGAACCTGACCGGCTCGTGGACAAACCCTCAAACGCCGGCCGCGCCACCGTGGATGCTCTCGACGACGAACGACCTCCACACGCTGACGGGCACATTTACCGGTGGCGCGGGCCACTCGGGCCTGCGCGGCACCGTCACCGCAACGCTGCAGAGCAACAACACGGTTTATGCGGGCACGGTGCACATCACCGAGGGAGCCCTCAGCGTCGGTGGAACGATCACGATCACGATCGTCAGCCAAGACAGGCTCGATGTGTCGCTGAAGCAAGCCAACCTCCCCACCACCCAGGTGTTCGAACTCGACCGCGGGTAGAAACGGCACGCGAAGCGTCGGCTGGCGGTCTCCGCAGCAAAGCACGTCAGTGACCACCGCACACCGCCGTCGTCGTCACGAGGCCGGCGGGCATCGCGTGGCGCGGCTCAGCAGATCGTGCCGCGCCCGCCGCCCCAGCCGACCCACGGACCGGGAGGACCGCCGGGACGCGACGGTTCGCGCACCGAGAGCCTGCGGTAGGCGAGGGGGCCGCGGGCGCTGCAACGACCGAGGTCGTAGGCGCGCAGCTGGATCGTCACGAGCTGCCCGTAGTAGCCGCCCTGCGGCTTGAAGATCGCGTTCAGGCCCTTGCCGGTCGCGACGCTCCCTCCCCAGGCGCTCCAGTGGATGTGGGTGACGAGCCCGCTCGGATCGCCGCCGTTGAAGATCGTGCCCGGCTGCGCGGTGCCGAAGCCGTGGCCGCTCGGGAGCGGGTAGCTCTTGGAACCGAGCACGACCGCGCGAGCGGCGGACACCGGCCGCGGGGAGGCCAGCCCGCTGGTCGCGGCGAGCGCCGCGAGCGCGACGGCCACGGCGGTCAGTCGGAGCACCCGCGACAGTCTCATTCGCACACCGTACGCAATCGTGCGGGGGCGCTGCGCCTCGCCCCACCAGGCAAGGGGCGGCCGCAAACAGGCGGCGCTACCAGCCCGGGCTCTCCCTAGTACGGCGGCAGTTCCGAGTACCAGTCGCCGAGCACGCGGAAGGAGGCCCAGAAGGCGCGCTTGGCGCGCTCGTCGTCGAGCGCCTGGTCGATGTTCGGCACGTGCAGCACGGCGATCTGGGGTGTGAGCTGCTGGATCTCGCCGATCCGCGGCGACAGCGGGTGGGCGAGCGGGAGCATCAGCTCGTCGAGCGCGTAGAGCGCGTCCTCGCCCATCGTGACGATGATCTTGGGCGAGACGATCGCGATCTCCTCGGCGACGCGCGCGATGCAGGCCGGGTCGGCGAGCGTGGTGTCGGCGACCGGGCATTTGACGAACAGCGTGCCGTAGACCGCGAGCGGGTCGATCTGCAGGCGCCGCAGCGACTTCATCAGCGCGCTGCCGGAGCGGCCGTAGAAGGCGACGCCCTCCTCGATCTCCGACGGCCGCGGCGCGTACTTGACCATCATGATGTCGGCCTGCGGATGACCCGAGCCGAGCACCGGCATCAGCGAGCCGCGCGGGCAGCGGTCGCAGGATTGGATGTCGCGCGTCAGCAGGTTCAGCTCACGGATCGCGCGCTCCAGATACTTCTCGCGGATCTCGTCGTCGGTCGCGGGCATCGGCCCGTTCAACTTCCGCGGGCTGGAGGGTTGTCCTTGGGCGTGCATCAGGACTTGCGCATCGCGCGTCGCACGCGCCGCGCGCGCCGCGCGCGCCGCGCGCCCGACGGCGTCGCCTTGGTTTCGAGGAACTTCAGTGCCTGGACGTAGAGCAGGCTCGACGGTTTGGTGTGGATCTCGGCGTCCCGGAGCGACTCCAGGAATTCGGCCGGCCCGTCGAAGTCGCGCATGCGCACGCGCACGGAGCCGAGGCCGGCGGCGACGTGCGAGTCCGATCCCGCGGCCGCGGTCAGGCGGTACTTGGCGGCGAACCGCGCGGCCTCCTCGTTGAACGAGCCGATCGCGACGCGCGGGTTGAAGATCTCGAGCGCGTCGATCTCCTCGAGAATCGTCAGCAGGTGCTCGTAGCCGGGGACGGTGTGCATGCGATCGAACGGGTGGGGCACGTATACCAATCCGCCCTGGCGGCGGATCTCGGCCACCGTGTGCTCGAGGCTCAGCCCGCGCGGGATCCGTTCGCGCAGGAACAGCCCGATCACCTCGCCCTGCGAGGCGGTCTTGACCTCCTCGCCGACGATCACCTTGATCCCCTCGGCCTTGCCGAGCGCCTCGAGCGCGCCGGAGATCTCGTTGTGATCGGTGATCGCGATCGCGCCGAGCCCCTCCGCCCTGGCGGTCGCGAGCAGCACCTCGACCGGGGTCGCGCAGTCGGAGGAGTGGTCGGTGTGCATGTGCAGATCGACGTCGATCATCGCCCGCCCGTTGCGGGCGGGCCGCCCGCTGCGGGGCTCGCGCCGGCGTGCGGCGACGGTCTCGTAGACCTCCTCGAGCTGATCGACGACGCGGGCGACGGTCAGCGACGCGCGAAAGCCGTCGGCGGCGGCGACGAGCCGTTCGCCAAGCGCGGCGTCGTCGGCGAGCCGGGCGAGCTGTGCCGCGAGCGTGTCGACGTCACCGGGCAGGAACAGCAGGCCGCGCTCACCGCCGGCGAGCACCTCCTCGTAGACGTCGACGCGCGAGGCCAGCGGAACGGCGCGCGCGCCGATCGCCTCCAGCGCGAGCCCGGGCGCGCTGAGCGCGCCGGCCGAGGCGAGCACGACGACATCGGCCTGTCCGAGCACCGCCGCGCGGTCGTCCTCGCCGCCGCCGTCGACGAAGCGCACCCGCGCTCGCAGCTCCGCGCGCAGCGCCACCTGCCCGCCGGGGGCGCCCAGCACCGTCGCCTCCCAGTCGGCGCCGGTCCCCAGTCGCCGCAGCGCGCGCAGGAAGGTGCGCAGGGCGGCGCGCTCCTCCGCCGCGACGAACGCGATGCGCAGTCGCGGCGAGCGCTCGCCACGCGGCGGGGCGGCCGCCACCATCGGCGTGACGACGCGGTAGTCGGCCGGGAAGTGCGACTCCATCAGCGCCGCGGTGGCGGCATAGCTCGCGACCCGCGCGTCGAGGCGGCCGAAGAACAGCTCGACGAAGCGGCGCGCCACCTGTGTGGAGAGCAGGCGCTCGTTCGGCGCGTGGAAGCTGCCGACGTTCAGCGCGCGCGAATGGCGCAGCGCCGCGCTCGCGGCGCTCGGCGCGAACGGCTCGTGGACGTGCACGAAGTCGAGTGGCAGCACCGCGAGCAGCTCCTCCACGGTGCGGGCGACGTCAACCGGTAGGCCGGCGCCGCGTCCGCTCGCCGACAGCACCTCGCCGGCGAAGAACAGCCCCGGTGTGCCCTCATCCCCGAGCAGCCGCGACGGATCGGAGCGCGCCTCGCGCAGCTCGCGCCGCGAGCTGCCGGCGCGGCGCGCGGACTGCGAGGGCGCGACGATCAGCACGCGGTGGCCGCGCCGCGCGAGTTCGCTGGAGACCAGCTCCACGTAGCGGCCGAGCTCGGTGTGAGCTTCCCACGGGTGGGGCGAGACCTGGGCGATTGCGAACGCCACGCCGCCAGCATACGCAGCCGCGGCGCTCCGCCCGCGCGCCCGCGCCGGGCGGTCGCGCGGACAACGGCGACGGGGGTGCCCGCCCCTACGCCCTGCGCAACTCGCCGTGGACGTGCACGATCCGTTGAAGCACGGTGATCGTGCTGAGGATCGCGAGCACGTAGACCGCGACGACCAGCAGGTCGAAGTGCCCGAGCGAGGCGCCGCGGGCGAAGACCAGGCCGATCGAGAGGATCACGACGCGCACCGCTCGGGTCGCGATGCCGACCTTGCACTCGACGCCGAGCGCCTCGGCGCGGGCACGCGTGTAGGAGACCATCAGCGACGCGAGCACCGCGACGACCACGGCGGCGACCGCGAGCTCGTTGTGCTGGCGGGCGAAGCTGACGGCGACGGCGGTCAGCACGATGCCCTCCTCGCAACGGTCCAGCGTCGAGTCGAGGAAGGCGCCGAACGCGGTGCCCTTGCCCGACATCCGCGAGTAGCGCCCGTCGAGCGTGTCCATGATCGAGCCGATGATGAAGGCCACGCCGCCGAGGAAGAACAGCTGGCGCCAGACCAGGACCGCGGCGAGCAGGTTCAGCGCGAGCCCGGTCAGCGAGATCGCGTTCGGCGTCAGCCGCGAGTCGATCAGCCGGTTGCGCATCATCGCGCGCCCCTGGCCGGAGGACGGCGGCGCCGTCACGCGGCGCTGCGATCTGGGTGGGCGCTCGGTGGCCGGCGGCGTGCTCACGTCACCGGGACGGGCGAGTGCTGCGGAGCCCCGGCGGGGGCGTGGGCCGGGGTGCGGAAGGTCCAGGCGTGCGGCCGCAGCGCCGCGAGCGCGCGTGCGGCGGCGAACGAGACGCCCGCGACGCCCAGCCCCAGCACGGCGTCGATCAGGAAGTGGTTGCCGGTGATCACGGTCAGGAAGGTGATGAAGAACGGCCACAGCGCCCAGAACACCTTCGCGATGCGGTAGCGCACCAGGCGTGCCAGCGTCCAGCCGAGCATCACCGCGCAGGCCACGTGCATCGAGGGCACGGCCGCGTATTGGTTGAAGAAGACCGGGGCGATCGTCTTGCTGGCGGAGCCGGTGATCTGGCTGATCGTGTCGATGAAGCCCCACTCGGGGAAGAAGCGCGGCGGCGCGGTCGGGAAGAGCCCGTAGCCGAGCAGGCAGATCGCCATGCCGACGAACAGCATGTTGCGCGCGAAGTAGTAGCTGCGGTTGTGCGCGATGTAGAGGTACAGCAGCAGCGCGGCGAGGATCGTGGTCTGCGCGTTGATGTAGATGTAGGCCGCGACGACGACCAGCAGGTGGCTGCTGGTAGCCCAGGACTGGATCGAGGGCTCGACGAAGATGTGCAGCGAGCGCTCGAAGGCGATCAGCTCGCGCGCGTGGGCGAAGGCCACTGGCGCGTTGGCGCCGACCAGGCCCTCGACGAGGCGGTAGAGCAGGTACGCGAAACCGAACAGGGCGCACTGGCGCAGCAGATCGATCCGTCCGTTCGGCAAGACGCGTCCCCGCATGAGAGCGAGGCGAGCCGTCATCCGGGCTGATCGTATCGACCCGCTCAGCTTCGCGCGAGAAACTCTGCGACGAGCTCGACGACATCGGGGCGGTCGAGCCACGGCCAGTGTCCGGCGTCGGCGAGCGCCACCAGATCGCATGGTCCGCCGAGCGTCTGCTCGTACTGCGTGGCGGCGCGGGACGGCACGAATGGGTCGAGCTCGCCCCACACGATCAGCGCCGGCGCGTCCAGCTCATCGAGCCTCGAGCCGGCGCTCGCCAGCGTCCCCGGCTTCACGCTGCGGTACAGCCGCAGGATCGCTCGCTGCGTGCCGAAGTCGAGCGTCTCGTACATCTCGCGCAAGTCGCGCTCGGGGATCGGCGAGGCGTTTGCGTAGCGCAGCGCGCGCCGCAGCAGGCGCGGCGTGAGGCTGCCCATCAACAGCTCGCCGAGCACCGGCGTGCGCCAGATGCGCGCGATCCGCGGCCACTCGTAGCCGTCGAACAGCGGCAGCGCGTCGATCAGCACGATCCGCGCGACACGCTCCGGCGAGCGTTGCGCGAAGGCGAGCCCCGCGGCGCCCCAGTCGTGCATGACGAGGTTGACGCGGTCCAGTTCGCGCCAGTCGAGGAAGCGTTCGAGGTAGCCGTCGAAGCCGGCGATCGAGAAGGGGAAGGTGGCGGCCTTGATCGCGTCGCCGAAGCCGGGCCAGTCGAGCGCGAGGCCGCCGGTGCGCTCGAGGAAGGGCCGCCAGGCCAGCGAGCTGTTCGGCACGCCGTGCAGATACAGCGTCGGCTCGGCGTCGTCGCCGGGAGCCGAGCGCCAGCTGACGGGCTCGCCGTCGATCGCGTCGGTGTGGTGGGCGACCTCGGCCATCCCGACGCGCGAGGATAGCGGCGTGAGCGACACCGCCTACACGCGACCGGGCCCGGCACGGGTGCGCCGCCTGCGTGACCGCCTGCGCGAGATCTACGGGATCCCCACCGCCCCGCCGCATCGCCGGCCGCTCGACGAGCTGATCCTGACCGTGCTCTCGCAGAGCACCAACGACCGCAACCGCGACGTCGCGTTCCTCGCGCTGCGCCACCGCTTCGGCGACGCGCGGGCCGCCTCGATCGACTGGCGGGCGGTGCGCGACGCGCCGATCGAGGCCGTCGAGGAGGCGATCCGCCCGGGCGGCATCTCGAAGGTCAAGTCGGTGCGGATCCAGGCGATCCTGCGCGCGATCGGCGAGCCGCTCAGCCTCGACTGGATGGCCGCCGCGCCGGTGGCGGAGAGCCGCGCCGCGCTCTGCGCACTGCCGGGCGTCGGACGCAAGACCGCGGCCTGCGTGCTGCTCTTCAGCTACGGGCTGCGCGAGATGCCGGTCGACACCCACGTCGCGCGGGTCGGCACGCGGCTTGGCATGCTGCGCCCGCGCGCCCCGTTCGAGGAGCTGCACGACACGATGCTCGCGTTGACGCCGCCTGGCCAGGAGCTCGAGTTTCACCTCAACCTGCTGCGCCACGGCCGGCGCACCTGCTTCGCCCGCAAGCCGGCCTGCGATACCTGCGCCCTCGCGCGGATGTGCCCGCGCGTGGGTGTCCGCTGACGCACCCGCGCCCCACGCGCCCCGCCTCACCCCAGCGGCAGCACGACGAACGCGACGACCGCGTAGTGGATCGCGGCGGCGGCGAGCACGAGGGCGTGGAAGACCTCGTGGTAGCCGAACACGCCGGGCCGGGGGTTCGGCCGCTCGCGCGCGTAGATCACGGCGCCGGCGGTGTAGAGGGCGCCGCTCAGCACGAGCGCGCCGATCGCGCCCCAGCCGATCGCGGCGGGGAGCTGCGTCAGCGTGGCGACCGCGACCCAGCCGAGCGCGACGGAGACGACGACCGCGACCCACTTCGGGTGGTCGGGCCAGACGAGCTGCAGCGCGATGCCGCCGGCGGCGCCGGCCCAGACGACGATCAGCACGACGCTCGCGAGCGCGCCGTGCAGCGCGAGCAGCGCGAACGGCGTGTAGCTCGCGGCGATCAGCACGTAGATCATCGAGCGGTCGAGCCGGCGCAGCCAGCGGCGCGCGGCCGGGCGCCAGTTGACGCGGTGATAGAGCGTGCTCGTGCCGAGCAGGGCGGAGACGGCGCCCGCGTAGATCGCCGCCGCGAGCACCGCACGCCCGGCCGGGGCCAGCGCGATCAGCGCCGCGCCGCAGCCGAGCGAGACGACGAAGCCCCACTGGTGGGAGACGCCGCGCAGGCGTGGCTTGCCGGGGCTCGGGGCGGTGCTCATCGCGCCCTGGATGCTCGCGCGTTCGCGCCGGGCGTGCGCCGGTCAGGCGTTCGCGCCATGCACGCCCGCGGCGCGCGGGGCGGCGGCGAACTTTGCGCGCTGCTGTTCGGCATCGATCAGTACGACGTCCCAGGCCAGTCCCAGTTTCGCCATCGCCAGGATCAGCCAGCCCGACGGGTCGAGCTCGTACCAGCGCAGGCCGTGGAAGGCGGAGCGCGGGAAGGCGTGGTGGTTGTGGTGCCAGGCCTCACCGAGGCTGGGCAGCGCGAGCCAGAAGACGTTGGTCGAATGGTCGCCGGTGTCGAAGCGGGTCGCGCCGAAGAAGTGGCAGATCGAGTTGATGCTCCAGGTGATGTGGTGGACGAGGAAGATCCGCACGAGGCCCGCCCACAGCAGCGCCTCGAGCCCGGCGCCGAGCGTGCCGCCCCAGGCCCAGCCGGCGAGGAACGGGATCGTGAGCGTGCCGAGCACGAACAGCGGGAAGGCGCGGTTGAGCTTGCGCATCACCGGGTCGCCCGCCAGGTCGGGGCAGTAGCGGCGCTTCTCGGCCTGTCCCTGGGTCTCGAACAGCCAGCCGATGTGCGCGTGCCAGAGCCCGCGCAGGACGCCCGCGAAGCCGGCGGACTGGCCGACGTGGGGTGAGTGCGGGTCGCCCTCCTCGTCGGAGAAGGTGTGGTGCTTGCGGTGGTCGGCGACCCAGTCGAGCACCGGTCCCTCGACCGCGTAGGAGCCCATGATCGCGAAGGCGTAGCGGATCGGGCGGTACGTCTCGAAGGCGCGGTGGGTCAGCAGGCGGTGGAAGCCGACGGTCACGCCGAACGCGCTGACGAGGTACATCACCGCGAAGATCACGATGTCGCGCGCGTGCAGGAAGGAGCCCCAGGCGAGGATCGCCGCCGCCACGGCGCCGAGGAACGGGATCAGCACGGCGCTGACGTTGGCTGCTCGCTCGGCGCGCGTCATCGAAACCGAAGAGTACGCTTCATGGGCACAGGTTTCTTGACGCCGGCCCAACGCGTTGCCGCAAGACTTGTCATGAATACACAAAACATCCCGGCAGAGCGACCGTGGCAGGCGCTCGATCCCGCGGTCAGCGCCGCGATCTCGCCGGTGCTCGGCGCGGTCGCCGACGAGATCACGGCCGCGATCGCCGAGGCGATCCCCGAGTACCGCCAGCCGATGGGCGGCGCCTTCGGCCGCGGTGTGCGCGACGCGATCGAGGAGACGCTGCGCCAGTTCCTCGAGCAGCTCGGCCGCCCGGCGAGCGGCGAGCGGCCGGGCCGCGAGGTCTACATCGCGCTCGGCCGCGGCGAGTACCGCGCCGGGCGCGGGCTCGACGCGCTGCAGGGCGCCTACCGCGTCGGCGCGCGGATCGCCTGGCGGCGGATCTCCGAGGCGGCGATCGCCGCCGGCCTGGACACCGCGACGCTGTCGCTGCTCGCCGAGTCGATCTTCGCCTACATCGACGAGATCTCCGCCGAGTCGGTCGAGGGCTACGCGAGCGCCCAGGCGGCCGGCGCGGGTGAGCGCTC
>Ga0181535_10004306_pt1 | contig 15955 bp, 16 predicted proteins | sample PEATcosm2014_Bin_44_FD_119774 | JGI IMG/M metagenome (GOLD analysis project Ga0181535, IMG submission 119774) | Peatland microbial communities from MTU Mesocosm Facility, Houghton, MI, USA - PEATcosm2014_Bin17_30_metaG | ecosystem: Environmental > Terrestrial > Soil > Wetlands > Peat | place... | reverse complement strand
GAGGCAGCCCAGGCAGGACAGCAATCCGGCCATCCGCCCGCGATCAGCCTCGGGCGATTTCCGGGCGAGGATCAGATCGACCCCCAGCACCACCAGCGCGGTCAAGACCACGATCCCTTCGGGGATCAGCAGGCGCATCCAGAAGAAGTCTGAATTCACGATACGCCTCCTTTCCAAATCGGCGCCATCAAAGGCGATTGAAACGCGGGAATAATCAAGTCGAGCAAAACTTTCGGCCAAAGACCCACCACCAGCGTTGCGGTGATAAGGAGCACGGCGCCGGCGCGTTCAGGCAATGTGATCGGCGGCAACGGAAGCGGGGGGACGACAGGTTTGGTATTGTCGGCGGCGTAGAAGCCTTTGAGCAAAGCCCGCAAAGTGTAAGCCACGCCAACCAAAATGCCGGCACCGGCCAGAATCGCGAACAATGGGAAGGCCTGCCAGGCGCCAACCAACACTTGCAATTCCGCCATGAACCCGCTGAAACCGGGCAGACCCATCGACGCCGCGCCGCCCACCACAAAGACCAGGCACGTAAAGAACGCGGTTTTATGAAGATTGAGCGGTTGCAACTCCTCCAAGTCGCGCGTGTGGGTGCGGTCGTAAATCATCCGTCCGACCACGGCGAAGAGCAGGCCGGCGATGATGCCGTGCGAGAACATTTGCAGGACGGCTCCGCTCAGGCCGATTTGCGTCAGGGTCATCATGCCGAGCAGCACGAACCCCATGTGGCTCACACTGGAATAGCCGATGACAAATTTGAAATCCCGCTGCACCAACGCCACCAGCGCGCCATAAACAATCCCGATGACAGCGAGGAGGGCGATTTCGTTGCGCCAGGTATGAAGTCCGATGGGGAAAAGGGTCATGGCCACGCGCAACGCGCCGTAGGCCCCGAGTTTCATCACCACGCCCGCCAGCAACATGGACGCGCCGGTGGGGGCGGCAACGTGGCCGGTGGGCGCCCAGGTATGGAACGGCCAGAGACCGGCCAAAACGGCGAAGCCGATGAACACGAGCAAGAACGCCCAGTTCTGGAAAGCGGGGGGGAAAGGAAATTTTGCCAGATCAACCAACTCAAACGTGTGCAACCCGGAGACGATATAAGCCGCGATCAAGCCGATCAGCACCAGCGCGCTTCCGCCAAAGGAATACAGCGCCAGTTTCATCGCGCCGTATTCTCGCCGCGTCGATCCCCAAATCGCAATCAGGAAATACTTGGGGATGATGGCCATTTCGTAAAAAACGAAGAGCTGGAAAAGGTCGAAGCTCAGGAAAACGCCATAGACGCCGCCAATAAGCGCGAGATATAACGCGAAGAATTCCTTGGCCCGCATGTCGATATTCCAGGAAAACAACACGCCCGCCACCGCGGCGATGCCGGTGAGCAAGACCAGTGTGATACTGATTCCGTCGGCGGCCAGATGATAATGGATGCCCAGGTCCGGCACCCAGTTGCATTTGACAATATCGACCAAAGCGCCCGCCGAAGCCGTTTGTTCATACCCGATCAACCCGCCCAATCCCAAGGCCAGCCCGGCCAGGGCTGCGGCCAGGGCCGTGACCCGCGCCAGCGCCGGCTTATCCTCCGGCAGGAACAGCAGGGCTGCCGCGCCAAGGAAGGAAATGTAAATAGTCCACGCCATCATAGATCAAAATTGTTTCACCATCTGCAACACCGTCGGGTTGACCACGTCGATCAGGAGGCGCGGATAAATTCCCAGCACGAAAATAAGGGCGATAACCGGCACAACCGTGAGGCGCTGGGCCAGGGTCATGTCCTGCCAACTGATCCAGCGGGCGGGCAGAGGGCCGCTGAAAACGCGTTGCAGGAGGGTCAGGAAGAAAATGGCGGTGAAGAGAAGACCCAGGACAGATATGGCCGCCGACCACGGAGCCAGGGCGAATGTGCCCTTGAAAATCAGGAATTCACCCACAAACCCGTTCAGTCCCGGCAGGCCGACGGAGGCAAAGACCGTGATACCCATCAAACCGCAAAAAACCGGCGCGACCTTGCGCAACCCGCCAAAATCATTCAAGCCGCGACAACCGCCGCGATCCTCCAGCAGGCCGACAAAATAAAACAAGGCGGAAGCGGTCAAACCATGGTTGAACATCTGCAACATCACGCCGTTCAAGGCGGCGGCCTTTTCATTGGTCCAGGCGGCGGTGGCATCGGTCAGTTGCACCGCGGCAAACATGCCGAGCAAACAATAGCCGAGGTGGTTGATGGAAGAATAAGCCACCACCCGTTTCAAATCCTTCTGCGCAAAAGCGGCGGCGGCGGAAAAAACGATGGTGATAACCGCCAGCCAGAGGAGGGGTGTTTGCAGCGCGCGCACTTGCGCGGGGAAAATCGGCAGTAAAATCCGCAGGAACCCGTAAACACCCATCTTCGACATGACTCCGGTTAATATCATGGAGGTGCCGGTGGGGGCCTCGGCGTAAGCGGATGGCAGCCAGGTGTGGAATGGGATGAGCGGGACCTTGACCGCGAAGCCCAAAAAAACGCCAAAAAAAACGGCCGTTATCAGGCCGTTTTCTGTCTTGAATAGAGTGCCTCCGACGGAGGAGAACAGCGCGGAACTCAGCTTTCCGGAGCGGGCCATATCGGCGAGTTGGGCGAAATCAAACGAGCCGGTGGCGGCGTAAATGGCCAGGAAAGCCAGCAACATGGTCACGCTGCCGACCATCGTATAAACAAAGAATTGGTAGGCGGCCCTGGTCCGCTGACTTCCGCCCCAGACTTTGATCAGGAAGAAGGCGGGGATCAGGCTCAGTTCCCAGAAAATAAACCAGTGGACAAAATTCAGCGCCGTAAACGTTCCAAACAGGCCGGCTTCAAGCAACAGGATGAGCGAGAAATAGAGCTTCGGATTCTGCTGCTCTTTTCCCGGCGCCGCCAGAGCGAACGGAATAACAATCGCCGTCAGCATTACCATCAGCAATCCCAGGCCGTCGATGCCGAGGTGATATTCGATGCCGAGGGAAGGCGCCCAGGCGTGACGTTCGACAAACTGCATGCCGATGCCGGTGGTGTCGAAAGTGGCCCAGAGCAAAACGGCCACGGCCAGGGACAAGAGCGTCGTCACCAGCGCGAGAAAACGCGCCAGCTTGGGGCCGGAGCCAAACGCCACGAGGACGCCGCCCGCCAGGGGGATCAAAGTCAACAGAGTCAGAAGCGGCAGATTACTCATTTACTCCCCCAAATCAGGAAAACGAGCAGGAGGCCGACGGCCGCTCCGATGACCCGCAAATACCGTTGCGCCTGGCCGTCCTGCCAGCGCGCCGCGACTTTTCCACCATCGCGCAAACCTTCGCAACCCTGGTCAAAACCGCGGTTGACCACCGATTCATCCGTGCCGCGGCTGGCCTTGGCCAGGAGAACCGTCAAGGCGGAAACAGCCCTGACCACCCCGTCCCAAAGCTTGCGGTCCAGCCAGTCCGAGAAACGCGAAAACACCGCGTTCAAGCGTATGACGGTGGCCTCGTAAAGTTCGTCGATGAAAAATTTGCGGCGCAGGCAGTTGAAAACAAACGGCTGCGCATTTTCCAGCGGATCGGTTTGGCGCGGGCTTTGGGCGGCGGCTTTGTAATAAATCCATCCGCTCAATGCAATGGCCACCGTGATGACCACGGTGGACGTCGCCATCACGCCCATCTGGCCGTCGGCAAAAATGTTGCCAACATCCAAAGTCGCGTGCCCCCCGTTCAAATACGCTTCAAACCACGGCCAGGCCGGCGTTCCAAAAAAGCCGGTCAGCACCGCCAGCACCGCCAGGATGGCGAGAGGAACGGTCATGACCGCCGGACTTTCGTGAGGCTGGGCAACGGGGTGACGGGAGGATCCGGATGCCGCCGGACGGCGTCCGAAGAAAACGTAACAAACCTGCCGTGTCATATAAAAAGCGGTCAGAAACGCGCCGAACACCCCGAGGTAAAATGGAACCGCCGAGACGGACCAGTGGCGGGCGGCGTGCAGGATGGCGTCCTTGCTCCAGAAACCGGAGAAAAACAGGGGAACGCCGCACAGCGCCATCATGCCGACGGCGTAAGTCGCGAAAGTCAGCGGCATTAATTTTTTCAAAGCTCCCATCTTGCGGATGTCCTGTTCTTCGTGGCTGCCGTGGATGACTGAACCCGCGCCCATGAACAAAAGCGCCTTGAACACGGCGTGAGTCAGGAGGTGAAACATTCCGACCGCCACCCCGCCCACGCCCAGTCCCAGCATCATGTAGCCGAGTTGGGAGACGGTGGAATAGGCCAGGATGCGTTTAATGTCATTTTGGGCAACGGCAATGCTGGCGGCAAAAACAGCCGTGATCGCCCCCACCCAGGCCACCACTTGCAAGGCCGTGGAGCCGGAAACCGGATTGACGCCACTGCTCATCAGAGGATACATGCGGGCGACGAGAAAAACACCCGCCGCAACCATGGTCGCCGCGTGAATCAAGGCGCTCACCGGAGTCGGACCTTCCATCGCGTCCGGCAGCCAGACATGCAACGGAAGCTGACCCGATTTTCCGACCGCGCCGCAGAAAATCAGGAGCGAAATCGCGGTTGAAACCGCCATCCCGCCGACCGTTGCAGCCAAGGCCAGATGGCTCAAAGCCGACTGTTCCAGGCAACCCTGGCCATTATCGTAAAAAATCAATGTTCCCGTTCGGGAATAAAGCCAGACCATTCCCAGGAGCAGACCGAGATCGCCGATGCGCGTGGTAATGAACGCTTTTTTGGCCGCCGCCGCCGCGCTCGGTTTTTGGTACCAGAACCCGATGAGCAAATAAGAGGAAAGCCCGACTAATTCCCAGCAAATGAAAAGCAGCAACAAGCTGTTGGCAATGACGATGCCCAGCATGGAGGCGGCAAACAGCCCCATGAAACAGAAGAAACGGGTGAAGTTTTCATCCTCTTTCATGTAGCCGATGCTGTAGATGAAAATCAACAAGCTCACCAGCGTGACCATGACCAGCATGATGGCGGAGAGCGGGTCCAGCACCCAACCCAATTGCACGGTGGCGGAGCCGAAATTGAACCAGGCAAAATTGAAGACTTCGCGCACCGTTTCCCGGCCGGAATTGAGCGTGCCGGCAAACGCCGCCAGCGAGAGCAGCAACGAACCGCTCATGGCCCCAAGAGCCAGGGCAACAGACGTCCGCCGGCGCGGACGCGGCAGCAGCGCGCCCACTCCCGAGGCCACCAAGGGCAACACCGGGATCAACCATAATAATTTGATAACGGATGACATCATTAACCTTTGAGCGAATTAAACTGATCCACCTGCACCGTGCGCCGATGCCGGTAAATGGCGATGACCAACGCCAGGCCGACCGCCGCTTCCGCCGCCGCGATGGCGATGGAAAAAATGGCGAACATCACGCCCGTCAGGGCTTCGGGATGCGCCCCATACCGCCAGAACCCGATGAAATTCAAATTCGCCGCGTTGAGCATCAATTCGATCCCGATCAGGACCAGGATCACGTTCCGGCGCAGAACCGCCCCCGCGAAACCGACGCTGAACAGCAACGCGCTCAAGACCAAATAATGAGAAAGCGGCGTGGTCATCGCAAACCCGGCTCCTTCCCCGCCTCGTGATTGGGCGGAACGCCGGTTTTCGGACCGGCGGCGGTTTTGTCGTTCATGGCAATCACAACCGCTCCCAACAAGGCGGCGGTCAGGAGCAAGCCGGTTGTTTCAAGCGGCAGCACGCATTGGCCCATGAGTTGTTCCCCGATTTTTTGCATCATGGGGGCGACGACGCCGGACGCCGCCTCATGCCGCAAACCGGGACTGGTGAGAACAGGCACGACCAGACAGACCAGCACAAGAGCCGAGATCGCCAACCCCGTCTTCCAACCGGAAGAAATCAGGGCCGAGCCCAGTTTCACATCCGCGCCATGGGTGAGCAAAATCGTGAACACGAGCAAAATGGCGACAGCCCCCACATAAACAAGCAGTTGGGCGACCCCCACAAATTCCGCGTTCAGTTGCAGGTAAATGCCGGCCAGACCGGCGAAGGCGCCGGCCGCGCACAACACGCAATGAACGATATTGCGCAGGCTCATTGCCGCAACGGCGCCGGCCAAAGTCAGCGCCGCCAGAAGATAGAATGTAATGTCACTTGGCATAGCGATATTGACGGGGCGTCGCCGACAAGCCGTTCAGGCTTCGGCCCAGCCGGATGCCGGGGAAAACAAGGATAGCCGCGCAAACCAGCCAGCGCACAGCCATCGATCCCGGGAAAAGCCGGCATTGGCCGCTCCAATGCCACACCGCCGCCGCCAGCAAGTTGAGCAGGGCCAGCGGCACCAGGAATTTCCAGGCCAGACTAAGCATTTGATCCAGCCGCAACCGCGGCAGGGTGGCGCGTATCCAGATAAAACCAAAAATCAGCGCGCTGAATTTCAGGCCGAACCAGAACCAGGACGGCAGCCATTCCAAAACAGGCAGGGGCGCGTGCCAGCCGCCCAGAAACAGCGTCACCGCCAGGCTGGTAATCGCGAACAACCCCATGTATTCACCCAGGAAAAACAGCGCGTATTTGAACCCTGAATATTCCGTCAAGTAACCGGCGATGATTTCCGATTCCCCTTCCGGCAGGTCGAACGGCGAGCGGTTGGATTCCGCCGTGGCCGCGATTAAAAACATAATGAAAGCCGCCAGACCCCATGGCGTTAATACATTCCAGCGCGGCAGGCCGCCCGCGATGTAGCCCGATTGCGCCTGCACGATGTCGTTGAGCGAGAGCGACCCGGCCAGCATCACCACCGGCACGGCCGCCAACACCAAAGGAACCTCGTAACTGATCATTTGCGCCACCGCGCGCATCGCGCCCAGCAAAGAGTATTTGTTTTGGCCAGCCCATCCCGCCATGAAAACCGCCAGTTCCGAAGCGGAACCAATGGCGAAGAAAAATAACAGACCGGCGTTGAGATCAATCGCAGTCATGTTCCGTCCGAACGGGATGACGGCAAAAGCCAGCCAAATCGGAATCGTTAACACCAACGGGGCGAGAAAATGCACCACTTGATCGGACGAGAACGGCACAATGTCCTCTTTAGTCAGCATTTTGATTCCGTCGGCCACCGGTTGGAACAGACCGCAGGGTCCCACCCGATTCGGGCCGTAACGGTTTTGCATGCGGCCCAGAATTTTCCGCTCAAGGATGGTGGTGAGGGCGAAACAAGTCCCGAACACCGTCATGATGGCGAGAATGATGACCAACGTCGAAACCCACGGCTGAAGAGAGGCCGGCACAAGTCCCACCACCCAATGCAGGAGGGTTACAAAAACCTGATCCAAATTACTCACGGGGTCACCGCCTTCGTGGGCGCTGCCGGGACTGCCGGGGCAGCGGGGGCGGCGGCAGCGGCGCGGGCTTTGGCCTCCGCCTTGCTCTTGGTCTCGGCGCGTTCGGCGTCAATGGCCGTCGCGTCGGTGGGATGAATTTTGCGGAAGTAGTCGTTTGATTTCGCCAATTGTTCTTTGTGCAAAAGGAGGGAGCCGAAACGCGTGTCCGAACTCAAGGTGAACACTTGGTCCATCTTGATCGATTCGAAGGGACAAACCTCGGCGCAAATGCCGCAGCTCATGCAGACCGAAATATCAATGTCAAAAACCGCCGGGAAAAGCTGCATTTTGCCCACAAAATCCGGTTTCTTCGCCTTGTCTTTGATGATGTAAATACATTTCGGCGGACATTCCTGCTCGCAAATCGTGCAGGCCGTGCAGCGCAGGCCGGCCGCGGCATCGTCGCCGTCATAAACCAGGAACGGGATGGTGCGCGCGTTTTCCTGCGGCGCCAGTTTTTCTTCAGGGTACTGCACCGTGGTCAGCCGGTCCTTGACAAAGTAGCTGCCCACAAAATTCCGCCCCGTCTCGATCATTCCCCGGATGATGCCGCTTCCCAACATTATCGATCCACCTCCCCAAGCACGATATCCACGCTGCCCAGGATGACGACGACATCCGCCACGGTGTGACCGAGGCACATGTCTTCGAGGATTGTCAGATTAATCAGGCTTGGCGGACGGATGCGATACCGGTAAGGATTCGGCCCGCCGTCGCTGATGAGATAAAAACCCAGTTCGCCTTTGGGGGCTTCGATCCGGCCATAGGCTTCGCCGGCCTTGGGCCGCAAGTTGCGCAGCTTGGCTTTCGGATCGAGAATCGGCCCCTCTGGGAGAGTCGATATCGCCTGATTCAGAATTTTCAGCGTCTCACGCATCTCCAGAATTCGCATCATGTACCGGTCATAAACATCGCCGTGCTCGCCCATCGGAACAGAAAAATCGAACCGGTCGTAAACCCCGTATTTGTCCACCTTGCGAATATCGTAATTGACGCCGCTGGCCCGGAGCATGGGGCCGGTGATGCCGGCGTTGATGGCCAATGCCGCCGGGAGCACGCCCACCTTCTGGGTGCGGACTTTTAATATCTCGTTGCCGCTTAGCAACGCCTCAAATTGATCCAGGAAAGTGGGGTAATGAGCCACCACACTCCGCGCCCGTTCAACCCATCCGGCCGGAAAATCGCAGCGGCATCCGCCGAACCGCATATAATTATGCATCATGCGCGCGCCGCTCAACGACTCGAACAGGTCCAGGATTTTTTCACGTTCCCGGAACGCATACATCAACGGGGTGCCCAGCGCGCCCATGTCCTGCAATAAAAACCCGACCTGGCAAGTGTGATTGAACAAGCGGGTCAATTCCGCCACGATGACCCGGATGTATTCCGCCCTTTCAGGCACAGATATTCCGGCGAGTTTCTCCACGCTCAACACGTAAGCCCAGTTGTTCGTCATCGAACAGATGTAATCCAGCCGGTCGGTGTAGGGAATGGACCCAAGATAATTGTTACTCTCCCCGATTTTTTCGTGGTTCCGGTGCAGGTACCCGAACACCGGCTTCAACCTGACCACTGTTTCTCCATCCAAAACCAAATTCATCCGGAACACGCCATGAGTCGAAGGATGGTGCGGCCCCATCGCCACTTCCAGCAGGTCGTGGTCAAGCGTCACTCTGGCCGCGCCGGGATTCAGCGCGGTTTTGTCGGTCAATCCATTCACGCAGTCGCCTCCGGGGGGTAATGCAGCCTGGCTCTTTCCAGCACCCGGTCGTGCGGGGTCGGCTCATACTCGTAATCATCCGGATCAACGTAATCTTTGCGCATTGGATGATCGGTGAATTCGTCCCACATCAGAATACGGCGAAGGTCGCCATGACCCTCGAAAACGATGCCGAACAAATCGAAAATCTCGCGTTCCTGGAATTCGCAACTGCGCCAGATCGGCGTCAATGACGGCAGGGTCACTTTGTCGCTGCGATTTTCCGTGCGCAAGCGGATCACGAGAGGCCCGTGGCCCAGCGCCATGGAATAAAGATGATAGACGGCTTCCAGATAAGCGGCGGTCTTCTTTTCCACCACTTCCTCGACTTCTTTTTCAACGCCATCGACAATTTTCCTGGTCTTGATCTTCTCTTTGATGGTCTTCTCCGGCCAATCCACGCCGGTGGCATTGGAGGCGTAGTCAAAACGCAGGTCCGAATCGTCGCGCAGGAATTTCGCCACTGCCCGCCCGTGTTCGCGGTCAATGAGCAACGACGGCTGATTCGCCGGGCTGCCATTGGGTACAATCTCGATCCGCGCGCCGGGCACAGCGGTTTCAAGGCGGACTTTCAATTGTTCCAGCGTTTGCATCTGTGGTTAATCTTGGCGGGTCAACGGCGGCTCCTGCCAAAGCGCAGGATTCTTGGTTGGCACAAGATCATGTGCTCCAAACGCGGGGACCGGGAATTCGCTGGGCGCGGACACGTCCAGATGACGGGGGCGTCCAGGCCCGGTCAGGGGTTGTCGTTCGATTTTGTCTTGCAGAAACATCAGCGCGTCCAACAAAGCCTCGGGCCGGGGCGGGCATCCGGGAATATGCACATCGACCGGAATATAACGGTCAATGCCCTTGAGAACATTGTAGCCCTGCTTGAAAGGGCCGCCCGAAATGGCGCACGCCCCCATGGCGATGACATATTTCGGTTCCGGCATTTGATCATAAAGACGCACCACTTGGGGGGCCATTTTTTTGGTGACCGTCCCGGCCACAATCATCAGATCCGCCTGGCGGGGCGAGGGCCGGAAAACTTCCGCCCCGAAACGGGAAATATCAAATCGCGCCATGGAGGCGGAGATCATTTCGATGGCGCAACAGGCGAGGCCAAACTGGAGCGGCCAAATGGAGTTCTTTCGACCCCAGTTGTAAAGCTCCGCGAAAGTCGTGGCCAGGATGCCCTGCCGACTTAATTCCTCTCGCAGTTTATCGTCTGTCATAGCACACCATTGGTAAAATCATTTCCAGGCCAAAACCCCTTTCGCCCAAGCCCATACTAACCCTTCCACCAGCAAAAAAATAAAAATCAGCATGGCCGCGCACGCCGCCGCCGACAGGCCTTTGAAGGCAACGGCAAAAGGCAGCAAAAAAATCGCCTCCACATCGAAAATCAGAAAGACAATCCCGTAAAGGTAATACTCCGGCCTGAATTGCAGCCAGCCGGTCGCCTTCCCTTCCAATCCGCACTCGTAAACGGCATTCTTGATCGGACCCGATTTGCGGGGCGAGAAGGCGCGCGCCCATAGCCACGCGAGGGCCAGCGGCGTAACGGAAAAAACCGTTGCGACCAGGCCGAAAACCACCAAGAAACTGTAAGAACTCAAGCGCATGGCTTTAATCCACTTTAGGCATATTTGCCGTGACGTAACAAGATGACGAAGGAGACGGCGCAAAACTCCGTGTTATTTGCGAAATCTTCAACATTTCTTGATCATACCCATCTCAAAAAGAGTAGATGGGTCAATTTTAGGTAATCCGTCTGGTTTTTACTAGCTCAAAATTTCGCGTCAAATCACAAAAAACAGCCACTCCTTGCCCGCCTTGCCACGGATCGCCCAAGATTTGGTTGAAGTTCCGTCCAAGGGCCTTAAACTCAGGTATGTTCGATTCGTTAAGCCAGAAATTACAGTCCACCTTTCGCAACTTGCGCGGACTGGGCAAGATTTCCGATTCCAACGTCAGCGACGCCTTGCGCGAGGTGCGCATGGCCTTGCTGGAGGCGGATGTCAATTTTCAGGTGGCCCGGGATTTTATCGAGGGCGTCAAAACAAAATCGCTCGGCCAGGAGGTCGTGCAAAGCATCCAACCCGGCCAGCAAATCATCAAGATCATCAACGACGAATTGGTCAAATTGCTCGGCTCCGCCAACTCCGGGCTGGCCCTGAGCGGCAATCCGAGTTGCATCATGATGGTCGGTTTGCATGGATCGGGCAAAACCACCTCCAGCGCGAAACTCGCCCGTCTGCTCCATAAACAGGCCCGTTCCCCCTTGCTCGTCGCCGTGGACGTTTACCGCCCGGCCGCCATGGAGCAGTTGGAAACCTTGGGCAAACAAATCGGCCTGCCCGTTTTCGTCATGAAAGGCGAAACGGATGTTCTTAAAATCGCCCGTAAATCTTTCGATTTTGCCCGAAAGAATAATTGCAACACCCTGATCTTCGACACGGCCGGACGCCTGCAAATTGATCAACCCCTGGTGCAGGAATTGGTGCAATTGCGCGACCTGACCAAGCCCCAGGAAATTCTTCTCGTGTTGGACTCCGCCACCGGCCAGGAGGCGGTCAACGTGGCCACCCATTTTGACCAGGCCCTGCAAATCACCGGCGCCATCCTGACCAAGCTTGATGGCGACGCCCGCGGCGGCGCGGCGCTCAGCCTGAAATCAGTCACCGGCAAGCCGATCAAGTTTGTGGGCGTGGGTGAAAAGGTGGAGGATTTTGAGCCGTTTTATCCCGAACGCATGGCCTCCCGCATCCTCGGCATGGGCGATGTCGTCAGTCTGGTGGAACGCACCATTGAGGCGGTCGATGCCGACGACGCCAAGCGCATGGAGGAAAAAATGCGCAAGGGCCAGTTCACGCTGGATGATTTTCTCAATCAATTGCGCCAGATGAAAAAGCTCGGCTCGCTCGAAAGCCTGGTTGGCATGTTGCCCGGAGGCGCGGACATGCTCAAGGGAACGGACATGACCAAGCAGGAGAAAAATTTCCGGCGGATGGAAGGCATCATTTGCGCCATGACCCTCCAGGAGCGGCGCACCCCCCAGTTGCTCAATGCCAAACGCCGCATCCGCATTGCCAAGGGCAGCGGGGTGCAGGTGTCGGAGGTCAACAACCTGCTCAACCGTTTCGGTCAAATGCAGCAAATGATGAAAAAGATGGGAAAATTCCAGAAAATGATGGGCCGCATGGGCGGAATCATGCCCGGGATGTTGAAAAAATAGGGACGGCCCATGACGCCTTTAACCGACCACGAATTGGAAGCGCTGCTCAACGATCTCGAATCAGACAGGGCGGAGCGCAAGGAAAGTTGGACGGGAGATGCGCCGGAAAAAGGTTCTCAAGCCATTTGCGCTTTTGCCAACGACCTGCCAAATCATCAGAATCCAGGCGTTCTTTTTATCGGGGCGGATGACAAAGGCGTCCCCAAAAACATCGCGGTAACGGACCAATTGCTATTGACACTGGCTGACCTGAAATCAAATGGGAATATTCTTCCGCCGCCCACGATGACGGTTGAAAAGCGGATTCTCAAAGGGTCTGAAATCGCGGTTGTCACGGTCTGGCCCGCTGATGCGCCGCCCGTTCGATGCAAAGGCCGTATTTGGATACGCACCGGCCCCCGGCGCGGCATCGCCTCGGCCCAGGATGAACGAATCCTCAACGAAAAACGCCGCTATCGCGATCTTCACTTCGAGGCGCATCCGGTTTCGCCATGCGCGCTGGCGGATTTGAGCCGCTCAAGTTTTGAAAACGACTATTTGCCCAATGCGGTTGCCGCCGATATTCTTGCCGCCAACTCCCGTTCCTACGAACAACGATTGGCTTCCTGCGGAATGATCGCCTCGGTGGACGACCCCATCCCGACTGTCCTGGGTCTCCTCTGCCTCGGGACCTCGCCTCGCACCTGGATTTCCGGCAGCTATATCCAATTCCTGCGCATCCGCGGCACAAAGCTGTCCGATCCGGTAGTGGACGAACAGGAAATCAGCGGCACAATCAGCGACATTCTGCGGCGTCTCGACGAAAAATTAACCGCCCACCTTACCACGGGCGTGGATTTTACTTCCCAAAACAAGGAGGTTCGGTCCAGTCCCTATCCTTTGGTCGCGCTCCAGCAACTGGCCCGTAACGCCGTCATGCACCGGACTTACGAAAACACCAGCGCGCCCGTCCGGGTTTACTGGTTTGATGACCGCATCGAGATTAGCAACCCCGGCGGTCCTTACGGATGCATCACCGTGGAAAACTTCGGCGAGCCAGGCCGGGCCGATTACCGCAATCCCCAACTGGCCTCGGCTTTTAAAGTCCTTGGTTACGCCCAGCGTTTCGGGGCCGGCATATCCATTGCCCGCGAAGCTTTGACGAAAAATGGAAATCCTCCGCCGGAATTCCAGATTGAACAAAACTTTGTTGCTGTCATTATTCGCAAATCGCCATGAACATTCCCGTCCTCACTTTTTTTAACAACAAAGGCGGCGTCGGCAAAACTTCCCTGGTTTATCATTTGTCCTGGATTCTTTCCGAGATGGGCAAAAAAGTGGTGGCCATTGACCTTGATCCCCAGGCCAATCTCACTTCCGCCTTCCTCCCTGAAGAAAAACTGGAGGAATTGTGGGACGTTGACCCGCCTGCGTCTGGAGCCGCCACAGTTTACCAGTGTGTGCAACCGCTCATGGAAGTGGGTGACATTCAAGAACCGGTCACACAACGCATCCACTCTTCTTTGCATCTTGTCCCCGGGGATCTCGCTCTTGCGGGATTTGAGGATTTTCTTTCTCAAGAGTGGCCCAACAGCCTCGGTGGTCAAAATCTTTTCCGCGCCTATCGCGTCCTGACCGCTTTCTGGACCATCGCTCAAAAAGCCGCCGAACAGCACCAAGCCGATCTTATTCTGGCCGATGTCGGTCCGAATCTTGGAGCTATTAACCGCTCCGCGCTCATCGGTTCGGACTATGTCGTCATTCCTTTGGCGGCCGACCTCTTTTCGTTGCAAGGTCTCCGCAATCTGGGACCCACCCTGCGGCAGTGGCGCTCGGATTGGAGCAAGCGTCTCGGTAACTGGCCATCTCCTTCTTTTCCATTGCCGAGAGGCCAAATGGCCCCCTTGGGTTACATCGTGCAACAACACAGTGAACGTCTTTCGCGACCAGTCCAAGCCTATGCCCGCTGGGCCGCCCGTATCCCGGGCGTTTACCGCGACAGCGTGCTTTTAGATAAATCGACTCCTCCGACCATGTCAGACGACCCACTCTGTTTGGCCAAGTTGAAACACTACCGGAGCTTGGTTCCAATGGCGCAGGAAGCGAGAAAACCCATCTTTCAATTGACGGCGGCGGATGGAGCGATTGGCAGTCACTCCGCCGCAGTGCGGTCTGCCCGGGATGATTTCAGTCAACTGGCCCAAAAGATACTAGACCAAATCGGAAGATGCCAACCTGATAACGCCGCTCTTTGAATGGGTCGGCGGGGGAGGGGAAGAGAGGGAGAAACTGCTATTTCAACCGCCAGGTAATGCGGGCCTTGTCGAGGTCGTAGGGCGAAATTTCCATCTTGACGCGATCCCCGACTGTCAACCGCACCCAGCGTTTGCGCATCTTGCCGCAGATGGTGGCCAAGACGGGATGTTTGTTGTCCAGTTGGACGCGGAACATCGTGCCTGGCAGCACCGCTGTGATGCTGCCTTCGACTTCTATGTGTTGTTCACTCATGATTAAAAACCGCCTGTCGGAATGACCCGACAGTAAAAAGACGGAGCCTTGGTTTCCACCAAGGCTCCGGCCTGAAATTCCGAACCGCTTAGTAGCGGCGACCACCACTGCCACCACCGCTGCCGCCGCGATATTCACGACGACCACCATTGCCGCCGCCGCCGGGGGCGCGTTCTTCACGGGGACGGGCAATATTGACCGTCAGGGCGCGACCGCCCATTTCTTTGCCGTTCAGAGCTTGCATGGCTTTCTGGGCGTCTTCGTCCGTGGCCATGGTTACGAAACCGAAGCCGCGGGAACGATTGGTGGTACGATCCATCATCAGATTGGCTTCTGTGACGGTGCCATGAGCGGCAAACGCGTCTTGAAGATCGTTTTCAGTTGTGTCGAAGGAAAGATTCCCGACAAATAATTTGTTATTCATTGATGTTTACTATCCGGCTAACCGCACTTCATACAGACTGTTCCCGAACTCCGGGTTTAAAATCATCATTGAACAAAGTTCACTTGAAGATTTACCATGCCTTGAAGAGACAAGCTATCTAACGGACTGGGCAAGCTTAAGCGATTTAGAAGAAATGGCAACAAATATCTTAAGTTTTCTTTTTCAATCATATAACCACTTGTGGCAGAATATGATAACCAGACATTTGCAGGGGTGATTCCGCATTTTCCGCACCTTTCGCACCCTGATTTCCTCAATTTATAACCCATTGACCTATGCGGTGAAACGACGATGCTTCTGGAAAAGTGGACGCAGGGAGCGGGAAAGATCATCCTGAATTTCCTGCCAACCGCAGTAACGTTCGGCGTAAGCCCGGTTGGGATGCGCGGTTTCGGACAGGTTCAATTTTACAAATTTTTCGGTCAATTCGTGGATGCCCACTTTCTCGCCCCGTTGCAAATGCCAGCACCACATGGCCTGCAAGGCGGCGCCGTAGGCCGCTCCTTCGCTTACTTTGATGGTGACGACTTCCGCATTGAAAATGTCGGCCATGATTTGCCGCCAGAGACGCGACTTCGCCCCGCCGCCGGTCACACGAATTTGCGACGGTTTCATGCCCAGCGCCCGCAACCGCCCCAGCCCGTAATTCATTCCCATCGTCACGCCTTCCATCGCGGCGCGCGCGAAACACCCG
>Ga0181535_10004303_pt1 | contig 15971 bp, 15 predicted proteins | sample PEATcosm2014_Bin_44_FD_119774 | JGI IMG/M metagenome (GOLD analysis project Ga0181535, IMG submission 119774) | Peatland microbial communities from MTU Mesocosm Facility, Houghton, MI, USA - PEATcosm2014_Bin17_30_metaG | ecosystem: Environmental > Terrestrial > Soil > Wetlands > Peat | place... | reverse complement strand
TGCCCCTCGAGCAACTGCATGGCAATAAAGGGTTCACCGTCCGCCTCGTCAATCTCGAAAACCGTGCAGATATTAGGATGATCGAGCGCGGACGCCGTGCGCGCCTCTCGCCGGAAACGCTCCAGAGACTGGGGATCCTTGCTGAATTCCTGAGGCAGAAATTTGAGCGCGACAAATCGGCCAAGCTTGGTGTCCTCGGCCTTGTAGACGACGCCCATACCGCCGCCACCCAGCTTTTCTACAATGCGGTAGTGAGAGATGACGCGATCAATCATTTTGGATGTGATGTGCGTTCCTTGAAGTATGCTCTATCATACGTGAAGACATATCATGCAGCAACATGAGGCTGCCACGATATGCGACGTAGCGCCGCTGGGAGATCGAGAACCAAGGTTTCAATGACGCCAAAAACCTGTACGGCTTCGAGCACCTCTGGCAGCACCAGCGCCACAGCCTGCTCGCCGTCTGCTGCTGACCTGCCTCGCCCTCACCCTCGAACGGCTTTACCGGGTGCGCTACCTCCACCGCGGTACCCACCCCATCCTTCCCGCCATCACTCTCGGGTAACTCCTTTGCACGCGCCCTTGATTTGGCTGGCGGGTTGCTGTAGCCTTAAGTCGCATCGATTTTTCAGGCGACGAAGCACATAACTTTGCTACCGAGGCGGGATCGACGTGGACGTCACTGTTCGCAAAATCGGGAACGTCAGCATTTTGGATCTGAAGGGCCCTCTCCGCATTGGCGAGGGCGAACTGAAGTTTCGCGAGCAGGTGAAGACCCTGGTGGACAGTGGAGAAATACACCTCGCCGTGAATCTCGCCGCCGTCCCCATGGTCGACAGTTCGGGCATCGGCGCGTTTGTGCGGACACACAAGTTGCTAACCGAAGCCGGGGGCAAGTTCATTATGTTTGCGCCCACCAAAATGGTGAGGCAGACATTCAAAATGGTGGGATTAGATCGATTCTTCGGCCTTTACGACGATGAATCCAGCGCCCTGGCAGGCTGACCCCCGCCGGTTTCCCCGCCTCTAAGATCCTGGCGGGATCGCACCCCGGGCAAAATCTGATCACGTCTCCGCCGTTGGTCGATCCTCTTCTCGGTATTTCCAGCGCCCTCAAGCGAGTTTCTTCTTCAAGGTCAAGAGGTTTTTCCCACCAACGCGTTGGTAATCGACGCTGGTCATGATTTGGCGGACGAGAAAGATGCCCAACCCGCCCTCTTTCCGTTGCTCCAGCGGGGCATCAAGGTCGGGAGGGGGGTGGTCGAGCGGGTTGAATTCCGGGCCATCGTCCTCGATGCGGGCGGTGAATTCTTCCGGAGTCAGGGTGATTTGCAAGGTGTAGAAATGCTCCTCGCTCCTGGGAAAGGCGTGCTGGGCCACATTCATAATCGCCTCGTCCAGGGCTAGATTAAGGTCATATTCTACTTCCGGGGATATGGAGCTGCGAGCGCAGAGATCGGAAACAAAAGTGATTACGCGGTCCAATTCCGATACGTCGTTCTTCAGAATCAATGTGGTCTGCTCAGCCATAACCTACCATCTCTCGTTTTCAAACATAGTAGGGCTGCGCCACAACGGTGGCATCGGATGTTTCTTCTAGGCACTGCTGCGGCCCCAGCCCCCATAGAACATAGTACACCCACATGGCGACGGAGGCAGAGCAGGTGTTGAGCGGACTCTTGTCAGCGCCGGTACAAAAGGAAACGATTTTCGCAATTTTTGTGGAAACCGGTTCGGGCTACTTGCTCTTCCACGCTCCCAGCAGGCGGCGCACCACGACCAGTTCCCCTAAATGGTAAGCGTTGTGGTCAGCCACCAGGAGGGCTTCGCGGAGAATTGTCTGGCCGTCTCCGTGCGGAATGGGCGAGTACAAGTCGGTGTGGGGATTGGCCACGAGCGCCTGCATCCGCTTAAGGTCGCGGCGGAATTGTTGAATGCTCTTCTTCCACGCGGCATCGCTCGGGGAGGCATCGCTTTCAGGCCAGTATCCGTCGGGCCATGCCGGCGAAACGTGCTGGGGATTGATGCTGAACTCCACAATGTCCCACTGGGCGATCCGCAGATGCTCCAGCAAATGCCAGGGGGAGAAAGGAAGGTTCGGAGGCTTCACCGCGCGCAAACCAGGGGGAAGCCCATTGATGGCTTTCTCAAAGCCCACGTGGGCTTCGCTGTCCAGCAGCTTGACCAGGTGATCGCGCAGAGCGCGGTCGCCCTCCGCACCTTTTGTGTTCTTCCCAGGTCCCGACGACTTCTTTTTGCTATTCATAAAGTTCGAGCCTCCCATAATGAATTTGCGTGGCCGTCGCCCCAACCTATTTTGAATTTTATCACGCGCTGCACAACAACGGCGGGCTAGCGGCAATGCCGGCTTCTACACGCCTATCGGGATCTCCCTACTGTGAGATGACCCTCGAGAGATAAACGACTGTATGAATGAGACATACCGCGCTCCGAGCTTCGTTACTGTCCCGGCTCAAATTGCCTTTGCAGCAAATCATGCATTTCCCTCCAGTGATAAATCTTTAGCTTCTCTGTTTGATTCTTCGCTGACTTAATCATTGCTTTTGCAATATCTTCCCCCGTTATGGCCCTATATTTATTGCCTTTCCAGGTTAAAAGAAGATTCAAAGCAGGCCAAAACCTCATCAGTGCTTCTTCCAGCAGCGAACGTTTCTCTTTCCTGTTCCCCACAATCATTGACGGGCGGAAGATATGCGTATGCTCGAAATTAAGTGCGATCACGTCTCGCTCGGTTTCGCCTTTGGTCCGTACATAGAAGAATCTCGAACTGGGATTAGCGCCAACTGCTGTGACCAGAAAGACCGATTTCGCCCCTCTTTCCTTTGCGATCCGTGCCGCCAGGACCGGATAATCATGATCTACTTGATAGTACTCGGCCTCCTTAGGCGAGTTCGTCTTGGTTGTGCCAAGAGCAATGAAGACTTCATCCGCGACGATTTCTGATTTCACATCCGCTAGGGAGTTGTAATCGCCTATCAATGTTCTTAGTCTTGGGTGAGTGATATTCAGGCTTTTCCGAGCGACGGCGGTTACCTGTCCGTAATCAGAGCTGTTCAAGAGTTCGATCAGAAGATGCGAACCTACGAATCCGCTTGATCCAAAAACAATGGCTCTCTTCATTGCGCGAGACTCTCAATCTTCTTCGTTGTTGCCACTACACAACCTCTGTTCTCGAGGACCGCTCGAACGCCCAATCGACAATCGCCTCCCGTCGCTGTGCCTCGCCAGTGAAGGCGATCTAAAAGCCCGAACCCCAGTCCCTCCCATATCGGGCTCAATTCATGAGATGACACGACGCACTTAAGAGATTCCATGAACGAGACCGCACGCCAGTGCCTGTTCCCTTGGTCCCCCCTTGTCTCGACCCCTGGTCCCGCGCGAAAATATACGCGGGCACCGGAGGGGGCACAAATGTCAAACCAATGTGGTTCAACTTTGCAAACCCTACCCGCAGCGATGGAGCGTTCCATAGCGCTTGTTTTGGCGCCGATCCCAACTATCGGGGCTCGCAGTGAATCGGCTCCCGCGAGTGCAAATCCTCCAACAAAGCCCTTATCGCGGGATGGCTTGAAAAGGACGGGGCCGACTCCGGCGGGTTTGGAGTCCGAGCCCCAGATCGACCACCGCGGGCTTCAGGCGCCCAATGCGCCGATTCCGAGCGGATCATCGTGGCGCAGAAACTACAAGTCTCTGTTCTCCCGGATGAACGGCTGGTCATGGGAATTGATCTTGCTCGGAGTGGGAATGATGACCGCGTTTTGCGCTTTCGCTGCGGGCTTGATGCTCGCTCGATTCCTCCGGTGGTAATCAAACGCGAGAGCTCGAAGGGTTGCACGTTCTCGATTCCCACGATCGCGCACCGGCCTGCCGTCAGCGAGGAAGTTCACGACCTCCGTCAGTAGTCCGCCCGGATGATTGCCGTGGCGCCCGGAGGCTCAGCCTTCGGCGGCGAGGATCAAGGGAAAAGGGCCTTCGTGGCCCGGAAGGGCGGGCTGGGGTTAGGTGAACTCACCCATGACGACCATTTTTTAGAGTCTGACTTCCGCGGCGCTTTTCTTCTTGCCCAAGACTCTGCTTGTCCGCTCTAAGCAACCGTAGCGCGCCAAGCAGGAGTTTCTTTAAGCGCGGGGGCGGACTTTTTTTTCCTTTGAGTAACCCCCCTCGAGATACTTATTTCAGACCCTGCCCAGTCTTCGGGCGCCCAGAGAACTGTCGTGGAGCGTGGTAGAATGGCCTGGAGGGAAACCAATGGCTACCAAAGCCGGCATCACCTGGGAAGAGTTTCTCGCCGCAGGCAACGAGGCGCAACGGTGGGAGTACGTCGACGGGGAGGTCGTGTTCATGACGCCGGTTTTTCGACCGCATGGCAAGACCAACGTAAGACTGGACTATGAGCTCGTAGCGTTCACTCGCGAGCACCCAGAGTGGGTTGCTTACGGAACGGATACGGCTTTTACCATGGCGAGCGGCAACTGGCGCTGCCCGGACGCTGCCTTAGTGCGGAAGGAACGCGACGACGCTGCTGACCCCCAAGGACCAACCCCCTTCGCTCCCGACATTGCTTTTGAGATTTTGTCGCCCAGCGACACGGGAAGCGAGATGCAAAGCAAGCGCCAGGATTACTACGAGAGCAAGGTCATTCAGGTCTGGCTTGACCCGCAGCGAAAGACCGCGGAGGTCATCTCGCCCGCCCGGCCCGCGCAGCATTTTCGCGCCACTCAAGTTTTGCCGTTTCCCGAGCTACCGGACTTCCGCTTGGATCTTAACGCTTTGTTTACCTGAGCCCCACCCAGTAATCCAGTGGGTGGTGGGTGATGGGGCAAGAGTGGTGGAAACTTTGCCCTTACGTATTGCTCGGCAGTCGCTCGCGGCAGCGGTATTCGCGGCCTGGGTGTTGGGCTCGGCGCACGCGGCAACGCTACGCATGAATGCCCGCGCGATTTACGAACGCGCGGTGAGCAGCAACATCACCCTTACCGCTGACGGCTCGGCGCTGCAACTGAAGTCCGGCGAAGTCATTCAGGACGACGGACCCGCCTCCGGTTTCTCCTACAAGCCCAGTGAAGAGACCCTTTCTCCCGGCATCGTGATTCGCAAGCAACTCCTGATTGGCGATCCGCGGGCGAGTAAGGCCGTTCTGCTCGTGGGCCCTGGCGGCGACCTGAAAGTCGAAGTGAACGGCATCCCCCAGAATATTGGAGCCTCCCAGTCAACATTCTTCGGGCAATGGCATGAATACCGGATTGATCCGGCGGCGCTCAAGCCGGGATTGAACGACATCGTCATCTCGGGTTCCGGCACGGTGCGGATTGGCCGCGCCGACGATTCTTACGAGGAATTGCCGCACCAGAGCGCGCGCAGCGCTGATGGGGGAAAGTCTTGGAGCATCGATCGCCTGGGTCCAACGGGCGACATTGCCGGGGAGTACTACGTCCGGCTCTCTCTGGAACACTTTCTATCAAGCGGTTCCCTCGTGCTGCCAGTGACCGACGTCGCCAACTTGGAGGGGAGTCCGCTCGCGCCACCCCTTATTGCACCCGGTCCGCTGCGGGTCGCCGTCTCCATCGCACCCGATTCCAAGACCGGAGTGACCCTTCGCGTGCGCTCCGGCACAACGTATGTGCCGAGTCCACAAACGTGGTCGGAATGGACCGATTCCAAGGGCGGCCTCGAAGCGCCGCGCGGTCGCTTTGTTCAAGTCGAGGTGAGACTCGCCACTGCGGATCCGCTGGTCACGCCCAAGCTGCGCGAAATCACCCTGACCACCGAACCCCAACCGGCGAACGATTGGACGAGGGCGCTCAAGGTGATCGATTCCCACAATGAAGAAATCGTCCGCACCTCCATCCCCTTCCGCTATGAACCGTTCACACAGCCGAAATTGAAAGAACTGCGCGAACGCTACCGGCTCGATGAAGTCGTCAGCGGCGCGAAAACGGACCTCGACATCATCGGCAAGCTGGCGGCCTGGACAACGCAACAATGGAAATGGGAGGAGTGGCACCTCGACAAATTCTATCCGGATTGGGACGCGCTCGAAATCTTGAAGAAAGGCCCGGATGGAAAGCCGGTTGGCGGGTTCTGCCAGCAATACGACGTGGTGTTCCTCCAGGCGTGCGAGAGCTTTGGATTTGTAGGCAGGGATATTTCCATCGGCAGCGGTACGCTGGGTCGTCCCACCGAGCTTGGGCACGAACCCATGGAAATCTGGTCGAACCAATTCCGCAAGTGGATCTGGATCGACGGAACGGCTGCCTATTACGCCGCGGACGCCTCGACCAGCGTGCCGCTGGGGCTGTGGGAAGTGCGGCAGCGGCAACTCCGCGTCCTGCGCGGGCAGAAGGTGGAACCCACTCGCATCGTGCGTCTCGTTGACACGGTGCACGAGTGGCGCGGGCTGGACGCCGATATGTCGTTCGCGGAAATGCGGCTCATCCCCAGGAGTAATTTCTTGGAGCAAAAATACCCCCTGCCGCTCAACAATGGCCGAGGAGGATGGAGTTGGAGTGGGTTTGACCTGTGGACCGACGCGGATGTGCCCGCCGAACCGATCTACCCGAACCTTATCACGCGGTATGGCAACTTCGAGTGGACACTCAACCAGGCCCACTTCGCTCTCGAACCCAGCACAACCCGCGGTGAATTCCGCGTTCACCTGGACACCGAAACCCCCGGCTTCGAAACGTTTCTGGCGGCGATCGATGGTGGCCCGGAGTCCCCGGTTGCAGCGGTCTTTCCTTGGAAGTTGCACACGGGGCGCAACCACCTGAAAGTCTGGCCGCGGAACAACGCGGGACGCGACGGGATTGCCAGTTGGATCGATCTCGCGCTGCCGGCAATGTGATCCTGGGCTACTGCACCGGAGGAATGCGGACCAGGTCGATGTGCCGGCGGCTTTCGCCAGGGATATCGGTGATGCAGTAGGTCGAACCATCCTTGCCCACGGCGATGGAGTTGACCAGTCCGGGCCGGCCGCCATTGCTGAAGAAAACCGCGCCGTGATCGATGTACTTCGCCGCCGGAATATCATAGGTGATCAGGTGCAGATCCTCGACTTTTTCCGCCGGGGTGCCGGGCGGCGCTACCGAGGGCTTTTCGTAAGCCTCGACCCGCTTTCCGTTTTGAACGATGCCGCCTTCCGTTAAATAGTAGAGCGTGTGGCCATCCGGCCCCAAAGTGAAGCTGAGATACCCGAAGTGGAAATCGTCGTACATGCCGCTTCGGAGTGAGGGTTCTGACGCAATGCGACGGAGCAAGTCAACGCGCTCCGCGCGCGGGTCGAACCGAAACAGATAGGCGGAGCGGCCATGTATGGCGTAGATGGTGTTCTCCGGGGCGTACCAGAGCGCCTGCCGCCAGCCGTATCCCATGTCTTGCCCAAATAAGGGATTCCAGGCGCCAAAGTAGTCCTTTCGCAGGTTGTCTCCCACAACTGTTTCGATGGTGTCGCGATCGTAACGGTAACGCAGGATGTCGCCGTCCGCGTTGGTGAAGTAGACGGAGCCATCCCGCGGATCAATCGGCAGCGCGCGGCACAGAACGCGAAGAGTCCAGCGGCCGTTCTCGCCATCGCGGTAGAGCGGGCCGAGGTTCTTCAGCTCCCCGGACTTCAGGTCATAACGCAGGAAATAACCCGAGGGCCAGGTCAGACCATACAACCTGCCGCGCTGGGTATCCATATTCATCGCTATGATTCCCTGCCCTTGCGGCGCTTTCGCCAGGTTCTCAAATTTTCCAGAAGCCATATCGTAAGAAAGGAAGTGACCGCCAGGATATGGCGTGTAACCGGCCGGGGGCGGGGCCATGAACTCCATGCCCGCTTGCACGCTGTACCAATCGACGTGCGTCGAGAAGTAAAGCTTGCCGTTCGATTCGACGAAGCTAACATGGCTCTTTCCTTGGGGAATCGATTTCTGGCCTTTTTCACCGGATGCTTCAGTCAGGTCGCCCAGGTGGTCGATCTTGTCCGTCGCGGGATCGTATGAATACATCTGCGCGCCGGTGTCGATGTTCTCCGCGCAGAGGACATAGTAAATCTTGCCGTCGCTCGCGGCTAACATGCCATTGAAGGTTCCGTTCGAGAGCGCGAAGCCAGAGTCAAAGCTGCGGGCGATCAGATGTTTCGGCGCCTGATCTTGCGCCTTCACGGAGCCGTGGCAGAATCCCCACAGCGCCAAGAAGCTGATGGGTATGACCCACATCCTAAACCCGTTAGCGCCCCCTCGACGTAGGTACGCATCTAGCATGCAGCCACCTCCTCTCCGATCCAGATAGGTCACCATACCACTGCCCGACAAAATGTTCTCCAGGAAAAACTCTTACATTCCGGCCTCGATGTGAGAAATCTTGACCTTTCGCTCAATCACTCGGACATTTCGTCCGTTCCAATCGCCGCCTTCAAGAAGATGGTCTTCCGGTTGCTAGCTCCATGACCGTATGAGCCATAATGCGAAGTTAAGCCGTAGAAAGTTCATGCAAATGACCGCTGTTGCCAGCGCCACCGGGCCCATGGTGGCGTGCATCGGCTCGATAAGTCCTTGGCGCTGTTTGCGCGAGGAGGATGCTCGAACGCTGGAAGCTATCTGCGACCGCATCATCCCCGCTGACCAGGACCCGGGGGCGGCATGGGCCGGCGCGGTGACGTTCATTGACCGGCAACTGCTGGGGCCCTACCGGCGATTCCGCAAAACCTACCAATGGGGCCTTGCCGGAACCAATACAACTAGCCTTGCTACGTTTGGCAAGGCCTTCCTAGCCCTTACTCTCGAACAGCGCGACAAGGTGCTGCAAACAATGGACAAAGGTCAGGCGCGCGGAGAATGCTGGAAACAGGTCTCCGCTAAATCGTTTTTCGACCTGGTGGTCAGCCACACGATGCAGGGGTTCTACGGCGACCCGCGCCACGGGGGCAATCGCGACCGGGCGAGTTGGAAAATGCTGCGGCTGCCTTACCCACCCGTGCGGGGGAGGGTGGTGGTTAATGGTTAGCGGCGTTGTTAGCGGGTAGCGGCTACCTAGATGTAAGTGGCCACTAGCCACTTTCTGAATCATATGTCTCTTCCACGAGTTAACGCAGTCATCATCGGAGCAGGCGCGGGTGGCGGCATTGTCGCCAAGGAGCTCTCGCAAGCCGGGCTGAGTGTGGTTTTGCTCGAGCGCGGCAAATGGTACACCGCCTACGATTGCCGCAAGGACGATCTGCGGAATCAGCGAACCTCCGTGCTGGGGTGCGCGTTTGGACCCGACGACGACCACTACCGCCGAGTGGTGGTGAACCCCGATGGCCAGGAACAAGTCGTCTTGCCAAGTGACGGCGCTTACAACAATAACGCTGCGTGCGTCGGCGGTGGGACCTTCAGCTATGGCGCCATGGCCTGGCGCTTTCTCGAAAAGGATTTTCGCCTCCGCTCGACTTACGGCGCGGTGGCGGGCAGTACGTTGGACGACTGGCCCCTCACCTACCAGGACCTCGAACCGTACTACACCAAGGCCGAATGGGAGATTGGCGTTTCCGGCGACGACACGAACAACATTTTCAAAGGTCCGCGCAGCCGACCTCTCCCCATGCCGCCCTTGCCGCCGAGCCGCGAGCACGTGATTCTGAAAGCTGCCGCCGAACGCCTGAAGCTCCACCCCTTCGACATCCCCATGTTGAGAAACACGGTCCCCTACAACGGCCGGGGCGGGTGCATGCGCTGCCGCTGGTGCGTGGGGTTTGCCTGCGAAGTTGACGCCAAATGCGGCACGCACAACACGGTGATCCCACGGGCCCTCGCCACCGGCAATTGCACTTTGCGCACGGAGTGTGTGGCCCGGAAAATTGTGACCAACGATCAGGGCCGGGTATCGGGGGTTGAGTATTTCGACGAACGCGGGCACCTGCAGGAGCAGCCCGCCGACTTCGTGGTGGTCTCCGCCTCGGCCACGGAAACGCCCCGCCTGCTGCTCAACTCCAAGAACCGTCTTTTTCCCACCGGCCTCGGCAATCGCAACGACTGGGTGGGTCGAAACCTCATGGGGCATGCCTACTCCGGCGCTTACGGATTGATGGATACAGACACCTACGACGACCTGGGGCCCGGAGCTTCCATTGCCGTCTGCGATTACAGCCACGGCAATCCCGGCTTGGTGGGCGGAGCGATGCTTTGCAACGAGTTTATCCGCCTGCCCATCCACCTCGCCTCGGTTTCCCCGCCCGGCGTACCGCGCTGGGGGGCGGCGCACAAAGAGTTCATGCGCAATTTCTACAACCGCTGCATGGCGGTACAGGGACCCGTGCAAGAGATGCCAGTCTTCGAGGCGCGCGTGCAAGTGGACCCGCGGGTCGTGGACGATTGGGGAATTCCGGTCGTTCGCCTTTCGGGCTCCCGGCATCCGCAGGACATTGAAGTGGGCAAGTACATTTCGGGAAAAGCCGCAGCTTGGTTGAAGGAAGCCGGCGCCACCGTGACGTGGCCGAAACTCCCCGGCAAGGGTTTGAGCGGCGGCCAACACCAGGCTGGAACCTGCCGCATGGGCAACGACCCTAAGACTTCGGTGGTAGATCGCTACTGCCAGGTGCACGACGTTGCGAACCTCTTTGTCGTCGATGCCAGCGTGCACGTTACGAACGGAGGGTTCAATCCCGTGCTTACACTCATGGCCATCGCCTACATGGCCTCGCAGCACATGGTCGAGACCTGGAAGGGCACCGAGATGCGGGGATAGCCGGTGGCGAACTCCGAAGAGCCGCCGTTTCCGGATTACAGAACCTGCTTGAAACCGACGGAAACCTTGCATCGACTTTTCCTTCATAAGGCGCCGCACGAAGAAAACAGAAAGCCGGAATCATGATGCCGAACCAACCGCGAAAAACTTACCGCCTGAAAATTCTCTTGATTGCGCTGGGAGCGGCGATACTGGCGCTCCCTGGAGCGAGTATCTACTACGAATATTCCGGCGGGAAAGCTTGCGCGCGCTGCCACGAGATCTGGCAGCCTTATTCCGACTGGCACGCCTCGACGCACCGCAACATCCCGTGCGGCGATTGCCACGGCAATGTCCTTACCCTTGAAGCGGGGTTCCACATCAACAACATGCGCCGGGTATTCAACCACCTCAGTGGCGACGTGCCGGAACAAGTGCGGCTGCAAACGCGTGATGTTTTCCGCGTCACCGAGCGGTGCCAGAAATGCCACCAGCAAGAGTTTGCAGAGTGGGAATCGGGTCTCCACCACGCCGCGTACAAGGAAGTCTTCCTGGATTCCAAACACAATCATCGCCGCCTGCTGATGGACGACTGCCTGCGCTGCCATGGCACCCACTACGACGGCAGCATTCGCGACCTGGTAACGCCCATCAATACCCAGGGTCCGTGGAAGATGCGCGACCCCAATCTTGCCGACAGGCCCGTCATTGTTTGCCTGAATTGCCACACGATGCATCATCACGGCGACCCGCTGGCGCGGCCGGCGGAGAAGCCATCGACGACTACAACCCAGGAATTGAGCCGACCGTCCGTCGCGCTGTTCGACCGAAGAGAGATGCAATCCGTTGCACTGGCCGACCTGCCTTTGCCCGCAATGCGGGAGGGCGAGCGGGAACTCAAGATCAGCCACGACCAGCGCCAGGCGCTCTGCTACCAGTGCCACGGACCCGATACGACGCGGCAGGTCCACTCGGGCGACGACCGCACCCCCATGGGTGTTCATGAAGGCCTCAGTTGTTACGCCTGCCACCAGAATCACAGCATGCGCACGCACGCTTCCTGCTCCACTTGCCATCCGCGGCTGTCGAACTGCGGCCTCGACGTGGAGACCATGGACACGACGTTCAAATCCACCCTGAGCCCGCACAACATTCATTTCGTGAAGTGCACGGACTGCCACACGAAAGGAATTCCCAAGAAACGCCGGATGGACGCGCCCGCCAGCCTTACGTCGTCCGCTGGTTAGATCAGGCCGCGATCGAGCCTGAAATCCGGCCTTTCCCGTCGGACATGTCAAGTGTGCTCCTAACCTTTGGATCTGAAGCTCCACTCCGGTACCTTCCGGCATCAACTCGCATCGACGCGCATTGTTCGTCTCGTGCTTTCGGCATATAATCTTTTCGACTCAGCCGGTATGCGCGGGACCTGCTCGCCGCCCTTCCTGATATGTATCTGATTTACAGCATGCTTTTTTCCGTGGGCGCGATACTGACAGCGCCGTATTACTGGTGGCGAAAGGGACGTTCGCAGAAGCGCGGCTACTGGGCGGAGCGGGTGGGAAGCCTCCCGTTTCAAGAAAAGGTCGCTGGGGCAATATGGGTTCACGCCGTATCCCTCGGGGAGACGCTGGCAGTTGCAGGCTTGGTGAATGAAATTCATCGCACCCACCCCGAACGCAAAATCTACCTGAGCCACGTAACGCCGACGGGGCGTGAGGCCGGGGAGAAGCGGCTCCCCGCAGTCGCCGGCCGCTTTTATGTACCGTTGGATTGGCGATGGGCGGTGCGGCGGGCGCTGGCTCGAATCCGTCCGTCGCTGTTGGTGATTGTAGAGACCGAGTTGTGGCCCAACCTTTTGCGAGCAGCGCGGGAGGCGGGCGTGCATGCCGTCATGGTCAACGCGCGCATGTCAAAGCGGTCGCTCCGCCGGTATCAATGGGCTCGCCCCTTCATACGCCGCGTCCTGGCCGACGTGGAGGAAATTTGCGCGCAGACCGAGGAGGATGCCCGGAGATTCCTCCAGCTCGGCGCCCTGCCGGACCGCGTCAGGATGGTGGGAAATCTGAAGTTTGATGCTCAACCCCCACACCTCGGAGAATTTGCTCGAGCCCTAAAAGCCGCGCTCCGCCAGACGCAGCGGGGACCGGTGGTCGTTGCCGCAAGCACCATGCCGGGCGAAGAGCCGTTGGTCCTCGAGGCCTGGGACTTAATCGGGACGCGATACCCTAACGCGCTCCTGATTCTCGCTCCCCGTCACCCCGCTCGCTTCGAAGAGGTCAGCCAGGACTTGGCCCGGGCCCAACGCGGCTTCGTTCGCCGCAGCAGCTTGGGGGCGGACGAGCAGGCCTTATCAAGGAAATTAGCGTCAACTTCCATCCTCCTCCTGGACACCATTGGCGAGTTAGCGGGAGTATTCGAGGCGGCCGATCTGGTTTTCATTGGAGGCAGCCTGGTTCCCACCGGAGGACATAACTTGCTTGAGGCCGCGTACTGGTCAAAGGTGATTGCCTTTGGACCTCATATGGAAAACTTTCGCGAAATCGCCAAGTTCTTCCTCGACGCTGGGGCGGCCATTCAGGTGCGCAACCCTGAGGAACTTGCCCACGCCACGTGGCTTCTGGAGAATAAGGAAGCGCGAGAAAGCCTTGGCGCGAGCGCACGTAGCGTTCTGGAGCGGCACTCCGGCGCGACCGCGCGCACACTCGAATGCTTGCGCAAATACCTGGACGGAGGCGCAGCGAACCACCCATCCACGAGGTAAAGTGAACCCACTCTTGCTGCCATTTTCCGCGGCCTTTCGACTCGGCGTCGCTTTGCGCCAAGCCGGGTATGAACGCGGCTGGTTCAAGACGCACCGTCTGGCACGACCGGTGGTGAGTGTCGGAAACCTCACCGTGGGCGGAACAGGGAAAACGCCTCTTGTCGTGTCGGTCGCCAACATCTTGCTGCGGCGGGGGTGGAAGCTCAGCATCCTCACTCGCGGCTACGGCCGCAAAAGCAAGGAGGAAATGATCGTCGTACCGCCAGGGGAGCGCCGTCAAGCAGACGCAGCGGAAATCGGCGACGAGCCGGCGCTTCTCGCCCGTGCGCTTCCGCAGGTTCCCCTCGTCATTTGCGCCGATCGCTTCCGTGGAGGAAAGACCGCGGAAGAGCGCTTTCACGTGGACGTCCATATTCTCGATGACGGCTTCCAGCATCTGGCTCTCGCGCGTGACGTGGATCTGCTCGCGCTCGACACGACGCAGCCAATTTCCGATCTTCACCTGCTCCCCGCTGGTCGCCAGCGTGAACCTCTTTCCGCGCTTCGGCGGGCACAGATCGTGGTGCTCACCCGAATCGATTCCGCCAACCCACAATCGCTGCAAGAATTGGTGTTAAAGATCCATCCCACCGCCAAGGTCTTCCCCAGCCGCACGGAATTAAAAGGATGGACGAGCGCTCTAAGTGGCGCGGCCATATCCATTGATTCGATCCGCACTCAGAAAGTCGCAGCCTTTTGTGGGATTGGCAACCCGCGCGCATTCTTTTCCGACCTCCGCCGCTGGGGGTTTCAACTTGTCGCTGAGGATGCATTTCCCGACCATCACGTATACACTGGCGATGAGATTCAGCGCGTGGTGGACGCCGCCCAGAGCCGCGGTGCGGCCGCTCTATTGACGACACAAAAGGATGCGGTAAGGTTCTCCGCGGATTTGAGGCCGCTATTGCCCATCTTGGCTTGCGAGATTGAGGCGCAGATCCAGAATGCCGAAGATTTCGAAAGAACCCTACTGAATTGCTTGGAGAAGGCTCACTCATGACAGGGATGGCTCGCTTTGCGGACGTCCAGCGCATCCTCGTGCGGTCCACCAATTGGGTGGGCGATGCGGTGATGTCGCTCCCCGCGCTGGACGCCCTGCACGCTCAGTTTCCACGGGCCGAAATCGTTCTCCTTTCCACACCATGGGTCAATGAAATCTACTGGCAACAGCCGGCGGTGAACCGCCAAATTATCTACAAACGTGACAGCGAACATCGCGGCGCGCTGGGGTTCGCCAAGCTCATCCGGGAATTGCGGGACGAGCACTTTGACGCTGCCCTGCTTTTCCAAAATGCGTTTCAAGCTGCCTGGATCGCGTGGCGGGCGCGCATTCCCTTGCGTATCGGCTACGCGCGGGACGCCCGCAGTTTCCTCCTTCACGACGCCATTGAACCGCCGCTCGCTGCTGCCTATGGACACCAGGTCTATTACTACTTGCAGCTCCTTTTTCGCGCGGGCCTGATTGACAAGCCTCAACCTGTCGAAGAAATCCAGCTTCGCCTCAGCGAGACGGAACGGAACGGGGCTGCGAGAAAGTTGGAGACGCTGGGTCTAGGCGGCCCGCGGTTCCTCGTGGGCATTGCTCCGGGCGCAGCCTTCGGGCCCGCCAAGCGATGGCTGCCTGCACGCTTTGCGGGACTGGCCGATCGCCTGATTGGTGCCCTCAACGCCGATGTGCTAATCTTCGGTTCCGCCGCGGAACGGCCGCTGGCGGAGGAGATCGCCCAGTCTATGAAGCACACGCCGGTGATTGCGGCCGGTGAAACCTCCCTTCGGCAGTTGCTTGCGCTCATGGCTCGGTGCAGATTGATGGTGACGAACGACTCGGGCCCCATGCACCTAGCCGCCGGGCTGGGAATCCCCCTGGTCGCCATTTTCGGTTCCACGGACGAGCGCGCTACGGGGCCACTGGCAAAACGCGTGCGCATCGTGAAGCGGAGCGTCGCGTGCAGCCCCTGCGGGTTGAGCGTGTGCCCGATCGATTTCCGTTGCATGCACGACATCTCCGTGGAAGAGGTGTTCCGGGCCACGCTGGAACTGGTGAAGCGCTGGAACATCACCCATGACCACTCCGCCTGAGCGCGCCGGAATCAGCGTGGAACCTTCGCGCAGTGGGGAGTGGGGGCCCGGCCAGCCCGGAGTTGATTGAACCGCGACCATGACCATTCTGAAGTCCGACCGCAATTCGCTGCTGGCTCTCCTGGAGCGCTTCCCCCGCCAGCGCGTCATCATGCTGGGAGACCTCGTCGCTGACGAATCCGTCCAGGGCGAAATCGCGCGGGTCTCGCGCGAAGCGCCAGTTCTGATCTTGAAGGAGCGCGAGAGACAAGTGGCGCCCGGCGGCGGCGCCAATGCGGCGAACAATCTGGCCTCGCTCGGCGCCCACGTCACACCCGTGGGAGTCGTTGGAAATGACGAGTCCGGCGACGCGTTGCTTCACTACTTTCACGAAAGGCAAATTT